>Ga0302325_10009734_pt1 | contig 20947 bp, 18 predicted proteins | sample Palsa_T0_2_FD_201948 | JGI IMG/M metagenome (GOLD analysis project Ga0302325, IMG submission 201948) | Peat permafrost microbial communities from Stordalen Mire near Abisko, Sweden - Palsa_T0_2 | ecosystem: Environmental > Terrestrial > Soil > Palsa > Peat permafrost | place: Sweden: Abisko...
TCGGACGGCCCAATGTCGGCGGGGCCCAACGAGATGACTAGCGAATTGCCGGTGGTGCCGTTGGCAGCCGAGTCGGCCGTCGGCAATCCAGTGCTGCCGGGGCCGGTGGATGCGGGCGTGGACAGCCCGGTGCTGCCGGGGCCGGCGGATACAGGCGCCGACAGCCCAGTGCCGCCGGGGCCGAACGAGATGACGATCGAGTTGCCGGTGGTGCCGCGGCCTGGCGAGACGATCATCGATTATCGAGTGCCGCCGTTGCCAGCCGAGACGGCCGTCGGCAATACAGGCCCGCCCGCGCCAGCGGATGCGGGCCTGGACCGGGCAGCGCCGTCCGCGGATACGGGCCCGGGCCCGGGTCGGGGCCCGGGCCGGGGCCGCCCGGTGCTGCTGGGGCCTGCCGAGACGGCCCACTCCCGGAGCCGAACCGCGCTGGCCGTGGCCGCTGGACTGGTGGTGGCGGTGGCCGGCCTGGCGCAGACGAGCCCCGGCCATTCTCTGCTACGGGAAGTTGGGCTCTCTGCAGAGCCAGCGACCTATACCGCGCTTGCGTTTACCAATCCGCAGTCCCTGCCGTCGCATCTGCCGGCGGCGCCTGCTCAGGTGGCCGTGTCCTTCGCGGTCAGCAATGTCTCGCCTGATCCGCACAGCTATTCCTGGTCGATCGTGCTGGAAGCCGCAGGACAGACCAGCCGGGTCGCTGCCGGCGAAGTAGGGGTTCCAGCTCACGGCCACGCGACGGTGACCAGGACGGTCACTGCGTCGTGCCCGGGCGGGCAGGCCGTTATGGCGGTCCGTCTCGCTGCTCCGGCCGAATCCATTGATTTCCAGGCGGCATGCTCGCCATGAAAAGGAGGCTCACGGTGAGCGACCAGCGGCGTGCAATTGTCGCCATGGTGAGCGATGCCATCTATCCGTATCACCGTGGCGGTAAGGAGGTCCGCTACCACGAACTCGCTCGGCGGCTGGCCGAACGCGCCGAGGTTCACGTCTACACCATGCAATGGTGGAGCGGGCCGCACCAGCGCACCGAGGACGCAGTTACCTTCCATGCCATATCCCGGCTGCACTCCCTGTACACGAAGAACCGCAGATCGGTCAGCCAGGCAGTGTTCTTTGCGGTCGCCTGCTTCCGGCTGCTGGGGACCACGTTCGACGTGCTGGAAGCCGATCACATTCCCTATTTCCAGGTCATAGTGCTCCGCCTCGTGACCGCGCTCAAGCGCAGACCGCTGGTGGTCACGTGGCACGAGGTATGGGGCAGGTCATACTGGCGGCAATACCTTGGCTGGGTCGGCCTGGCGGCGTGGATGATCGAATCGCTGGCCATGCGCATGCCCGACCACATCATCGCCGCGTCGCCGCAAACCGCGGAGAGACTCCGGATGGCTGGCACGTACCGCGGGCCAATCACCGAGGCGCCAAACGGAATCGACATTGATTCAATACGGGAGATCCATCCCGATGAGGCAGCCACCGACCTCGTCGTCGTAGGACGGCTGATGGCCCACAAGCGGATCGACATGCTCCTCGAAGCCGTGACCCTGCTGCACGGCGAGGGCGTCCCGGTGACCTGCCGGATCATCGGCGACGGCCCCGAGCGGCTCAGTTTGCGGGACCGCGCACGGGAACTGGGCATTGATCACGCCGTCGACTTCCGTCACGACGTCGCCGAGCAGAAGGATGTCTACGCGCTTATGAAAGCGGCGAAGATATTCGTTTTCCCCTCGGCTCGCGAGGGGTTCGGGATCGCCGTTCTGGAGGCGCTGGCCTGTGGCCTTCCCGTCGTCACCACGTCAGCGCCCGACAATCTGGCCCAGCACTTGGCCGCCCGGTCATCAAGCAGCCTCATCTGCGATCCTTCGGCCTCCGGCATCGCCGCGGCCGTGAAGCGCATGCTCACCCAGCGTGCCGGTCAGCCCAGTGACCGTGACGAGATCGATGAGCCGTGGCTTGCCGAATACAGCTGGCGGACGACGGCTGACCGGGTAGCGGAAGCGTTGTTCACATGACGGATCAGCTTCGTCCGGACGAGCACAGTCAGCGGGAGGGAATCCCGCCGGCTGCCGATCTCGCCGTTGTCATCTGCTCACTCAATGGCGAGGCGGGCGTACATCGATGCCTGGATGCGCTCTTCCGGCAGACAATTCGGCACCGGCTGGAAGTCATTGTCGTTGACGATGGCTCAACCGACCGAACCAGCGACGTGGCTCGCGCGCATGGCGCGATTGTGGTCCGGCATCCCGTCAACCGGGGCCTGGCGGCGGCACGTAACTCCGGAGTGCGTGCGGCCTCAGCCCCGATCGTGGCTTTCCTCGACGATGACTGCGAGCCGGAGCCCGACTGGGCGCAGCAGCTGATGGCCGGCTACGGGGAAGGTGTCGCCGGCGTGGGCGGAGCAGTGCTGCCCAAGGCTCCAGCCAGCTTCATGACCGGCTATCTCGAGCGGAACAACCCGCTGCGGCCGCTGGAAGCCAGCCTGGCCAAGAGCGACAACCTCAGTTACCGGCTTTACCTGTACCTCAAGCAGCAGTGGACGGCCGAGGAACGCTCCGGCCAGCGGGATGTCTACGCGTTCGTCGGGGCAAACATGTCCTTTCGCCGCCAGGCCGTGATTGATGTCGGCTGGTTCGACGAGCGATTTCGCTTCGGCGGGGAGGAGGGCGATCTTTGCCGGAGTCTCGCGGCGGTATTCCCGTCCTGTCGCCTCGTCTTCACGCCGGAGGCCCGGGTAGTGCATCACTTCGAACCGTCCCTGCGAGACACGCTGCGGCGGAGCCGCTCGTACGGCCTTGGTTCCGCGCGGCTCTACCGGAAGTGGCCGGACATGCGGCCCACGTTCTTCCCGTTCCCGGTGGTCGTGCTGGCCATGCTGTCGTCGTCCGTCCGGTACCCGGTGCTCGGCGCGGCGGCGTTCATAGCGCCGCAACTGCTGTATCCGCGATGCCTGCGGACCGCGCTATCGCGCCGGCGGGTGGCCTGCCTGCTCGACGCCTACGTCCAGCTGGCCCAGGAAACCTGCGACGACGCCGGCTTCCTGCAGGGGCTGTGGAGGTTCCGTCATCTAGTCCCCGGACCACCGGCTGAGCCGCCGCATGCGCTTGCGGCGCCTGCGGCGGAGCTGGAGAAAATGTCGTGACGGTGCGGTGGCTTGAGGTACCGCGGCCGGTTGAAGGCCTGGCCCAGCGGGTTTCGGGTGACTCGCCGGGAAACCCGGTGAAAAAGTGGTCTGGCGCTCACCCGGACAGCGTTGCGTTCCTGGCCGTGCTGCTGTTCCTGGCCGTGCTGGTCCCGGGGCACAGGCTGTGGGAAGCGCAGTTGCTGCTGGTGCCGCTTCTGCTCACCGTGCCCGGCGTCCTTCTGCTCCGGGCGCTGCGGATTCCCGGCCGTGTCGTCGTCTCTTTCCCGGTCTACGTGCCATGCGCTTCACTGGCGGTCCTGCTTTTCTCGGGGCTCGCTGTCGACCTCGCCGGGCCGCTGATCGGCATCGCGGAACCGCTGAGGCCATGGCCGATGCTGGTGACCCTGGAGCTGATCTGCCTCGGCCTGGTCGCAGTTTCGGTCGGCGCGCCAGCCAGTGCGGCCATACCGTGGCGCAGCCTGCGGCGGCCCGGCAGAGCCGCCTTGCCGCTGATCCTGCCGCTGGTGGCGGCGGCCGGAGCATTGCGGCTCAACAGCGGGCACGGCCATGGTGTCGCTCTGATCGCGCTGTGCGTCTGTGTCCTTGTCACGGTCGCCTTCTTCATCTATGCCCCGAAGCTCGACGCCCCGGTGATGGCGGTCACGCTTTACGCCGTCGGGCTGGCCATGCTGTGGTCTTTCTCGCTGCGCGGCGCTTCGGTCTACGGCTTCGACATCTCCGACGAGTACTACGTTTTGCAGCAGACGGTGGCCGCCGGAGTCTGGCACACGGCACATCCGGACAACGCCTACGCCGCGCTGCTCAGCACTACGGTGCTGCCCGCTGAATTGCATGCCCTGAGCGGCCTGCCGGCCCTGTTCGTCTTCAAGGTCCTCTACCCGGCGCTGAGCGCCCTGATCCCGGTGGCGGTCTTCTGCCTGGCGCGCCGGATACTGTCTCTGCGCTGGGCCTTCGCCGCCGGGGCGCTGATCATCACACAATCCGGCTTCGGCCAGGAGCTGCCCGCCGTCGCGCGGCAAGAGATCGCGCTCGTCCTCTTTACCGCACTCGTGGCGGCAATCCTGGACAGCGAGCTGGCCCGGCTCCAGCGATGGTTCCTGGTCGTGTCGTTCGCACTCGCGATGGTCCTATCGCACTACACCACCAGCTACGTCACGATCACCCTGCTCGGCCTGGGGATCGCCTTGCAGTTCGTGACGTCCTGGTTCCGCCCGGTGCCCAAGGTATCCGGCGGCATGGTCGTAGCGTTCGTCACCACTGCCCTGGCCGCGTTCTTCTGGTTCGGGCCCGTCACTCACTCCTCGTCCAACGTTTCACAGTTCGCGCAGGTCGCACAGGCACAGGGGCTGAACCTCCTGCCGAACCGCGCCGAGGGAGGCGGCCTGGTTGGCGCCTACCTCGAGGGAAACACGGTGACGCCCATGTCGGCTGCGCAGTACGCGGCGGCTGTTCACCAGAAGTACGTAGCGACCAAGCCCTTCGTCCATCCGCTCCCCGACGCCAGTGATCCTCAGTACGCGTTGCGCAACTCGGCGACGCCGACGCCGCCGGTGCGGCTGAAGCCTGTTTACAACGCGCTTGGCGAGGCGGAGATAATCGCTCAGCAGGTCATCTATCTCCTGGCGGCTGTGGGTGCGCTGTTTCTGGTGCTCCGCCGCAACGTTCCCCTGGTCGGCCGCCAGCTCGGGCTGCTCACGCTCGGGACCCTGGTCTTCCTGGTGACGATCAGGCTCAGCGGGACGCTGGCCACCTTCTACAACTCCGAGCGCGCGCTGCTGCAGGCCATGGTCTTCCTGGACATTCCGTTGTTCTGGTGCCTGCAGGCGCTCGCCGGGACGCGAAAGATACGTCAGGCCGCCGCCCTCACCGCAGGGGCGGCACTGATCGCCGTGATCTTCACCGCCAGCAACGGCCTGACCGGAGCCGTGCTCGGCGGCGGAACGGCGAGCAACCTGGCGAACAGCGGCGACGACTACAACCAGTTCTACCGGACAGCTCCCGAACTCGCGTCCGCGAGCTGGCTGGGAGCACACGTGCAGAAGGGCCAGCTCGTCTACGCCGACGAGTACGGCCAGCTTCCGCTCGTTTCGACGACCGGAATCGTCTCCGGGCTGATGCTCGATGTGACACCGGGGACGCTGAGCAGCCAGGCATGGGTGTACGCGAGCCGTACCAACACGATCGTCGGCCAGGCGCACGCATCGTACAAGGGCCATTCGGTCAGCTACGTCTTCCCGGCACGGTTCCTGAATGGCAACTACAACCTCGTGTACACGAATGGCTCGTCGGAGGTATTCCACCGATGATCTCTATTGTCATAATCAGCAAAGATGAACCGGGCATCGACGACACCCTGACCGCTGTCACCGCACAAGCCCAGGCGCTCCAGGAGCCGTCCGAAATTGTCGTCGTGGACGCGTCCGACGGCAGGCTGGACCTCATCAGGCGGCGTCACGAGCCCGCCGTGCGCTGGGTGCAGTTCCGCCCGCCGCCGGGAGTCCGCGTTTCCATCCCGCACCAGCGCAACGCAGGTGTCCGTCTGGTGGATGGGGAGATCATCGTCTTCACCGACGCCGGCTGCCGGCCGGAGCCCGGATGGCTGCAGCAACTGGTACTTCCGCTCTACCAGGGCGAGCACGTCACGGCCGGGCTGGCCTTGACCGCATCGGGTGATCCCGGACTATACGGCCGCGCGATAGAACTGGCTCGCGCCTCCCGTTACCTGACCGAATGCCCCACCATCAACCTCGCCTTCCGCCGTGCGGCATTCGACGCGGTAGGCGGATTCGACGAGGCGTTTGCCTACGGTTCGGACGTGGACTTCAGCTGGCGCCTCATCGACGCTGGCTATGGGATCCGCAGTGTTCCCGACGCGGTGGTCCTGCGGAGCGACTGGGGGACGTGGCGCCGGCAGCTTCGCCGTTCCTACGCCTACGGTAAGGCGCGGGCCCGCCTCTACCGTAAGCACCACGCCCGGAGCAGGCACGTTCTGCGGAACGATCCGACGGTTGTCGTGTACCCGGTGTTCCTGCTCGGCCTGCCGCTGACCGTGATCTTCCCGCTCTACCCAGCCCTGCTGCTCATCCCTGCCTGGCGCAACCGGTCCCTCGGGTCGGCCAGGGTCCTGGCCGACCACCTCATCTTCGGGGCGGGCGTGCTCGCGGAGCTGATGTCGCGATGAGAGTCCTGGTATTCCCGCGGGATGACCCGAATCCGTACCAGCGCTTGCTGTACGCGGAGATGGAGCGGCTCGGGACGCGCGTAAGCTACCTGGGCCGTCTGACTCCTTCGCGTACCCTCAACCTCCTGCTGCTGCCGCTGGAGGTCGCCGTCCGGCGCGCCGGCGGGGCGCGGCTGGTTCACCTGCACTGGGTATTCGGGTTCGGCCTTCCCGGCGGCAGCCGCCTTGCAGGGATGCGACGGCTCGCTCAGGCATGGTTCACCCTCTGGCTGCGCACCACCCGCCTGCTCGGCGTCCACATCGTATGGACCGCGCACAACGTTCTGCCGCATTCCCCCGTCTTCGCCGACGACATCGCGGCGCGGCGGGCGCTGGTAGCGGCCAGTGATCTCGTGCTGGCGCACTCCCAGTCGGCCCTGGCGGCCCTCGCCGCGCTCGGCGCGGTGCCGCGGAAGAGCGCCATCATCCCGCACGGCCCGCTTACTCCCGCGGTCCCCGCTGCCTCGCTGCGCGTGCCCGGCACCGGCAGCGGGCCGCGGCGGATCCTGTTCTTCGGGAAGGTCCTGGCGTACAAGGGGGCCGAGGACCTGCTCGCCGCCTTTGCGGCGGTGCCGGCCGACCTGCCTGCGATCCTTACCATCGCCGGCCAGTGCGATGACCCGGGCATGCGGTCGCGGCTCGAGGCTCTCGCCCGGGCCGGCCGCGAGCGTGTGGCGCTGCGCCTCGAACGCATCCCCGACCGGGACGTTCCCGCCTTGTTCGCGTCGGCTGATGTTGTCGCGCTCCCTTACCGGACCATCACCACCAGCGGCTGCGCCATGCTCGCCCTGGCTTACGGACGGCCTCTGGTGGTGCCGGAGCTGGACGGCTTCGCCCATCTGCCGAGGGAAGCCATCACCAGTTACAGCGGACCCGGGCAGGCACTGACGGCGGCTCTGGTCCAGGTGGCTTCCGCTGAGGGCCCGGCGCTGGCCGCCATGGCGGCTGCCGCCCGCGCGTACGCCGCCACGCTGTCCTGGCCCGAAATCGCCCTGCGGACCAAAAACGAGATGGCATCTATCCTCGGCCTGACCAGCGAGGCCGGCGCCCGAGGTGAACCGTGCGTCACCCCGGAAGCCGCTCGGGCAGGGCGACGATGACCAGCATCACGCGACGGGCATCCGCGTTCAGGCTCCGCCATAACGGCCGTCACGGGCGCCGGGCACAGGGGCCACTTCCGGCCAGCCTCCGCCTGCTGGTCAACGAGAGCCTGTTCCGTAATTCAGCTTCCCTGGTCATGAGTATCGCGGTCACCGCGGTCTGCGGATTTGGCGCCCTGATTCTGCTTACCCGGCTCTATTCCGTCCAGGCGGTCGGGCTGTCGGCCGCGGCGGTGTCAGCGTGCGGGCTGGTCTCCACCACGGTCCAGTTCGGCCTTAACTACTCATTGCCGCGGTTCCTGCCCTCGAGCACGAATCGCACCGCGCTGATTAACACGGTGCTCACGGTCACCCTGCTCGCCGCTTTTCTGGGAGCGGCGATCTTCGTCGTGCTGCCCGTTGCGAGCAAGCTGTACGCGCTGGGGGGCGTTCTTTTCGTCTCCGTATTCATCGTGTCGACTACTCTTTCGGCTGGGGGTAACCAGCTCGAGAATGTTCTTATAGCCGACCGGCTGTCCAGCAAGATCGTCAGCATTACTGCCATCAGTAACCTGGCCAAGATAGCCGCTCCGGCGGTATTCCTCTTTCTTGGTCTCGCCGGTGCGTTCGCGGCCCAGAGCACCGTCGGCATAGTGGCGTTCATCGTCGCCGCCGTCATCCTGGTCCGGCGCGGTCATCAGTTCCGGCCGGCGCTGAGCCTGACGGCCACGCGCAAGCTGATCCGGTTCTCAGCGGGAGCGTACATAGGAGGGCAGATCGGCAGCCTGCCGTCGCTGGTGCTGCCGTTGATCATTCTTTCCCGTTTCGGGCCGAGCCAGAGCGCTTATTGGTACACGGCCATGGCTATCGCTTCGATGCTCTACCAGTTGCCAGGGTCGGTAGCGAAGGCCCTCCTGCCCGAGACGTCCCACCGCCCGGCGGAGCGGAAGATGCTGATCCGCCGATCAGCGATAGTGATCGGATGCGTGATGACCCCAGTCCTGGTCATCGCGTATTTCGCGGCGCCCATCGCCCTGGCGATACTGGGGCATCGCTATTCGGTTGAGGCCCTGGCCGCCCTCCACTTGCTCATCATTTCGGGGGTCATGTCCAGCATCAACTTCGTCAGCGGCACCGTCCTTTATATCGCGAAGAAGACCTTCGTGATAACGATCATCAACGCCGTCGACGCCGTGATCGTGATCGGGCTGACCCTGGCCTGGGCGCATGACACTACTGACGTTGCCCTCTACTGGGTGATCGGCGAGGTCTTCAACGTGGTACTTTTTATCATTTTTGCGATGCGCGCATTGCGTCAGGTTCACGGTCGCTGGGAGGCCCTTGGTGGCGACGACGTCAAATCGTGAACATCCCGCCCAGCGGCTGCGGAGCGGGAACCTGGATTCGTGCCGCCTGGGCATCGACGTCCGCTATCTCCGGCGCCAAGGCGTTGGGATCAGCGGGTACGTGCACCAGGCGGTCCTCGAGCTGCTCGAGGCCGGGGCAGACCTCACCCTGCTCACCGACCGCGAAGATCACTGCGGCGCGCTGCGGTCCGCCTATCCGTCCGCTGCGGCAGTGGCGCTGCCCACCCGGAGCGGGTTCCGCTGGGAACAGCAGAAACTTCCCTGGCATCTTGATGCCGCGAGGTACGACGCCTACATCGCACCTGCCAACTACGGCCTGCCCCTTACTTACCGTGGGCCGACGGTGATGATCCTCGTGGTCCACGACCTCATCCCGCTCAGGCTGGGGCACATCTACCTGCTTCCCCGCCCGCTGTGGGCGACGAAGTACCTGCTCTCCGTGGGTATAGCCGCAGCCCGGGCGGACCGGGTAGCCGCCCCGTCCCACGCGACGGCCCGCGACGTCGCCCGCTTGCTCCGGCATCGGGATGTCTCCGTCGCATACCCACCCATCCCGGCACCGCACGCTGCTGAAGGCGGGGCGGAGCGCGCGGGCCCGCCCGTCTCCCTGCCTGATGGGCTCGATCACAGGGCGAAAAGCTACTTTCTCTACAACGGCGGGGCGGACATACGCAAGAACGTCCCGACGTTGCTCCGAGCATTCGCGCGCATCAGGCACGCGCTGCCCGCCACTGACCTGATTATGATCGGGCCCGGCCAGGAGCATTTCCGTAAGCTCATACACCGGCTGCGCCTCCAGGACCGTGTGCACACGCTCGGCTACGTCGACGAGCCAGCCAAGGAAAGCCTCATAAAACACGCCGTAGCCCTCCTCTACCCCTCGCGGATAGAGGGCTTCGGCCTGCCCGTCCTGGAAGCGATGGCAGCCGGTATCCCGGTTGTCTCGGGGACGGGCGGCTCGCTCGCCGAAATTGGCGGTGACGCCGTGGTCTACGTGCGGCCCATCAATGATGAATCACTCGCGACAGCGATGATGGCCGTCAGCCAGGGCACCGCCCGCGATACGGCCAGGCTGGCTGGGATCAGCCAGCTGAAACTGCTTATGGACCGTCGTCAGGAGGGCACCCTGGCCGGCATTGTGGCGGCTGGCATCCGAAAGGCTCCGTTATCAATCCAATATTCGGTGCCATGAAAAGAGAAAAGGATTGTAGGGGGAAACGACAAATGCGTGTTACCGTTGTACGACCGGGCGAGCTGGGGGCGGAAGAGGCGCGGGTGTGGGCAGGATTTCAGCAGCAGTCGCCGGTCACCTTGAGCCCTTTTATGTCGCTGGCCTTCGCGCAGGCCGTGGACCTCTGCCGACCTGGCGCCCGGGTGGCAGTGGTCGAAGACGGCGGAAAGATCCAGGCCTTTCTTCCGTATCAGCTTGGCTCGCGGGCCATAGGGCTGCCGATCGGCTCGCCTATGAACGACTTGCAGGGCTTCATTCAGTCAGAGGTACCGATCAACGCACGGTGGGTGGTGAAGAAGGCGGGCCTGCGGGGATGGCGTTTCGGGCAGGCGCCCGCGGAGCAGCGTGCGCTCATTCCCCACCACTACGACGGGACGCTGATCCAGGCGCTAGCCATTGATCTGAGTGCGGGATACAAGTCGTACTTCGATGACCGCAGTAAGTCGCTCACGACAAAAATTATGCGGCAGCGGCGGTCACTCGAACGCCGCATCGGCACCGTCCGCCTCGAATGGCAGAGCTCCTCCCCGGCGGAGAGCCTCCGGCAGCTGATCGCGTGGAAAGCGAGCAAGTATCACGGGACAGAAATGCTATTTTCGGACCCGGCGGCCCGGTCCCTCCTGCAGGAGCTGGGCACAGCGGAGGACGAGAATTGCTGCGGCGTCGTCAGCGTTCTTTCCGCCGGCGGACGGCCGGTCGCCATCAACCTTGGCATGACCGGGCCCCGGGGACTGGCGGGATGGTTCGCAGCATACGACCATGACCTGGGCCGCTTCTCGCCTGGTACGTTGCTCATTCTGGCGGTCGCCGAGGAGGCAGCCGCCCGGGGCATCAGCTACTACGATCTCGGCTACGGCCAGCACAGTTACAAGCTCCGCCTGGCAAACACGTCATATCCGGTGGCCGGGGGGGCGGTCTGGGTGCGCCGGGCCGAAGAGCTGGCCAGGCGCATCTACCGGCAGCGGATTCTGGCCCGCCGTGTCCCGGGCAGCGACGCCCGGGAGAAGAGTGGCAGTCCTCCTGCCTTCGAGCTGGCCTCATGAAACCACGTGCGGCCGCGGATACTCAGGCGGTGGCGGCTATGACGCGGCGGCCGGTGCGCATCGCGGTGATCATCCCAGCGGGGCCGGGTGATGACTTGCTCGATACGGTGGCCAGCGTGGTGCGGTATACCGACCCGTCGAGAGTGATCCTGGTGGTCGACGACACATCCGGGCTCACAAGCGCCGGCTCCCAGGTCCGCAGCATCTCGCCCGACATCGCGGTCATACCGGCCCCGCCCCGGGCCCCGGGCGGGTACGGAGGGCTCTGGGTCAAGCTGGCCGCGGGCTATCGGTGGGTTCTGGACACCTTCGCGCCTCAGATGATCTTGCGTCTGGACGCCGATGCGCTGATGCTTGGCGCGGGCCTCGAAGCGGCGGCGGAGCAGGCCTTTTCACGCGATCCGGGAGTCGGGCTGCTTGGTTCCTACATCGTGGGGCCGGACGGGGGGACCCGGGACTTCGCCCCGGCCGCACGTGCCCTCCGCGGGGAAGCGGGCCTCCCCGGGATCCTCCGCCCCCGGCGCCGGTCAAGTTTCCGGAGCTACCTGGCCTTGGCCCGGAGGGCCGGCTATACCGACGGCGAGCACGCCCTGGGCGGTGCGTACCTTCACGGCTTCGCGGCGGCGAACAGCCTCTACCGCAGAGGGTGGCTCAGCCAGCCCTGGCTGGCCACCAGCAAGGTGGGCGAGGACAACATCATGGCCCTGCTGACCCGGGCGGCCGGTTATCGTATCGCTGATTTCGGCGGCCCGGCAGACCCGCTGGCCCTGCAATGGCGCGGGCTGCCAGCACATCCGGCCGAGCTTCTGGCCCAGGGAAAGCTGGTCACCCACTCCGTCCGTTCATGGAATGGCTTGACTGAGCGAGAGATCCGGGCCATCTTCGCCGCGGCGAGAGCCTCCTCCGTGCCTGGATACCGCCGGTTATGCCGCGCGTATACAACGTGATCTCGCCGCATCTCGACGATGCGGCCCTGAGCTGTTCCCTGTTCCTGGCCGCCAACCCTGGCTCCTACATCACCACGATCTTCGCCAACGGCCCGTCGTCCGTCCGGCCGCTGACGCGGTGGGACCGGAACGCACATTACTTCTCGGACGGGGCGGATGTCATGGGCGTGCGGCGCGAGGAGGACCGGAGAGCAGCGGCACTCATTCAGGTGACTGCACGGCACCTGTCCTTCTGGGACCGTCAGTACCGCAACGACCGGTACGGCTACGACGGCTTCACGGAGGAAGACCTGCTGAAGGCGGTCGCGGAAGATCTGGTCCAGCAGCACGACGAGCTGACCGCGGACGGCTGGGTGATACCGCTCGGGCTGGGACATCCCGACCACCGGCTCGCCGCGGACGCCGGCTTGATCCTGGCCGAGCGCGAGCGGGGGCACGTCTACCTCTATGAGGAACTCCCGTATGCGAGCGAAGTTCCCGGCGAGGTCGCGGAGCGGAAGGAATGTCTCGCGGAGCACGGCTTCGCGCTGGAACCCGATGAGACACTCGACTTCGCGGGTGACCGTGCGCTGAAAAAAGCCGTCTTCCGGTGTCATGCTTCGCAGCGGCGTCAGCTCCGCTGGCGTGCCCGGGCCGCCATCCGCACACCGGAGCGGATCTGGCGACTTGTCCGCCGATAGGCCGATAGTGGGCTACCGCTTCAGGCTCGCGCGGGCGCTGGCGACAGGGAACCTACTTTCGCTTCAGCCTGCGCGTGACTTCGCGGGCCGGGGCAGCAATGAACAGGCCGATAGCCGATGGACGGTAGCGGCGAGTCTTCAGCAGGGCGCGCCGGTCGCCGTCGCTGACTCCCCTCAGTTCCAGCCGGGGAAGGATATGGCTGAGCCCGTTTTTTCTCGCATCCCGGTACCGCAATACCCAGTAGTCAATAGAGTCCAGACCGCTGACCCACATGGGAGTGGCACAAACCCATCCCCACGGAATGCATACGTCCTCAAGCCACACTGTGCTCTCTGCGGCCTTAAGGCTCGCGATATCCGCCGAAGAAAGCGGCTTGAGCAGAAATGGTTTCCCCGTCACTACCTCCCGGCCGCGCTGCGCGCCGTTCCTGATTACCGCCGGCCAGGGGATCGGCGCATCCGTGGGCCATGGGCTGCAGAGCACCTCCTGCCCCTCGTCCAGGTAGCGCCGTGCATGCCCCTGCTCGTTCGCCCCGAACCGCATGGCCCGGGCTTGCCAGCGGCCGAGATGGTACAGGCCGGTGTCGGTCAGCCCGTAGTTTTTCAGTTTTGTCAGCCCGTCGCCGGCCGGCGCCAGGTCGTCGGTGAGTTTTTTGTCGCGGGACAAGATCTGCGTCTGGATGTTCACGCAGCCGGGGTGTGCAGCATAGAGCTCGGCAGATTTTTTGACCAGCTCGTCGTCCCACCACATCTGCTGAAAATCGCCCTGGAGCAGATGCAGCAGGTCGAACTGCCTCGCAATGGCATATTCGAAGGCCACTTCGTAGGCGTCGTACAGGCCCCCGACCTTACGGTTGTGCCGAAGGTCGTTCGAGGACCGCATGATGAGCTCGATCTTGGGATCCTCGTCTGCCATCCGCTTGAGCGCGGACCGCAGATCGCCCTGAGGGCTCGCATTGTCAATGACCAGGACCGGGTCGCCGGGCGCCGTGGCACGGACGGATCGGACGGTATTAAGAAAGTATGCCGGAAGGCCGTGACCCACCACCACATGCAGGACCCGCGAAGCGCCTATTTCCTCAGGATGGCCCACCCCTTGCCTCCCGCTTCCGGCAGCTGTCCCCACAGTCAATCCCGCTTGCGGCCAATTCTAGCTTTCTGCAGATTTAAGATCTCCGCAACGCATTGGCTCCCCACGGATCTTGCGCCATGGCCTCCAGGTATTTGCGTCGTACCGGTGGTTAAGCTGGATCGGTGCCGGGTTCGGGTGACCAGCGTGGACCGCCGGGTCACCTGCCGTTTCCGTGCTGACGGCGGACAGCCCGGTTCCCGGGGGAGGGCAGCTCGTGAAGTTTCGTGACGTATCGCTGGATGCGGTGCTGTCGGCCATAAGAGTCCTGGTCCTGCGGGCCCGGCTCGGTAGGCGTATCGACGCCGGGTTTGACACACGCGTCGGGCCGGGCTGCCGGGTCGTGGTAGCTAGGGGCGGCGTGCTGCAACTTTTCGGGGCGAACTTGTCGCGCTCCGTCACAATCGAGGTGTCGCAGGACGCGGTCCTCACAGTAGGCCGGACGTTTGTCGGGCCGGGGAGCATTCTGTCGGGGCGTGAACACATCTCCATTGGCCACGGCGGCCAGATTGCTGACTACGTTACGGTGCGAGACCATGACCATCTGCACAATAGCGACCATCCGCTGTCCGAGTTGGATTTCACCGCCCGGCCCATCGTCATCGGGGATGATGTGTGGCTGGCCTCGAAGGTCACCGTGGTCTCCGGGGTATGTATCGGGGACCACGGATTTTGCGCGGCGGGTGCCGTTGTGACCCGTGACGTCGGCGCCTGGGAACGTGTCGGGGGCGTGCCGGCCCGGCCACTACGCCAGGCGGGAACTGAAGCCTGATTCGCCGGTGAACATCACCCGGCGGCCTGACCGATGTTGACTGATCATTAGGGAGTGCCGGGCCGGTCCGGCGAACCGCTCGCAAGTTCCCGGTTGCCGTAATTTCCGGCTGCGCCCTGCCGGTCGTTGCCGGTTAGGGAGATGCCCGTTTCGTAATCCGGACAACCCACCGCAATGTATACTGTACCGAGACGTTGCGAAGTGGGGAGCGGGCGGGCATGTCAGAAAATGTTCTGACCAGTTTTGTCGTGATAGCTTATAACGAGGCCGCTAATATTGCCGATACGATTTCGGCTATCACCGCTCTGCAGGAGCTCGGCGAGCACGAGATCATCATTGTCGATGACGGCTCCCGGGACGAGACGGCCGGGATTGTCAAAGGAATGGCAGCCGCCAATGATACTCTACGGCTGATTGAACTCGGCGTGAATCACGGCCGCGGCTATGCGCGGAGCATAGGAATAGCCGAGGCCAGCGGAGAATATATCGCCACCATTGATGCTGACATCATCCTGCCCCCTGACTGGCTGGCCCGCGCACGTTCGGCGATAGAAAATCATGATGCCGTAGGGGGGACTCCGGTACCGGACGGAGACGTTGCCTATGTTTACCGGCGTTTCCGGCTGACCCCGCAGTTCGTGGGCAATACGACCACCGTGACCGGGAACAACGGCCTGTACCGGCACGAAGTGTTCGACGCGGTGGGCTTCGACCCAGCGCTGCGTGAAGGAGAGGACGTCGCCCTTAACCACGCCATGAAGCAGAAAGGCCTGTCGATTGCCACCGTCCCCGGTCTGCTCGTCCATCATCAGGAGGGCAAGTCGTTTGGCGCCTCATTGAGCTGGCTTTTCGAGAGCGGCCGCGGTGCGACCCGGCAGCTGCTCGCCTACCGTGAGATACGCCAGCCAGATCTTGCGGCGGCCGGGTTCACGGCGACGGCTGCGCTGGGCCTGGTGGCCGCGGCCCGCGGTCGCCGGCTAACTGGAGCGGCCCTTCCGGCGGCATTCGTGATAGCGGCCAGCGTCCAGCATGTGCGCAGCCGCTTTGAGACACCCAGGGCGGACTGGCCCCGGCTGGTCCCAGCCGTTGCCGCCGACAGCGCACTCCTCACGGCTTACTTCCTCGGGAGGCTCGCCGGCCTGTCGAGGTTGCGTCGCCGTGAGCCGAAGTAGGGCGGTCCTGCAGCATGACGGATGTGGACCATCGGCGCTGGTCGCTCACCCCTCGAGGTTCGGCTGTCCGGGGGGGCAAGCATGCACATGCGCCAGAGGGCCGGGGCGTGCGCCGGATAGTCTGCGCCCTGGGGCTGGTGGTGATTTTGGCGGTGGGCGGCGTGTCAGCGTTCCTGCTCTGGCCAAAGCCACTCAACAGCAAGACAGTCTGCATGTACACCGGCTCGGACATAAGTGCCCTGACCGCTTTCTCCAAGCTGGCTGGGCAACCGGTGAACTGTGCGGTCCTGTACAACGATGCGAACCCGGGGTGGAGTCAGTGGGTCACCCCCTGGTTCACGCATCCTCACGAGGGCGACGCCTACTGGTCGCAATGGATCAAGGCTGACCCGGCGGTCCGCAGGGTGGTCGTGACCCAGGAGATGGTCCCCGACAACGTGCCGGCCAACTGGCGGGTGCTCGGTGCCGAGGGAGCCTACGATCGCTACGCACGGGAACTCGCGGCCAACCTCATAGCGGCCGGGATGGGTAACGCGGTGATCCGGCTGGGCCATGAGATGAACGGCACGTGGTACCACGATTCCCTGGGCAGCAACCCTGCCCAGTACCGGGACTGGGCCACTTATTTTGCCAACATCGTCCGGACGATGCGCTCGGTAAAAGGTGCCCACTTCCTGTTCGACTGGAACGTCAATGCCGGTTACCGTAATATCCCGCTCAATTCCTTCTATCCGGGTAATGATGTGGTCGACATCATCGGCCTCGACATTTACGACGCCGGCATGCCGGGCAATCCCCAAAATCAGGCTACGCGCTGGCGCGGCCTGAACGATGAACCGGAGGGGCTCGCGCAGATAGTGGCCTTTGCCCGCGCACACGGCAAACCGCTGAGCTTCCCCGAGTGGGGCATGGAGAGCACTGCGGGCGGTGGCGTGGGTGAAGATTTGACTTACATACGCGGCATTGCGGCGGCAATCAAAGACAACAATGTTGTTTACCAGTCCTACTTCGACAGGCCCACGGGCGGTGTGCTGCCGCTGGAGAATGCCCCCCAGGCCCTGCGTCTTTGGCAGGAGAATTTCGGCCAGCAGGGAACCACCCCCGGGAGGCCCTGGTAGAAAGCGCCACGGCGATGATCGTGAGGTGCCACTGGTCGACGTTGGCCGTCCAGCCGTCCACGAGATAGCCTCTCAATCATCGCCAGCGACCAGCAGCGATCGGCAAGCGGGGGACCCGCCATGGCATTGCGCACAGTGATCGACGCTAACGTGAGGTGGTCTCGGGCGACCGAGCGGCGCCTGCGCCTGCCGACCGACAAGACGTTGTGGCAGCAGTTCGAGCAGGATGCGGACGCACTCCTCCGTGGGCTTCCGGACGGTGCCACCGTCCTCGATCTCGGCGGTGGCCGCCGGTGTGTTTACGCCGGGTCGGTTCAGCCGCGCGGACGCCTCAATTTGATCGCTGTTGACGTGTCGCCGGAGGAGCTTGCGCTTAATAACGACGTTTCCGAAAAGAAAGTTGCGGACGTTGCGGCTGGCTTGCCTATGCCAGATTCTTCGGTAGATGTCATCCTTTCTCGTGCTCTTCTCGAGCATGTTCCGGACGTTCCTGCGGCGATTGGACATATGGCTCGGGTGCTCAAACCGGGCGGCGTAGCGCTGCATCTCGTGCCGTGCCGCTACTCACTCTTCGGGCTCGCGGCCAGGCTGCTGCCTTTCGGCCCTCTTGTCCAGCTCCTCCATGTGGTCATGCCATGGACCCGCGGGCAGGTGGAGTTTTCGGTACATTACGATCACTGCTATCCGGAGGCGCTGGAGGAGGAATTCCGGGCGGCCGGATTTTCTGACGTTAAAACGTGGATTACCTGGGCGCAGCCCGGCTATTTTGAGGCCGCGTACCCGGTTTTTCTCATGCATGCCTTTTACGAGGTAGTGGTCCGTCGGCTTAAGCTGCGGAAGCTTGCCGCCTATACCGTCGTACGGGCTACCCGCTAGAGTTTGCCGCTGGCCTGAGCTGACTCCGGGCATCCCGGGTGCGCTCGCTGTACCCCTCTTCCGCCAGCAAGCCGGGCATCCGCGGCCGAGCTTGCCGTGCGGTAAGTACATCGCGGCTGGCCGGCGTTGAAGTACGGGGCGGCTATTTCGAGTTGGGCGTTCTCGGCCGCGTACACCCTGATGGACAAGCACGCCAGTGCGCCGGCGCCTGGACGTTGATCTGCGGGGCGGGCAGCGGTGCGAGGCTCCCCCGGACCCGGTAAACTCATCGCGTCGCCGCTCCGGCGGCTCGCCGCCTTAGCTCAGTCGGTCAGAGCGACGCACTCGTAATGCGTAGGTCATCGGTTCGATTCCGATAGGCGGCTCGGCAGATCTGCAGATCAGAGGATTATTTTCGCGCGTCGCCATGATCGCGAATCGTGGCCCGTGGACCGAATTCTCGATCGCCAGCGGGGTGACCGTCGGACACGCAGAATAAATATCGAAGATCTTCTGAGTGCGAGAAGCGCCTCATACTCCGCGCTCTACGACCGATGGCATGGACGGGCTGATGCGGCGCCTCAGGCTGAAATGCCCCGCATATCCGTGATGGCAGGGACCAGCGGTGGAGGACTGGCCGGCACCGGGAGAAGGCTGACGGGGGTCTTTGGCCCGTGGCCCGCTCGCCCGGTCAGCGGGTGACTATCCTGGGAGCATGGCAGAGACGCTGCGTACTCTCACTGCGGCGCTGCACTGCGAAGAGGACTGGTATATCGCCCAGTGCCTAGAGAGGTTGACGTGGCCAGCCAGGGTCACACGATTGACGAAGCCCTGGCGAACCTTGCCGAGGCCGTCGAGCTGTACCTGGAAGAGGTAGACGATCCGGCCGGCCACATCACCGCGACACCGCTGGTCACCTCGTTCCGGCTGCCCGCCGCGTGAGCCCTTCGCTTTCCGACCTGCCGGTTCGGAAGGTCACCAGAGCGCTGGAGTCAGTCGGCTTCACCTATGTGCGGACCACGGTCGAGCCGGTAATGGTGATCTTCCTGGCGTCGAGGTCAATGTCGGTCCACGGAGGTTGAGCAGTCGCCGGGCCGCGCTCCGGTGGAGGCGGCTTTGTGGAAGAAACGAACAGCCGGTGCTGCCTGGCCGTGGCCAGGAATCCCCGGACCTGGGCCACGGTCCAGACCGTGCCCCGGCTCATGGGCCTGGGCTCGGGGCCGCTTGGCCCGCTCCACCGGGTTGCTGCTGATGATCTCGTCCACGATCACGGAGAAAGCCAGGTCAAGATCCCGTGAGTTCAGTCAACTCATCAACGGTGCTTCGCATCCGCGCTCCGCGCGGCAATGCCGCGTCGTTAAGCCTGGCGGCTAGTTGTCAACCGGTACCGGTCACCTTTCATCACGGGCTAGCTCGTGTCCGTTGAAGGTGGCGGAGCTCCTGTAGATCAAGGGATTGCGACATCACCTTGATCTTGAACAGGAGCTCCGTTGAATCAGTCTGCCATGGTTACCGTGCCGTGCCTGGGGACGGTCGCCGCGGGCGTGTTCGCCCCAGGTCATCTGGGTGAGCTGACCCGCTTCCTGCCGTTTGAGCTGGTCGATGACGTGCTGGAGATGACCGGTGCGGTACAGAAGCGGATGCGGGCGCTGCCCTCACGCGTCGGGATGTACTTCGTGCTCGCGATGACGCTGTTCCCCGGGATCGGGTACCTGAAGGTCTGGGACAAGATGACCGCCGCGCTGGAGGACCTGGGCCTGCCGCGCCCGTCGGAGAAGGCGCTGCGGGACCTGCGCCGCCGGCTCGGCCCGGCCCCAGCGAAGGCCCTGTTCCAGACGGTCGCGGTCCCGCTGGCGTCCCCGCGCACTGCGGGGGTGGCCTACCGGGGGATGCGGACGGTCGCGTTCGATGGCCTGAACTCGGTCAAAGTGCCAGACAGCGACCGGAACCGGTCCTGGATGGGGAAGACGATGACCCGCCTGGGCCTGGCCGGGTACCCGGCGATGCGGATCGTGGCCCTGGCCGAGACCGGGACCCGCGGGCTGCTGGGCGCGGTGATCGGCGGCAAGGGCGACCGGAACGAGGCACCCCTGGCCCGCAAGCTCGTCCCGCTGCTGTGCGAGGGAATGCTGCTGCTCGCCGACCGTGCTTATGACGCGGCCGGGCTGCTGGCGGCGGTCGCCGTGACCGGGGCGCACTTCCTGGTCCGCGGCAGCGCCAGCCGCAAGCCCGCCGTCCTGGAAATCCTGCCCGACGGGTCCTACCTGTCAGAGATCGACGGTCTCAAGGTGCGGATCATCGAGGCGGACCTGGACGTCACCGGCGCTGACGGGACCCGGATCGGGGACAATTACCGTCTCATCACCACGCTGCTGGACTGGCGGCGCTACCCAGCCGGCGAGCTGATCCGGCTCTATCACGAGCGCTGGGAGATCGAGGTGGCCTACCTAGCGCTGCGCCACACTCTCCTCGGCGGGTACGTGCTGCGCTCCCGCGACCGGGCCTGCGCCGAGCAGGAACTGCGGGCGCTCCTGACCGTCTACCAGCTGATCCGGATGGCGATGACCGCCGCCGCCGAGTCCGTGCCGGGCACCGACCCTGACCGGGCCAGCTTCACCGCTGCCCTGGAAACAGCCCGCGACCAGGTCACCGCCGCCCGCGGCATCACCGATTCCGGCGACCCCGCGGACATCGGCCGGATCGGCCGCGCCGTCCTGGTCAGCCTCCTGCCCGCCCGGCGGGCCCGCTATAGCGCCCGCAAGGTCAAATGCGCTACCTCCCGCTACCTCAACCGCGATGACGGCCGGCCGCAAGCAACCACCGTCATAACCCGCCTGCAGATCACCATCCTCGTTCCGCCGCCGGACCGGCCCGCAGCCCGCAGCCGTGCCCGGAAGAACAACCTGCCCGAACCCCGTCCCCGCCAGCCCAGGCCCAATACCAGAAGGGACAAGATCACCCAGATCATGGCCAGTGAACCCGGACGCGACTGGTCAGGACGCGAACTCGCCGGCCAGCTCGGCATCCGGCCCCAGATCATGCTCACCCAGCTCGCCGAATGGACCCGTCTCGGCTTTCTCGCCAAGACCGGCCCCGGCCGGTACGCGCTCCCTGCTGCCGGCTCAGCCGGGCCGTAACCCGAACGTTGCCCATACCGGTTGACACCCGGCGGCCAGGCTTAACGACGCGGCATTG
>Ga0302325_10009738_pt1 | contig 20943 bp, 19 predicted proteins | sample Palsa_T0_2_FD_201948 | JGI IMG/M metagenome (GOLD analysis project Ga0302325, IMG submission 201948) | Peat permafrost microbial communities from Stordalen Mire near Abisko, Sweden - Palsa_T0_2 | ecosystem: Environmental > Terrestrial > Soil > Palsa > Peat permafrost | place: Sweden: Abisko...
TTCCGGTCACCAGGATCCGTCCCGGTGGGATTCCCTCGTGCAGGAGGTTGCGTCGCGCCGATTCCGTGTAGGGCAGCAGCACGTCGCTGCTGTGATCGATGATGCGCCGGTTGACCTCTTCGGGAACGCGATCATCGAAGCAGCGATTGCCGGCCTCCATGTGAAAGACGGTGATTCCGAGTCGTTGGGCGACGATTGCGCTCAGGGCGCTGTCGGTGTCACCGAGCGCGAGCAGGCGATCAGGCCGCTCGGCTCGCAGCAGTAACTCCGTCTGCGCGATGATCTGCCCGACCCGCTCGCCGAAGCCGGCGCCCTGAACATGGAGGTGATGGTCCGGGGTGCGTACGCCGAGCTGTTCGAAGAAGATGTCACTCAGACCACGGTCGTGGTTCTGCCCGGTGTGAACGAGGACGTGCTCAGCCGCTGGATCCAAGCGCTCGATGACGCGACTGAGACGGATGATCTCGGGGCGTGTCCCGAGAATCGTGACGACCTTCATCAGTTAACGGCCGGAGCGTTCAGATCAAGCGCGGTCTGATCTAGCGCCTCCGAGCGCACCAGCACCGCGGACGCCTCCACCGACGGACGCAGCAGCGAGTGGGCATGAAACGGTGGGAGCGGCGGCGGCGCGGTGCGGATCTCGCTCCCGTCGCGGGCGACGAGCCGGTAGCCCGCCACACTGAGCATCGCATCGGGATGGGCCGCAAACGGCCTCAGACGTGCCGTCAGCGCCCCGGTGCAACCGATCGCCCGTACGAACGAAGGCGAGCGTCTCCGCGGCGCCGAGGAACTCCTCTGCGGAGCGGGCAACTCCGACGCCTCCCAGATCGTCGGGCTCCCCGAGACCGAAGCCGACGAGCGGCACCGCGCGGGCGATCTCGTCGCGCAGCGACACGAGCGTCTCGGAGGCGGAACCCGGACCGGGGACGAGAACGATTGCGAGCGGGTGACCCATCTCAAGCGCCGATCGAGTGCAGCCGGTTGTCGTCAAGGATCCGCTCATACGCATCGAGCACTCGCAGTCGTACCTTGCGAACGTCGAACCACGTCCGGCAGACCGCGTGGTTCAGCTCCGAGGCCGAGTCGACCAGCGCGTCATCTGTCAGCCCACGCTGGAGCGCAGACGCGAGCGCGTCCGCGTCCGACGGCGAAACGAACAGCGCGCCGTGACCCGGTGTCGCGACCTCGTGGCCACACGAACTGGACGATTGCACCGGGAACGATCCCATCGCCATTGCCTCGACGAACGACATGCTCAGAGCGTCGGAGCGGTTGAACCCGATCGAGACGCGGGCCCGGCCGTGCATGGCCAGATGGTCATCGTGGCTGGTCGGCCGATCCAGAGTCGAGACTGAGGTATGACGCACCGGATGGGACATCGCCAGCTAGTCGTATCTCCGAGCGACAGCCGGGTCGGCCTGATACGTGCAGATCTCCCACCCGGCCAGAAGGTCCGCGCAGCGCGCGACCGCCTGAAAAGCGAGGTGTCCCCGCCCGTAGCTCCCCGCCACCCCTTTGACCGCGATCGCCCGGCGCGCCGACGTGGGACCGGGTACCCGGAGCTTCTCGACGTGTGAGAGATCGATGCCGGCGGTCGCGGGCCACAGTCCGACGACCTTTCCCCGCAGACCGAACGCGCGGGCCAGAGCCACGTCGCGATGACACTCAGCGCTGTAGTAATCGCAGGTCCGCACCACCGCGCGGATCGTCGGGATCGACATCCGGTTGCGGCCGAACCAGAGGATGTCGCTCCCCCAGTTCGTGCACAGCCACGCAGGCCGAAGCGGCCGCGGCCGCTTCAGGGCGCCGTGGACGAGCGCGCCCGCATGTTGGATCTCGTGACTGTGCACGATGTCCGGACGGAACTCCTCGATGACCTCGGCCAGCCGGTCGGCGTGCGCGGCAAACGAACGCGGGGTGGCAAGCTGCCGTATCTGGGCTGGGTGACCACTCGCGCCGGCCGCGGCGTACCGAACCGCGCTGTACACCGGGAGATCCGGGAGTTCCGGATGCGGCGCACCCCAGATGGTCGAGTCGAACAGACGCACGTCCCAGTCGGTCCCATCGAATATCCGGAGAAACGGCAGAGATGAACGCTATCGGCAAAACCGACGACGAGAACGCGCATCAGGCGCAGGTGTCACTTCCTGGCAGCCGGCGACAAACTCGGCAACCGGAATGTGACCCGGCACGAGGTCGACTTGCACAGGCCGCACCGTACCGCTTCGCGAGGACAAGATCGGCTGCTAACCCCGGGTCGTTCATGCGCAGTGCGCGGCGAGTGGGCACCGTGCGAAGCTGTGCGCCATCGTGCCGCGATCCGAGGCCCGGACCCCGACAGACGAGGAGCGCAGATGTCGCCAGTGCGCGCGGACCGGTACGCCAGCCGCAATGGTCTCGAGCGCTGATGAGCGGATATTGGTGATCGTTGGGCCCGCGCGTGCTCGTTCAAGCCGCGATCTCGCCGTGACGTAGAATCCTGTCCGCAGATCGACGGGCCCCGAAAAGGCCTGAGGATGGAGAAGCAGGAGATGTCTCGCGGCGGGGCGACGACGGGGCCAGACACGGCGAGCTGTCTGCATCGTGGTGCTGGGGTCAGGCGCTCTATGCGCTTGGGCTGGACTGGTCTGATCTGCGCTCTGGCTGCGATCGGTATGGGTGCCCGCATCGCGCGGGCGGAGACGCCACTGACGTGGACTGTCACGGCCGTCGACGCCCCCGGGGCCGTCGACGGCCCGGGTCTCAACGGCGTGTCCTGCGCGTCTGCCGCGTTGTGCGTTGGGGTCGACGACCTCGGGAACGTTGTCGCGTCGGTCCATCCGACCGGCGGCGCGGCGGCATGGACCATGACCGGCGTCGACACGAACGGCGAGGGTCTCAACGGTGTGTCCTGCGTGTCGGCCCTGTGCGTAGCGGTCGACGAGGCCGGGGATGTGCTGACCTCGACCGGTCCCACCGACGGCCAGTGGACCGTCGCGAACGTGGACGGCCTGAGTGGCCTGTCCGATGTCTCGTGCGCGTCGAAGTCATTCTGCGTCGCGGGCGACGAGATCGGTGACGTAGTCACCTCGACTGACCCGACCGGTGGCGCCGAGGCGTGGACGGCCCCGACGAGCGTCGATCCGGGGACGAACGGCGGGCTCAACGGTGTGTCGTGCGTGTCGTCGTCGTTCTGCGTTGCGGTCGACGGGGCCGGGGACGTTGTCTCCTCGACTGACCCGACTGGCGGCCCCGAGGCGTGGACCGTCACCAACGTGGACGGCACCACCGGCCTGAACGGCGTCTCGTGCCCTTCGACGTCATTGTGCGTGGCGGTCGACGACGCCGGAGACGTTGTCTCCTCGACCAACCCGGCGGTGGTCAACCCAGTCTGGACCTCTCCCACGAACGTTGACCCAGCCACCAATGGCGGCCTGTCGGCTGTGTCGTGTCCAACGGCGTCGTTCTGCGTCGCGGTCGACGAGGCGGGCGACGTGGTGACGTCGGCTGACCCGACCGGCGGGGCCGCCGCGTGGACCGTCGCCAACGTCGACGATGCCAACAATGGCGGTCTTTCCAGCGTGTCGTGCCCGTCGACGTCGTTATGTGTGGCCGGGGACCTGTTCGGGAACGTCGTCGTGGGAACGTCGAGCACGTCACCACCCGGGCGTGGAGGTGCCGGCGGCCGAGGTGGAGGAGCCGGCGCGGGCGGTGCGGGCGGCAGTGTCGCCAAGAAGGTCGACGAGCTCCGCAGATTGAAACTGGCAACCCACACGATCCGTTTCGGCAGCCCGGTGACCTTCGAGGTCACGCTCAGGGCGGCGGCGGCCATCACGGTCGAGATCCTGCGATTCCTACCGGCGGCGGGGCACGGCGGGCACCGCAGCAGGGCTCACTACGTCGTTGTGGGGATGCGTCGGTTCAACGGGAAAACCGGGGTCAACAAGCTGCTCATCGGCAAGCTGAACCGACACAAGCTCTTACCAGCTGCGTACAGAGCCGAGGTGTCGGCCGGCGGAAGAGCGCACCGGATCGCGTTCATTGTCAGTGGAGGATGATGAGGCGTCGGCCCGCGTCCTGTCTGGCGCTTGTGCACCCGACTCTGCCTACGATATGCCGGCAGTTTTGGATGTGGTTGCGCATCTCTGATGGGACAACCCTGGACTATGCCGCGCCTCTGACGCCGGCGCCGAGGCCGTCGCTAACGATACGAGGCTCGGTGAACGGGTGCAAGCGCCTGGCCTTGCCGGGTAACCGGGTGGGCATGGCTTTCAGCAGGCGGTGGCACTCGTCAGCGGGGAGCGGGCGGCTGATGTGGAATCCCTGCGCAAAGTCGCAACCTAGTTCCTGCAAGCTGCGTTGAACGCTGGCCGTCTCGACTCCCTCGGCTGTCACTCGGAGACCGAGATTCCGGCCGAGATCGATGATCGACCGCACCAGCACAGCATCGTCGGGTTCGGTCTCCATGCGCATCACGAACGAGCGATCGATCTTGATCTCATCGACCGGGAACTGCTGCAGTTGCGAGAGCGAGGAGTAGCCGGTGCCGAAGTCGTCGATCGCGATCGTCACGCCCATCGATCGTAGCTCCTGCAGAACCGTGCGCGCGCGTCCGACGTCAGCGACGAATCGGCTTTCCGTGATCTCGAGTTGGAGCGACGTCGGCGGCACGGCGAACCGGGCGAGCAGCGCACGGATCGTTCCGGGCAGGTCGTGATCGAGCAGAGTGCGGGTCGAGACGTTGACTGAAAAGCGCGTATCGAGGCCACTTGCCCGCCACGCTGCGCATTGGCGCAGAGCTGCCTCGAGCACGCGGTCGGTCACCCCCTTGATCAGGCCGGTCTGTTCGGCCAGCGGAATGAACCCGTCCGGACCGATACAGCCCAGTTCGGGATGGTTCCACCGAACGAGCGCTTCGACCGCGCACGCGCCGCTCTGATTGAGCGGGACCTTGGGCTGGTAGTGCACCACGAGCTCGCCCCGGTCGATGCCGTGGCCGAGCTGCGCCGCGAGCGCGAGACGGTCGATGCTGTGCTCGTCGTGCTCTTGTGCATAGATGACGCACGCTGAGCGTTCGGACTTCGCGCAGTACAAGGCAACATCGGCGTGGCGGAGGAGCACATCGACCGTCTGCCCGTGCTGCGGGTACATCGCCACCCCAACGCTTCCGCCCACATGCAGGGCCAAGGAGTCGACCTCACACGGGCGCTGGAGGGCGGCCCGAAGCTGCTCGGCGCACTGCACCGCATCGGTCTCGTCATGCACGCCGTCCACGACCGCCGCGAACTCATCACCACCCAGACGCGCCAGAAGCCCACGGGCACCGAGGGCTTCGGTGAGCCGCGGCGCGACGAGCTGGAGCACGCGGTCGCCGAACTGGTGGCCGAGCGTGTCGTTGATCGACTTGAAGTCGTCAAGGTCGACGATCATCACCGCCACGTTTGATTGCGCGTGTTCAGCTGCTCTCAGCGCGTCGGCGGCGGCCTCAATCAGTTGCCAACGGTTCGGCAGGCCGGTCAGGAGGTCGTGGAAGGCAAGGTGAGCATTGATTCCCGCTTGGCGCCCGCCGAAGTAGATCGCGAGCACCGGCGCGAACGCGAGCGGGATGAGCGCGAGGCTGGCGTCCGACGACGCGACCACGCCCGGTGCGAGCGCGAGCAGGCAGCCGGCCGTGAGAGCGTGGAAAGCGACGTCATCGATCAGGTAAGGGCCGACCGGCAGGTCGGCCAGCAGCGCGGCCCCGGTACCCGCCAGCACGTGATTGATCACGAAGCACGCCAGCGCCGCCAGCAGGATCGCCGGCAGCACAGCCGCGTGCAGAGCAACGGGCGGGGCTGCCCCAGCGGCCATCAGCACCACCCCTGCGCCAGCCACGGAGAGGATGTACTGCGACGCGTTGAAGAGCACCTTGATCGGCGCCGTGCGCGCGGACAGGTCCGCGGTGGCCGACGCTGCGGCGTAGACGACGCACGCCGGCAGCACCCCGACGCACAGCAACATGGCGAACGCGAAGGCCGTCGAGACCGCCACCTTGTCCAGCCCTTGACGGCGCGGGACCGGGATCGGCAAGAATTCCCCCGCGAGCACGAACAGTGTCAGAACCCAGAATCGCGCCGGCGTATCGAGATGCCAGCCGACCGTCGATGCAAGCGCCGCGACAGATCCGACGGCAGCCACCGTCGTCAGCGCCGTGAAGCCTACAAAGCGACGGGAAACGGCGCCCGCCGGAACGTCAGTGCTCGGGCTATCGCAATCCATTCTCGGCTGCTTACGTGCCGCGATTTTGGTCCACTGATAACCATCGACATCAGCCACGGCAATCCCGACCGTTGAAACCCACACGTCTGGTCAGCAGTCAACCGCAGTCTCGACGCGTATTTGACCGCAAACCCGCTTGCCGCCTGGCGCTTAGCCCACTTTACGCAGGAACTCCATCCAACCCTGATGACGGTGACCGCGCGCGTGACCGAGCTCCTTCGCGATCGCCGCCGTCCGCGCGGATTTCGCGATGCTGATCGGGTCGTTGAGACACGACGCCCCTGCCGGAGCCGCAGCCATCATGAGTGCCATCACAACAGCCGGGACAAGCAGCGCCTTCCTGGCGCGGCGCTCGGTCCAGCGGTTAGCTGTGCCGTGCGATTCCATGCTCATCTATCGACCCGAGCAAGGTCGCTCTTCAGGCGTTAAACCCACATCTCCGATCAGTAGTAGGCCGCACTCTTCGATCGGTACATCACCGCATCTCGCTGTCACGGCGAGCGCGTTCTCCCCAAGCGAGAACCAAACCTCCGCTATCGTCGGCAAGACTGGTGCCTTCGGCACCGATGAGGCTGGAAGGAGGCCCGGGTGACCAAGGTCCTCAGGAACCACTCCGGCGACCACGGACGTGACTCGCCGCCGCTGGGCGAGGGCGCGTTGCGGGCGGTGCTCGAGGGTCTGCCCGACGCGACGGTCGGCACGGCACGCGACGGCACGATCGTGTTCGTCAACGCCCTCGCCGAGAGCCAGTTCGGCTATCGCCGCGAAGAGCTGATCGGCCGCCCGATCGAGGTCATCTGGCCCGAGCGCGTCCGGAAGCGCTACCGGCGCAACATGGAGCTGTACTTCGAGGTCGAGCACCCGCTCCGCTTCTCGGAGCGTGCCTACGGATTGCGCCGCGACGGCGGCGAGTTCGTCGGCGAGATGAGCTGGGGGATCGTGGCCACCGAGGACGGGCCCCTGTTGCTGGCGGTCGGCCGTGACATCTCCGAGCGCCTCGCGGCCGAGAAGCGGATCCGCCGCCAGTCTATGCAGCAGGCGGTGATCGCCGGTCTGGGCGAGCGTGCCCTCGATGGCGTCGGCTCGCTAGATCTGAGCCGGGAGGCAGTCGAGCGCGTCGCGCTGATCCTTGGGGTCGAGCGCGTCGCCGTGCTCGAGCCGGAGGCCCGCGATCGTCCGGCCGGATGCTTGGCCTCGTGGGGTAAGCCGGTGCTCTTCGGTAGCGAGATCGCGGTCTCGATCCACACGGGCGAGGAGTTGCATGGGACGCTGCTGGCGCAGGCCGTCCGCCAGGACGCCTTCGCGGCCGAGGATCACGCATTCCTCACCGCCGTGGCTCACGTGCTCGCGATCACGCATTCACGCCAGCACACCGACCAGCGGATGCGTCACCAGGCACTCCACGACCCGCTCACCGGGCTCGCCAACCGGGCGCTCTGCCGTGAGCGGATCGCGCATGCGCTTGCGCACTCCGAGCGCGCGGGAAGCCACGCGGCAGTGCTGTTCGTCGACATCGACAACTTCAAGCGCGTGAACGATTTGTTCGGCCACGCGGCCGGCGACCAGGCGCTGATCGCACTGGCACGGCGGATGTCGGGAGCTGTGCGGCCGGCCGACACGGTGTCGCGTCTGGGAGGGGACGAGTTCGTCGTCGTATGCGAGGACGTCAACGAACTGACGGCGCTCGCCCTGGCCTCACGGCTCCTAGCCGCAGTGTCAGAGCCGATTAAGGCAGCCGAGGCCCAGCGCAGCCACAAGCTCTCTGCGAGCGTGGGCATCGCGCTCGGCGCCGGCGCATCCACCGACCCGGATGTGCTCGTCGGCCGCGCCGACGCGGCCGCCTATCGCGCCAAACAACACGAAAGCGGTGGAGTGGAGATCTTCGGCGAGGGAATGCGCCGGCGGGCGCTTGATCGCCTGAGAACCGAGAGCGACCTCGAAGGCGCGCTCGAGCGCGGCGAACTTGAGCTTGCCCTCCAGCCCATCGTGTCGCTGGCCGACTCGACCACGGTCGCCCATGAGGCGCTGCTGCGCTGGCGACGTGGTGAGACGGGCGCGGTCGACCCGGCCGAGTTCATCCCGGTGGCCGAGGAGTCGGGGCTGATCATCCCGATCGGCGCGTGGGTGCTCGAGCAGGCCTGTCGACGAGCGGCGGCACTGATCCGCGCCACGGGCGCTCCCGAGACGGGGATCTCGGTCAACCTGTCGGCGCGGCAGATCGCCGATCCTGATCTGCTCGACGTGATCACGGCGAGCCTGCAACGAAGCCAACTGCCGCCATCGTGCCTGGGTGTGGAGCTCACCGAGGCCGTGCTTCTGAACCTGACTCCGGCGATGACCACGAGTCTGGAACAGCTCAACACCCTCGGCGTCCGGTTAGTCCTTGATCACTTCGGCGCTGGCTACTCGTCCTTCCGCCGTCTGAGGGACTTTGCGATCGACACGATCAAGATCGAGCGGTCGTTCGTGGCGAACCTCGCCCGCGACCGTCAAGACGCCGCGATCGTCGCCTCGGTCATCTCGTTGGCCGCGGAACTGGGGCTCAACGTCGTGGCTGAGGGGGTCGAAAACGAGATGCAGGCCGGCCTGCTTCGAGAGTTGGGATGCCCGCGGGCGCAGGGATACCTGTTCGGGCCGCCAGCCTGAGAGAGGCTATGGCGCGGTTCGCGCGGCCGCCAGGACCGGCGTCTGCGTGAGAGCAAAAAAGGCCCAGACCGCCTCGGTCGCGCTCGGACCGCGGGGGTCGGTGTAGGAGCCTCCGGGCGCGCCGCCGGACCACGCGTGCCCGAGCCCCTCGATCATCAGCAACTCGTGCATCAGCGCCCCGCGGCGGTCGATCCAGCGCGACACGGTGGAGGCCAATGCGCTGTCGGAGTCGGCGGGTTGCGAGCTCGTGGGATGTTCAGGATTGTGATCGCAGGTATCGGGTGAGGCGAGATGGTTTGTCGTCATTGACTGACGCAGAACCTGGATCGCGTTCGCCGGAGTGACGGTCCGGTCGGCCGTGCCGTGGATGACGATGCTGGGGATCGGACGCGCGCGGTTGCCCATCGCGGCATGGGCGGCCTGGCCCTGCTGGGCGGCGTCACCGCCTCCGCGCGACATCACCTGCATGGCAGCGCCGGCATTCGTCGCCGATCCGTAGGCCAGTCCCGAGTGCACCGCGACCGCGGCGAACAGATCTGGGTAGCAGGCCCCCATGATGGTCGCCATGGCGCCGCCCGCGGAGAGGCCGGCCACGAATACCCGCGCCGGGTCGATCGTGCAGATCGAGTTGGACGCGATCACCTCGCGGACGGTCGCGGCAATCGCCGCCGGCTCGCCGGAATCGCGTCGCTGATGTTCGGGGAGGAACCAGTTCCAGCATCCCTGCCCGTTGCGTCCGCGATCCTGGCCCGGATAGACGACCACGAAGCCGTGGCGGTCGGCCGCTCGGTTCATCAGCGTCGCGGCCGCGAATGTGGCCGGGTCCTGCGTGCAGCCGTGCAGCATGCAGAGCAGCGGCGCCGGCGCGAGCGCGTCCAGCCCGCGGGGCACGTGAACGAGCGCTCGACGGCGGCCCCGATCGCCGGTGTCAGGCCTCAGGTACTCACCGACTCGCGCACGAGGATCTCGCTGACCTCGTCGCCGTCGCGGCGGATCGAACCGCTGCCGTGGCGTAGCGAGCTGCCCTCCCGCCCGGCGCGGCGGGCGATGATCTCAGCCAGGATGGCCACTGCGGTCTCCTCGACGGTGGAGGACCCGATATCGAGGCCGCAGGGGGCGTACACGCGGGTGATCTCCTGCTCTGGGACTCCGGCCTCCACGAGCCGTGCGTTGCGGTCCAGCGTCGTGCGCCGGCTGCCGAGGGCGCCGATGTAGCCAGCGTCAGTGCCGAGCGCGGCCTGCACCGCCGGGACGTCGAGCTTGGGGTCGTGCGTGAACACGAGCACGGCGTCGCGGGAGCCGAGCGTCATGTCCGCGAGCACCTTGTCGGGCCACGCCACGATCGTCTGGGCCACCGCCGAGAAGCGCGGAGAATCGAGAAAGGCTTGGCGCGGATCCGCGATCGTGACGCGGTAGCCGAGGCCCTTGGCCAGGGGCGCCAGCGCGGCGGCGAAGTCGATGGCGCCGAAGATGATCATCCGCGGCGCCGACGCAAACGCCGCGACGTGGACGCGCAGCCCGCTGCCCAGCGACGCGCCCTCGGGTCCGAACGCGCGCACGGTCGAGCGGCCCTGGACCACCAGGCCGCGGGCCTCCTGGATGACGTTGCGGTCCAGCAGATCGCTGACGCCGAGTGAGCCGACCGTCGAGCTCTCATCGACGTAGACTTTGCGGCCCGCCTGCTCGCCGTCCATCAGCGTGGCCAGCGCCGCCGGGTGCTCGTCTGCGATTGCGGCCAGCCCGGCGAGCGTCGCCTCGCGCGCGTCGTCACGAATGGGATGGATGAAGATGTGCACGATCCCTCCGCACATCAGTCCAACGGTGCCGGCCAACTCGTCTGAGATGCCGTAGGTGACCAGCCGGGGCGGCCGGCCGTCCGCCAGCATGGCGAGCGCCTCCTGCGCCACGGCGCTTTCCACGCAGCCGCCGGTGACCGAGCCCTCGATCGTGGCGTCGGCGTCAATATAGACGCTGGCGCCAACGTTGAGCGGTGCCGAGCCCTCGACGCCGACGAGCGTGCCGGCGGCCACCGACCGGCCGGCCCGCAGCCAGTCTGTCACGGTGATCGCCGTTCGCTGCACCGGTCTCAACATCAGATTGTCCTCCGTCCGGTTCGTTCCCTAGCTTTACGGAACAAATGTTCGCATCGGCCATCATTGCCGCCCAACCCGAGTCTAGTTCCTGGCTCGATGAGCTCAACCCCGAGCAGCGGAGCGCTGCGAACAGCCCGGCCGGCCCACTGCTGATTCTGGCCGGAGCGGGCACCGGCAAGACGACGACGTTGTGTGCGCGATTGGCGTGGCTGGTCAGCCAGGGAGTGGCGCCCGAGCGCATCATGCGCGACTCGCTGTTTCGGTCAAGCGTGCGCGGGCGCAGGGCCGCCTGAGTCCGCGCCGATACTGTCCATCGGTGTTCGTGAGGATCGGAGGCTCGCCGTGAAGGTGGTCATTGCCGGCGGAGCCGGTGGGGTCGGCGCATCGGTGGCGTTCAATCTCCTGCTCGGCCCCGGCGACGACGAGGTGGTGCTCCTCGACCGGCGGCCGGAGATGGTCACCTCGCATGCGATGGACCTGGAGCAGGTGCTGGAGCAGGGGGCGATCGGGAGCATTCGTGAGGGTGGTGACCGGGACCTGCCGGGAGCCGACATCGTGGTCGTGGCAGCGTCGGCTCCGCTGACCGTGAACGAGTCGCGGATGGTCTACCTCGATGCCAACGCCCGGATCCTCGCCGGGGTGACCGACCGGCTGCCGGCGGACTGGGACGGGATTCTGCTTGTCGTGACCAACCCGGTGGATCCGCTCTGTACGTGGGTGCAACAGCGCAGCGGGATCGAGCGCCACCGCGTGCTCGGTTACACGCTGAACGACTCGTTGCGCCTCCGCACGGGGATCGGCCGCGCGTTGGGACTGGAGCCGGGGCGCGTGGAGGCGTGGATGATCGGGGAGCACGGGAACCTCGCTGTGCCGTTGTTTGACCGAGTGATGGTCGACGGCGCTTCGGTGCAGCTGAGCCCAGATCAGTTCGCGGAGGTACGCGAGTTCGTCGGTAACTGGTACGTCCGTCACGTGGCGCTCGACTCCGGTCGCTCGTCGACCTGGACCTCGGGGCTCGGCGTGGCGCGAATGGTGTTGGCGATCGCCCACGGCGCGCCCGATCAGGTCTGGCCGGCCTCAGTGATGCTCGCGGGGGAGTACGGGATCGAAGGAGTGAGCCTCAGTGTGCCGGTGTCATTCCGACCCGGAGCCGCCGGCCAGATCCTGGAATGGGAACTGACCGCCGAACAGCGTCAACGGCTGCGGACCGCGGCGGATTTCGTGCGTGAAGCCGCCCAGGGACTCGAGGCTCTCGTGCCGGCCGACACGACCTGATTGTGCTGGCCCCCGCCGCCGTGCAGCTATTGACTTGTCGGCCCTTCGTGGAGGTTGAGTTGGTGGCCGGCGAGCCAGTCCGCGCCGCGCCGATAGAGCCGCTGAACCTCCGGACCGACTAGGCCCGGCATATCGCGGTTGACCGCGTAGCCGATGCCGGTTTGTACGTAGGCGAGGTGGCGATAGCCGACCGGGAAGCGGCCGAGGAGCTCGTCGTCGAGCTCCAGCATCGCCGCCGGGTTGACCGGATCAAGCCGGTCCTTCTCATAGATCGGCTGGCGCAGCACAATGCCCCAGCGGCCCCCGCGCCGCTCGAGAAAGTCATAGAAGCGGCCGGTACAGACCACGTCGCACTCGACCTCGTGCACCGTCGCCCGCTGCGAGATGGTCATCTTGGTTTGGGCGACCGCCCGGTCTCCCGCGAGGTCGATCGAGGTTCCCCCGAGGAAATGCAGGATGCTCACCCCACGTTCGAAGCCCTCCCGGCTCACTCGGATGAACTCGGTCGCCGGGCCTTGAAACCAGGTGGCCATCATGACGCCGTCGTCGTGCCAGGCCGTGGCGAAGCGCTCCCAATCGCCGGCGTCGCGCCACACGGCCCAGTTCTCGACCAGGTCGCGAATCAGCTCGCGCGAGCCGGAGTCACTCACACGCGCAAACCCCCGAGGTCCGGGATCTGGCTCGTCGGCGGGATCGGTGGCCCGGTTGCCGTCCCGCTGACGTCCGGCGTGCCGTAGGTGTGGAACGTTTCGATCGTCTTGACTCCCCACGCCTGCCCACGGGCTCGCTCGGCCTGGGTCCAGACGACCGTTTCGTAGGCGGGGTCGTAGATGAAGTGCGTACCGGTGGTCACCTCGACCCGGTTCCCGCCCGGTTCGTAGACGTACAGGAACATACCCTGGGCCACGGCGTGCTTGGACGGGGCGGCCTCGATCGGGACGTTGGCGTCAAGGAACAGGTCGGCGGCGCGCAACAGCTCCTCGCGGGTGTCGACGAAGAACGCGAGATGGTGCAGGCGACCCGTCAGGCCCGCGTGGTCGGCGACATAAATCAGCTCGTGCGCCGCGATGGTCAGGCTCATCCAGGCGCCGGCTTCGCTGCCGTCGTCGTTGACGATCTGCTCGTAGAGGCGGAAACCGAGCTGCTCCTGGGCGAATCGGCGGTTGGGAGCGACCTCTCTGGCCAGGACATTCACGTGGTCGAGCCGCTTGACGGCGGCGCCGCGTCCGGTGTAGCGCTGCGGGACGTTCTTGAGTGCGGGACGGAGCTCCGGCGGCGGTTGGTAGCGGTCTCCCTCGTAGTACAGCTCCAGCAGATGACCGTCCGGATCGGTGAAGCGGTAGGCCGGCCCATGCCCATGATCGCCCTCGATCCAGCCGATGCCCAGGCCGCTGCGCTCGACCGCCGCCACCCGCCGCCGCAGCGCCTCCGGACTCCAGGCCCGGATCGCCATGTGTCCGAGACCGGGCAGATCAGACTCGGTCAGCTTGAGGCTATAGCTCTGGTAATCGCCCCAGCCACGGAGGTACACGGAGGGGCCTTCGCGGGCTAGCACTTCCATTCCGAACAGGTCGACGAAGAACCGCAGGCTGTCATCGGGCGCGGGGGTGAGCAACTCGGCGTGGCCGATGTGGGCCAGATCGTGAAGCGGCTCGGTCATCGATCGCGGGCGTCGTGCAAGCGCTGGCGCAGGCCGTCGAGTTCGAACGAGAGCGCCCCCGCCGCGAGCCGGGCGCGCTTGACCAGCTCGCGCTCGGCTCGAGCGCGCGCGGCCTGCAGCACGTCGGCCACCCGTTCGCGCTCCACGACCGCCGCCCCGTCGGCGTCGAGCACCACCAGATCTCGCTGGCGGATCGTTGCGCCTCCGATCTGCACGGGCTCGCCGATCGCGCCGGCCGCGTCCTTGTCCGCGCCACGCACGCGCACCCACCGGGCCCAGATCGGCAGTCCGAGCTCGACCAGCTCCTCCACGTCACGGACGGACGCGTCGATGAGCATCGCGGCGGCGCCCTGCGCCTGTGCCTGGGTGGCGAGCAGCTCCCCGACCAGCGCCACCGGCCGCGGCTCGGGCATGCTGAGCACGATCACTTCGCCGGGTTGCACGTCCGCCATCACGGCGTGCACCATCAGGTTGTCATCCTGCCCGCACCGCACCGTACGCGCCGGCCCGGCGGCCCGAGACCCAGGCACGACCTGGACCAGATCGGCGTCCACGTAGCCGCGCCGCCCACCCGCCTCGTAGACCGTCGCGGAGCCCAGCCGGGCGAGCTCGTCATGCAGTTCATTCACAGCGCGCTCACCACCTGCGGTGTCACGCGTTGGAAGGCCTCGGCCTGCCGGATCTCGTTGTTGCCTGAGGAGCGGCGCGCGTGGTTGCCTCTGTGCCCCGCGCGCTCGGCGTAGTAGCTGACGAGGTACTTCTGCGCCTTCATCTCCCCCATCGCGGTGACCTTCTGCTCCATCACCGAGGTGATGTCAACGAACGTGGTCGGGGTGAAGTTGCACAACTCCGGTTGGTGTGGCTCGAACAGGAACAACTCGGGTGGCGTGACGGTGGCGAATGCGCTCTTGACGCCGGCACCGGCGGCCAGGCTGCGGGCGCGCCCGACGGCCGCGCAGGCGATCGGGTGGTCCGGGTTGAACGGATCGGTGTCGGTGTGGGTGATCAGCACGTCGGGGGCGAACTCACGGATGCGGTCCGCGATCAGCCGCAGCGCGTCGCCGTCGATCTCGAGCGGGTAGTCCCCGAGGTCGAGGCATTGGAACTCAGCTCCGAGCGCAGCCGCGGCCCGTTCCGCCTCGCCGTGACGGATCTCCTTGACGCGCTCGATCGTCTGGCCCTCCTCCTTCCACAGCTCCCCCGACTCGCCCCGTTCTCCGTAGGAGAGCGCGATCACGCTCGCGGCGCCTCTACCTGCGGTGGTCACGGCGATCGCTCCACCCGCGCGCCAGACGAAATCCGCCGAATGCGCCCCGATGACCAGCATTCTGCGTGGGCTCACGGTGCCTGCACTCCCGCCACCCGGCGGGTGTTCACGACCGCGAGGTGAGGGGCATCGCTCACTGGCTCTCCTGGCCACGGAGCGCTTGCGCAACGTGGAATAGGTGCGTGCGCATCGCCGCCTCGGCGGCGTCGGGGTCGCCGCCGGCGACGGCCTCGACGATCCCCTTGTGCTCGGCAAACGAGCGCTCGCTGCGGCCGGGGAGCAGGATCGTCCGGTACTGGAACCGCACGAGCTGGAACTTGAGCGTCGAGATCAGACGCGAAGCCGTGCTATGGCGGGCGATCCCGAGCAGTCGCTGGTGAAGCTGGGCATTCTGGTCCGATGCGCCGAGCAGGTCCCCGGCATCGAGCAGGCGCCGCATCTCGGCCAAAATGAGGTGGAGGACCGCCAGGTCGGCCTCGCTGGCCTGACGCGCCGCCTGACGGGCAGCCAGCCCCTCGAGGACCGCGCGGGTCTCGAGGATCTCCACGGCTTCGCGCTCGTCGACGAGCCGCACCCGGGCACCACGGTGCCGTTCGTGGGCGACCAGGCCCTCGTGCTCGAGCCGGGCCAGCGCCGTCCGAACCGCCGAACGTCCCACCCCCAGGCTGCGCGTCAGCTCCGCCTCGACCAGACGCTCGTTCGGCTGCAAGCGGCCGCTGACGATCGCCGCGCGCAGCTTGTCCTCAGGCCGCACGAGCGCCCTCGCCGTCGAGCTGGCGCAGCCAGCCTGCCGCGGCGACGCAGACGCGCGGCGCCACCCCCAGCTCGGTCAGCATCTCCGCCGCCGCATCCATCTCGTGCCGCCGTCGCGCGGCGTGGCGAGCACTGCCGCTGAGCAGACGCTCAAGCAGTGCCGCATCTGCGCCCTCGAACACGTCCGCCAGCTCGTGGTGCAGCCACTCCTCGCAGCCCTCGGCGCGCGCGGCGGCGAGGCTCTCGACCGCCGCCGCAGCGATGCCCTTCATGAACACGCTGCGCAGCAGCTTGCGGGCGGCGGCGTCGCCGGCCCGCGCGCCGACCACCTCCACCGGCATGCCTAGGCGACCGAACAGCGCCACGAACCTCGTCGCACCGGGGCCTGAGGCCAGTCCCGGTGTGCGCAGGCCGCGACCGGGGACCGGGGACATCAAGGCGAGATCCACGAACAGTGCGCCAGTGGGCTCGACCTCGGCCGCGAGCTGCACCTTCAGGCCCGGAGCGGCGGTGTTGAGATCGGCATAGAGCTGGCCGGGCGAGAGCGCGGGGGCGAGCTCGCGCACGACCTCGAGCGCAACGGCCGCGGCGTTCACGCTGAGCACGGCAGTCGCACCCGCGACGGCCGCGGCGGCGCTGGCGGCCGGCTGGACCCCCTCCGGCGGATCGTCCACAACCGGATCCCAGCCCACCACCGGGACTCCGGCGGCGGCGAGGTCGCCGGCGATCGCGCCTCCGGCCTCGCCCAGTCCGATCACCCCCACGCGCAGATTGTCGACAATCTCGTCAACCATAGGGTCGGGCATCATAATCGTCTTGGCGGGGTGACGGGCGAGACGGTGGACACGCCGCTCGGCGTCTTCGCAGCTATGCGGTTCGGCCTGGATCCACGACCTCGGCCTGCTCGTCGCCGGGCGCCAGAACGATGTCCGTGGAGAGCGAGACCCACTCGCCCTGCACGCCGGGCGGACGGTCGGGGTCCTCGGGCGATCGCTCCTCGAACGAGCGCCTGAGTGATGGCTTGACCGCGAACACCGTGTCGGAGTCGAGGTACTCGCTCGTCGCGTCGAAGATATGCGTGGTCACAGTCCGGTACCCGGGCGCCCGCACGATCATGTGGATGTGGGCGGGGCGCCACGGATGTCGGCCGGTCGCCTCGAGCATCTTCCCTACCGGCCCGTCGTCGGGGATCGGATAGGGCACCGGTCGCACCGCCACGAACGCGTAGCTGCCGTCCTGGCCGGTGCGGTAGCGGCCGCGGAGGTGGTCATCGGGCGCCTCAGGACGCTGGACCGCGTAGAGCATGTCGGCACCGTTCTGCCAGACGTCGAGCTCAGCGCCCGCGATCGGGGCGCCGCTGACGTCGAGCACCCGGCCCTGCACCCACGCGGGGATGCCGGCTCCGGGCTCGACCACCATGCTCTCGCCGTATCGCCGGACCGGCGAGCCGGGCACGTAGAACGGCCCGAGCACGGTCGATTCGGTGGCCTGGGCCGGCAGCTCATGGGCCAGCGCGTCGACCAGCATCGACAGTCCGAGTGTGTCGGACCAGAGGATGAACTCCTGGCGCTTCTCGTCGGTGATCTGACCGGTGGCGGTCAGCACGCCGATCAGTCCGCGCCACTCCTCCTCGGTGAGCGACACGTCGACGGCAAACGCGTGCAAGTGCCGGACGAACGCCTGCATCAGCTCGCGCAGCCGCGTATCTGCGCAGCCGTCGAAGCTCCCCGCCGCGGCGCTGGTGATGTCACCTGGAGTGGTGGTGGTTCCGGCCGTACTCATCTCGCCCAGGCCACATCATCTCGCATCGCTCACATTCTGTATAACGGTGGCCGTCATATCCACCGGCCTGGAGGAGAGCAATGGTGGTTCTGGATCAGCAGAGCTCGCAGCTCGTGCGGTCACTGTGTGAGCTGATGGTTCCCGGATCAGGACGCGTCGGGCCGGAGGTGTACATCGATGCGTTGCTGGCGCGGATGCCCGAGCCTCAGCGCACCGCCACGCTGGCGGCGATCAACGCCCTCCAGGCCCCGGCCGCCGACGGCGCCGCCGGGCTCGCCGAGCACCAGTTCTCGCCCGAGTTCCAGCTCGTCCGGGCGCTCGCGTGTGAGGCGTTTTACAGCGACTTCGTGGCTCCGGGCGCGTCAGGCCCGGGTGGCTGGGAGGAGATCGATTTCAAGCCCCCGCTGGCGGCGCGTCTGCACAAGGACTGGTCCTACATGGGGGTGACGGGATGACCGAGCATTACGACGTCGTGGTGGTCGGCTCGGGTGCCGGTGGCGGCGTGGTGGCCGGCGAGCTGGCGCAGCGCGGCCGCGATGTGCTCCTGCTCGAGGCCGGACCGCACAAGACCGCGGCCGACTTCATGCGCTGGGAGGCCAGGGCAAACCATGAGATGTGGTGGCCGCCGGCCTTTGCGCAGCCGGCCCGGCCGGACGAGCCGCCGCTGATCATGTTCCGGGGTCGGTGTGTGGGCGGGACGACCTCGATCAATACGAAGGTGGCGCTGCGGCCACCCCAGCAGGACTACGACAAGTGGCATGCGGCCGCGGGTCTCACCGGTGAGGGCGGTGAGCCGTTCGCGGAGGCCGATCTGCTGCCCCACATCGAGCGCGTCGAGCAACGGCTCGGGGTGAGGCTGCGCACCGATTGGCAGAAATGCGTGCAGACAGTGCTCCCGGGATTCCAGACTCTCGGCGCCGAACTGGAGCCGGTGGTCTCCTACACGGACGCCAACTGCATGCGCTGCGGCTCGTGTCTGCAGGGCTGCCCCACCAACGCCGGCAAGTCGACGCTGAACACCTATATCCACCCGCCGTGGGCCGAGGGCCGGCTCGAGCTGCGCGCCGACTGCGACGTGCGCACGGTCACGATCGAGGACCAAGGCGACGGGCCGGCGGCCACCGGCGTGGAGTACCTCGGACCCGATGGCGAACGCCGCAGCGTGGCGGCGGACGTCGTCGTGGTCGCGGCCGGCGCGCTCGCCACCCCTGGGCTGCTGATTCGCTCCGGAGTTCGCGAGGTGGCCAACGGATCGGCCAGCAGCGGGCTGATCGGGCGCCATGTCGGATTTCACCCCGCCCGTCTGGTCGAAGGCCTGTTCGACGAGATCCAGGACGCGCACATGGTCTATCCGATCACCGCGCATTGCATGAAGTTCCAGCGCGACGAGGACGGGGGCTTCGTGGTCGAGGCGTCGACTGTGCAGGATCCGATCGGCTTCGCCACCGCCCTGTGCGATGAGCAGGACCGGGCGCTGTGGGGCCAGCCGCTCGTGGATGCGATGCGTCAATACCGGTACTTCACCGGGCTGCTGACCATGGTCAATGACGAGAACAACGGCACCGCGTGGGTGGATGAGACGGGGGCCGACCGCTTCTCGGTCGACTTCAACGACCGCGAGCGGGAGCGCAACAGCCGCTCACTGCAGTTCGCTCGTCAGGTCTTGGAGGCGGCGGGGGCCAAGCGTGTGTTCCACACCGGCGTTCTCAGCACGCACGTCCAGGGCGGCTGCCGGATGGGGAGCGACCCGGCGCGATCGGTGGTCAACGCGCACGGTGAGTCCCACGACGTGCGACGTCTGTTCATCGGCGACAGCTCGGTGATGCCACGGACCCTGTCGGTGAATCCGTCGCTGACGATCATGTCGCTCGCCAGCCGCCTGGCCGAGTACCTCGACACCGGCGAGCACGGCTACATCAGCCGCACGGCGACCAGCGCCGCGGCATAGCCGCGCAGCCATTCTCCGGTGGTGGGAGCTGAAAAAACGGCTCTCGTGACCTATCCGTGGTCGGGGTGACGGTTCGGAGCGAACAAAAAGACGCCCACCCCGCCTAAATCAGGCGGGTGGTCCCGATCGGTCCCGCCCGGCAGGCCCTGGCGCACACACGTCCGGCACACACGGGGGGTGGTCCCGATTTGGCCCACTCGCCCCGCCACCATCTGCGCTTATTCAGGACGCTCGGCTCACCCACCCAAGCGTTGGGCGCTGCCCGGCCAGCCGTGCTGAAAAACCCGTCATCTTGGCAAGGTTTCAGCACGGCCCCAAAAGTCGTCCGACTGCCGCAGGGCAGTGGTCCGCGGCCGGGGCGGGGCGGTGCAGCTAGGCCAATGGGACCTCGAGCAGCAGGGGCTCGCGACGGGCCGCCAGGCCGGGGAGGACGTCGTCAAGCGTGCGCAGCAGTTCGTCGTGGCTCTCGACGCGGATCGATGGACAACCGAAGCAGGTCGCGAGTCCGGCGACATCGACGCTGGCAAAGCCCGGCCAGGGCTGGACGCCGCCCACGCTCTCGGCCAGGCTGTCCATGACCGCGTAGCGCCCGTTGGCCATCACGATCAGCAGGACGCCAACCTCGTATTGGGCGGCGCTCCAGAGCGCCTGAATCGCATAGATCGATGAGCCGTCGCCGATCACTCCGACGACCGGTCGATCGGGCAGGCCCATCCGCAACCCGATCGAGCCGGACAGGCCGAAGCCGAGGCCGCCGTTCGCGGTGCCGAGAAAGCCCAGCGGAGCCCGGATCGCGATGCGTCGGTAGAGCTCTGGCTGGCTCGATGGTGTCTCCTCGACGAGCACGGCATCGCGCGGCAGCCGCTGCCCGAGGGCGGCGAGCAGGTGCGCGGCCTGCATCGGCTCGCCGGGCGCGGGTGGTGCGGGCGCGGGCGGACGCCGCAACGGCTCGGGCGCGGCGGTGTCTCGCTGTGGGACCTGCGGGGCCAGAACGGCGCACACGGGCCCGACGGCCCCGACGATCGCCAGCTCGCATGGGCTCCGGTGAGCCTCGGCCGGATCCTCGGTGATCACGGCGACGTGGGTCCGGGGCGCCACCGGCGGGCCGGCCTCGTCAAGCAGGTAGAGCCGAAACGCGTTCGTGCCGATCGTCAGCACCAGGTCGTGCGCAGCCAGCGTCTCACGCACCGCCCGGCGGCGCCATGGCATGTGGCCGGCGAACTGGGGGTGGTCCTGGGGAAAGCCCGCGCGGCGGCTGAAGGTCTCCTGCCACACCGTGCAG
>Ga0302325_10009739_pt1 | contig 20941 bp, 13 predicted proteins | sample Palsa_T0_2_FD_201948 | JGI IMG/M metagenome (GOLD analysis project Ga0302325, IMG submission 201948) | Peat permafrost microbial communities from Stordalen Mire near Abisko, Sweden - Palsa_T0_2 | ecosystem: Environmental > Terrestrial > Soil > Palsa > Peat permafrost | place: Sweden: Abisko...
GCAGTCCTGGGAATGTCGACAAGTTAGGGAGGACAGGGTGCCGCTGACGGTTGGCCAGATGTTGACAGTGGATGAGATGACGCGCGAGCGGGAGAAGTTGACGGAGGCGGGGCAGCGTCTCGTGTTCACCAACGGGTGCTTCGACATCGTCCACACCGGTCATGTCACGTACCTGGAGTTTGCCCGTTCCCAGGGCGACGCGCTTGTGGTCGGGCTAAATAGCGACGCTTCCGTGCGCCGGAACAAAGGTCCGAAAAGACCGATCAATTCCCAAGAGGACCGTGCGCGTGTACTGCTGAGCCTGCGCACCGTCGATTACGTGGTTGTTTTCGACGATGACGAGCCACGCCCGATCATCGCAGCGATCCTGCCCGACGTTCTTGTCAAAGGGAGCGATTGGGCGCACTATGTCAGCGGTCGCGACGTGGTAGAAGCCCACGGGGGCGAGGTCGTCCTGGCCGACATGGTCGAGGGACAGTCGACGACAGGCACGATCGAACGCATCGTTGCTGCCTACGGCCCGCCGCCCAGTGGCAGTGAGCAATGACGTCGGTCCTGATCGTTACGGGCGGCGCCGGTTTTATCGGGCGCAACGTGGTCGCGGAGGTCAACCGGCGGGGTTCGGCGGACATAGTCCTCGTGGACGGCTTGGGTACTGACGAGAAATGGAGGAACCTGGTCGGGTTGCGCTTCGAGGACATGGTAGCGCCCGAGGACCTCTGCGACTGGCTGCGTGGTCGTCGACCAGGTTCCATCAGCGGGATCATCCACCTTGGTGCATGCAGCTCGACGACGGAAGCCGATGCCGAATACCTCATGCGGAACAACTACCGCTATACCCGCCGGCTGTGCGAGTGGGCCTTGGATAATTCCGCCCGGTTCATATACGCCTCGAGCGCAGCGACATACGGTGATGGATCTTCAGGCTTCAGCGACCAAGACGCGGTCACAGAGCGCCTCGCACCACTCAACATGTACGGATACTCCAAACACGTCTTTGACCTCTGGGCGTTGCGCAACGGGCTGTTCGACCAGATCGTGGGGCTGAAGTACTTCAATGTTTTCGGGCCTTATGAGGACCATAAAAACGACATGCGTTCCGTTGTGGCAAAGGCGTATGACGAGATCCGCCGGACGGGGAGGTTATCGCTGTTCAAGTCGTACCGGGAAGGTATTCGGGACGGCGAGCAACGGCGCGATTTCATTTTCGTCGATGATGCCGTTGACACCACGCTGCATTTCCTGGCCGACGGGACGACCTCTGGGCTCTTCAACTGCGGTACTGGGACGGCGAGGACTTGGCTCGACCTCGGCACGGCGGTGTTCTCGAGCCTGGGCCTCGCGCCAGCGATCGAGTTTGTGGACATGCCGGTGCTCCTGAGGGACAAATACCAGTACTTCACCCAGGCTGATACCGACAAGCTCCGAGCCGCGGGCTATGCCAGGAAGTTCACCACCCTGGAGGACGGGGTCGACAAGTACGTCCGCGGTTACCTGGCAACGCGACGTCCATAGAGCAGTAGTTGCCCCCAAGGGCCGCTTTGCCGCTACGGATCCCCGAGATGGGTAGTCTGTTGTTGGCAACGACGGCGTCGTTTTGGCTGCCTGAGCGCCGCAACCCGGTCCGCCCACCACCTGAAGGCACGATCCGCTCCCAACCCAAGCAGAGCCAGCACGCCGAGCGCCCCAACAATGACACTCACGCTGTCCTCAAGAAGGCCTAAGCGTCTCTAACGATGCAACTTTTCTACTTGACATAGGCATGGATCAAACGTTTAGAAGCCAAGGCCCATTGAGGGTGTTTGTCGGGCGAAGGCGGCTGGTTATGACGCCTTGAAGATCGACGAGATTGATCTCGACCTTCGTGCGACCACATCTCCCCCCGTCTGAAGGTGCTCTATGAGGGATAGACGCGGCGGTCGCCGCCGCGAGGACTGAGGTGGCGGCGTGAACAACCGCCTCGGGGACGACAAGGAGCATCCGCGCTCCGGCTCGCGCACGGTACCTCCAGGGGCGTAGCGCGGTTCGGGCTCCCGTGGGAAATCGAGATCGGTTGCGCCTCGCCTTCTCTCACACATTGGCTATCCCCCGTATCGCTCGGCTGCTAGCAAAAAACAGACGGCGGCGAAGACCCTTTTCCTTCTTCCGCTACCGCTGCCTTTCGACCGACCAGCCACGTGTAGCACGACCGATGAACAGGTAATAAATCGCGAGCAGCCCAGTGACCGAGACAAACACTATGAAAACGGCGAGATGAGCGGCGTCCGTGGGGCTGGGGTAGCCGGAGGCGTCGGTGGCTCCCCGCCACACGACGTACCGGGGGAACAGCACCAAGTCGTAGGCGAGCACGGCCACGAGCCCGCCGCGAGCGCTGTGCCAGGTCGGGCTGAGCAACGAAGAAGCGAAGTACGACGCCGACCCGAGGGAGATGCAGCCGAACATGACGGAGGTCCTGACGTCCACCGCCCACGGGAAGATCTGTACCCGCGCCAGCAGGAGCGCGCCGGCCGTGACGAGGAGAGCCACCACGCCCACAAATGAGGCTCGGACCGGCACAGGCATTAGTCGCCTGTCCGCAATCGGCACCTTCCGAAACGCGAGGCCAAGGGCAGCGCCGGCACCAGCCACGGCAGCAAAAACGATGGCATAACCGACATCGTGGCCATCCGCGGCCCGGATGAAAAGATAGATCGAGCACCCTCCGAACAACACGAAGAGGCTCAACCCGCCGGTCTTGAGCGCGCCCCATTCGCCCACCGCACCAACCCAGACACCAATGGCGGCGATGGCAGCCAAAATGGAGCCAAAAAAGATATGGGAAAAGTCGCCGTCGGGCCAGGGCCAAGTTTTCGTAGCCCACTCCTGGTTGAACGCATAGCCCGCGGAGAATGCTCCCACGGCGAGCCCGGCACCGACGAGGAGGAAGCGTGCGGGCCAGGCAGGCGGCGCGACTGGTATTGGCAGGGTCACGCTGCTCAGTATGGGCGATGGACGGGCCGAGATCAAGCGAACCCTGAGCTGCGCAGTACCAGTTCGACTCCCCGCAGGCACTGGCGATATGCGGCGGCCACCTGTTCGCCGTGAGCCAGTCGGGCGACAGCGTCACCGACATCAACCTCGGGTCATGACTTTGGGGCAGCTGCCTTAGTCAAGCCAGCGCGCGCATGAGTGCCAAGACGCCGGCATGCGACGAGCGACTTGCGGCTCAGCGTTATCGCCTCATCAAGCTTTCCCTGAAGAAACAGCACCCATCTGAGACAGCCCCACGTAACCGCCAGCAAACCGGGCATAGCGACCTCCGTGGCCGCGGTTGTCGCCTCCTCGAAGAGCTCATCGGCGGGCTACGCCGCTCGCCCCGGGGGCCCATGCGGGCCGCGTCCACGGTGCCCAGTTCTGCGCGTAACTGGCGGACCCGACGGACGGATTGTTCCTTCTCCGTCGGGGCGTAGCGCCGCGTCGACGGCTGCCGTGCGATCCTCTAACTTGGCATGGCCCCATCTTCCTGTCGCGGGCCGCCAGGGCCTCCAAGCGACCCGGGGCGTCCATCTACACTCCGAGTAACGGTCCCACCTCAAGCTGGTGGTGTCCACCCAAACGGGGGAAACTCGGTCGCACAACGACGGCGAGCGTCGTTGATGCCAAACTGTGGAGAACATGGAACTTCCGGAGACCAGGTACGTCACAGTGGGTGGTGCCCAGGTGGCCTACCAGATCGTGGGAGAGGGGCCGGAGGATCTCGCATGGTGCTACGCCATGGGAGGGCACGTCGACCTGTTCTGGGAGGTGCCGGGCGGGGCAGAACTCCTGCGTCGGCTCTTGGGCATCCGTAAGGTGATCCTCTTCGACAGGCGAGGTTCGGGTGCCTCTGACGCGGTACCCGCAAACGCCATCCCGACGTGGGAGGAGCTGGCCGAGGATCTAATCGGCGTCCTCGACGCCGCCGGCTCGCGACGTACAGCGTTGATGGCCTGGCTCGAGTCGGGCACCATCGCCGCCCTCTTCGCGGCCATGCACCCTGAGCGAGTAAGCCACCTCATTCTCGTCAACACGACGGCGCGCTATTTGGAAGCCGACGACTACGCCATCGGCGTATCGTCGGCGGTAGCCGATGCCGTGGCGGAGTTGTTGGCTGCCAGCTGGGGAACCGACGACTTCACGCGCCTGGTGCTTCCGTCCCTGGCTAACAATGCAGGGGCGGTGGCACTTTGGAGCCGGATGTTCCGCGCCTCTGCTACACCCCGCGCTGCTGCTGCTCAGATCGAATATTTCATGCGTCATGTGGATATCCGCCCGTTTCTACGGCTGGTCCAGGCTCCCACTCTCATCTTCCATGCCGTACAGACGCCACTCATTCCCGTGAGCCATGCTCGCTACTTGGCCGCTCACATCCCGGGAGCCACGCTCATCGAGTGGCCGGGAGCGGATCTAGGGCCGACGGAGGAGGACCTGTCCACAACAGCGGCCGACATTATCGAGTTCTTGACTGGCGAGCGCCCAATTGAGATCGATCGCCTATTGGCCACCGTGTTGTTCACAGACATCGTCGGATCGACCCAACTCGCGGCGTCGATGGGCGACCATCGCTGGCGCACGCTTCTCGACACTCACGACCGTGTCGTGCGAGAGCAGGTGCGACGGTTCAAGGGTGCCGAGATCGTAACGACAGGCGACGGGTTCCTGTTGTCGTTCGACGGTCCGGCGAGAGCGATCCGCTGTGCCCAAGCAATCAACCAGGCGATAATGCCACATGGTCTTGAGCTCAGGATGGGGCTTCACACCGGTGAGTGCGAAGTCCGCGGCGAAAACCTCGGCGGATTGGCGGTCCACATCGCGGCGCGTGTTTGTGCGCTTGCAGTTTCACAGGAGATCCTGGTGTCGAGCACGGTCAAAGACCTCGTCGTCGGATCGGACATCGAGTTCATCGAGCGCGGCGAGCATGAGCTAAAGGGTGTGCCGGAGACCTGGAAGCTCTTCGCTGTCAAGGGCTGAACCCTCTGAGAAGGAGGTCTGTTCATGCCCATACGAGGACCTGGCGGTTTCCCCCGTCCCCGCTCAAAACGCGAACTAGCTGGTCAACGAGGTTGTACTGCCGGCCGGTCGTCCCGCTCCGTCGCTCCCGTGGCTCTGGGTATTTCGGGTCCCGTGACAAATCTGTGACACAAATCGACGATCGGGATCGGCACTAGCTGCCGCTGCTCCCGGGGTTGACCGAACGGCCGAGCCCGGGGGAGTTGGGAACGCGGTGGGAGCGCATGCAACGGGCGAACTCTTGCTCGGGCGATATCCCGCCCTGCCGCCTACCGACCCCCCTTGTTACGCCCGAGCCCGCCGATCGGCACCAAAGTGCGTCCGCGCCTTGCCGCCTTCTCGTCAAGAAGCGCGAGCTGGCGCTGGACGAGATGGTCGCCCTCGAGACGCCGGACGGCGTCGGCGGCATAAGGGCTATCTACGTGCCAGCGCGCTGAGGGGATGGTTGACTACAGGTGTGTAGTTATGAGAGAACTGCGACCCAGCGCTGCGCCTACGACAGTTTGCCAGAGCAGGCGCAGAGTAGGTCGTGGGGCCGCCGTCCCGGGGGCGGAAGGGGCTGGTTCACGTGGGTAAGGATGGGTAGCGGCGGCTCCCAAGATGGGGAGTTCCCACATTGTGCGGGTCTCAATACACTCCTAGTTGGCTGGTCGGAAAGTCGCTGCTCAGAAGCTTGAGAAATACTCGCGACCCGCACCTGAGGCGTGTTGACTTGGGTCTATGAGAGGCACCGCTCCTGCACAGGGCTCTTTGAGCCAGGTCGAGGTTATCTGCGGGGAACTGCTGGACGACGACGGGTTCCTGGCCGCATTGGGGACCGCACGAGGGAGCTTGTTCACCGACGCTGATTTCGACTGCCTGTACGCGTCGAACAAGGGCCGCCCTTCGCACCCACCATCTTTGTTGGCAGCACTGTTATTGGCCCAGATGTTCTACGGGGTCTCAGACCGCGAGGCCGAGCGGCGCTCACGCTTGGACCTCAGCTGGAAAGCGGCCCTGGGCCTGGCATTGGAGCACCGGGGCGTGCCTCATGTCTGCCTGGTCGAGTTCAGGGCCCGGCTGGTAAGAGCGGGCAAGGAGGCCTGGCTTCACGAGCGGGTGCTGAAGGTGGCAAAACAAGCCGGGGTGATCGGCCACTGCCGGGTGGTCGACTCGACTGGGATCTCGGACTGCGTGCTCACCCAGGACACCGTTAGCCTCATCCGCTCCGCGGTCCGGCGCTGCCTGGCCCGCCTCGGCGAGGTTGACCCCGCACGGGCGGCGGCGTGTGCGGGGGCACTGGCCCGGAGCGATTATGACGAGGCGGGCAAGCCGCAGATCTGTTGGGGTTCAGCCATAGAGCGGGCGGCACTGCTGAACGAGCTGTTCGCCGATGCCGGAAAACTGGCCGACGCCTGCAGCGCAAATGACGACGACGCCCTGGCCGGCGAGGTCGCGCTGTTGAAGGTGGTCTCAGCCCAAGACGTCCAAGACGACGGGGGCGGCGGCGTACGTATCGCCCAGGGCGTGGCCCCCGAACGGGTCATCTCGGTGGTCGACCCCGAGGCCCGCCACGGCCACCGCTCCCGGAGGGACCGCTACGACGGCTACAAACTGCACGTGAGCGTCGATGTCACCTCCGACCTGTTCGTGGCAGGCACCGCCACCAAGGCCACAACCGGCGACGGCGGTGTGCTGCCCGCGCTCATCGAGGCCGACCCTGTGGCGGTGGCCGAGGTCATCGCCGACACCCACTACGGCGACGCCGCCACCCGCAGGGCCTTGGGCGCACAGGGCATCGAGCTCGTCGCCCCAGCCCCACCGGCGTCGGCACGCAACGGTTTTTTCAACAAGGACGCCTTTGCCATCGACCTCGCCTGTGGGACCGTCACTTGCCCGGCGGGCCAGGTCGTCCCAATCGCCGGCAAGAACGGTCGCCTACAGGCCCGCTTTGGTGCCTCGACCTGTCAGGCGTGTCCTTTGGCGCCGCGCTGCACCCAACGCCGCGGTGGGCGCGTGGTGACCATCAACCCCGACGAGGCGCTCCTAGACCAAGCCAGGAAAGCCAGGTGGGGCGCCGAGTTCCGCCAGCGCTACCGCCAACGCGCTCAAGTCGAGCGCAAGAACGCCCAGCTCAAGTCGCGCAGCTCCAAGTTGCCCTGGCGCGGGGTGGCCAAGGCCGACGCCTGGCTGAAATTGCGCATGGCTGCCCTCAACCTCGACCGCCTGGCCAGGATGCCCGGGGTCATCGGGTGAGTTCCCGCATGTAGGCGAGATCCCAAACAAACCTTGCTGTTGGTACCGGATTACATTTCACCTTGGGGCATTGTCCCGACGGAGGGTGCCGTTGCCGACCTCGGTCGACGGCTCGACCTGCACTTCTCTCAGGCGCATTGCCGACCAGCCAACTAGGTTGTTCTTAGTGGATGAACAATCGCCCTCCAACCCTAGAGAGGAGACAGTCATGACCAAGCCAGTCGAGGCGCAGAGCCCAGGGGGGCGACGTGGCGTCGTTCCTTGACCGCCACAATGTCGTAGACGCGACGGCCCCGGACGTCGCAGCCGCGCACGAGCTCGACCTTGTCTCGAAACGGGACAGCACCGAGTGGGCCGCATATACCGAGAGCGTCGAGCGGATCAAGCGCGATTACCGGCAGATCCCCGAGGGCGCGCCCATCCGGCTTGCGAAGCGGACCTCCAACCTCTTCCGGCCAAGAGCGAAAGCGAAGGCCGGCCTGAGCACGGACGGGTTCGACGGCGTTATCGGGATCGACGCCCAGGCCCGCCGCGCCGACTTCGGGGGCATGACCACATACGAGCGTGCCGTCGATCTGCTGCTCCCCTTCAACCTGATGCCGCTGGTCGTCCCCGAGCTGAAGACGATCACGCTGGGCGGGGCGATCACCGGTCTGGGCATAGAGAGCTCGTCGTGGCGCAACGGTATGCCGCATGAGTCGCTCATCGAGATGGACGTACTCACCGGCGCCGGCGAGGTCGTCACCGCCAGGCCGGACAACGACCACCGCGACCTCTTCTACGGTTTCCCCAACTCCTACGGGACCCTCGGTTACGCGCTGCGAGTCCAAATCGAGCTCGAATACGTGATGCCGTATGTTCATCTGCGCCACTTGCGCTTCGGTGACTTCGGCACGCTCATCTCCGCGATCGGCCAGATCTGCGAGAGCAGCGAGTACCAGGAGGAGAGGGTCGACTTCGTCGACGGGACCGTCTTTTCACCAGCGGAGTGCTACCTGACCCTCGGCGCGTGGACTGGCTCCGCTCCGCACACGAGCGACTACACCAAGAAGGGGGTCTACTACCGCTCGGTGCAATCGAACCGCGAAGACTGGCTGACGGCGCGCGACTACCTCTGGCGCTGGGACACGGACTGGTTCTGGTGCTCCCGGGCGTTCGGCGTTCAGCGCAAGTGGGTTCGCCGGGCCGTTCCGCGACGGTTCCTCCGCTCCGACGTCTACTGGAAGATCGTGGCCTTCGAAGAGCGATATCACCTGAAGGCCGGCGCCGACCGTCTTCTCGGCCATCCCGCCCACGAGAACGTGATCCAGGACGTGGAGCTACCGATCAACCGTCTCGCTGAGTTCCTTGAAGAACTCGTGCGCGAGGTACCCGTCTCGCCGTTGTGGCTATGCCCGCTACGGGTGCGCGACCGCTCGGCCACATGGGATCTCTACCGCCTCGACCCGGACGTCCTCTATGTCAATGTCGGGTTCTGGACGAGCGTCCCGTTGAAGGAGGGTACGGGCCCGACGCACCACAACCGATGGGTGGAGGAGGAGGTGGACCGGCTGGGCGGACGGAAGTCCCTCTACTCCACGGCGTTCTACGACGAGGACCGCTTCTGGTCGCTGTACAACGGCGAGGCATATGGCAAACTCAAGGGCCAGTACGACCCGGAGCGCAGGTTGACCGACCTGTACGACAAGTGTGTAGGCAGGTAGATAAGCGATGAGAGCTCGCGTGAAGGTGGCGAAAGTTTTGTCCGAGGTCTTCGCGCCCAGCATGCCTATTGCCTTTGAAGCTTTTGATGGGAGCATCGCCGGGCCCCAGGACGCGGTCTGCAGGATCGTCGTCCACGATCCGCGCGCGCTCAACTACGTGGCGACGGCTCCGAGCGACCTGGGCCTGGCCCGGGCTTATGTGGCGGGGTACGTGGACGTGCAAGGCGACCTGTTCGCCGGGATGATGATGCTCGCCGGCGACAACGTCGCTTCTCTGTCGTGGCCCGAGCGCATCAGGATGCTGCGCCAACTGGGCCCGGGGATCCTCCGGCCGGTGGCGCCCCCGCCCGAGGAGGCCCGCCCCGGCGTCCGGTGGGGACTGCGTCACTCGGTGAAGCGAGACGCACGGGCAATCAGCCATCACTATGACGTCTCCAACAGGTTCTACGAGCGGCTGCTCGGACCGACCATGGCGTACACGTGCGCGGTGTACCCCTACGACGGCGCCTCGCTCGAGGATGCCCAGATCGAGAAGGTCGACCTGGTCTGCCGCAAGCTGGACCTCCAGCCCGGCCAGCGGTTACTCGATGTTGGCTGCGGCTGGGGGACCATGGTCTTGCACGCCGCCCAACACTACGGGGTGCGCACCCTCGGGGTCACCCTCTCGCGCCAGCAGGCGGAATGGGGGCAGAAGCGCATCGCCGAGCTCGGCCTGTCGTCCGTGGCCGAAATCCGCCACGACGACTACCGTAATGTCGCCGAGACCGGCTTCGATGCCATCAGTAGCATCGGCCTCACCGAGCACATCGGCGCCAAGAACCTCGGCTGGTACGTGCGGTTCCTCGCCGCCAGGACCCGGCCGCAAGGGCGTTTCCTCAACCACTGCATCACCCGGTCCGTGACGACCGAGCCTGCCCCGGTCCGCGGGTTCATCGCCCGGTACATCTTCCCCGATGGTGAGCTCGACGGCGTCGCCACCGTGATCTCGGCAATTCAGGACAACGGCTTCGAGGTCCGCCATGAGGAGAACTTCCGGGAGCACTACGCCCGGACCTGTGCCGCGTGGGGTGCCAACCTCGATGCATACTGGGACGAGGCCGTCGAGGAGGTGGGCGAGGGAAAGGCCCGGGCGTGGCGGCTGTTCCTCGCCGGTTCCAGGTTGAGCTTCGTCCAGCACCGTATCGAGCTGCACCAGGTGCTGGCGGTTAGGACCGAGGGTGGTGTCTCGGGAATGCCGCTCGAGCGGCTCGACTTCGGTCGAGAGCCACCCGCCTCCGGGCGACCTGCCGGCGTCCGGCGAGTCAGCTACGCTGACCCAACGAAGCTTGTCGATCACCTTGATGGCCATAGCGCTCCTGCACGGTGACGGTGCCCGCAGGCGCACCACTCACGGGTCGATTATCGCTCCAGGTGGGGGCGGCCGCGGGGCTCAGCTCAGAAACCGGCGGGGGAGCTCGGAATTGGCCAGTACTTCGGCGGCGTAGGCATAGCTGCTCTCTATTAGGGATGCCGCGTTCCTGAAATCCAAGACACCTAGCGCCCCGACCGGTGGTCGGAGCAGAAGGTCGACCTTATCGGGCCCAAACGCCGCACGGCGGTGGCGAACCTGGGACAGGCTAATGGAACGGGTCAGGATTTCGGCGATGCCTGGCACCGGCTGGGGCGACCCGACAGGGTTCAGGCGGCGCCCGAACACCTGCCAGCCGGACAGGCCCGGCCCGTAGGGGACGGTCGCCAGCGGCTCCACCTCCGCCGACACACTGACCGCGATGACACACCCATCGCCAACGCGGTCTCGCATGAGGTCGGCCGGCAGGATGTTGAGGGCTCCGCCGTCGACGAGAAGATCCCCGCCGTCGTAGACCGGCGGGAAGATCCCGGGCAAAGACACGCTGGCCCGCACCGCGGGCCACAGCGGCCCACGTTCGTGGACGACTACCTCGGCCCGGTTCAAGCTGGCCGAGATGCAGAAGAAGCGCCGAGGCAGATCCTCGATGGGCACGGGGCCGAGGTCAGACTCGAGCAGCCGGTCCAGCCGACGGCCTGACGACAATGCGACCACCGGGAGCGTCGGCGTCACTAACAGCCGGCGACCGTTACGGATGAAGGCGCTGGTCCTCTGCCCGTCGTCCATGCCGAGCGCGCAGACCCCGGCCACCAGTGCACCAAAGCTGACGCCGCCCACCACGTCGATGGGTACCCCGGCCTCCTCCAGCGCCCGCATCACGCCCAAGTGGGCAAACCCGCGCGCTCCTCCCCCGCCGAGCACCAGCCCGCAGCCGGTGCCTGTGATCATTCGCGCCAACCGCTCGACATCACCCGGCTGGTCCTCGCGCAAGTGGTGGTGGTCAGCCACGGGGCGGCCCTTGAGCCACTTGGCGGTGCCGGACGGCAGGGCGGGGTGCAGGAGGGCGAGCTCGCAGCGCAACGACGGTGTCGCCAGCGCCCGCGCTTCCACCGCGCCGAGCGCCGGGTCATCGGGGGCCGAGGCGGCCAGCAGCACTACGTCTGCGTGGCTCAGGCAGAGCCTGCTCCACGCCGTGTCCTCCGCGTCCGCCTCGTAGACGACGTGGTCGTGGGAGCGTTCCACGGCATGCAGCCACTCGGTGAGCTCGGCCCGGCCCGCGTCGTCCGGCCGCCGCTTCGCCGCACCCTGGCCCAGCTCTCGCTCGACCATGCCTGCGTCCACGCGTATCACGGGGCCCGCGCCGGCGAGCCGGTCCGCCAGGCGGCCGGCCACGAGCCTTGCCGGGCGCGGGTTGCGGCCAGCGGCCGCCACTGTGATGGTGCGGCTGGTCGGACGTACTGCCTGCATTGGCTCGACGGGCAGCATTCGGGTCATGTTGAGCAGCCAGTTAGCCAGCACCAGCACCATCGCCGTCGCCACCGCCGGGCTGCGCTCGAGCAACGACCGGAACACCGTCACTCGCAGCACCCACAGGTCGCAGTCCCGGGCCGCGTGCACAGAGGCCGACCGCGGCTGCTCGGTAAGCAGGGCCAGCTCCCCGACGATGGCGCCCCGGCCCAGGTCGTACACCATGCGCTCGCTACCGTCGGCTTCGACCATGACGCGCAGCCGCCCGCTGGCCACCAGGTACAGGCCATCGGCGGCGTCGCCCTGGTGGAAAAGCACCTCACCGGCGGCCAGGTACATCGGTTCAAGTTGCCTGGCGACCTCGAGCCGGGTGGGTTCGTCGAGCGATGCGAAGAACGGGACGCCGGCCAGGAACTCGCTCAGTTCGGGCAGGTCCCCGTGTCCAGCCATCAGTAAGCGCGGAGGTACCAGCGGTTGGCGAGCACCCGTGCCAGCCCGAACAGGACCTCCGCGGCGCTTGCCGGGTCGCTTTTCATCAACTCGTCCACGAACCGACGGCGTAAGACCAGCACCTGGCCCTCGGACGCCGCAGTCACCGACGCGGTGCGGCGGCCGGAGGTACCGAAGAAGCCGATCTCCCCGATCACGTCCCCCTGGCCGAGCAAGCAGACCCGGCGGTCGCCATCGTGCACTTCGAAGACCCCATCGAGGATGACGAAGATCTCTCGCTGGGTGAGGTCCTTCTCGGTCAGCAACTCGCCTGCAGGGACCGACATCAGGAAGCCCTTCTCGGTGAGTTTGCGAACGGTGTCCTCGCTGAGGGAATCCAGCATCGATGGACGGTCCCCCGCCGCTTGCCGGGCCCGATCGACCCTTTCCCAGATGGCTGCCGCGTCGAAGCTGACTGGCGCCGAATCAGCGTCCAGCACGTGAGCCCACAGCTGGATGTCGACTGGCGCGTGCTTGCCGGGGCCGAAGAAGACATCCGCGAACGGCGCGATGAACGCGCCCACCTGGTCCAGGTAGGCGCGGTCGCTGGGCACCAGTACGAGAGGCACCTCGATGCCGTCGGGAGTGGGCATGAGACGGCCGGCATATGTGCGGAAGCCGAGCAGGCGGTAGTGCCGCACGAGGCCTGTGGCGCAGTTGGCGAACCCAGCATCCACTCCATGTGCCGCGCACACCTGGTACACGGAGAAAGCCATCGAGAGCAAGCCCCGCTGGCCTCGATGGCCCGGCTCGATCATCAGCCGACCGATCTCCGCAGTGCGCATCTGCCCCAAGCACGGGAAGCGCTCCATGCAGAAGGCGTCCCAGTCCTTCGCCGGGACCTCCCCGGGCCCCCACTGGCGGATGCGGACCGTTCCGGTCAACCCGCCAGAGCTGTCGCCCGTGTACAACAGGGTCGTGTACGGCTTGGCGTCCTCGGGGTCGTGCACCAGCTTGCGCTCGTGGTCGGCGTCACCGAGCTTGCGGCCGAGCTCCGTGGCGTACACCGAGTACCGGAACGCAAATACCGCCTCGCGTTCCGCCTCGGTCTCCGCGACGTGCACCGGTTCCAGGGAGTCGACCAGATCCCGCGCCACCGCCCGCATCTCCGACGTCGGCGCCAGCACCCGGCTCACGGGCCGGCCCCCGAGGGCCCCGCCTTGCCGGCCGCCCTGTCTGCCTGGTCCGCTTGCGCCTCCCCGGCCCGGGCGCGGCGGCGCGCGGATTCCAGCAAGAACTTGACCCGGGCCAGTTCGGTCATGCGCAAGGCCTCGCTGATTACCCGGCGGCCCCGCGGCATCACCAGGTCCGGGATCGCTACTTTGACCCGTTTGCGCAACGGCCGACCGGCCGCAAAGTCCAGCACCATCCATGTAGCCAGCACACCGAACTGCTCAGCGGCGGGCGCTAGCTGGGGAGGTGAGCCGGCCTGGCCACGGATCATCGCCTCGCTATAGCTGAGCATTTCCCGTGGTACGTCCAACGGGCGCACCAGTCGCGACAGGAACTCCAGTGGGGTGACGTTGTCCGAGACGCCGTCGAGGCGCCCGTCGAGCGGCCTCGTCGGCCCATTTCGGTAGTCGAAGGCGTAGACGACTTGAGTGCCGCCGAGGTCAAGCCCGGAGATGACCAGTCGCCGCTGGCGCCATGCTTCCTCGTGCAACGCGCGCTTGGCCACTATCCCCGCCGGCTCGGTCACGTCCACCCCGTCAATCACCAGGTCCGTGGTGCCCACCAGCCAGTCGACGTTGTCCGCCGTCACGCCATCCGGCTCTACCAGCACCTCAGCGTGGGGATTGATCGCACGGGCACGAGACGCCTGCACCTCGGCCTTGTTGCGGCCGATGTCGCTCATGTCCGCAGCCTGCCGGTTTAGGTTGTTCAGCTCGTACTCACCTGGCTCGCACAGCACGAAGCGCTCCACGCCCAGCCTGACCAGTGGGACCACCGTCGCTCCCCCGATGCTCCCGCACCCCGCCACGAGGACCCGCACGGCGCGCAGCGCGTCCTGTTCCTGCCGGCTGAGCGACGGCTGGTTGCGCCGGGTCATCTCCCGGTAGTGGTCGGTTTCCGGCCGTGGTTCGTCCGGCCTGCGGCGTAGGCTTCGCCGGCCGGGTTCGCGAGTGGGCGACCCGATCCGGAAAAAGGCGATGGGAACGGCCTCCGGCGCAACGCCGAACCCCGCCAGCAGCTCAAGTCGCACCTCGGCGATAGCGGCGTGCAGGTCACCCGGCAACGACTCCGGCAAAGGCCCGGGGCGGGACAGGCCGACCTCGACCGGCGCACTGTGCAGCGCCATCGCCAGCCCGGCCTCGGTGACGTCGAGCGCGAGTTCCTCGAAGCAGGCGCCGCCGCGTAGGAACGTCTCCAAGCCTAGCGAGCCAGCATGTAGCAGACAGAGGGCGGGCGAGCTGCGCAGCGGTGCCGCGTCGCTGCCGCGGACGATCATCTCGGCGATCCGCAGCGGCGCACCCGTCCGTAGAGCTCGCGGGTGTGTGGCGACCGCGGCGAGCCGCGCCGCCGCCGGCGAAGTAAAGAAGAGCTCCAGGTCCAGGCCGTCCCGTTCCTGGGCGGCAGCGCGGGGGGTGAAGCGCATCAGCGCGTGGAGTTCGGCCTGGGTCGGTTCGTGCGTCAGCTTCATCACACTGGCGCGGGCCGCGAGCGTGGCCATCCGGTCGATCGCGTCCTGCTTGGTCAATACGGACAGGCGAAACCCGAGCCGCTCTGCAGTGGCCTGTAGGCGGCCGATAACGGGCCCCGGCACAGGCTCAGGCCGGTAGGTCGAACGGTTCATCGCACGGCGGCGAAGAGCACGAAGCCGGGCTACGGCGCCTTCGTCCGGTGGTGCCGACGCTCCGAGTAGCGCCACATCGGCCGCGACGCCGCTGGCCGGCTGCCACTCGACCTTGGCGGCGAAGCCGAAGGCCCTGGCGCCCACGCACAGGTTGGCGACCACGGCCCCGCAGGCCAGGTCGCCTTCGCGCCCGTGCGGGTCGAGCTCCCGCAGTACCTGACGTGCTGGGTCGCGAAAGACCCGGAAAAGAGTTTCTTCGACCTCGATCCGCCAGCCCTGCGCATTGTGGGGCGACGGGGCGCGATAAGCGTAGTAGAGCAGCCGGTCGCGGAGCTCTGGACTTAGCACGGTCGGCTCGCTGCCCGGTGCCTCAGCAATCTGCACGGGCCGGCAAACCGTCTCTTTCTCCTCGTCGAAGACGGCCGCTTGTCATTCGGGAAATTGTAACCAGCCAGCGCGGCCCACGGCGGCTGCGAGCCGCTTAGCGCCGCCGGAGAGCGCTAATGGAGCGTCCGGCCAAGCCGCTGGCGACCTCTCGGCCGCCAGAGAGGTTCGTGAACTTGCTGCGGTGTGGATTTCCAGGCGTGATAATCGACGGGTGGGGAACTCACCACCGGATACCGTCACCATGCTGTTCAGCGACATCGAGGGTTCGACGGCGATGGTGAGCCGTCTCGGCGACCGCTACGGCGACGCGCTATCGGCTCACCGCGCGCTCATGCGTGCGGAGTTCGCCGCCTGGCACGGCCGGGAGATGTCGACCGAAGGGGACAGCTTCTTCGTCGTGTTCGGCTCCCCGGCCAACGCGCTTGCTTGTGCGACTGCGGCCCAGCGCGCCCTCGCCGGGTACCAGTGGCCGGGTGGGGACGTCGTTCGGGTCCGGATGGGACTGCATTCAGGCCACCCGACGCCGCACGAGGACAACTTCATCGGCCTCGACGTGCACCGCGCCGCCCGGATCGCTGCCGCGGCACACGGCAGCCAGATTGTGCTATCCGCCGTCACATGGGAGTTGGCGCAGCCTGACTTGCCTGACGAGTTGTCGGTGCAAGACCTGGGGTTTCACCGGCTCAAGGACATCGCCGACGCGGAGCGGATCCTCCAGCTCACCGGGCCGGGCCTGGCGAGCGAGTTCCCGCCGTTGAAGAGCCTCGGCGCCCAGACGAGCCTGCCCGTGCCGGCGACGCCGTTGGTCGGCCGGGAAGACGACCTCAAGCAGGTGCGCGCACTGGTGAGCCGGCGTGAAGCGCGGCTGGTCACGCTGACCGGCACCGGCGGCGTCGGCAAGACTCGGCTGTCCCTTGCGGTCGCGTCCTCGCTCGCCGTGGCCTTCCAGCATGGTGTCTTTTTCGTCCCGTTGGCGGCTGTCCGCGATGCCGATGTGATGTGGAAGGTGCTCGCCGACCGCCTCGACGTGACCGAGGACGGCTCGGTCGCCGACACGGTGACGAGCCACCTCTCCGGACGGCGGGCCCTGCTTGTGCTGGACAACCTCGAGCAGCTCGAGGGGGCCGCCGCGGTGGTGGCCGCACTCCTTGCCGCCGCTCCCGGGCTCGTAGTGCTGGCGACGTCCCGCGGTCCGCTGCACGTGCAGGCGGAACAGGAGTTTCCGGTGGCGCCGCTGCAGCTGCCCCGCGAGGCGGGGGCTGAACAGGTAGCCGCGGCCGGCGCAGCGCGGCTGTTCGTGCAGCAGGCGGCCATGGCCCGGCCGGACTTCGCCGTGACCGACAGCAACGCCGCGGACATCGCGGCCATCTGCGCGCACCTGGACGGGCTGCCGCTGGCGATCGAGCTGGCCGCGGCCCGGATCCGGCTGCTGACCCCCCGGGCCCTGCTAGCCCGGCTGGGCCGCAGCCTGGACCTGGCCGCCGCGTACGTGGGGCAGCCGTCCCGACAGCAGACGCTGCGCAACGCCATTGCCTGGAGCTATGACCTACTGGCCCCCGACCTGGCGGAGGTGTTCCGCCGCCTGGGGGTGTTCGCCGGCGGCTGCGACCTGGACGCGCTCGCCGCCATCGCTTCGGCCGGGCCCAGCCAAGGCGCCCAGGAGACCGGGGCCGAACCCCTGGATCTGGCCGCGGGGCTGCACGATATCAGCCTGGTCACGGTGACCGAGGGCGCCGACGGCGAGCCGCGCGTCGGCATGCTGGAAACGATCCGCGAGTTCGCGCTGGAACGGCTGGAGCAGGCTGGGGATCTGGACGACGCTCGGCGCCGCCACGCCGAGTACTACGCCGGGGTCGCCGAACGGGCGGACGAGCAACTGCGCGGCTCGGGCCCGGCCCACCTGGCCGCCCTGGACCGGCTGGAGGCCGAGCACGACAACATGCGCGCCGCTTTGGCCTGGTCGCTGCAAACCCCGGCCGCTGGCCTGGTGCCCGGTACCGCCGAGCGGGCGGCTATCGGCCTGCGGCTGGTCCAGGTGCTGGCCTATTTCTGGTACCGGCATGGCTATGTCCTCGAAGGGCGGCGGTGGCTGGAGCGGGCCATCGACCTGGCTGCCCCCGACGACGGGGCGCCGCTGGCCCAGCTGGCGCACTGGCTCGGGGTGCTGCTGTCGCAGCAGGGCGAGCCGCAGGCCGCGGTGCGGCTCCTGGAGCGTAGCCTGGCGATCTGGCGTGACCTCGGCGACCGCGACCAACAGGCACGAGAGCTCAACAGCCTCGGCATCACCCATAGGCACCTCGGCGACGTGGACGGCGGGCGATCCTTGCTGGAGGAAAGCGTCGCCATCTCCCGCGAGGTCGGAAGTGACACACGGCTCGCCGCGGCCCTGACGAACCTCGGCCAGTTGGAGGCCGATGCGGGCAACTTCGACCGGGCCACGCAGGTGCTGCAGGAGGCGCTGGCGATCGACCAGAAGCAAGGGGACATGCTGGGCGTGGCCATAGACCAGCAATCACTGGCAGGTGTCAGCCTCCGGGCGGGCCGGGCCCAGGAGGCCCGCTACCTGTTGTCCAGCATGGCCGACTACGTCGTCAGCTGCGGGGACCCGGAGCTCCTGGCCTCAACGCTGGAAATGTGCGCCGCCAACGCCGCCCAGTTCGGCGAGGGCCTGCGGGCGGCCCGCATCACCGGAGCAGCTCAAGCCATCCGGCAGAAGACCGGCATCCCGGACAATCAACCCGAAATGTTCGAGGAGCTCCTAACCCCCGCCCGCGCGACCCTCGTACCCGAACAGTGGGACGCCGAGCTGGCCGCCGGCCGCGCGCTCACCCAGCAGCAGGCAGCCACGCTCCTCGCATCACCTTCCTCATCAGACGGCACGCCCTCGTGAGCCACCGGCAGGGCTCCTCCGAAGGTATAGCGCCCGACGATGAGCGTTCAGACCGGCTGTTCGCCGGGGCGCCACCGGCAGGCGCGAAGGGCGGCTAAACCACCGGCCCAGGGCAGCGGGCGTGCCGCAGTTTGAGCCGAGCGGGCAGGCCGAGCACGCCGGTCCGTCACGTGCTTGTATGAGAGGGCCGGCGCCTGATGAGCCTGATGAAAGGAGGGGTTGCCGTGAGCGACTCTGCTGGTATCTACTTCGGCGGGTCCTTGAGAGCCGAGATCCCTGCGGTTGACCTAACGAGCTTCACGCTCGGCCGTGCTTCCGAGCTGGGGGACAAGCCGGCGCTGGTGGACGGCGCCTCGGGGCGGTCGATGACTTACGCGGAGCTCGAGCGGTCCGTGCGCAGCCTCACAGCCGGGCTGAGCCGGCGCGGGGTCGCCAAGGGCGCCACGTTCGCCCTGCTCCTGCCTAACCTCCCCGAGTACCCCGTCGTCTTCCACGGTGTCCTGGCTGCGGGCGGCAGGTGTACGACCATCAACCCGACCTGCACGGCTCACGAGCTGGCGGGCCAGCTCGCCGACTCGGGCGCGCGCGCTGTGGTCACTATCCCGGCGCTGCTTGACGTCGCACGACAGGCCGCCGACGCGTCTGGCCGGTGCGAGGTTGTCAGCCTCGGCGATGGTGACGGTGCGACGCGTTTGTCCGACCTGCTCGGCGATCCGTCGGTCGCGCCGGCGGTCGACTTCGACCTCGCCCGGGACATCGCTGCGCTCCCGTACTCGAGCGGAACGACGGGCGTCGGCAAGGGGGTGATGCTCAGCCACCGCAACCTCGTCGCCAACCTGGTACAGGTGGGAAGCGTCCTCCCGCTCGGCGGCGACGACGTGCTTATTGCTGCTCTGCCCTTTTTCCACGTCCTTGGCCAGACGTGCATCATGAACCATGGTCTGCGCGCTGGGGCGACGATCGTCACGATGCCCCGGTTCGACCTCGACCAGTTCCTCGCGCTGATCGAGCGCTACCACGTCACGCAGGCTTGCATCGTCCCCCCTATCGCCCTGGCCCTCTGCCGGCACCCGGCCCTCAAGGAGCACGACCTCAGCAGCTTGCGGTACATCGTCTCCGGTGCCGCCCCGCTCGGCGCCGAGGTCGCCACAGAGCTGGCGCGGCGCATCGGCTGCGAGGTCAGCCAGGGGTACGGCATGACTGAGACGAGCGGTGTAACCCACTTCGACCCGCCCTTCGAACGGCACAAGCCCGGGTCGATCGGGCCTCCCATCCCGGGCACCGAGTGCCGCCTCGTCGACCCGATGTGCGGGTGCGACGCCGTGCCGGGGCAACCCGGCGAGCTGTGGGTGCGAGGCCCGCAGCTTATGGTCGGCTACCTCAACAACCCGGCCGCTACGGCGGCAACGGTCGACCAGGCGGGGTGGCTGCACACCGGGGATGTCGCCGTCGCCGACGAGGAAGGCCGGTTCTACATCGTCGACCGGCTAAAGGAGCTCATCAAGTACAAGGGCTTCCAGGTGGCGCCGGCGGAGCTGGAGGCGGTGCTCCTCTCGCACCCCGCGGTCGCCGACTGCGCCGTGATCGGCGTGCCCGACGACGAGGCCGGCGAGGTGCCGAAGGCCTTCGTGGTGCGCGAGAGCGAAGACCTCGACGCCGGAGCGGTGATCGACTTCGTCGCTCGGCAAGTCGCGCCCTACAAGCGGGTCAGGCAGGTGGAGTTCGTCGGAGCGATCCCGAAGTCGGCCTCGGGCAAGGTGCTCAAGCGCCTGCTGCGCAGCCCGGCGGCGGTGTGAGGGGCGCGCAGGGGCCGCCCGCAAGCAGCAGCTTGTTGGGTGCCACGCTGCACCTGACCCGGGAGAGAGGCAGCATCTATACTACCTGGCACCCCCAACGGGATTCGAACCCGTGCCGCCGCCTTGAAAGGGCGATCTAGCAGGCCTTTTGACCTGGGCTTTTGGCACGACATCCCCTGTGAGCTGCCCAGTCAGTGCCAGGCCATGCCAGTCCCTGACAGGCGACGCCATGTCGTTGTGGCACGGATCTGGCATGAAAATGTACGGCACCGGGTGTGTACACCAGAAAGGTGAGCCAAGCAGAGCCAGAGCGGACGGGTCGCATCCACATGCGCGTCAGCGAGAGACAGGAACGCATCTTGCGCGCTGCCGCCGAGCTCACAGGGGAAACGATGACCGGGTTCGGTGCTGGGCTACCTCCGACCTGGTGCTCGCCTCCTCGCGGCTACCCACCACAGAACCCTACCTACACGCGGCAGCCGCACCGTCGGTACTAGGAGATCGGCCCGCTACGCGGATGGGCCGGCGCGACGCAAGCAACCGCTGCAACTGCGCTCCTCAACGCCTTCCGCCGTCCCCGTGCCATTGTGCCACGCTCCACTATGCGCATGTGTGTTCTCTCCTTGTCTTTGGCTAACCGATTTGTTGTCTTTCGTCATTTCACTAACGCATTTGTTTCCTCACAGGATCCGTTCTCGATTGGCCGAGCACAGGCTCTATAACATGTCCGTCAGCCAACCTTTGCGAGTATCGCAACTCTGGCCCGCGCCGTCTACCAGCAGCGCCAGGTTGCTATGCGAGCCG
>Ga0302325_10009742_pt1 | contig 20938 bp, 19 predicted proteins | sample Palsa_T0_2_FD_201948 | JGI IMG/M metagenome (GOLD analysis project Ga0302325, IMG submission 201948) | Peat permafrost microbial communities from Stordalen Mire near Abisko, Sweden - Palsa_T0_2 | ecosystem: Environmental > Terrestrial > Soil > Palsa > Peat permafrost | place: Sweden: Abisko...
CCTTTGCGACGTTCGAGACTGGGCGGCCGGTGGACTCCCGTCAGCTGGGGCATTTGCGATCGTAACCGCGTGACTCCACACGGCGCTCTTCTTCGAGTAGATCACGCATGAGCGCATTTTGCTGCTCGCTCGGAGAAGAGTGTGCGTTCGCGGCTATTTTGGGCGAGCGTTGCGGCGTGTGCGAACTCGTCGCGCGCTTCGCTATAACGAGAGAGTTTCTCCAAGAGATCGCCGCGGACCGCCGGGAGCAGAGGATACGACTTGAGTATCGGATCGGAGGCTAACGCATCGACGAGCTCAAGGCCGGCGGCGGGGCCGTATGCCATGCCGACGGCGACAGCGCGGTTGAGCCCGATAACCGGCGACGATATCAATTCAGCCAAAGCGTCGTAGAGTGCGGCAATGCGTTGCCAATCTGTTTCTTCGGGCGTCCGTGAGCGCGCGTGACAAGCGGCGATAGCGGCCTGTAAACCGTACGGCCCAAGGGCGGCGCTCGTACGTTGCGCGCTATCGAGCGCTGCAAGGCCGCGCGAAATGAGAAGATGATCCCATTTTCCGCGATCCTGCTCCATGAGCAAGATGGGTTCGCCGGAAGATCCTATTCTCGCCTTCGATCGCGATGATTGTAACTCCATGAGGGCGACGAGAGCATGCACTTCCGACTCGGCCGGCATCAACTGCGCGAGCACGCGCCCGAGGCGAAGCGCATCTTCGCACAGCGCCGGTCGCATGACGTCGTCACCCACCGTTGCAGAATAGCCCTCGTTATAGATGAGGTAAATCACTTCGAGTACTGATGATAAGCGGGCCGCACGTTCGGGTACGCTCGGGATCTCGAACGGAATGCGCGCTTCTGAGAGCGTTCGCTTTGCGCGAACAATGCGCTGCGCAACGGCCGGCTCGCTGATGAGAAAGGCGCGCGCGATCTCGATCGTTGTGAGGCTGCCGAGTAAACGCAGCGTGAGCGCAACGCGTGCTTCAACCGAAAGCACCGGATGACACGCAATGAACACCAAGCGCAGCAGGTCGTCCTCGATGTTGTCGTCGTCGTTTTCCGGCTGCGCGTCGTGCAACGGCACGCTCCGGCCGATCTCTTCTTGTTTGCGCTCGAGTAACTCGTCGCGCCGGAGGCGATCGATAGCCCGGCCATAAGCCAGGCGCCCGGATTGCGCGGGATACTCGACTGCGGCCACTGCACGATGGCGGAGACGAAAGCATCCTGCGCAATTTCCTCGGCGACCCCGATGTCGCGCACCAGACGCGTTAAACCGGCGATGAGTTTGGGTGACTCAATGCGCCAGATGGCGTCGAGTGTGCGCTGTGTGTCAGTTGGCAAGCGTCTCCCGAAAACGCTGGTAGCGATCGCGGTGACTCTCGCTAAGGAGGGCAGCAAACTCTTCGGGTTCCGTGACTTGCCGAATTTCGATTTCTTCGCCGTTCTCAAATGGGCAGCGTGAGAACCATTCGAGGGCTTCGTCCTTGGACTTCATTTGAACGATCCAGAATCCGCCGATGAGCTCCTTTGTTTCAGCGAAGGGGCCGTCGGTTACGGTCGGGCGTCCGCCGGAGTACGTAATTCGCGCGCCCTTCGAGCTTGGTTGTAAGCCCTCAGCGGAAAGAAGTGCGCCCGCTTTCATGAGCTGCTCGTTAAACGCGCCCATCTTTTCCATTGACTCGGCACTCGGGATGCTGCCCGACTCCCTCAGTTGGCCGGTTTTTACGATGACCATGAATCGCATTATCTGTCTCCCTATAGCTTTGGTATCTACTTAGGCGTCGAACGGGGGGCCTGGAAATCGACACGGACGCGTTCATTTCTCGCAGCGCCTGAACCGGATGGGCCGCAGGGGCACGTCCTAGCGCAGCGAACTTGCTTGACCGAACTCATATAGGTTCGTTCGTAGAAGTCTCGCAAGCCGGCACGCCGAGGGTGTGACCGGTTTTTTGTATTTTGGAGGTATAGATGCTGAAGAAGAGCCTTGCGCTCGCCCTCGCGGCGGTAGGCCTGCTATCTGCCGGGCCAACGACGCGCGTCAATAGTTGGACGACGCCACACGTTCTCACCATTTCGGACGGCGACGCCCTAACGACGCTCAACCCCCATCTCGCGCAATCGGCTCCCGTTGCCAACCTCTCAGAGTTGACGATGGCGTGGCTGATTCGGTGGGACGAGCACAACCGGGCCTATCCGGAGCTTGCGACCGCCGTTCCGAGTACGGCAAACGGCGGGGTGAGCGCGGATGGCCGCACGATTACCTATCACCTACGTAAAGGCGTCATGTGGTCGGACGGCGCGCCGTTTACCGCCGCCGACGTCGCCTTCAGCGCCGCAGCCGTGAACAACCCCGCCAACAACGAACAAGGCCGCTGGGATATGATTTCCAGGGTGGAGACGCCGGACAAATACACGGTTGTCTTTCATTTGAAGAAGCGCTACTCGCCGTCCATCGAGACGTTCTTCTCGAGTTGCTGCGCAAATCCAAGCATTTTGCCAAAACATCTCCTCGGGAAATATCACAGCATCAACAACGCCCCGTATAACGCGCTGCCCGTCGGGATCGGGCCGTTCAAGTTTGCTCGCTGGGATCGTAAGAAGCAAGTCGTGCTCGTGGCGAATTCGCGCTATTGGCGTGGACGACCGAAGCTCGATAAAATCGTCTACCGGATCGTTCCGAATCGTGACGCCCTGGTTGCCCAGCTTCAAGCGCACACCCTCGACATGTGGTATCAGTTCGGCGGCGCGTATCTCGCGCGTATCCAGAGCCTTCCCGGGTACACGGTTTTCAAGCAGCCGAGCTACGCCTACAATCACATCGATTTCAACATTACGCACCCGGCGGTGTCCGATCCGGTCGTGCGGCGAGCGTTGCGATTCGCGCTCAACCGTCAGGCAATCGTCGATCAAGTCGGGCACGGCATCGGCATCGTGCAAGACTCCGCGACGCCGGTCAACGCGCCGTACTTCGTCGACTTGGGCGCGACGCCGTACGATCCCGCAAAGGCGAACGCATCACTCGATCAAGCGGGTTGGGTGCGCGGTGCCGACGGTATTCGCGCCAAGGCGGGCGTCAAACTCGACCTCGTCTTCGCGGCTGTCTCGGGGGCGCCTGACAACGACAAAGCGCTCGCGTTTTTGATCAAGGACTGGGGGCAGGTCGGCGTTCGCGTTCGCGTGCACCATTTTCCTTCGGCGCAGTTCTTCGACCACGTCATCTACGGAAATGCGTGGGACGTTACCACGTTTGCTTGGGGCGCCGATCCGATGGGGGACTATTCGCCGTACTACGGCTGCCGCAGTTTCCCACCCGCCGCTGCGAACAATATTCGTTGGTGCAACAAAACGGCGCAAACCGCGATGGACGCACTCTTCGGACACTTCGAGCAATCCGGGCGCACCGCCGACGTACGGGTTCTCATGAAGCAACTGATCGACGATGCGCCGACGATCGTATCGACGATGCGCGTGGACATGTTCGGGTACAACAAAGACCTCAAGAACTACCACCCCAACGACGTCACGATATTCGACAACATGATGGACGTCGATATTTAGGAGGCTCGACGGGTCGCCGGTCGGGCACGAAAAAGGGAGCCGGTATATTCCGGCTCCCTTTGCTATCGCCGCGCGTCGCGCTTAGTGGCCGTTCAGCCGTAGTCCTAACTCGAACGTGCGCGGGGGTGCGTAGTGGTTGCCTTGGGCGTTTTCAAACGTGACGAGGTAGCGGTCGTTGAAAATGTTGCCGACGCGCATCGTTAACGCCACCTTGCCGCTCAACGGGATACCTTTGGTGGCATCGAACGTGATGTGCGGCGGCACTTTGCAGTCGTCGCTCACGGGCAAGCATGAGCTGGAGCTCAAACCGCTTCCGTATTCGCCGTCGACACCGAACCAGCCGTTGTGCCGGTCGTTGATGACGAGGCCGCTCGAGGCATCCCAACGCTGATCGTGGTCGGCCGGCGTCCAATCGGTGGACGATCCGAAACACGGGGCCAACAGTTGCGTCTCGCAGCCTTTGTTCACCGAGTACGTGTGCGTGAGTGACAGATAGTAACGCCCCGCACGCGGAAGCGCCAATTGGTAATAGGCCGTCTGCGTTGCGATGCGGCCCAGCGCGAAGTTGATGTCTTGATGCAGATTCGTGACACCGACTTGCGTGTCGTCGATGAGGTCGGTTGCGTCCTTTTGCATGACACGCAGGCCCAAGTCGCCGCGGCCTAACCCGAAGTGACCGCCGACTTCGTACACGGAATCGCGCTGCGGTTTAAGATCGAACGCCGCGATTGATGACTGCAGCGGAAGATTTAAGGCAAACGCGGCAGTCGGTGAGACGTCCTCGAGCGAGAACGGCGTGAAGAAGCGACCGTAGAATGCGTAGACGCTATCGCGCGAGTTGAGGAACCGCGTCAGCTTGACACGTGGGCTGAATTGGCCGAAGCCGACGTTGAATTCGGTCGAGGCTACCTTGAACGAATCCGCGCGCATGCCGTAGTCGAGCTGATAGCTCGATCCCATGTGCCACGAATCCTCGAGGTATACGGCGGTCGTATGCCCGACATTGGGCGCGTTGTCTTCGACCGTGACCGCGTCATTCGGCGTTGCCGGAGTAAGAATCGGTGCGAGAAAATTTCCCGGTTGGAGAGTGATATCATAGGCCTTCTGCACGGTCGTTGCATCGAAGAGGCCACCGGCGCGGACATCGTGCTTGGCACTGTGCAGATCGTAGTCGGTATTGAAGCCGAAATCCCGCGCGGTGCGGTCGCCGAACAGCGAAAACCCGCAACTTGCGTTGCTGTAGGCGACTGCCGGATTCGGTTGCGGATTTGCAAGCGTGCTGCCTGGGAGAAGCGCGTTCGCACAATCGGTCGGCGCGCCCGGGTTGCTGGCGATGCCGAAGGCAAAGTCGTTCTGCGGGTCGCCGAAGTCACGGATGCGCGACCGTTTGAACGATGGCCCGAAGCTTAACGAGCCGTGATCGCCGATCGCGTGGCGGAATTGCAACGCGCCGAACAGATCTTCCTGAGTTTCGTTATCGTTGGTTTGTGCGGGCTGGCCCGCGGCGACGTCGTCGGGAATTTGGAACGTCTGGTACGAGTGGCTCAATGTGAGGTTGAAGAAGTCGTTGCCGCTGGGTAGCGTGAAGCGCAGGAATTGATTTGCATTGCTGCCCTGATCGCGAGGCGAATCAAAATTGGGCGGATCGAGTTGCCGGTCGCTGCGCTGATTGCGTAGTGCGACGTCGAGCGAGGCATGTCCGATCGGCGCGTGATAGCTAATGGTCGAGTCGAAGTCGCCGTACGATCCACCCAGTAAGTCGCCCGTAAAGCCCGGCGGGCCGCTACCGTTGCGTGTGTTGATGTTGATGACCGACGCAAACCGCTCGCCGTATTGCGCCGGATAAGCACCTTGGAGTACCTCGACGTTTGCGATATCGCTGGGGTCAAATTCGCCGCCGACGCTGCGGTTGAGTTCTTGAGGAATCGGAACGCCGTCGACGACGTAGTTAATGTCGCCGTGGTCGCCGTTGAGATGAACGACGCCGTTGGCTCCGCGCGCTGCGCCCGGCAACTGCAGCAATAAGTTCGGCAGGCTGCTATTTGCGGGCGAGTGCGCGAGCAGATCGCTGCCGAGGTTGATGTCCGTACCCGAACCGTGGACCGGCGGCCGAGAGGATACTGAGGTGCGTCCAATTTCTTTGACGGCGACCAGCGCAATCGTGATGTCGGCACCGGCCGACGTTACATCGACGCGCAGCGACGACGTTCCGGTTGCGGCCTTGACGTCGACGTTGTACGTGCCGAACGGCACGGCGGGAAACTTGAAGATGCCCTTCGCGTCCGTCTTCGTATGTAAGTTGAGATTGCTTCCGGCGGCGGAAACGTCCGCGCCGTTCACCGGCTGCCCGTCGGCCGTTACCGTGCCGGAAAGAAATGTCGTCGTCGCTTGCGCGAACGCACGATCGACAGACGAGAGAACCAGAAAAATAATTGCGATCAGCGCGAGCCCGCCGGGCGTAGCGCATCGAATTCGACCCATGGAAATGTCCTTTACCTGAAAAGTGTTGTAATCAGACGAAGGATCGGGCCGGCGGGGGTCGATTCGGTACGAACAAACTGAAGACGGATTGCGCGCGACGCGGAGCAACCGAGAGATTACGGCGGCCCAGGGAGAGCGGCACGCTCGCGGTACGCGGCGCATGAGCGACGGCTGCGAGCGCTGCTGCGATAACCGGCCGCCCGAAGTAGTACAGGACGAGCGCCGAAAGCACCGACCCGAGCGCGCCGGCCATGAGCCCGGTCGCAAGTGAACCGGCGGCGATCGGCGTGCCCTCGATCAGTTGCGTTAAAGCGAAAAAACTCACGTTCGCCGCTACCAACACCGGCACTTGGTAGCCTGGCCGCACATTGCGCAAGCGGGCACGGGCGAGCGCGCAGCGCCGAGCGAACTCAAAGCGGCCGCTGCCCAAGCCGAGCGTCGAACAGAACCACCAGCCGGCACCGGCGAGTAGTAACCCAAGATAGAGATGGCGCGCAAAAAACTGTACGGATATCGCAGCGGGGCCAAGTGCCAGCGCTTCGGCCGCGAGGTGGACGAGGATTGCGCTTGGGACGATGGCGGCCGCGAGCCCCGCAAGTGTGCGCAGGCGAACCGAATTCATAACTCGGGCCCAGCCTTCGGGTGCAGCATATCCGTTAGAGAATGCACCTTTTCGCTGTGTCTTTCCTGGATGAAGCGAGCGAGTTAAACCGCTCGGTTGTTGGCCCAATGACCAAAGTCGCAGGAGACCCGGCGGGCCGCCCTAACCTGGGAGTGTCGAATCACTACGTGTCATACGTGGAGTATTTTCATGAAGGTCAAACCGAGTCGCGGATCGTTTATCGCAGCGTCCGCCGCAACATTCGCCAGCATTTCGATCGTCCGTGCCCCCGCGCGTGCGGCTCAATTCAACTGGAAGTCCGGTACCAACCAGGTCAAAGATCATCCGCTCAGCGTCGCGATGTCCGATATGGCCGATGCGGTCAAGAAAGAGTCGAACGGACGCCTCGAGATCACGGTATTTCCGAACAACCAGCTCGGCGGTGACACCGCGATGCAGACCCAGTTGCGTAGCGGCGCGATGCAGATGATGACGCTCGACGGCGGCATCCTGGCTTCCGTCGTGCCGGCGGCGGCGATTCAGAGCATCGGTTTTGCCTTCAAAGATTCGGCCGATGCTATTGCCGCCTTCGATGGCTCGCTCGGCGCCTACGTTCGGAGCGAAATCGAAGCGAAGGGCATCCACTGCTTCGATAACATCTGGGAAAACGGTATGCGGCAGATTACCTCGAGCACGCATCCGATCCGCACGGCAGCGGATCTTGCCAACTTCAAGATTCGTACGCCCTCGGCGAAAATGTCGCTCGATCTCTTCCACGCGCTCGGCGCGTCACCGACGGCGATCAATTTTGCCGAAGTCTACACGGCATTGCAGACGCACGTCGTCGACGGCCAAGAGAATCCGTATACCAATATCTACACCGCGCACTTGTACGAAGTGCAAAAATACGTCAGCCTTTCTTCGCACATGTGGGGCGGCTATTGGCTGATCACCAACGACGACGCTTGGAAGGCACTCCCGGCCGATATTCAAGGCATCATGACGCGCAATGCCGCGATCGCGGCGAAGAAGCAGCGTGCCGCGGTGTTCGCCGACAACAATCGGCTGCTCGGCGAGCTAAAGAACAAAGGTATGACTTCCAACGAAGTCGATCGTCCCAGTCTGCGCGCAAAACTGGGCGATTTCTACAAAGCTCAAAAAGCGGATCTCGGCGACAAAGCGTGGGCCCTTTTGGAAGCGCATACCGGCAAGCTCGTGTAGGCATCCGATTCCACAACGAAAGGCGCGCCGCAGGGCGCGCTTTTTTTGTGCGGGAAGGCACGACACATGGTGCACCGCACGCGCGCAAATGCAATTCGCGATCGCAAAGGGACACGCTTTGCGACGATCACCGCTTATGACGCTGCCTTCGGGCGCGCCGCCGAGGCGGCGGGTATCGACGTCATTTTGGTCGGCGACTCACTGGGCAACGTTGTGCTCGGATACGAATCGACGGTGTCCGTGACGATGGAAGATATGGAACGCCACGGTGCCGCCGTCGTCCGCGGTACGCAAAAGGCGCACGTCATTGTCGATATGCCGTTCATGTCCTACGAAGCATCTGATGAAGAGGCTGTGCGCAATGCCGGCCGCTTGATCCGCGCCGGCGCGTGTTCGGTCAAACTGGAAGGCGGCGTCGATCGCGCGGGACGGATCGCGGCCATCATTCGGGCCGGCATTCCGGTCATGGGGCACATCGGCGTCGGGCCCCAAACAGCGGCGCTTTCCGGCGGTTTTAAGCGCCGGACCGATCGCGAGCACATGCTTGCCGATGCCGATGCGGTCGTTGCCGCCGGCGCATATGCGGTCGTTTTGGAGATGGTCGACCGCTCGATTGCCGCTGAAATAACGGCGCGCATTCCGATCCCGACAATCGGGATCGGTGCGGGCCCGGATTGCGACGCGCAGATCCTCGTGCTCTACGACTTGCTTGGTCTTTCTGCGCAAGCACCGCCGTTTGTGACACCGTATGCGGATTTGGCAGGGGCTGCCACCGACGCAATGCGCCGATACGCGCAAGACATCGTTGCCGGCACGTATCCCGGCGAGGGGCAGCCCGGCGCCGCTCGGAAGGCCGTATAATGGCGTTTTTCCCTCTCCACAGTGCGCACAGCCAAATGTCGGCCCACTGTGGATAACAACGAAAAAACCCCGGCAAACCGGGCTTCCGACACATTAGCCGTACATGCCGGAACGTTTGTGTCCCCGGAAAACCGGCCGTCGAGTCCCGCGCTTTTTCAAGCGTCATCATACGAGTTTGACGACTTGGAGGAGATGGAAGCGATCTACGCCGGAAAGCTCCCCGGAGCGATTTATGGCCGTTATGGTGGGCCCAATGCGCACCATTTCGAGTCCGCGCTCGCCGAATTGGAAGGTGCGCAAGCCGCCGTCGGGGCTGCCAGCGGCATGGCTGCCATCGGAGCGGCGCTCGCTACGGCGCTCTCGCCCGGAGCGCCAGTGATCTCGGCCACAGAGCTCTACGGCGGGACCTCCGCATTACTTGAGAACGACTTCCAAGAGCGGGGCCATAAGCGTGTCCCCGTCGACCTGGCGGACGGCCAAGCTGTGGAAGCGGCCTTCCGATCGACCCCGTCGCCGGTGCTGTATATCGAGTCCCTGAGCAACCCGCTCATGCGCGTGGCCGATATCCCGGCTCTGGCGCGGATCGCGCATGCGCACGGGGCGATCGTGATCGTCGATGCGACCTTCGCCACGCCCGCGCTGGCCCGGCCGCTCGCTATGGGAGCCGATCTCGTCGTGCATAGCGTCGGCAAATATCTCGGCGGGCACGGCGACGTAGGGGCGGGCGTCGTGGCCGGGTCGCGCGAGCGCTGCGAACGCATTCGGCAGTACCTCATTCGCAACGGAGCGACGTTGCCGCACTTCGAGGCGTGGCTTGCGCTGCGCGGCGTGCGCACCTTGGGGCTCCGGATGGCACGGCACTCGGCCAATGCGACGGCGGTGGCCGGGTACCTCGCCGAGTCCGCCGAGGTGATCCGGGTCCATCACCCCTCCCGCCCCGATCATCCGCAATACGAACTGGCGGCGCGGCTTTATCCGCAGGGTACCGGTGGAATCGTCGCGTTCGACTTGCGCGGGGGGCGCGCGGAAGTCGCCGCCTTTGTGGCCGCGCTCGAGACGATCGCAATCGTCCACAGCCTCGGCGAGGTCGCCTCCACCATTTCATATAGTTCGGCGAGTTCGCACCGGCCGCTCGATCCGGCCGAACGGCTGCGCTTGGGCGTGACCGACGCGACGTTACGGCTGTCGTGTGGTATCGAAGACGCGCGTGACATCATCGCTGATTTGGCCCGGGGCTTCGCAGGGCTTTCGGCAGGCGTTCCCGCAACGAAAGTTCCCGTATGAAGAAATTTGGCTTTGCCGCGTGCGCGCTCGTCATTGCACTGAGCGCGTGTTCCAAGACCGAAACCTCTTCGTCGTCGACGTCCGCGAGTTCGACGGGCGGCAAAGTCATCGGTGTATCGATTCAAAACCGCGAAGCGCAATTCTATCAGGATATGGAAGCCGGCATGAAGCAAGAGGCCGCGAAATACGGTTACACCGTTACCGTCGTCGACGCGGCGCGCGACAATGCCAAGCAGCAAAGCCAGGTCGAGGATTTCATTTCGCAAAAGGTTGCCGCGATCGTGCTGACGCCGTACGATTCGCAAGCCATCGGCAGCGCGATCGTCGAGGCGAATAAGGCCGGCATTCCGGTGTTTACCGCCGACATCGCCAACACGGCCAAAGACGGCAAAGTCGTCGCGCACATCGCAAGCGACAACGTGCAAGGCGGCGCCCAAGCGGGCGCGTTGATGTGTGCGGCGGTCGGGAAAGTCGGTACCGTTGCAATCATCGACGAGCCCGAAGTGACGAGCGTTCAAGACCGCGTCAAGGGTTTCCGCAGCGGCCTGCAGGCCGGCTGCCCGGGCGTCACGGTGGTTGCCGACATCGACGGCGGCGGCGAACGCGCCAAGGCCAGTTCGTCGATGGACGATATCTTGCAATCGCACAAAGATATTCGCGGCGTGTTCGGCATCAACGACGACTCCGCGCTCGGTGCAGCAAAATCAATTGAAGCCGCGGGACTCAAAGGCAAGATTGCGGTCGTCGGCTACGATGCCGGCCCCGAGGCGCGCGTTGCGATCAAGAACGGTTCGATGTATGGCGACGCGATCCAGCACCCCGATCAAATCGGTGCCAAGACGATCGACGCGATTAACGATTCCTTCGCCGGTAAAACCGTTCCGGCAAAGATTTCCGTGCCGGTCGGTACGTTCACGAAAGCCGACGCGAAGTAAGCGATGCCCCTGCTGAGCATGGCGGGAATCGTGAAAACGTTTCCCGGCGTGCGTGCGCTGGACGGCGTGTCGTTCGAGGTTGAACGCGGCGAGGTGCATGCGCTCGTCGGTGAGAACGGCGCGGGAAAGTCAACCTTGATGAAGATCCTCGCCGGAGCGTACAGCGCCGACGGCGGATCGATCGCAATCGACGACAAGCCGGTCGTGATCGACGGCCCGAAGGCCGCCGAGGCGCTCGGCATCGGCATGATCTATCAGGAATTCAATCTTGTCCCGGACCTGGGCGTCATTGCGAACATCATGCTCGGCATCGAGCCCGTGCGCGGCATATTTCTCGACGACCGCGCGGCGGCGCATGGCGCAGCGACCGTTCTGGCCGAGCTGGGCATCGTGTTGCCGCTCGGCCGGCCCGCCCGGCGATTGTCGGTGGCGCAGCAACAGATGATCGAGATTGCCAAGTCGCTCGTGCGCAAGGCGCGCCTGATCGTAATGGACGAGCCGACGGCCGCACTCACCGACCGCGAAACCGATGCGCTCTTCGCGCTGATCGGCAAACTCAAAGCGCAAGGGGTCGCATTCGTCTATATTTCGCACCGGCTCGAAGAGCTGCCGCGGATCGCCGATCGGGTGACCGTCATTCGCGATGGGCGCGCGATCGAAACGCGGCCGATTGCCGCGATGCCGCAAGACGATCTCATTCGGCTCATGGTCGGGCGCGCACTCGATGCGCATTTTCCGCAGTTGCCGCCGGTGGCGGCCGACGCCCCGGTCGTGCTCGACGTGCGCGATCTCTGTGCCGCAACGCACGTGAACGACGTGAGCTTTGCCGTGCACGCGGGCGAAATCGTCGGACTCGCGGGTCTGGTCGGCGCGGGCCGCACGGAAATCGTCCGCGCGATCGCCGGTGCCGACGTGCCCACCGGCGGCACGATCGCAATCGGCGGCAAAACCGTCGTCGTTCGCGACCCGGCGTCGGCGATTGCGGCCGGCATTGCGCTGATCACCGAGGATCGTAAAGCACAAGGACTGGTGCTCGGCATGAACGTGCGCGAAAATACAACCCTCGCGCACCTGAACGCCTATACGCAGGGACCGTTCATCGACCACAAGGCCGAAGACGACGTTACGAGCCGAGAGATCGCCGAATTACGCATTCGCACGCCGAGCGGTGAACAAATCGTCAAGAACCTGTCGGGCGGAAACCAGCAAAAAGTCGTCCTTGCGAAATGGCTCATCGGCCAGGCGCGGGTGTTTTTGTTCGACGAACCGACGCGCGGCGTCGATGTGGGCGCGAAGGCGGAGATTTATGTGTTGATGGTCGAGTTGCTCGCTCGCGGTGCGGCGATCGTGATGGTCTCAAGCGAACTTCCCGAAGTGCTCGGGATGTCGCATCGCATTCTCGTCGTGCGCGACGGTGCGATTCGCGCGGAGTTCACCCGCGAGCAAGCCACGCCCGATAAAGTCATCGCCGTGGCGGCCGGGGTCGCGGCATAGTGGCGGACGCGGGCGAAGTTAAAGCGGTGCTTGACGCGCGTGCGGGCGACGTGCGTTCGCAGCAGCAGAGGAACCTCGCCGTTCGCGTTGCGATAGCCGTCGTCGGTTTCGCCGTACTCGTTGGAATTGTCAATGTGCTGACCCATGGTGATTTTCTGACGGTCGGCAACATCACCAACGTTTTGCGGCAGATCACGTTCAATAGCATTGCAGCCGTCGGCCAAACATTCGTCATTATTACGGCAGGCATCGATCTCTCGGTAGGCTCGCTGATGGGTCTGACGGGCGTCGTGATGGCGCTCTTTGCCAATGCCGTTCCGCTCGATAACGGCGTGCTGCTCGTTATCGCGACGATCGTCGTCGGTATCGCCGTCGGTTGTGCGGCGGGCTTTATCAATGCCGTACCGGTCGTGCGGCTGGGGTTGCCGCCGTTCATCACGACCTTGGCGATGCTGCAGATCGCGCGCGGGCTGGCGTACATTCTGGCGCACGGTCAGCCGGTTCCGCTCAACTCGAATGCGTTTGCGGGGCTGGGAACGGGCCAGTTTCTGGATCGGGTCCCCTGGTCGATTCTCGTGATGGTCGTGATCGTTGCGATCTTTGCTATCGTGCTGACCCGTACGCGCTACGGCCGCTACGTGTTCGCGATCGGTGGAAACGAAGAAGCCGCGCGCCTTGCCGGCATCAATGTCGTGCGCACGAAGACCCTCGTGTACGTGATCTCAGGCGGTTGCGCGGCGGTCGCGGGCATGCTGCTTATGGCGCGCTTTGCGTCGGGCTCACCGCAGACCGGCACGGGTTACGAATTGCAGGCCATTGCTGCCGTCGTCGTCGGCGGGACGAGTCTCATGGGCGGTCGCGGCAGCGTCATCGGGACGTTTTTCGGTGCGCTTTTGATCGGCGTGCTCAACAACGTGATGAATCTTTTGAACATCGAATCCTACACGCAGCAGATCGTCTTGGGCGTCGTCATCCTCCTCGCCGTCGTGCTCGACGAATTGCGCAAACGGTTCTTCGCGCGCTGAGCACCGCTGCGAATTAGGCGGGCAGCCGGGCCGTGCTCCAGTCGAAGCGGTGCAGGCGCACGGCCGTCGCACCGCACCAAAACGTCCAGGCGACGATCCAAGCGGCCGGCACGGCGAACAGGCCCAGGTGCATAACGTGTATCCAAAACCATGCGCCGGGAATGACGAGCACGCTTGCAATGACGCCGACGATCATCGAGAACCGCGTATCACCGGCTGCGCGCACGCGAGCGATACCGAGCATCGCATAACCTTTGAGCGGTAGTGTCAACACCATGTGTGCTGCAAGTGGTAACGCGGCAAGTGACGCCAGAGCGGCGTTGAGCGTGCAGATGTATGAGATCGGCCACGCGAACACGGCAAACGCTGCTCCCCCCAGCGTCGAGCAGATCACGCCGTAGCGCCGCGCGCGCGCATCGAATGTTTTCGCACCCGCGATGTCGCCGGCACCGAAGCGCTGACCGATGATCGTTTGCGCCGCACTGCCGAGGCTGCCCGGAATCGACCACGTCAGATCCGAGACGAGCGAAAGCACGCGGAATGCGGCAATCGTTTCTGCACCGAGCGGCGCAAGGAGCGTGACGATCGCGATATCGGGAGCAACGACCAAGAAAAGATAAATCGCTTCGGGTAAACTGAGCCATGTGCTGCGCAACGATAGCGCGACGTCAAATTCCCAGCGCGCGAAAATCGCGTACAACGGCCGCCGCCATGCGGCGAGCACCGCGTAGGCTGCACCGAACAGCTCCGCTGCCAGCGACGAGATGCCGGCGCCGAGGATTCCAAGCGGGTGTCCGGTTCCCAAGCCCAGCGCCAGGATCAGCAAGAGCGGCAGATGCACGGCATTGATCGCAATGAGCAGCTTCATCCCGAAACGCGTATCGCCGGCAGCGCCAAAGGCGGTATAGGCAGCACCTGACAAGACCATCGGTACAAGCGATAGACAGCGCAACGTGAGGTACTGCGCACCGGCACCAAGCGTGGGCAGATCGCCGATCATCGTGCGCAGGAGGGGGCGCGATGCGAACGTGAACGCGACGGCCAGGGCGAGCGCGATAATAAATGGAACGAGCAGCGACGCTCGTACGATCGACCCGAAGCGCGCGTTGTCGCGTGCGCCGATCGCCTGCGCGCCGAGTATTCCGAGGCCCTGCATGAGACCGTGCAGCGCGAGTGCAAATACGATAAAAACCGTCGTGGCGCCGGTCATTGCCGCAAGCGATGTCGCACCCAGCGTTCCGATGACGATCGTATCGGCGATGCCTAAGAGTTGGTCGCCCGCGATCGAGGCGGCATTCGGCGCCGCCAGTCGCGCAAGTGCGCGTCCGGCATGCCGGTAATCGACGACCACTAGGGTGTCGCGCCTAAAATGGGAAGTCGGAGTCTTTGAGGCCTACGTTCAATTTGAGATTCGAGAACGTTTCGGATTTAACGAGTGCATCGCCGGCGAACTCATCGCGCCGCACCGGCAAATGCGTCGCTTTTGAGAGGTAGAGCGCCTCGCGCGAGACACCGTTGTTCGCTGTGGGATCGGCGACTTTGAGCGTCACCACATCGGTTGGCGCGCCCCCGAGTGTCGGTCCCGCGGCTTCCGTGATGTCGCCTTTGACGCGCTTGAAGACATCGAGCATGTCGGGAATGAGGCCCGTGTTCATGCTGTCGCCGCGCAGCGAAATGACCTGCTTATCGTGCAGCGGCAGCGTTAGCCGAATGCCGCTCAAGATACCGCCGCGATGACCTTTGACGCTGTCGCCACCGTTCCAGACGATACCACCACCGCGATTGCTGCCCGATTTCACATCGAGCTTCGCGAGTGACGGCCGCATAAAGGCGTAGTCGTACACATGGTCGTCGCTATTCTTTCCGTCTGTTTCGTGGACGGTAAGCGTCGCCGTGTAGTCGTTGACTTTTGCGAAAGCGGCGTTTGCTTCATCGAGCACCGGGCCGGCCTGTGCGACCGCTGTGCTCGCGGCGAGCGCAAGTGTTGCCAGGATTGCTGTCCCGTATTTCATGAGAGCCCCGCGGCCGCTTCGTCGGCCGTTTGCAAGACGGTGCCATGCTGTCCCGGCACGCCGATCAGCACGTCGCATTTCGCATGCGAGGCGATCGCCTCAATGGCGCGCCCAAGCGGAGCGCCGGTATATTTTCCTTCACGATACGAACCCATGACGATCAAGTGAGCTCCTTCGCGTTTTGCAAGATCGAGAACCGCTTGACTGATCTGCCGGGTGTGAAGCATTTCGCTGCGCATGTGGACGCCGTTATTCTGCGCGATGGCTTCGGCGGTAGCAAGCACGCCCAAGCCGGCGCGGTCTTCCTCCGGCGTCGAGGCGTTCTCGGGAAGAATCAGCGGAACCTCGATGATATATGCGGCAAGCAAGTCCGCCCGTTCACGTCTTGCCAGGCGTGCCGCGAGCACCATCATATGTTCTGAGTGAATTTCCTCAGCGAAGACCACAATGATACTGCCGACCATCTGTTCGAGTGCCGCCTCGGCTTGTTCGGCGGCGACCTCGGCCTGAGAGCTGGGTGGGTGAAGCATCCAATAGATCGTCGCGCCGACCGCGCCCGCCACGAAAATGGCGATCAGTGCGCCGATCGGGTGAACGCTAATGGTTGTCATTGCGAAGCCGCTTTCGCGCGCAGATAGTCACGCACGCGCACGACCGCGAGTGCCACCATGACGACCGGTAGCGCGAATGCCAAGAGCTTCGCGTTGACCGGGGCCGGTTTGACGGCCAGTTCCACCGCGACGATAATCCCGAACACGCCGAACATGGCACCGGAGATGGCTCGCATGCGATAGTGGGTGAGCGTGCGGGGCCGTTGCATCATGGCGTGATACCCTCGGCGGGCTTCGACGGCGGAATGGCGCCGTCACGGCGCTGCAGTTTCGCAAGCAGTTCGTCCATGAGTTCAAGCTCGCCCGCATCGCGCAGAATCGATATCTGCTGTTCGGCCCAATCGTGCTTACGTGAACCGAAAACCGGCAGCCGTTTATACCGGCGATAGAACAGATATCCCAGGAAACCGGCGAGTAGCCAACCCGGCCCCGCGATGCGTCCGATCTCATGCGTGATCATTGTGAAGATGAGGATCGAGAAGATACCGATGAAGCCGATGACGGCCACGACGGGGAACTTGACGTTTTCGCCGCGGAAGCGCATCGGAATGTTGAACGGAATCGTAAATTTGCGCGGCGAGAGCGGGTCGTTGAGCCGCAGCGCAATCAAGGCGATGAAGACGAACGAGTAGCTGGTCGCCGCTCCGAAGGCGTAGAGGTCGGCCAAGACCGTGATGCCGGCTTCGTTATGAAAGAAGCGATTGTAAAAGCCGGAGATTCCCGGAACCAGGCTCGGCAGGGCAGCGAAGAGCAGCACGAGCACCGCCAGGCCGCAAAACGAGATGATCGAGACTGCCGGTGTTCGGTATTTTGCTTGCACGCGCTCGAACACCGACGGAAGTATCTGCGACTTGCTCATTGCATACGCGATACGTGAAGCACCGAACACGCCGGAGTTGCTCGAGATCAAGAGCAGAATCGCGCCGAGAATCGGTACGTAGAAGGCGGCAATGATGCCAAAATACGGAACGTTCGCTGCCAGGACCGCGACCGCGCTACCGTTGTTCTCGTTGTTGCCGAGGTATTGGAAAAATGTCTGCGCATGATGGTTCGCATCGAGCGGAATCGGGTGCGCCGGCACCATGCCGATCGCAAGGTTCGAATAGGCGAGCGCGTAGACGAGAATGGTCAGGATCAATCCGATCGATGTGCGCGGGATAATCGACGCCGGTCGCTGGGTCTCTTGGGCCGCTTGCGAGATCGATTCGAGGCCGACGAACGAGATGATCGCAAGCGATGTCCCAAGCAGCAAGTTGTCCCAGCCGGGCCAATAGACCACCATCGAATGGATCAGCAGATCCGGATTGAACGCGAACAGGAAGCCGAAGAACAGGATAGACGCTTCGCTGATCACGTCGAGCGCCGAGACGACGCCGTTGAACGTCGTCGACTCGCGCACGCCGACCACATTGAGAATGCAGAGCCCGGCAATCAAAGAAAAAGCGAGCAAGAAATGATTCCACGGATGATTCGTTCCCGAGAGAATCGGCATCAACTGACCCAGATAGTCGACGCACGACCACGCGAAGAGTGCGATATCGATCGTGAAGTCGAGTAAAACCGCCCACCCCGCGATGAAGCCGAACACGTCGCCCAAGCCGCGCAGGACGAAGTATTGGCCGCCGCCCGCTACGGGATAGGTTGCTGCAAGTTCGGTATACGCAAGACCGATGCAGACATAGACGATTCCCGCGAACAGAAACGCAATGTTCGAGGCGCCGGCCGCGGCGCCGAGCACCAAACCGAGGCCGACAAAAATGTCGGCGCCGACATCGGAATAGCCCCATGAAAATGAACCCCACGGCGTGACGGAACGCCGCAGTGTCGGTTTGGCGGTGCTCATCGTTAGCGGAAACGTACTCCGATCCGTTGCAGCGCGTAGAGGACACGCTCGCCTTCTTCGAGTTCTTTCATCATCCGTCGCCCCCGGATGACCGGTAAGGCGGAGACGAGGACGTCGACCGCGACGTCGATCTCTTTGCGGTCCGCCTCGCCGCTTTCGGTGTTTTTCTGCAGGATCATCGTGGCATACTTGAGCGCGGTCTTGGCGTGTTCGAGTTCGTTCTTTACGTTCTCGAACGCACCCAGCGCGGCGGTGTATGCGCGGATGGCTTCCGGGTAGTCGCGTTTGCGCGTCGCGAGCATGCCTGCCAGCGTGTTGGAGTACCCTTCGTTGAGCGTTGTCGTGCTTCCGAACGTGCGTTCCAGAACGTCGCGCACGGCCGACTCGGTCGCGCTTTGCGCTCGCGTCGGTGCGGGCGTCGTTGTGAAGAGGGTATCGGTGCTGGTCGTCTGGCTGACTGCAGCAACGGGCGGGCCGCCGATGAGGGCTTGCAGCTCGGCGATCAGTTCGCGCGTGTTCTGGTAGCGGCGGTCGGGGTCTTTTTCAAGCAGCTTAAGCACGATGCGTTCGACTTGGACCGGAACGCCGCGATTCGTGCTGCGCAGCGGCGCCGCCGGTTCGTTGACGTGAGCAAAGATGACCGCGACCAAATCGTCGGTCTCGCTTTTGAACGGCACGTTGCCCGTAAACACTTCGTACATCACTACGCCGACGGAATAGAGGTCGCTGCGTGCGTCGGCCACTTTGCCGAGGAACCGTTCGGGCGAGAGATAGGCGATCGTGCCGACGATTTCACCGGCATTGGTGACGCTCGACATTTCGCTCGTGCGCCGCGATAAGCCGAAGTCCATGACTTTCACGGTTCCGTCGGGCAACACCATGACGTTGGCCGGTTTGATATCGCGATGGATGACGCTTTGTTCGTGCGCGTACGCAAGTGCCTCGAGCAGGTCGATGAAGAAGCGGATTGCGCTATGCATCGTCAACTCGTCAGGCGGGATCTGCGCGAGCGTGCGGCCCGCCACCAGTTCCATGACGATGTACGAAACACCGTCGCTTTGCCCCGCATCGTAAACACCGACGATGTTGCGGTGATTGAGCCGAGCCATCGACTGCGCTTCGCGCAAGAAGCGTTTGCGAATATCGTCCGAGCGATCGGTCAGAATCTTGATCGCGACGGGGCGTTCGAGCACGACATCCATGCCGCGGTACACGTCGGCCATGCCGCCGCGTCCGATCAGCGCATCGACCCGGTAGCGTCCGGCGAGTGTCCGTCCGGAAAGTTCGGTCACGCGAATGCTCCGCGATGCAGCACGGCGCGCGTACCTTCGATGGCGACGATGTCGAAACGCGCGCGGGCGCGCGGTGCGGCGAATTGCAGCCAGTCCGCTGCGAGCGCGCGCAACTTGCGCCGCTTGCGTGCGTCGACCGCCGCCAGCGCCGAACCGAAGCGTGCACTCACGCGCGTCTTCACCTCGACGAACACCACTACGTCCCCATCTTTGCAGATAACATCGATCTCGCCGCCGGGAACGCGAACGTTCCGCCCGACGATCACATACCCCGAAGACTCTAAGAGCCGAACCGCTTCATCTTCGCCGCGCCGTCCCAGATTGCCGTGTCGGTTCAGGACTCGAACCCCGGGAGCAACAGCAGCGCTTCCTTGACCCGCCAGAAGCCGCGGCGGTGGTGCTCGCACGGCCCGTGGGCCTCGAGAGCGCCGATATGCTGCGGCGTGGCGTATCCCTTATGTTCGGCGAAACCGTAGTGGGGATACAGGCGATCGAGCTCGACTAGCAGGTCGTCCCGATAAACTTTGGCCAGGATCGAAGCCGCGGCGACCGTCGCGCATTTGGCGTCGCCTTTAATGACCGGTTCTTGCGGTCCGGCATACGATTTGATCCGGACGGCGTCGGTAATGAGGTATTCGGGTGCGAGCGTGAGCGCCGCCAGCGCCCGCTCCATCGCGAGCACCGACGCCCAATAGATGTTCAACCGGTCGATCTCGGCAACGCTTGCTTGCCCGATGGCCCAGGCCACGCAATTTTCACGAATCGTCGCAGCCAGCTCCAGGCGCAGCTCGGGCCGGACTTGCTTGGAATCATTAAGGCCCTTGAGCATCAGCGGGCCGGCGGTAACGACGCACGCTGCGACGACCGGTCCTGCGAGCGGTCCGCGGCCGACCTCATCGATACCGCCGATGAGCATGAAGCCTTTTTCGCGTGCCAGATTCTCGTAGCGGTGGAGCCGATTCAGACGGCGGCGCTCGGACTGTGCGGCGTTGCGTCGCTTACGGGCCGATGCTTCGGCGGCGGCGCTCACGCCGGCGGCTCCTCGAACGTGATCCGTCCGAACTTTGCCTCGTTAAAATCTTTGAGGTACGCGCCCGCCGCGTTGTGCAAGTCGACGACGTTTCCGCGGCGCAAAAATCCGCGTGCGCGTGCGAACGCCTCGAGCGTCGGGAAGTTATCGCGCCCGCGCACCGCCGTCCACGCGTTAAAACGCGCGATGACGTCCTCGGCGTCGTAGCGTTCGCGCGGAAGTGCGCCGCACAAGGCGAGCTGCCACTGCGCTTCGCGCGTGGCGATCTTCGGCACGAGAATGCCGGGCGTGTCCATGATCTCTAGTGTCGGCGAAACCCGAAACCACTGCAACTGACGCGTTACGCCGGCCTTGTCTTCGACTTTGGCGGCCGTGCGTTTTGCCAGCGCGTTGATGATTGTCGACTTGCCGGTATTGGGGATACCGACGACCATCGCGCGCAAGGTTTTCCGTCCGGCGGTCATCTCGGCGAGAATCGGCAGTACGTGGCCCACGCTACCGACCTGCTTGCCGTTCACCGGGATCGCGCGCACGCCGCGTTGCTCTTCATACGCGGTCCATTTCCCCGTGAGCGTGGGGTCGGCAAGGTCTTCGCGGCAGAGCAGCATGACGCGCGGCTTAACCCCGACGACTTCGTCTAAATGCGGATTCGTTGAGAGCGACGGCAAGCGTGCGTCGACCACCTCGATGATGAC
>Ga0302325_10009743_pt1 | contig 20938 bp, 16 predicted proteins | sample Palsa_T0_2_FD_201948 | JGI IMG/M metagenome (GOLD analysis project Ga0302325, IMG submission 201948) | Peat permafrost microbial communities from Stordalen Mire near Abisko, Sweden - Palsa_T0_2 | ecosystem: Environmental > Terrestrial > Soil > Palsa > Peat permafrost | place: Sweden: Abisko...
ACTTCATTAGGAACGCGGATCTGATCTTTGCAATCCAGGGAACCATCGGTCTGGAAGCCGCCTTGCTGGGCAAACCAGTGATCATGTTCGGCGATTCGCCCGCAAAGGTGTTCCCGAGCGTGGCTACTTTTGGTAAAGCTGGCGATCTGCCGGTTCTGGTACGGGAGAAACTTGCCGCGCCGCAAGCGGGGCGAGAAGAAATCTTGGATGCTTTGGCAGAGTTTCTGGCGCCCTTCTATCCAGCGTCGGCGAACGATTGGGGCAAGAGACCTAGCGACGCGCAAATTGATGGCTATGTTCATCTGTTCGCGCTCTTGCGGGAGCAGCTCATGGCTAAGGTAGACGCGGTGTGCAGCGTAACGGCATGAGACTGTTCGCGAGGAAAGGCGTGTACCTGCTGCACTTTCTCATTGCGTGGCGCCGTTGCGCATTCGCGCTCCGTTTCTTTGCCAGGCCCGTACGCGTACACGCTTCCTCGCGAGTTTCACTCCGCAGCGTAATACGCATAAACGGCGGTGGTTCGATCACTATTGGCAAGGAGTGCGACATTCATCCGTTCGCGATACTAATGACGTATGGCGGTCACATACACATTGGCGATCACTGCAGCGTGAATCCGTTTACGATCATCTATGGCTGCGGAGGTGCTGTGATCGGCAATGGTGTTCGCATTGCTGCGCACTCAATGATCGTCCCCGAGAATCACAACCCTGGCACCGATATACTTCCCGTCTACCGGTCTGGCACTAGCCGCAAGGGCATTCGGATCGAGGACAACGTGTGGCTGGGCGGGGGCGTCAAGGTGCTAGACGGGGTAACGATCGGCCGCAATTGTGTGGTCGGGGCCGGTAGCGTTGTCACACGATCCCTGCCGGCCAATGCGACCGTAATGGGCGTACCGGCACGAGTCGTTAAAATCCGTTCAGCAGCGCATGCAGAGCCAGCAGAGCAAACACAAGGCCATTCGCGTGCGCGTTAATAGGTTGCTGTCGCTGCTCTATTCCTTTGCGATCGTGGCAGTGTCAACGTTTGCGGTGACGGTCAATGTGTTTGGCGACCTTAGCCACCCTTCGCGATTTACATTTGAACTGTTGGCCATCATGGCTCTCCATGCCGTGCGATATCAACGGTTTTGGGTTAGCCGCGAAATCGGCTTAAATCTCGGGTTTTTGGGATATACGGTATTATCGCTGGCGTGGACGATTGACAGCCATAAGGCAATGACGACGATGCCCTCGATTGTCAATTTTTCGCTCGTGCTGATTCTTTTCAGCGCGCTCATGGCTTTTCACGATCTGGGTGCGTTGCTGGCGGGCATGTTCGTTGGATTTCTCGCCGCCGCAGCCGTGTACACGTTGACGTCAGGATTTCCATTTTCCTATCCGGAGGATTTCTCTTACAACACCATCGCCGGCATGTACCTATTTGGGCTCTTCGTTACGGTGGTATTTGGGGCGTATAAGCGTTGGACGCTGATGCCCATGGCGGTCGCGCCCGTGCTCATGGTATTGATCGCGGCTACTACCTCCATCAAGACGAACCTCGGCGTTGCCCTCGGAATCACTGTGGCGACGCTTTGCTACTTCAAGCTTTCAGCGAAAGATCTCATTAGAACGGTAGCGTTCCTTGCGATCGTTGCTGGCGCCATCGTTTATGGCATGAAATTCAATCAGACACTCAGCGAGAGAGTAGGGAACGGATTCGCTCGTGTTTCGACCGGGCTGGCGGTGTTGACCAACCGCGAGGGCGATTCGGGAGCCACCGGGCTAGGAACCCGCCAAGGGTGGACCAAAGAGGGTCTGAAAGGATGGGCAGTGACGCCGGTGTTTGGGCACGGAGTGGAAGGATTTCGCGCTGATCACGGGATCACCTCTCATTCCACGCCGATTGATCTGCTGTACAACGCCGGAGTCATCGGCTGCGGGCTATTCTACGGGATGTTTGCGTCCATCGCGTGGCGTCTGTTGCGGGCGCAGGACAGGCGTCGACGCGGGCTGCGCGCACGGATCGTGGCGTGTCTCGTCGCTTATGCGTTTATATCTATATCGGGGCTCATTTATTACGATCCATTCGTCGCCATCTTCGTAGCATTGAGTTCGGGTCTACTTATGCGCCTGGAGCGCATCACTCAACGTGAAGTCGCCCACGAGCGACTCAGCATTGGCGCGTCTGGCGGATCGGTCTCAAGCGCTTGAGGATTCGCCAGTAATGGCAGGATCGGCGTTCAAAACGAATATCGCCGGCGGGTTGCGCCCAGCGCCAAAGCTGATGTTGATCATCGGCAGTCTGCAGGGCGGAGGAGCGGAGCGGCAGTTAGCGGACATGGCGAACTACTGGGACGCGAGCGGCATCGCGGTGACGCTTGCGACTTGGAGCGGTGCGGAGGTCCGAGATTTTTACGCACTATCTCCCAGTGTCTCGCGGCTTTGGCTCAACTTGAGTGTTCCGCAATATCTACCGTTCGCGCGGCTTGCATCGAGCGTTCGCAGGATACTCAAGTTGCGACGGGTGCTAACAGCTTTGCGGCCCGATGCAGTTCTGAGTTTCATGGACATTTCCAATGTCTATACGATCATGGCGGCCATGCGCCTGGGCTTGCACATTGTGGTTGCGGAACGGACCCATCCGCATATGAATCGCAATGTGACTTGGCCGTGGCGCGTCTTGCGACGTATGTGTTATTCGCACGCAGATTACGTTGTTGCTCAGACTCGGGCGGCGGCGCATTGGATCGAAGAGAAATGTCGGGCTCGCGTGGCCGTGATTCCGAATTCGCTGCGCAAGCTACCGAATGTGTCGTGTGAGCGCGAGCCATTGCTTCTAGGCATAGGTCGACTGACGCACGAAAAGGGCTTTGATCTGCTGTTAAGGGCATTTGCACGCCTCGCACCGCGATTTCCCGCGTGGCGCCTGAGTATTCTCGGGGACGGCCCCGAGCGCCGTGCGCTGACGGAGCTGCGGGACGAGCTGATGCTTGATGATCGAGTCGAATTTGCAGGCGAGGTACGCGAGGTGGAGCGTTGGATGGCGCGCGCCGGGTTGGTTGTCCATCCTTCCAGGCGCGAGGGCTTCCCCAACGTGGTGCTAGAGGCGATGGGCATGGGCACGGCCGTCATCTGCGCCGATTGTCAGCCCGGCCTCTCTGAACTCATTGACGATGGCGTGAACGGGCGCTTTGTGCCAGTAGATGACGTCAACACGTTGGCACTGGTCATGGCAGAGCTCATGGCGAAACCTGAGCTACGGGAGCGGCTCGGCACTGAGGCGCGCAAAGTCAACTGCAACTTTGAACAGAGCATCATCATGGAAAAATGGGATTCGTGCGTTTTTCCAAGAACTTGCCAAGCACCGTCACCAGCGACGGCCTGACGTTTGGTTTTACGCGCGCAGCCGCAGCCGCTTGCAGTGCGAGCCATCTGAGAGCATACGCCCGTCGCGCCATAAATTGAGCATCGAACATCCACGTTGGTCTTGTTTGCCGCTGGCACCCAAAGCACAGCGTTCACTACCGCGACTCGCAGTTGCCCGTGACATCGGCGAGCTGTGCGAAATTACCGCATTTGAGAGTACAAAATGCATGCACGCTATTTGATTCGGTTAGACGATGCGTGCGCTACGATGGACCGTCGCAAGTGGGACAGCGTTGAACGCGTGCTTGACCTGCATGGCGTGCACCCAATCGTGGCCGTGATTCCCAATAATCAAGACCCCAAGTTGAAATCGCAAGAGCCCGACCCGGAGTTTTGGCAAAGGGTTCGCGCATGGGCGGCAAAGGGCTGGTCGGTAGCAATGCATGGACATACGCACGTCATGCATTCGACTGTGAATGCGCTGTTGCTGCCATTTTACAAGCGCAGTGAATTTGCCGGACTGTCTCTGGCAGCGCAGGCTGAGAAAATTCGGACCGCGTGGCAACTGTTCTTGACGCAACGGGTTGAGCCCACGATCTGGGTCGCTCCTGCGCACAGCTTTGACCTGCTGACGCTTGAGGCAATTCGTAACGAGACCAGGATTCGAGTTGTTAGTGATGGGATTGCCTTCAATACCTTCTTTGAGCACGGCTTTCATTGGATCCCACAGCAGCTTTGGGGATTTACAGCGCGTAGTTTCGGTTTATGGACGATATGCCTGCATCCGAATACGATGGATGATGCTGGCATCGCTGCTCTCGATGACGCAATCGGTGGCAGGTTTCGCGATCACGTTATCTGTGTTAAGGACGTGAAACTAACCGGGCGGCGTAAGCATACGTTCGACCGTCTGTATAGCAAGTACTTCTGGTGGCGGTGGAAGCGGGCGCTGCGAACGGCCTAACCGTTGATGAAGCTGCTATTGGTCATCGATCATTTCGGATCCGGCGGTGCCCAGCGTCAAATCGTCGAGCTCGCCTGCGGGCTCGATCGTCGTGGGCACAGAGTCGAGTTATTCGTTTATTTTCCGCAGCACGACTTCTTTCGCGCCCGATTGGACGAGCGCGGGATTCTAGTGCATGAACAACACAAAGATTCAGGTGGCTCGGTCAAGATCGTGATGGCCTTGACAGCGCTTATTCGGCGCGGCGCCTTCGACGCGGTGATTTCCTATTTGAGCACCGCAAATATCTACGCGGAGCTCGCGAGCGTCGTTTCTCCAGGGACGCGTCTGGTCGTATCCGAGCGGACCAGCCATCACGACGACAAATCGGCTATTAGCGCGCTATTGCGGCGGCTATTGCACGTGGTTGCAGATCAGGTGGTCGCCAACAGCGAAGCACACGCGACGTGGTTAAGGACCAAGCCGTGGCTTAAGGACAAAGTATCGTGCATTTACAATGGCGTGGACTTGGATGCATTCCAGTCCAAAGAGATGCAGGCGGCGCCTGCCGGACCCATACGTTTGCTCGCCGTTGGAAGGATCGGCCCGGAAAAGAACCTGCTGAACCTGATATTGGCGTTGGCGCCAATGCAGGAGCAATTGGGTTATGTCCCGTCTGTCGACTGGGCAGGTCAGCGAGATGAGAGTCCCGCGGGGCAAAGCTATAGCCGACAGGTAGACACGTTACTTGAGGGAACGCCGCAGGTGCGCAGCAGGTGGCAATGGCTCGGCCTACAGTCGGACATCTCGCGCCTGCTCGGTCAATACGATGCCTTGATCCATCCGTCGCTTTATGAGGGCTTGCCAAATGTCGTCTGCGAGGCCTTAGCAGCTGGAATGCCAGTATTGGTTTCAAACGTCTGCGATCATGCGCTTCTGGTTGCTGAGGGCGTTCGTGGGTTTCTTTTCGATCCAGCTATGTCCGCGAGTATTGGAAGCGCAATTATAAAACTGGCGACGCTGGATTCAGGTGCATGGCACAGTATGCAGCGTAATGCACGTGCTTATGCCGTGACGAATCTGGGCATCGATAGAATGGTGATAGCGTACGAGGCGTTGCTATTCAAACTGACGCGACGTATTCGAAGTAATGCCCAAAATCAATAACTTCGACCTCATCAGGCTCGTGGCGGCGCTGCAGGTCGCAATTACTCATGTGATCGTGTACTTAGTGCCTGCGAGCCGGGGTTCTCTGTGGCTCGGCATAGTTGAGCTGTTTCCAGGCGTTCCGATTTTCTTCTTCATAAGCGGCTTTTTAATCAGTAAGTCGTTTGAGAAGAACTCTAATGTGAAAGAGTTTGTGCTGAATCGATTTCTGCGCATTTATCCCGGCCTCGCAGTGTGTTTTATTGCGTCCGTGGGCGCAGTTTGGCTTGCCGGGTACTTCGCTACTGTGAGTGTGTCGTTCCCCGAGATCTTGGTATGGGTGCTGGCGCAGCTCACGGTCTTTCAGTTCTATAACCCTGCTGGTCTGCGGCACTTCGGAACAGGGGTCTTGGACGGCAGCATGTGGTCGATCACGGTAGAGGTGCAGTTCTACATACTCGTACCGATCTTGTACATGCTCCTGCGCGGCGCGCGCTCATCGAGGCAGCGGACGAACGCAATATTGCTGGTGCTGGTTTTGCTGTTCTGGGGGATCAATAAGGCATATGTGGTAGAGGCGACGTCGTACGCGAATGCGCTATGGTTCAAGTTAATGGGAGTTTCGTTCCTGCCGTGGTTCTATATGTTTCTCGTGGGTGTCGTATTTCAGAGGAATTTTGACGTTCTTAGTAGGTGGTTTGCCGGCAGATTTGTGCTGGCGTTCGGTGCCTACTGCGTGGTTGCCATCGCGGGCAACGCATTTTTGCGTTGGAATGTAGGGAACACCTTGAACTTCGTAGTGTTTCTGGCGCTCGCGGTCGCGATATTCAGCGCAGCCTTCTCTCGAAACTCGCTAAGCGACAAAATGCTGCGACGCAATGACTTGTCTTATGGAGTTTATATTTATCATATGCCGATCGCTAACACGTTATTGGCGATGGGGTTTGGCCGCAGCTCACTTAGTTTCCTTTCGACAATCGTGCTGACTCTGGTGTGCGCTTATGCATCCTGGCAATGGGTTGAGAAGCCGGCCTTGCGTTTCAAGAGGCATCCGTTGTACCAGCACGATCCGCAAATGAGTGGACGGGCCCAGACGGTCGCGCTCTGATGCCTTCGCCCGGCCATAAGTGCGGTTGCACAAGCGTCTTGTCGTCACGGCCAGCGCAGCGTGCTTGACATCGCGGAACGAATTGAAGGGGCCTTTGAAAGGCACGCGGCGCGTCCGGCACTGTGCATTTGCGGCATCGCGTACAGTTATAGGGCGCTGAGCGAGCGGGTGCTAAAAATACAGTCACGCCTCGATGAAGTGGCGCTAAGCGAAGAGCGGCTCATCGGGGTGGTTGCGACGGACAGTCTGGACACTTATGCCGCCGTCATTGCAATTCTGCGCTCGGGACGGGCGTTCGTCCCTCTCGATCCGCAGCATCCGGTCGCTCGAAACTGTAGTGTAGTGCGCCGGGCCGAGCTGCGAACAGTTTTGATGCCGCTGCAGTGCGGCCTCGCCCCCGAGGCCTTAGCTGGAACAAAGATCGTGCGGACTTGCGAGGCGCTGACGGCGACGCCTGCAGCCGTCGCACGCGTTATGCCGCATGATCTTGCGTACCTGCTTTTCACCTCCGGGAGTACCGGAGAGCCGAAAGGGGTTCCGATCAAGCGCGCAAGCCTAAGCGCATTCCTCGATGCCATGGAGAGCGCCGGATATGCGACCACACCCGACGACCGCGTCCTGCAAATGTTCAGCCTGACATTTGATTTTTCAATCGCAGCCTATCTCGCGCCACTGTCCTACGGGGCATGTGTCTACACGGTCGCGAGCAGCAGCGCAAAGTTTGCCGAGGTGTATCGGCTACTTGATGAAGAGCGACTCACGGTAGCACCGTTGGTGCCGTCAGTGCTCGGGCTATTGCGGCCATACTTCCATGATATCCATTTGCCGTCATTGCGTTTGTCGATGTTCTGCGGGGAGGCGCTTCATGCGGATCTCGCAAACTCTTGGATGCGTTGCGCGCCAAATTCGGTTGTGGCCAATTTCTATGGGCCGACGGAAGCCACTGTCTTCGCATTGGTATATCACTGGCAGCCCGCCGTCGGGCGCGATAAGACTTTGAACGGAATCGTCTCTATCGGCCAACCAATGGCCCTCAATCAGACGCTGGTCGTGGATGACTATCTCCTGTCTGTGCCCCCGTCGCACAAGGGCGAGTTGTGTCTTGCAGGACCGCAGCTGAGCGGTGGCTATTGGCGGGACCCGGAGCGCAGCGCCAGCGCTTTTTTCAAGCGTGCCTCGCCCGAGGAGGGCGGCGCCACGCTGTTTTATAGGACCGGCGACCTTGTCATTCATGATACTGACGGCAATTTCCTATTCTGCGGAAGAAGCGACGAACAGGTAAAGGTCCAAGGCCATCGGGTCGAGCTCGGCGACATCGAACATCACGCTCGGGAAGTGACGGCGGGGCACAATTGCGTGGTCGTGGCCTGCACGGGACCCTCCGGCAGCGTGGAACTGCACCTTGTTATCGAGAACCATGCGGGTGATTTGAAAAACATTCTGTCGTCATTGCGAGACCGCATTCCGTCGTACATGGTGCCCGGACGCGCGATTTCAGTTTCACGGCTGCCAAGGAATGCCAACGGTAAGTTTGACCGTCTGAGACTGCAGCGCAATATTGAAGGGGCATCTATGCGCGAGCGTCGATCGTGAAAGCGATTCGACGAGTTGCGGGACCTCAGCGATGCTCAACCTAGTGAAAGCGTCGGCTTCGAATCCCCCGACGCACCGCGCGACGGTTACTTCTGGCGTGGGCTGCGCCAGGCTATGAAGCGCGTCGTTCTGCCCGAGGCGGCAAACTAACTATGGCGCATACGCGAAAGGGTAATGAAAGCTTCGCTCGATACAATTGTCGACGCGCCGGCTGTTTCTCTAAGCAAATGGAGGGCTTAGAGCCTTTCATTGCCCGGGGAGACGAGTGTTGACGGCTGCACCGCACGACATGAGCGCGCTCTTGCGGGAGCTAACGCCCATATTCCGGAAGGCGCTCGAAAATGATCAGTTGGTGATTGCGCCCGAGATGACGGCGCGAGATGTCGCTGGGTGGGACTCGCTCTCGCATATGAGTTTGATAGTGGAAATCGAAACGCACTTCAAGATCAAGTTCAAGCTTCGGGAAATTGTGCGCTTCAAGAATGTCGGCGACATGTGCCGCGCTATTTGGATAGCTACGCAGTAGCGCATCGGCGCTGATGATCTTCAACTTGCTTGCGCTCATTATCGCGATTCCAATATTCTGCGCGGTCTATTTCGCGGTCACCGCGCCGCTGCAACGGGCGCTCCTTCTTGTAGCCAGTATTGCTTTGAGCGCAACTTTCGGCTGGGTAACCTGCGGTTGCCTGTTGATCGTTACGGGCTTGGGCTACGGCTTCGGGCGTGTAATCGCGCGCGTGCGCTCGGCAATGCTCCTGGCGACGGCCGTAACCGTAATAGTCGCGCCGCTCGTAATATTGAAATATACAGACTTCTTCTTGACGTCTGTGCAGGCGGCGCTGGCTTGGGGCCATGTCCAGATCCAGGTCCGGCACCTCGGTTTCGTGCTGCCCGTCGGCCTGTCTTTTTATACCTTTGTGGTCGTGGGTTATCTTGTCGACGTATTTGTCGAGAGGATTGACGCAGAGTCGAGCCTCGCACGTTTTGCCTTATTCACTTCCTTCTTCCCTAAATTCGTTGCCGGTCCAGTCGAGCGCGCTGACAGCTTTCTTCCACAGGTTCAAACGGCGAAGCACTTCGACTACGCGCGCGTAACGGATGGCATCCGGATCATGGGCGGGGGGCTGCTCAAGAAAGTGGTCGTCGCAGATCGGCTCGCAGTTGTGGTCGACAGCATTTACCACAACCCGGAAGCCTATCGCGGATTAGTGTTGATTCTGGCAACCGTCTTCTACATGTTTCAGCTTTACTACGACTTCTGTGGCTATTCGGAACTAGCCGTCGGAGCGGCGCGAGTGCTGGGTTACGATCTCACCTGGAACTTTAATCGTCCTTATGCAGCGCGCTCTGTTACGGAGTACTGGCGCAGGTGGCACATCTCACTAACGTCGTGGTTTTTTGAGTACATCTTTGCGCCGATCGCCGCATTACTGCGGCGATCCAGAAGTGCGGCCGTATTGGTTGGTCTCATGGCCACATTTATCGTGAGCGGCTTATGGCATGGGGCCCAGTGGACGTTCGTATTGTACGGTGTCGTACATGGCACAGCGATGTGCCTCGAGTACATAACCGGCAAGCCGCGTAAGTGGCTGACGCGGTGGATGCCGCTGCGTCTCTACGCAGTGTTCGCGTGGTTCACCACTTTTGCGTTTCTCGACTGTGTCGATGTCCTGTTCCGTTCGCGGAGCGTTCCTGAAGCTGGGAGGATTCTGCGTAATATGCTGGAAGGGTTGGGCCCCGATCTAAAGTTTCTCTTCGACCAACACTTTAACCCGTCGGCGCTGAAGGCATTGATCGCAGGATTCCCGGTCTTGAAAGTCGAACTCGTCATCGCGGTGGTCGCTATCGCGTGTATCGAAGCCGCGAGCTTCCTCGGGAAGCGCCAGCCGTTCCGCGAGCGCTTGTTGAAGCTGCCGACGTGGCAGCGTTGGGCTGTCTACTATGCCGTAGTCGCTGCGATCGTCTTCCTGGGGTCGCAGAATCGTGCGACTGAATTCGTGTACATGCGGTTCTAGGCGCATATGGAAAGGCTATTGATTCGTGCGAGCATACTAGCGGCGCCATTCATCATGCTGGCGTTGTTCGTAGCGGTTGTCGATCCATTCAACTTGTTTGGCGTGTCGTGGATTGTTAGTGAGGAGATCAAGGAAGATACGGCAGGAGAACTACACAACGCTCTATGGAAGCTGCAAAAATTCAAGAAAGCTCCGGTGAGCAGGATCATCCTCGGAGATTCATCGATGGCCGCACTCGATACCGACGAGATCCGCTGGCTGGCCGGCGAGGAGTACTTCAATTTCGCATATGGTGGCGGCACGCTTCCGGAAGCAATTGAAACCTATTGGCTTGCGGCGCGAATGACTCACCTGGATGCAGTATATTTCGGAATCGGTTTTGTCATGTTCAACGAATATGACAATCTCGATCGTGTCTCTGAGGCGCGGGCGATCAGCGAAAATCCACTATTGTATTTGTCGAACCGGGTCGTGTTGCATGCCGCCTTTGTCGCGGTTCGTGTCGCATTAGGCGCCGCGCCGCCACGACCGGGCGCGCCTTCTCTAGATCGCGACGCATTCTGGCGCTTTCAGATCGATGAGTCGTTACCGGAAATGCTGTATCGCTACAAATACCCGGCCACGGTCGCCGCGCAACTGCTGGAGATCGCAGAAGACTGCCGGCGACACGGCACACGCTTTGTGGTTGTGATACCGCCGACTGAACTTGAACTGCAGAGGAAGGTCGTCGCGCTTGGGCGCGGCGCCGAGGACTCGCAGTTCAAGCGTTTTGTTGCCACTTTGGGCCCGGTATACGACTTTGACTATCCGAATTCATTCACGGCGAAGCGTGAGAATTTCTCTGATCCGTTTCATACTCTCGACAACAACGAAATAATCGAAGAGATCTGGGGGAGCCGGCGGCGCTACGTCCACGAGTCGGACCAAGCTCGTGACGCAGATCCAATATTGAAGAGTCGGTCGCAGTAATCATTCGGCTCTGACGCCTAGCCACGATTCTGCCGTCGCTGCGACGGCCGGTGAATATTCGAAACTCACGCGCCCGACCGAGTCTCTGGCAGAGACGAGCGCGTGAATCGGTGGTATTCACCGGCGCCGCGCCCGGGTTGAGACCAGCTGGCACGGACTCAAGTTGCTTAACCCTTATGTGTTTCGCTCGCGGCGTCGGCGCCGTGAGCATTGTGGAGACGCGCGGTTACCTCGGCTCGGGCGGATTGTCTGCTGCGAGCACTTCACGATGCTGTGCAGATGTCGGGCTGGCGCGGTCTCAATGACGTCAGCGCACGACCAAGCTTCGATCGGCGCGCATTCATACCGCACCTTTGTCGTGTGTCGGATGCGTATAATTGCGGGTTGCCTACGCCAGTAGTCGAGCGCGCAGGGAATCTTCTGTTTACAGTGGGGCTAAACGCGTACATGTGCGGCATTTGCGGACTCTACTCTCCGACCTCTCGTGGAGAACTCGGTGACACGGTTGAGCGTATGGTGCGGACGCTCGCACACCGCGGTCCGGATGCAGAGGGTACGTTCATTGGCAATGGCGTTGCGCTCGGGCATCGGCGCCTAAGCATAATTGATCTATCGGCGGCAGGGGCGCAACCGATGACCCTTGGTTCGTCGACGGTCGTCTATAACGGCGAAGCCTACAATTTCCGTGAGCTGCGGACGGAGTTGGCGGCTTGCGGTCACACTTTTCTGGGACATTCGGATACCGAAGTCCTGTTACACGCCTATGCGGAGTGGGGGTTGGCGGGGCTTGCACGGCTCGAAGGTATATTCGCGTTTGCCTTATGGGACGCTGCTCAGAGGCGTCTAGTTCTGATGCGCGACCGGCTAGGCATCAAGCCACTATTTTACGCATGGCATGACGGTGAACTCGTGTTCGGCTCCGAGATCAAGGCAGTACTCGCAGGCGCCACGTTGGATCGAAGTGTCGATGATCAGGCGCTGATGGAGTACCTGTGGTACGGAAACGCTTATGAGGATCGGACGATTTACCGTGCCGTGCGCTCTTTGCAACCTGGCCATTATCTGATCGTCGATGACGGCCGGGCCCGTATTGAACCGTGGTGGCGTGTCGAGCAGTGGCTTGCGCAAGTGCCTCAAATCGCTGAACCGCGCGCCGCAGCTCTCGCTGTTCGTGAGGCCGTCGATGCAGCGGTCGCCCGACAGTTGGTGAGTGATGTGCCCGTCGGTATTTTCTTAAGCGGCGGCGTAGATTCCTCGAGCATCGCGGCATCCGCGGCACTCGCGAGCGGACGTCGATTGACAAGCTTTGCCGTCGGTTTTGACTTCGCAGGCGGGGTAAATGAGCTTGCGAAAGCGCGCCGCGTCGCGCGGCTGCTGGATCTGGAACACCATGAACTACAGGTGCGGGGCCGTGCGTTGGATGAAGTGATCTTCGCACTCGTGAGGTGTCACGATGAGCCGTTTGCCGACGCGGCAAATCTACCGCTCTACCTGCTCGCTCAAGCATTGGACGGTGCGGTCAAGGTTGTCTTGCAAGGTGATGGCGGCGATGAGATGTTTGCCGGCTATCGGCGCTATGTCACTCTGCGCAATGCGGCTCTCTGGGGAAAATGGCCTCATTGGCTTGAACCTGCGTTGCGCGCAATCCCAGGGAACGTGGGCTCGCGGCTCGCGCGATTCGGCGCCGCGGCCGGCAACGCTGATGCCGCTACACGCATGGCGCTCCTTCTCACGGTAGAAACCTTACGTGATCCGCCAACCGCGATGCTATCCGCCGAGTCGCGTCGACGGCTTGCAGCGAGTAGCGATCCGTTCGCTGCGTATAGGCGCTGCGCGCATCGGTTTGGCTCTGAAGATCCGGTCAGGCAGATGCTGCTAACTGACCTCACTTTGCAGCTGCCTTCGCAGTTTCTTACCAAGGTGGATCGCGCGACGATGGCGCACGGCGTTGAGGCCCGAGTGCCGCTACTCGACGAGCGCGTCGCATCGCTGGCCGTCGGGCTGCCGACCACACTGAAGGTTCGCGGCACCCAGAAAAAACTCGTGCTGCGCAATGCGATGCGTGAGCGGCTCCCGGGTGACATCCTCGACGGGCCGAAGACAGGCTTTGGTGTGCCCTACGAAGAGTGGCTACGCGGGCCGTTATACACTTTTGCGCGCGACGCGATTCTAAACGAAAGATTTGTGGAGCGCTTCGGTATGGAGCGTACGCGTCTCACGGCGGCGCTCGAGGAACATCGCTCACGGCGCCGCGAGCGGGGCTTTCTTCTGTGGAAACTTCTGCAGTTATCCCTTTGGTCTCGCGAGTATCTGCCGTGAGCGGTGCGTGCCGTCGCGTGCTGTTTGTGGGTGCCTTTCCGCCGCCGGGCAGCGCAATATTCGGAGGGATGGTGACGTCGTGTCGGACGCTCCTTGCATCAACGCTACCGGCGCGCGTAAATCTTGATCTCTTGGACAGCACGCAGTTCAGTAATCCGCCGCCGTCCTTGGCGGTGCGCTTGGCACGGGCGGCGAGCCGCTTTGTACGTTTCGTCGCTCGAATTGAGTCGCGTCGACCGGATGCGGTACTGCTGTTCGTCGCCGTCGGGGCCAGTATTGTCGAGAAGGGAGCTATGGCCTGGTACGCGCGCGTGCGCGGGATACCGACCCTTATGTTTCCGCGCGGCGCGTCCATTATCGATGCCTGCAAATCGTCGTGGTTCACACAAACGTGGGTAAAGGCCTCGTTCCGCGGCGCCGCCCGGATTATTTGTCAGGGTAGCCTTTGGCAGGCGTTCGCCGTCGAAGTACTTGGCTTTGCGCGCAACGACGTTGTCGTGCTTCGCAACTGGACGGCGACCCCGGAATTGCTGCGGATCGGAGCGGCCCGCAATGCACGGCCGCTATCGCCCATTCGGCTGCTTTTCGTCGGCTGGTTAGAGCGGGACAAAGGCATCTTTGAACTCCTCGACGCCTGTCGGCATTTGCTCGGGACGCGTCAGTTCACGCTCGACGTCGTGGGCGAAGGTCACGCTTCAATCGAGGCACGGGAACTCGTTGCGCGTCACGGTCTGACAGAAGTCGTCCACTTTCTGGGTTGGTTACAGCCGAAGGACCTCGAGCGTGTATTCACTACTGCCGATGTATTCGTCCTGCCTTCGTGGGCAGAAGGCTTGCCGAACGCAATGATAGAAGCCATGGCGGCTCGCCTCGCCGTGGTCGTGACGCGAGTCGGCGCAATTCCCGACGTGATCACCGACCACTACAGCGGCCTGTTGGTCGCAGCGCGAGATCCAGCCTCTCTACGCCATGCATTGCAAGAGATCATTGATGATACGGATCTGCGCGAGCGGCTTGCAGCGGAGGCCTACGAGATCGCGCTGCGCGATTTCGGTGTGGAGGCGGCGGTCGATAAGATCATCGGCGAGATCGAGATGACCGTTCTTGCAGGGCGAGTGGTTCGCGCCCGGGATCAAGCGCGGTGAAACGCTGGGGAAGCAATGTATCTTGAGCATTTGAGCCTGCTGGCGTGTCCGGATTGTCAAGGGTCTTTGCGTTGCGCGGATGCCGCGGAAGTCGAACGCGGTGCAATGCTGACTGAAGGGCTACTAACGTGCAGCGCCTGTCATATCGAATTCCCGGTCGTCGCCGGCGTGCCGCGTTTCGTGCAGCGCGATAACTACGCGTCCGGCTTTGGACTCGAATGGACGAAGCACGCCCGCACGCAGTACGACAGCTACTCGGGCCTAAGAGTATCGGAACAGCGGTTTTTCGGGCAGACGCAATGGCCGCGCGACCTGCGCGGCGAAGTGCTGCTCGAGGTTGGCAGCGGCTCTGGCAGGTTTACTGAACAGGCTGCGAACACCGGCGCAACCGTGGTGTCGCTCGATTATAGCTACGCGGTCGATGCAAACTACGCATCGAACGGCCTGCGGCGCAATGTCTTGATTGTACAGGCGGACGTATTTGCGATGCCGTTTCGACCGAGAACATTCAACCGCTTGTTTTGCTTTGGAATGTTGCAACATACGCCAACTCCGGCGCATGCGTTCCAGTCGCTGCCGCGCATGCTAAGGCCGGACGGCTGGCTATGCGCTGACATCTATAAGGTGTCATTAACGCGCACCCTGCTGCAGACCAAGTACTGGGTGAGGCCATTCACACGCAATGTGCGGCCCGACCGTCTGTACGCGAGCGTCCGGGCGTGGGTTGATTTTATGTGGCCGCTGGCGCGGTGGATCCGCAAGCTACCTAAGGGTTACGCGATCAACTGGAGGTTGCTCGTCGCTGACTATAGCTTTCTTGGTCTCGAAGGCGAAATGCTGAAGGAGTGGTCGTATCTCGATACTTTTGACATGCTGGCGCCTCGTTACGATAGACCCGCGACTCTCAATACTTTCCGTCAATGGGCAATTGACGCGGGGCTAACCCAGATCGCCGCTGAGTACACGCCACACGGCGTGGTGCTGCGCGGGCGCATCTCTGCTACCCCGGTTGCCCCAAGCCAGAGGATTTAGAGTCCAATGTGCGGCATCGTGGGCTTCCAGGGGCTATTCTCAAGTGAACTGCTGCGGCAAATGACTGATGCCGTGGCGCATCGCGGCCCGGACGGTGAAGGCGGTGTGTTATTGCAGATAGAAGGTCAGCCACCAACCGGTCTGGGTCACCGACGCCTTGCGATCATTGACCTGTCGCTAGCCGGCCTGCAACCAATGACAGTGGCGGCGGACGCGGGCGGCGGTATGCGCACGGGTCTCACATTGGTGTTCAACGGAGAGATTTACAACTATAGAGAACTGCGTCAGGAGCTTAGGGCGGCGGGACACCGCTTTGCGACTGAGACGGACTCTGAAGTCCTACTGCATTTGTATGAGCGGGACGGACTGAACATGCTGGATCGCCTGAACGGCATATTTGCCTTCGCGATCCATGACGCACGCCCCCACGGAAGACCAGACGGCGTGGGATGCGGCGCGCTGTTCCTGGCGCGCGACCAACTGGGCGTTAAGCCACTCTACTTCGCGCAGGCCCAGGGAGGATTCCTATTTGGCTCGGAGATCAAGGCGCTCATTTGCGATGCGGGATTGTCGCGCCAAATCGACCCGATCGCCCTGCATCAGATGCTGGCCTATCTGTGGACGCCGGCGCCGCGTACCATGCTCGCCGCCGTACGCAAGCTCGAACCCGGGGCAGCGATGATCGTGCACCAGGGTCAGATTCGGCGCCATTGGGTGTATTACACGCTGCCCTATGATGGAATCATGGATGAACGTCCCCGAGCAGCGCTCGTGGAAGAGCTCGGCGAACGGGTGGCGGACGCGGTGCGACGGCAGCTCGTCGCCGACGTGCCGGTGGGTGCCTTTCTCTCTGGCGGTCTTGATTCGAGCGCGATTGTAGCGATGATGCGGCGACAGTGGCCGGAACGCCGAATCAACTGTTTCTCCATCCGTCTTGCGGACGGGATGGACGCCGACGGCAGTCCTGCGGATCTGCCCTACGCGCGCTTGGTTGCGCGCCACCTTGGCGTGGAATTGGAGGAGGTGGCGGTAGAGTCGAGCGCGCTTGAAAGGCTCGAAGAGATTGTGAATCTCCTGGATGAGCCGCAGGCGGACCCGGCCCCCATCAACGCCTTGCTGATCGCCGAGCGCGCCCGCTCAATGGGTATCCCGGTGTTGCTATCAGGCGCCGGCGGCGACGACATCTTCAGCGGATACCGGCGTCATTGGGCCTTGTCGTTCGAGAAGCGCTGGGCTTGGCTGCCGCGCGCGTTGCGATGTGGTATGCAGGGGCTCGCTGCAAAGCGCGCAGTTGGCCGCGGCGGGCGTCAGTCAAACGTTCATTGGCGCCGCATGACCAAGATGTTCGCCTATGCCGGCGAGAGCCCGGAGCGGCGCTTGGTAACGTATTTCTGGTGGAGTACCGAACAGGTGCGACGAGCGTTGTACACGGCGGATTTTGCACAGCAGGTTGCGAACTCCGATACAGCCGCACCATTGCTTGAGAGCTTGCGCCTGATTCCAAACGAGCACGATCCGCTGCAGCGAATGCTTTATCTAGATACACGCCACTTCCTGGCGGATCATAATCTTAATTACACCGACCGTGCGGGAATGGCGGTGGGCGTCGAGGTCCGCGTGCCGTTGCTGGATCTGGATCTTATAAGGTTTGCCGCGCACGTACCTGCTTATCTGAAGCAGCAGGGTCACGTTGGCAAAGCGATCTTCAAGCAGGCGATGGAGCCGTATCTGCCGAGTGAGGTCATCTACCGGCCGAAGAGCGGCTTTGGCGCGCCGCTGCGGTCCTGGTTACGAAATGAGTTGCGTTCCAAAGTGGAACAAACCCTTGACAGCGCAACTCTACACCGGCGCGGGATCTTCGATCCAGCCGCGGTGCGCAGCCTGATTGACCTTGACCGTGCGGGTGCGATTGATGCGAGCTATACAATATTTGCACTCATGTGCTTAGAACTCTGGTTTCGAAGATTTGTTGATGCTTGAGACGCGCGAGGAGATGTTCATACACGCCGAAAAAAAAGCGGTGCAGGACTTCTGGGAACGCGCTTCCTGTGGCGAGGAGCTCTACCTACTTGCCACGGGCCGGCAGGGCTACCTTGATCAAGCGCGTCAGAGGTATGAGCTTGAGCCGTATATCGAGCAATTCGCAGGATTTGCGAGCACGAGCGGCAAGAGCGTTCTAGAGATTGGCGTTGGGCTCGGCGCCGATCATCAAAGATTCGCCGAAGCGGGCGCGTTTTTGTCTGGAATTGACCTGACGGAAAGAGCGGTAGCGCATGCCCGGCGGCGCCTCGAACTCTTCGGCTTAGGGTCGGCGTTGAGTCAAGGAGATGCTGAGAATCTGACATTCGCTGACGCATCCTTTGATGTCGTCTATTCTTGGGGGGTCATTCACCACAGCCCGAACACTCCCAAAGCCGTCGCCGAGATTTTCCGGGTGCTGAGGCCGGGTGGGACGGCAAAGATCATGATTTATCACCGTTGGAGTCTAGTTGGCTACATGCTCTGGATACGCTACGCGCTCTTGGGTCTGCGACCGTGGTTGACGTTGACCACTCTCTATGCGCGCTATCTTGAAAGCCCTGGCACCAAAGCGTATTCGATGGCGAGCGCGAGGCGCTTATTCGCGGCCTTCAGCACCGTCGAGATTCAGACGGTGCTGACTCACGGGGACTTGCTGGAGTCGGTGGCCGGTCAGCGGCATCGCGGCGCGCTACTTTCTATCGCGCGACGAATCTGGCCGCGAGCCATGCTACGCAGATTTGCTGCACGCCACGGACTATTTATGCTTGTCACTGCGGTCAAATGACTGCTACCGCCGCAAGCCCCGCCACGGATACCGCCCGGAACGGAGGCTGAAGATGCGCCAAGTGCTGCAGTCACTAGCCGACGGTCGAACGATTCTCGCCGAAGTGCCGGCGAGCGCCGTGCCACGCGCAGGCTTGCTCGTGAGGACTACACATTCGCTCATTTCGCCGGGCACCGAGCGCATGCTGATTGAATTCGGTCGCGCCGGTTGGATTGACAAGGCCCGCCAGCAGCCGGAAAAGGTACTGCAGGTGGTCGAAAAGGTGCGCGCCGACGGCCTCTTGCCGACACTAGATGCGGTACGCAGCAAGCTCGATCAGATGATACCGCTTGGCTATTGCAACGTCGGGCGGGTCGCCGAAGTCGGTGTCGATGCCCACGGATTTACCGTCGGCGAGCGCGTGGTCTCAAATGGTCCGCACGCGGAAATCATCGCAGTGGGTCGTAATCTATGTGCGCGCATTCCCGACGCCGTCATGGACGACGAAGCCGTGTTTACGGTGCTGGGTGCGATTGCGCTGCAAGGGGTGCGGCTGGCTGCGCCGACGCTGGGCGAGCGCTTCGTCGTGACGGGCCTTGGTTTGCTCGGGCTGCTTGCGGTGCAGCTGCTGCGTGCCAATGGCTGCCGCGTGCTGGGTATTGACCCAGACCCGACTAAGGCAGAGCTTGCGCGGCGATTTGGCGCGGAAGTTGTTGTGCCCGAGCGCGGCGATGATCCGCTGTCCGCGGCCAGTATGTTCTCCGTCGGCATGGGTGTGGATGGCGTGCTGATTACGGCTGCGACGCGCAGCAATGATCCTGTATCGCAAGGCGCACGCATGTGTCGGCAACGTGGCCGAATCGTGTTGGTGGGCGTAACCGGTCTAGAGCTTGACCGCTCGGATTTCTATCAAAAGGAGCTCTCGTTTCAGGTGTCGTGCTCGTATGGGCCCGGGCGTTACGATCCGCAGTATGAGGAAGCCGGTACCGACTATCCGCCCGGCTTTGTGCGCTGGACGGAGCAGCGTAATTTCGAGGCCGTGCTCGAGATGATGAATTCGCGCGCGCTTGATGTGCGGGCGTTGATCACGCATCGTTTCGCCTTTGATGAGGCGCCCGCGGCTTACGAGCTGCTGGCGGCGCACGCACAACCGCATCTCGGCATTCTGCTCGAATACACGCCGCGAAGCGCAGATGGCGGCGGGGCGCGTACGGTGTTTCTGGATGACCAGACTACGCACGCAGCGACGGGTGCGGAGCCGGCCATAGCAGTCATCGGTGCTGGCAATTACGCAGCCCGCATCCTGATGCCGGCGTTTGCGGCGAGCGGCGTTCGCCTGCAGGGTGTCGCGAGTGCCGGCGGAGTGAGCGCCGCGCTGCAAGCGCGCAAGTTTGGATTTGCACGCGCGACCACCGATCCCGATTCGTTGATCAATTCCGAGGACGTCGACATCGTCGTGGTCGCGACCCGCCATGACAGCCATGCGCGCTTCGTGTTGCAGGCTCTTCGGGCAGGAAAGCATGTGTTCGTGGAGAAACCGCTGGCATTGACGGCTCACGATGTTGACTTGATAGCGGAGGCTTGGGCCGCATGCGCGCTTTCCGGGCAGCGTCCGCAGATTATGGTCGGATTCAATCGCCGCTTCGCCCCGCAGGTCGTACGCATGAAATCCCTGTTGGCCGGCGTACGCGGCTCAAAGAGTTTTGTGGTGACGGTAAATGCCGGAGCGATTCCAACGACACACTGGACGCAGGATCCAAGCGTGGGCGGCGGCCGAATTGTTGGCGAGTGCTGTCACTTCGTGGACCTATTGAGATTTCTGGTCGGCCATACGATTGTAGACGCTCGAGCGCAGCCGCTCGCGAGTGCAAACGCGTCGGCTCCTCGGGATACCGTCACGATTTCGCTCGCGTTCGCGGACGGCTCGGTGGGGACGATCCACTATCTGGCGAACGGTCATGCTTCCTTTCCGAAGGAGCGGGTCGAGGTATTTTGCGCGGGTCGCATCCTGCAGTTGGATAACTTCCGGCGCCTGCGTGGATACGGATGGACCGGATTCCGAGCGATGAAGCTATGGCGCCAGGACAAGGGCCAAAGAGCCTGCGTCCGGGCATTCATCGATGCGGTGAAGGGCGGGACACGTGCACCGATTCCATTCGATGAACTCCTAGAGGTCGCACGCGTTACGATCGCGCTCGGTGAGGCGGCCCGCGGTTGAGTTCGCTCGCGCTCTACTTTCACACGGTTCGGCGCCTGCGTCCTATCCAGATCGCCGCACGGGCATGGCTTCTTTTGTACCGGCCAGTGCCCGACTTGCGGAGCGCGCCGCCGACGCGGCCGATGCGTGCAAGATACAAAGCGCCTATTGCGCAAGCTCCGAGCCTCATCGGGCGGGACGCATTTCGATTTCTCAATGTGGAGCGCCGCTGCTCAGCCGCGAGCGATTGGCGGCCGGAAGGTGCGACGAAGCTATGGACATACAATCTGCACTATTTTGATGATCTAAACGCGCGCGATGCGATAGCGCGCTCCT
>Ga0302325_10009745_pt1 | contig 20936 bp, 20 predicted proteins | sample Palsa_T0_2_FD_201948 | JGI IMG/M metagenome (GOLD analysis project Ga0302325, IMG submission 201948) | Peat permafrost microbial communities from Stordalen Mire near Abisko, Sweden - Palsa_T0_2 | ecosystem: Environmental > Terrestrial > Soil > Palsa > Peat permafrost | place: Sweden: Abisko...
GAGCAAGGCCCCTCGGGATGACACGAGCCGCGGCATCGAGGGGCCCACGCTACAGGATCTTCGCCACCTCTTGCCCGTTGGGCGTGCCCAGGCCCGTGCACGCATTCCACGGCGATCCGGACGGGTAGCCCACGTCTTTGCTTCCGACCTTGTTGTCGCCGCTGGTGATCGGGTTGAAGGGCGCGCCACCGGCGTTCGCATAGAGCGTCGGGTTGATGAAGCCGACGCGACGTCCCTTCTGTTGATTGACGAGCGCGATGAGGGCGGCCCAGAGAGGGGCCGCGGCGCTCGTGCCGCCGATGACGAGGTTTTTGCCGTCGACGCGCACGTTGTATCCAGAGGCGGGGTCGGCATCGGCCGCGACGTCCGGGATGCCTCGGCCGGGGCCCGCGCCGGGATTGGCAGAGGGCGGCAGCGTGAGCTGCGCCTGCCACGAGGGCACCGGGAACACCTCGCTGATACCGCCCCCCGACGACCCGAACGAATCGTCTTGGGTATCGGTGGAATCCTGATTCCACACTTGCTCGTTTTGCCGCTTGCCGCCCTGCGCGAGGATGCGCGTGCCGCCGACGGCCAGGACGTGCGGACTCGACGCCGGGCTGTCGGCGTGGGCGAGGCCGTCCCATTCGTTCGGGCCCTCGTCGGCGGCGCCGTTGTCGCCCGAGGCGACGCAGACCGTGATGCCGAGGGCGGCCGCGGCCTGCATCGTCTCGTCGATCTGCGTGGAGAACGAGTCGGTCGTGCCCGTCTCGGGGCCGCCCCAGCTGATCGAGATGACCGAGGGCGCGTTGGCCTGATCGTGAACGGCGTTGTCGACGGCGTCGAGGAAGCTCTTGTCGGTGGTGTCCGGCGTGAAGTAGACGGCGATGTTCGCTCCCGGGGCGACGGCGCTCGCCACTTCGATATCGAGCATCACCTCGTCGTCGGCGTCGCCGCCCGGCTGGTTGGCGCCGTTGTCGACCGAGACCGCCGTGAGCGTGCCGGTGACCGTGACGTTGAGGTTCTTGAAGTACGTTTTCAGATCCGTGGGCCGGTAGCCACCCCCGAGCTCGATGATGCCGATCGTCTGTCCGGATCCGTTGACCCCCGTCGGAAAGTTGTAAAGCGCCGCGAGGTCTTGAGGGTTGAACGTGGTGCTTTCGGCGGAGAGACCTGCCCTGGCGCGCAGGTTGTGGGGGTGCGCGAAGGGGCGGTTGTCGAGGCCGAAGACGCCGACGATGATGCCATGGAGATCCGCCGGGATGCGCACGAACCCGACGCGCCCGCGGTAGGTGCCGTGGTCGTGCTCGTAGTGGTAAAGCTCGACGTCGAACGCCTTTTCGAACTGCGCCGCGAAGCCCGAGAGCACGACCGAGCCGCTGGCCTTGCGCTGCTCGACGACGACGAGCCCGAACCTGGCCGCGAAGGCAGCGACCGCCGCAAGATCCTGGTCTTTTGCCCCGTGCTGCTGCTCGAGCTCCTTGTGCGTGAGGTGGGGGGCGTTCTTGGGCGGACGAATACGCTCGGCCGGGATCGGCGGGCGCCGAACCCGGACGGTGACCTCGAAGCGGGTGTGGGGTTCGATCGGCTTTCCGCGTTTGGCGTTGCGAAAGACTTCACGCTCGCTCCCGGGCAAATTCACGTGTGTCGAGGTCGTACCCATGGATCCCTCCCTGGCCTTGCCGAGGTTGATGCTCCGGTCTCTCCTGCCGGAGCGCGAGTGGCCACGATGTTCGGCGACGCCGCACGCGTCAAGAGTGTCGGCCTACCCGTTTCGTCGATGCGGAATTGCGTTGCGGCGTCACTCCCAGCGCACGTCGAAGTCGGCGTCGCTGGGGCGCCCCATCAGCCGCATGCGAATGAGCGGCCGGTACGAGAACGCGAGCACGGTGCCCTCGAGAACACCGTAGTGGTACGCATCGACGAAGCTATAGACGTCGCGGAGCGAGAAGCGCCAGTGCTTGGCCCCGACCTCGCGTGAGACGACCGTCGCGCCGGGGAGCCCGATCCCGTAGGCCTTGGGCGCCGCCTTCACGATGTCTTCGAGCCGGTCGCCGAAGGCGAAGAGCACGACGCGACCCGCCATCGTGGCCGCGAAGCTGGGGTAAGACATCCAGCCGATACGCCGCAGTCCATCGGACGTGGCCAACCGCGGATACGCGAGCCTCGCGCCGTTGTGGGCCAGCCGCATGAAGTCGCGCAGCGAATAGGTGTGGAAGGGCAGCCACGTCCGTCGCGGCACGCCCTCGAAGAGCGCGTCGGGCGCGCGCCCGAGCTCTTTGGTCACGTGGTCGCGCACGTGCAAGAAGAACGTGCCGCGCGTCACGCTGTCGGCGGGGCAAGCCGAGAGAGAGCGCTCGAGGGATACCTCTTCGGCGAACGTCGGCGTGAAGAAGCCCTCGTCATCCGCTTTGGGCAGCGGCGGCGTGACCGATGGTCGGGCCGGGGGCACGAGGGACGACTTCATGACCACATGCGTCAGGATAGCGCCGGGGTCCTGGCGAAGGCCAGGTGACCCCTCCCCCCCGAAGCCCTGATGCGCTAGTAGGGGGTGGACCATGGTCAGCGAAGCCACCCTCCGTGGCGCCCTCCCCCTCTGCCTCGACGCAACCGACTTCCCCGCCTTCGGGGCCAAATACGAGGGCAAAGTCAGGGACAACTACACGCGAGGCGGCGAGCGGTTCATCGTCGTCACCGACCGGATCAGCGCGTTCGACCGCGTCCTCGGCACGGTGCCCTTCAAGGGCCAGGTCCTCAACCGCCTGGCGGCCTGGTGGTTCGAGCAGACGAAGGGCGTCGCCGCCAACCACATGCTCTCGGTGCCGGACCCCAACGTCCTGCGCTGCGTCGAGTGCACGCCGATCCTCGTCGAGATGGTCGTGCGCGCTTACGCCACGGGCACCACGTCGACCAGCCTCTGGACGCACTACGAGCGCGGCGTCCGTGACTTCTGCGGTCACCGGCTCCCCGACGGGCTCAAGAAGCATCAGAAGCTGCCCGAGCCGATCCTGACGCCGACCACCAAGGCCCCGAAGGGCGAGCACGACGTCTCGGGCTCGCGCGAGGAGATCCTGGCGACGGGGCTCGTGTCGGCCAAGGACTTCGACGAAGCCGCGGTCGTGGCGATGAAGCTCTTCGCCGCCGGCCAGCAGTCGTGCGCCGAACGGGGCCTCATCCTGGTCGACACGAAGTACGAGTTCGGGCGCACGCCGGACGGCAAGCTGGTCGTCATCGACGAGATCCACACGCCCGACTCGTCGCGCTTCTGGCGCTCCGCCACGTACGACGAGCGCTTTCGCGCCGGGCAGGACCCGGACCCGCTCGACAAGGACTTCGTGCGTCGCTGGTACATCGCCCAGGGCTACAAGGGCGACGGGCAGGCGCCGGCCATGACCGACGACGTGCGCGTCGGCGCGGCGGAGCGTTACATCACGGCGTACGAGCAGATCACGGGCGAGGCGTTCGTCCCGGACACGCAGGCGCCCTTGCCGCGCATGAAGAAGAACCTCGGCGTGGGAGGCTGATCCATGAAGGCGACGGTGATCGTTCGGGTGAAGACCGAGGTGCTCGACCCGCAGGGCGACGCGGTACGCCGCGCGCTGGGCAAGCTGGGCTTCGACGGCGTGAAGAACGTGCGCGTCGGCAAGATCATCGAGATCGAGATCGACGACGCCCAAGCCCGCGGCCCGGACCTCGCCGTCCGCCTGGCCAAGATGGCCGACGACATGCTCGCAAACCCCGTGACCGAGGACTACGAGATCAAGCTCTGAGCGCGCGAACCCAGGCGACGATTCAGATCGAGATCGGCGTGGGCATGAACAGCGCCGGGAAGAACGCGAGCGTCACGCCTGCCACGATGGCGCGGCCGCGGGAGAGAGGCTGGGCGCCCGTCGGGGGGTGATCGAGCAGGGTGCTCGAGTCGCGCAGGACGCCCGAGCGCAGCTCCATCGCCAGGAGCAAGCCCAGGCCCGCGAACCAGGCGACCCAGATGAGCGGCGACGAGCTCTCCTGGTAGATGCCCGCGAGGAGCGCCAGCCAGATCGTGGCGAAGAGGCGCGTGCGCCCGTCGAGCGGGGGCCGTTCGTCCGCGTCGCGGGAGCGCGTCTGCGGTGACAGGCCCCCGAGCACGGCGAGGAGCTCGAACGTCACGAGCCAGAAGATCGACCGGTTGACCGCGCGCCCGACGTGCCAAAATCCGAGGCCCGCCTGTACGTCGCGCGAGACGAAGCCGAACACGCTGACGAAGAAGAACGCCAGCATCGATCGGTGCGCCCACTGCCCGATGCGGTTCTGCCTCGGGCCAAAGAGGGCGAAGGCGACGTGGCCGCCATCGAGCTGGCCGACGGGCAAGAGGTTGAGCATCGTGATGAACATGCCGACCCAGGCGGCCAGCGCCACCGGCGAGAACATGAGCTCGGCCCCGTCGGGCACGGGCGGGGCGAAGCACCGATCGAGGAGACGCGAGAGCAGCGAATCGCCGAGCTCCATCGAGTCGCCGATCGTATCGAGCGGGACCGGGTGGGACCGGGAGACGCCCCAGGCGTAGAGCGGGATCGCCAGCGCGAGGCCCGCGAGCGGGCCGGCAGCGCCGATGTCGAGCAGCGCGCGGCGCGTGGGGATGACCGAACGCATCCGGATGACGGCGCCCATGGTGCCGAACGGAGACACGAAGGGCATCGGAATGAAGAACGGCAACGACGCCTCGACCTTGTGGATGCGGGCCGCGGTGTAGTGCCCGAACTCGTGGGCGAGCAGGATCGCCAGCAGGGCGGCCGTGAACTGGCCGGCAAAGAGCAGCGCGGCGTGCGCCCCCACGGCCGGCGCCTCGAGATGGAACTGCGTGCCGAACACGCTGGCCACAGTGATCGCGAACAGTGCCGCATTCATTCGCCACGCGAACGCGCGACGCTGCGCGGGCGGCGCGCCTGCAGCGCCGCCGTCAGTGGCCAGGCTGGGCTCGGAGGGCATCGCGGAGGGCGGAGGCGAGTTGCTCGAATCGGGGGTGGAAGCGGGCATCGATGGTTCCCATCTCGGTGTGCAGCCGCAGCTCGCCGCGCGCAAGGGCTTCGTCGGGATGAATCGCGAGCGACTCGAGGTCGATGGCCTCGGCGGTCAGGAGGCCGGCAAGCGTGGCGGCGTCGGCCGGATGGGCATCGATGACGGCCCGGCGCGTGCCCTGGGCCTCGGCGATGACGACGCGCGCCAGGGGCGCGATGCGCGCTGGATCCGCCTCGAGCGCCGCGCCGAGGAGGCGCTCGGCCAGCGCGACGGCGATGGGAACGACGGCCTCCGTCTCACGTTCGAAGCGCCGCCACTCCGCCGCACGAAGCGCGATCCAGCGGGCCGTCATCTCGGCTTCGAGCGCGGCGCGCGCCTCGGTGGCCTCCGTGGCAGCGGCTCGAGAGGCAGCGGCGCGGGCCTCGACGAGCAGCTCTTCGGCGCGAGCGCTGGCGTCACGCACGATGCGCGCACCCTCTTCGCGGGCCTGCACCTCGTGACGCGGGATGCGCCGGCGCGGGGCCTCGGCGACCGAAGGCTCGAGCAGCGGGCGCACATGGGGTGCACTGCCAGCCGCGATCACGCGAGCGCGGGCGATCAGAGGAGCCTGCCCTTCTCGATCTCGGCGACCAGCGGCGCGACCGCCCGCGCGATCTCGCGCGCCCGCTCCTCGCGTGTCGATGCGCGAAGCGAATGGACCCAGCGCGCCACGCCCGCGGGCGCCGCGTCGCCGCCCATCGCGGCGATGACGTCTTCGCCACGTTCGCCGAGCAGCGCGCTCATCGCGGCGAACCCCACCTGCCAGCTCATGACGCGGCAACATAGCGCGCGCCCGGGGCCTCGCGCACGCGGCCGTCGCGCACCAGCTTGTCGAGGTGAGCGCGCGTGCTCAGCAGGGCCAGTGGCCAGGTCCGCGCGGGAACGTCGTCGTAGGCGTCGGGCAGGATCCCGTCGGCCGCTATCCCGGATGCACCTGCCCGCGCGACGACGCCGAGGATCTTGGCCTCCCGCTTCAGGCGGTGCGCGACGTACCACCGAAAGAGCTCCGTGGGCTGCTCGATCGGGTCGCCATGGGCCGGCAGCGCGCACTGCGCCTCGAGCGACGCAAGGCGCCCGAGCTGCTGCAGGTACACGCCCATGTCGCCGTCGCGCGGGTGGATCAGGATCGTGCCCGCGCTGGCCACCATGTCCCCCACGATGACCAGGCGCTCGTCTTCGTTCCACAAGCACACGTGCCCCGGCGCGTGACCCGGCGTGTGCAGCACCGTCCAGCGCTCTTCGATCGGGCCGGCCAGCACGATCGTCTCGCCATCCACCAGGCGGCGCGCGACCGGGACGTCGATTCGCGACGCCGTCTCTTCGTGCGCCCAGAGCGGCAAGTCGAGCTCCCGCGTGAGCGCCGCGGCGCCGCCGATATGGTCCCGATGATGGTGCGTCGCCACGATCGCGATCGGGCGCCGCCCTCGCGAAGGAAGCGCCCTGGCCCATGCGAGCCACGCCCGTTGCTCGCCGGCATAGGGAGTCGCCGGCTCGACGAGCAGCACGTCGCGACCCCCGATCGCATAGCTGTTCGTGTGCGTCGCCGGCGGCAAGGTCGGCGTCCGCGCCGCGAGCTGGTCCACCGTCCGATACAGCTCTCGCGGGGCGGCCAAATGCGTCTCCCTCTCTTCAGCGCTCGACGACGACCGCGAGCGCTTCGCCACCGCCGATGCAGATGCTGGCGAGGCCGCGCTTGCTCCCGCGGTCCTTCATGGTGTGCAGAAGCGTCGTGAGGATGCGAGCGCCCGAAGCGCCGATCGGATGGCCGAGGGCCACGGCGCCCCCGCGCACGTTCACCTTGGCCGGATCGAGGCCGCAGAGCTGGGTGCACACCATCGCGACGACGGCGAACGCCTCGTTGATCTCGAAGAGGTCGATCTCTTCTTTGCGGAGCCCCAGCTTGGCGAGCGTGCCATCGATGGCCTTGGCGGGCGCGGTGGTGAACCATTCGGGCGCCTGCGCCGCCGCGCCGTAGCCCAAGATGCGGGCCAGCGGTTGCAAGCCGTGCTTCGCCACTGCCTTCTCGCTCGCGAGAACGAGCGCGCTCGCGCCGTCGTTGATGCTCGACGCGTTGGCCGCCGTGACGGTGCCCTCTTTGGAGAACGCGGGCTTGAGCGACGCGAAACGCGTCGGATCGCCTTTGCCGGGTCCCTCGTCGAGCTTCACCTTCTCAGGGTCGCCCTTGCGCGAGGGCACGCTCACGGGCTCGACCTCGGCGTCGAACTGGCCCTCCTTTTGCGCCGAGAGCGCGCGGCGGAAGCTCTCGATGGCGTATTCGTCTTGCTGCGCGCGGGTGAACTTGTACTCGGCCGCGCACTTGTCGCCGCACGAGCCCATGTGGACGTTGCCGTACGGGTCCCAGAGGCCGTCGTAGATCATCCCGTCGACGATCTTTCCGTCACCCATGCGGTACCCCGTGCGCGCCTTCTCCAGGTAGTAGGGCACGTTCGACATCGACTCCATGCCGCCGGCGACCACGATCTCCGCGTCGCCGAGCGCCACCGCGCGCGCGCCGAGGATGACGGCCTGCATCCCGGAGCCGCACACCTTGCTCACCGTGGTCGTCGGGACGGTGTTGGGGATCCCGGCGTAGATGCTCGCCTGACGTGCGGGGGCCTGCCCGATGCCGGCCGAGAGAACGTTGCCCATGAACACTTCGTCCACGGCGTCGGGGGCGAGGCGTGCGCGGGCCAGCGCGCCACGGATCGCGGTGGCGCCGAGGTCGGGCGCGCGGACGGTGGAGAGCGCGCCGAGGAACGCACCGATGGGTGTGCGGGCGGCCGAGGCGATGAACACGGGGGCCGACGTCGTCGCTGTCTTGCTCATGCCCCTAGTCTTGGGGCATCCGGCGCCGGCCGTCGAGCCTGCGGGCCCGGCCGCAAGCGAGGGTCGACGAGCAGCCTTTTCTGGCCCCGTCTTGCACGGATCCACCTCGTCTTGTAGGTTCCCGGCCCCCATGGCTGACGGCACCGACAAGAAGACCAAGACCACGAAGGCAAAGAGCCCCCCGGCGGCCCCCGCCAAAGCGGCGGCAAAGAAGGCCCCCGCGAAGACCGCGCCGGCCGAGTCGCAGACCAAGTTCGGGCTGTTTCTCGCCTCGAAAAAGCTCGACACCCGGCGGGTTCTCGCCGCTTCACGCGAGCTCGAGTCGCTCCGCCCGGAGGACCGCATCATCAAGCTCAAGAAGCGCCTCGGCCGCAAGGCCGAGGGCGAGGCGGCGGCCAACAAGGAGACGCGCAAGCCCCGCTCGGGTCGTCCCGTGACGCACCGCGCGCTCGACGCGGCCCTGAAGGGCGGCAAGATGAGCGGCCCCACGAAGACCCGCCTTCTCCACGCCGTAAACCACATCCTGGTCCAGAAGAAGCAGGACGCGGTCGACCTGCGCGCCCTCTTCTGACACCTGGTTCTTAGAGCCCGTCCCGTAGGGTCAGTGATTTTTTTACAGGAAGGCGGGAAGACGGGAAGCTTTGAGATCATCCTTCCCGTCTTCCCGTCTTCCTGTGAACTCTCTCCGGCTCTTAGCCGAAAAGTGGGCCCAGAACGCGGGGGCCGGCACCCTTGTGCCATGCTCGTCATGGCCGCCCTTGCCGTCCTCGCAGTCCTTGTCCTCGACGTCCGCGATCTGCTCAACCGCCCACGGGGCCTGGTCGGCGATCGGCGGGATTGATCCTCGAAGCCATCCTTTCCGTACAGGATGCGCGAGTGGGATGCGTGCGTACGCTGGAATCTGAATGAGTCCGCTACCGCCGCATCCAACAAAACGTGGTGGCGGCAACGTCGACTCTACCCGTCCCGATGGGCGTCTCGATCGCCCGGTCGTTCGTGGGGTTCGGCCCGGCTGCCGTGCTTCCGGCGCAGCGGGTCCACGAGGAGACTCCGCGGATGACGGATGACGCGAACCTCCTCGCGCGCGCCGCCGCCGACGACCCCGCGGCGTTCCGGGAGCTCTACGAAAAGCACCGGATGGCGGTGGCCCGCCTGGTGTTCCGTATGCTCGCTGGCCGCGGGGATGTCGAAGACGTCATCCAGGAGGTCTTCGTCCAGGTGCACCGCAGCCTGAAGGACTTCCGCGGCCAGTCCAAGTTCAGCACGTGGCTGCATCGGGTCACGGTCAATGTCGTCCTGATGCACCGTCGCGCGGCGCGCAGCCGGCCGACGTACGCAGACGAACCCGTGGGTGACATCCCGCACGCCCAGCAGCAGGCGCCCGATGATGACGCCGAGCGTCGCGAGCGCATGCGCGCTTTCGGACGCTTGCTCGATCGCCTGGCCGACAAGAAGCGGGTCGTGTTCGTCCTGCACGAGCTCGAGGGGATTTCTCCGGAAGAGATCGGTAAGATTGTCGGCGCCCCGGTGCTCACCGTTCGAACGCGCCTGTTCTACGCGCGCCGCGAGCTCGAGGCGATGCTCCCCGAGGAGCCATCGCTCGCAGGCTTGCGCATCGGCTTCTCCAAGACATCAGGAGCTTCCGGCCTGGACGGTGTCGAATGAGCGACGCGCTCGAGAAGGTCGTCGCCGAGGCACGGCAGGAGCTCCGCGAGCCGAGCGTCGATTGGAGCGCGGTCGAGCGGGGCCTCTTCGCTCGCGTCGAGGCCGATCGGCGAGCCGCACGGGCGCGGGCTCCCCGTGAGCGGGGGCAGATCTGGATGGCGGGGGCGGCCTCGCTCGCCGCCGCGGTCGTCGTGCTCGTGCTGGTGGCTCGGCCAAGCCGGCAGGCGGCGCAGGCCGACGATCACGATGCGGTTGCGGCGACGATGCTCGCGGTCCGCGGTGCTGGCGAGATCCTCGTCAACGGAATGCCAGCCGCGGTCGGAGCGCCACTCCACAGGGGTGACGTGGTCGAGGGGCGCGGCGCGCAAGCGACGTTCGCTCGCGCGGGCCACGTGACGGTGGTGCTCGAGGCGGGATCGCGCGCCGTGGTGCAGAAGGTCGAGGATCCGCTGGTCTTGACGCTCGACCGGGGTGCGGTCGACGCGCAGGTGGTCCCGGTGCCGAGCGGCGAGGCGTTCGCGGTGGACGTCGATGGATCGCGAGTCGCCGTGCACGGGACGCGTCTGCGGGTGGCGCGTGAAGCGGGGCGCGTCATCGTCGATCTGAGCGAGGGCATCGTCTCGGTGGGGCGCGCGCCGCGCGTCGGATCGGTGCTCGGCACGCTGGTGACGGCGCCGGCGCATGCCGAGTTCGCCGCCGCGGACATTCGCGCGACGATGACGGTGACGCACGATCCCGCGGCGGTTCGCGAGCTGGTGACGCCCTTCGAGGCGGCCGCCTCCTCCGCAGCGACGACGGCCATCGCCAATCCTCCCGCGCCGGCACGATCGCCTGCCGTCGCGGCCGACGGGCGTCCCGCCCTCAACACCGCGCCCAGGACCACGACCTCGCCGCCGGCCGAGTCCGCGGTCGAGCCGCCTCCGCCGCCCGCTGGCGTCGGGAGCACGGCAGCGTCCGCGGAGACGCCGCCGACGAGCAGCCCGGACCCCGACGCGGAGAACACCGTGGCCAAGGCTGTGCGCGCCTGTATAAGCGAGCACCCGCGCCCGGCCGACATGACTGTCGTCGTCAGCACGACGCTCCACCTCTGGGTCGGCGACGACGGCAACGTGCGCTCGGCCCGGTTCGAGCCCCCCGTCGCTCCCGACGTCAACGCGTGCGCGGCCGAAGGGATCTACCGGACGCGCTTCACCAAGAGCGGCAGCGTCAAGATCCGCGTCGACTTCTCCAACTAAAGCGCACGGTCACAACCGAATCCGGCACAACCGAATCCGGTGGGGAGCTCGAGGGGAGCGGCGGTCGCTCCCCTCGACCACGACTAATGCTGCTGCTGCGTCAGCTCGATGATGGCGTGCGTCTCGCGCGCACCCAGCGGGAGAAACTGCAGTCCCATCCCGTCGTCGCGCGTCCAGCGGACGACAGCGGCAAGCTCGAACGGCGTCTTCTTGGCGGTGAGCGTGGCATGCACGATCACTTCGGCCCCGAACGGCTGCGGCTTGTCCGTCCGGACGAACATCCCCCCGAGCGAAAGATCCGACGCCTGTCCCTGGATGCGGGCGTCCGACGTCTTGGTCGTGATCTCCACCACCAGATCGACTGGGGCTCGTTGATGTCTGCGGTTTTCCACGGATTCCTTTGCGATCAAGTGCTCTTGGTTCTGCCCCCGCGCGGTTCGACTCTCCATTGTACCATCGCTCGCGCGCCCCGTCGTACGATGGGCCATGGCGCCGCCTCTCCCGGGTAGCCGGCTGCAGGAGCTCTCGCGGGCCGTGCGCCTGGCGGTGGTGCCCGCCGGCGTGGCCCTGGCTTTCGGCATGCTGCTCTTGCCCCGAGCGGGCGACGCCGATTCGGTGCCGCTGCCCATCCCCGACACCGCCGAGCTCGCGCGCGAGGCCACGGCCGACCGGGATCGGGCGGCGGCCGCGCATCGCGACCCGCTCCCGGGATCGGTGCGCGCGCTCGGATCGGCGGTTCGCGACTTTCATCGGCTCGAGGTCCAGCACGACGAGCGGGTCAGCGTGAAGGCGCGGGCGGCCGTCGACGCGGCCCTGATCGAAGCGCTCCCGGGCGGCGACGAGCCGCTCTTGCGCCTGCGAGCCGTGCAGCTCGAAGACTTCTTGACCGAGGTGCACGCGTTCGAGAAGACCGGGACCGAGTCGGCCGAGCTCACGGAGATCGCCGGCACGTTCGTGCGGGCCATGGCCAACGAGGGGTGGTGCACCGACCACACGATCGTGGCGAACGACGCGGCTCTCACCGCGATGTTCAAGCAGATGTGGAACACGTTTTTGGGCCTCGACGGGCACAAGGCCTTCGATCTCTCGCTCGACGAGCGCCGCGCGCTCTACGCGCTCTACCTGGATCACGCGCTCCCGGCTCCCGCCGCGCGCGCGGCGATCGAGTCGGCGCGACTCGGCGCGCGCGACGCCCGTTCGTGCGAGGCCGTGGCCGAGGCCGAGACGGCGGCGATCGAAACGCGCAAGCTCGAACGGATCGCGAAGCTTGCCACCTTCGATCCCGAGTACCCCGCGGCCTACGCGCGCGGCGTGGCCAACCTGCGCCGGCGCAAGTTCAGCCTCGCGGCCGACGGCTTCCGCACATGGCTGCGCGACCACCCCGACGGGCCCCTGAGCCTCCGGGCGCAGTCCTTCTTGCGCACGGCCCTCATCGGCGAGCGCCAGGAGTAGCGCCAAGTGCGCGCGCTGCTCGTCGACGACGACCGCGAGCTGGCCTCGCTCCTGCGGGAGTACCTCGGGCCCCACGGCGTCGCGCTGGACCATGTCGAGGAGGGCGCGAGCGCGGTGGGCCGCATCGCCGCAGCGCAGGAGCCCTACGACATCGTGCTGCTCGACGTGATGCTACCGGGGATCGACGGCTTCGAGGTGTGCCGGCGGATCCGCTCGAAGAGCGACCTGCCCATCGTGATGCTGACCGCGCGGGGCGAGGACGCCGATCGCGTGGTGGGCCTGGAAATCGGCGCCGACGACTACCTGCCCAAGCCGTTCAACCCGCGCGAGCTCCTCGCGCGCATGCGTGCCGTCCTGCGACGAGCGCGCCCACCCGGCCCGGGCACATCTTCCCAAGGGAACCGCGGCGCAGCTCCCGCGCTGGCCGCCCGGCTCGAGGTGGGCGACCTGGTCATCGACGTGCCGGGGCACAAGGCGCTCATGGGTGGCCGCGAGCTTGGGCTGACGTCGTTCGAGTTTCGCGTGCTCGTCGTGCTCGCGCGGCGCGCCGGCGAGACGGTGACGCGCGAGGAGCTGGCGACCGAGGTGCTACGCGACCACCGCGTCAAGGCGGGCGGCGCCTACGATCCGATCGTCGACCGCTCGCTCGACGTCCACGTCTCGCACCTGCGCCACAAGCTGGGCGACGTGGCGCGCGAGCCGCGCCGCATCCGCACGGTGCGCGGGGTGGGCTACGTGCTTTTGCGTCCTTCGTAAGCGTTTCGTAAATCCGCAGCGTCCCGGCGCGCCCCGGACGATAGTGATCGGATGCGCGGGCGGTTTCGGACGCTGCGGTCCCGGCTCTTCTCCTGGTTCGTCGGGGCGATCGTGATGGCCATGGCCACGAGCGCGCTGGTCGTGCTCACGACACGGCCGGAGCCCGCCACGGGGGCCGAAGCGATGGCGCAAAATGTCTCCGCGCGCCTCGCCACGCTCTGGTCGGATCCCGAGGGCGTGCGCGCGTACCTCGCCGAGGTGCGCGACGTGACGGGCTTCGACGTGCGCCTCGTTCGCGATCCGCTGAAGCTGCCGCCGCGCGTCCAGCACGTGGTCGACCGCGGCGGCTGGATCGCGCCGGAGGGGATGCAGCACATGTTCGTGCCCGTCGTCGACGGCGGTCGGGTGCTCGGCGCGCTCGAGATGGAGCGGCTGGGGCGGCGAGGCCCCGGGTGGGGCTGGTGGCGGTTCGCGCTCGCCATCCTGCTGCTCGTCGTCCTGCTGTCGGCCATGGCCGGCGCGGTGGCCAATCTGCTGGCCGAACCGCTCGAGCAGCTCGCGCGCGCCGCCGATCGCTTCGGCAGCGGCGACCTCGCCTTCCGCACCGACGTCGAAGGGCGAAGGGGGCGCTGGGTCGCGCAAGAGGTGCGTGACGTGGGCGTGCGTTTCAACCGCATGGCCGCCGCGATCGAGGCCATGGTGCGCGGACAGCGCGAGCTGCTCGGTGCGATCAGCCACGAGCTCCGTTCGCCCCTCGCGCGCGCCCGGGTCGCCCTCGAGATCACCCGGGATCGGGTTTCGAGCGAAGGGGCGGCGCCCGGTGAGCCCGACCGCAGCGGCAAGGCCCGCGAATCGCTCGACGAGCTCGAAAAGCAGCTCGGCGCCGTCGATGCCATCCTTGGCGACCTCCTCGACACGGCGCGCTCGGGCCTCGCCGATCTGCGCAAAGAGCGGCGCGACATCGTCGCCTGGCTGCGCGAGCGCGCCGCAGCCGAGGGGGAGGCCCCTGGCTACGCCATCGTCGCCGGCGTCGGCGCCTCCCCGGTCGAGGTCGACTACGACGCGGCCCTGCTCTCGCGCGCGGTGCACAACATCTTCGTCAACGCCCGCGCGCATGGCCACCCGGCCGATGCCCCGGTCGAGGTGCGTGTGGCGCGCGAGGGCGGCGTGGTCCGCCTCGTCGTACGCGATCGCGGCGTCGGCTTTCCCGAGGGATTCGCCGCCCGTGCCTTCGACCCGTTCGTCCGAGGCGACGCGGCGCGAGCGCGGCCCTCGGTCGGCGGCGGCTCCGGCCTGGGCCTCGCCATCGTGCGGCGCGTGGTCGAGGCGCACGGGGGCAAGGTCTTCGCCCGTAACGCGAGCGACGGCCCCGGCGCCGAGGTGGGCTTCGAGTTGCCCGTCTTGCCCGCGGATCGATAGCCTCTCGGGCAGGGCATGCTGCAGATACTGGCGTGGGTGGTGGGGATCGTGGCCGCGATCGCGCTCGTCCTCTACGCCCTGGTGATCGACGTCTGGGTCGTCCCCTCCGACGATCCCCTGCTCACCGCGTCCATCGCCCCGACGCTCAGCCCGGGCGACGTGCTGCTCGTGGCACGCCATGGGGCGCTCGACCACGGATACCTGGCGCGTTGCCCCGATCCGGAGACGCGGGGGCGCTTCGTCGTCGCGCGCGCCATCGCGCGAGGCGGCGAGTCGATCGGGTTCGACGGCGAGATCGTGAGCGTCGACGGCCACCACACCCCGAGCGCGACCCGATGCGAGCCCGGCGACGTGCTGGTCCAGGACCCGGTGTCGGGCAACGACCTGCTGCTCGCGTGCGAGGTCGAAGAATACGCAGAGGTGAATTTCTCGGTCCTGCGCTCCTTTGCCAGCCCGAAGAGCTCCCCGAAGCAAACGGTCGCGCCAGGGCGCTGGTTTCTCGTGAGCGACGACCGGCACGTACACCTCGACTCGCGCGACTTCGGCGACGTCGACCCGCAAGCTTGCCAGCACGTGCTGTTTCGCGCCGCGCGCGGGGGACGCCTGTCCCTCGGCGTCGTTTGGTAGGCGCGGACGGGAGCGCACCGGGCGCGAGCCGGTCGGATTTTTGGTACGCTCCGTGCGCGTATGGGTCTTGTCATCGGCGTTGTCTGCGGGCGGTGCGACCGCTACAGCGCCATGGGGGCGGGCGCTTGCTCGTGCGGGAACAACCTGGCGCTCGGCGCCGTTGCTCGCTCGATTCCCCGGCCCCCCGTCCGCCCCGACACCTCGCCCCCCGCGGCCCCCTCCCCGGTCTCGATCTTCAGCAACGAAGTGCTCAAACCGCGTCGGACGGTCGGCGGGACGAGCAGCGTCATGTCGTCCGGCCCGCTGCCCCCGGGCCGGTCGGGCACGCATGCCCAGCCGGGCGGATCAGCGGTATCCTCGGCGAGCGCGGTCGAAGAGGACGCCACGATGGCGGTCCGTGCGGTATCGTCGCACCCGAGCGACACGCCCTCCCTGGAGGAGTTGATGGAACAGGCCAGAAACTACGTTTGCCGATCGTGCTCGACGCCGGTGCCCATCGCCCACAAGTTCTGCGGGCGCTGCGGGGCGGCCATCCCGCCCGAGATCCTGAACTTCCGGACGCAGTTCTTCGGCGCCCTGCAGACGCCCGGCCGGGCCAAGCTGATCCTCATCCGCGGCGAAGGGGTCGAAGGCCTCGTGTACCAGCTCAGCGCCGAGCAGCATCTGCTCGGCCGCAACGGCCAGATCTCCTTCCCGGACGACACGTTCGTCTCGCCGCGCCACGCGAACCTCTTCTATCGCGCGGGCAAGCTCGTCGTGCGCGACGAGGGCTCGATGAACGGCACCTACTACCGCGTCAGCGGCAGCGTCGAGGTCCAGCCGGGCGATAGCTTTCTCGCGGGCGAGCAGCTCTTCAAGATCGACGGCTCGCCCCGCCCGAACGACGGCCCCGCGCCCGATGGCACGTACTTCTACACGTCGCCCAAGCACCAGACGCAGTTCAAGCTCTCCCAGGTCCTCGAGGGCGGCACCTTTGGGATGGCGGTGTGTGCGCGCGGCAACACGCTGCAGATCGGCCGCGAGGGCTGCGACCTCAACTTCGCCTCCGACCTTTACATGAGCGCGGCGCACTGCAAGCTCGAAGAGGCCAGCGGCAAGCTCACCCTGACCGACCTGGGCAGTCGCAACGGCACCTTCCTGCGCCTCAAGCAGGAACGCGAGCTCGGCAACGGCGACTACCTCTTCATCGGCCGCAAGCTCCTCCGCGTGGAAATCACGAACTAGCAGCTGAAAATCGAGAAGGAGAGCCGCCAAGCCGCGAAGGCGCCAAGTGAGAAGAAGGGGGATCTTCGCCTACTCTCTCTCTTGGCGGGTTGGCGGCTTGGCGGCTCTCCCTCGCTCCCGCCGCAGGACACGCTATCGAGCTAGGGAGTGAACCGCCTCGCGAAGGAGTCGTCGCCGTACCTGCAGCAGCATGCGGGCAATCCGGTCGACTGGTACCCGTGGGGGCCTGAAGCGCTCGAGCGGGCGAAGCGCGAGGACAAGCCGATCCTGCTCAGCATCGGGTACTCGGCGTGCCACTGGTGCCACGTGATGGAGCGCGAGTCGTTCGAGAACGAGGCGATCGCGCGCGCCATGAACGAGTGGTTCGTGAGCGTGAAGGTCGATCGCGAAGAGCGGCCGGATCTCGATCAGGTGTACCAGCTCGTGGTGCAGCTGATGGGGCGGAGCGGCGGCTGGCCCCTGACGGTGTTTCTGACGCCCGACCAGCGGCCGTTCTTCGGCGGCACGTACTTCCCGCCCGTGGATCGCTACGGGATGCCGGGCTTTCCCAAGATCCTCGAGGGCGTCCACGAGGCGTACCGCGCCAAGCGCGGCGAGATCGACGAGCAGGCCGGCGAGATCACCCGCGCGATCGCCGAGGCACAATCCCGGTCGGGCCACGCCCCGGGCGAGATCTCGGCCCAAGCCCTGGCGCGCGCCGCCCACAAGCTCGTCGCGCGGTTCGACGACGACCACGGCGGCTTCGGCGCCCGACCCAAGTTCCCGAACACGATGGGCCTCGACGTCCTCTTGCGCGCGGGCGACACGGGTCGCGTCCGCAAGGCGCTCGATGCGATGCGCGCGGGGGGCATCTGGGACCACCTCGGCGGAGGCTTTCATCGCTACTCGACCGACGAGCGCTGGCTCGTGCCCCACTTCGAGAAGATGCTGTACGACAACGCGCTCTTGCTGCGGCTCTATGCCGACGCATGGCGCGTGACGGGCGAGCCGCTCTACGCCGATACGGCGCGCTCGATCGCCGCGTACCTCGCGCGCGAGATGACGGCGCCGGACGGCGGCTTCTACGCGACGCAAGACGCCGACAGCGACGGCGAGGAGGGGAAGTTCTTCGTCTGGACGCCGGCCGAGATCGACGTGGCGTGCGGCGACGACGAGGACGCGGCGCGCGTGGCCAAGGCGGCCTTCGACGTGACGGACGCGGGCAACTTCGAGCACAGCGGCGCGACCGTGCTCTCCACGCCGGCGTCGATGGACGAGGTCGCGGCCACGCTGGGCATGGACCGCCCCGCGGCAAAGGCCGCGCTCGAGCGGGCCCGAGCGCGCATGCTCGCTCTACGCGAGACGCGGGTGAAGCCCTTCCGCGACGAGAAGATCCTCGCCAGCTGGAACGGGCTGATGGCCGGGGCGCTCGCGAGCGCCGGCGCCGCCCTGGGCGAGCCGTCGATGGTTGCGGCGGCCGAGCGTGCGCTCGCCTTCGTCGAAGGGTCGCTCGTCGTGCGCGAGGACGACGGCCGGGCGCGCGTGCTCCGCCACGTGAAAGACGGGATGGTGCGCGGCCCTGGGTTTCTCGACGACCACGCGTTCGTCGCCGACGCGGCGCTCGACCTCTACGAAGCCACGGGAAATCCGCGCTGGGTATCGCTGGCGAGCTCGATCGCCTCCGCCATCGTGACGCACTTTTACGACGCGCAAGAGCGCGCCTTTCACTTCTCTCCCGACGACGGCGAGACGATCCTCGTCCGGCCCCGGGATCCCTTCGACCACGCTGTGCCGGGGGCGGGCTCCGTCGCGACCCGTGCGCTCTTGCGTCTCGGCACGCTGGTGGATCCCGCGATGGCCGAGCCGGCCGAGCGCTCCCTCGAGGCGCTCGCCGTGGCCGCCGCCGAGAACCCTCTCGGCATGAGCGTGACCGTGAGCCTCGTGGATCGACTGGCGCGCGGCTCGGTCGATATCGTCGTCGTGGGTCCCCGCACGAGCGACGCCGTTCAGGCGCTCGTACGCGAGGCGCACCGCGCCCCGATCGCCGATCGCGTGCTCGCCTGGCTCGATCCTTCGGACCCAGCCTCCGTGGCTGCGTGCGCAGCGATCGGCGAGGGCAAAGCCGCCAAGTCCTCTCCCGTGGCCTACGTGTGCCGCGGGCGCTCGTGCTCCTTGCCGATGAGCGACCCGGCCGAGCTCGCACGCGCTTTGCGTGACCCCAATCGAGAAGGAGAGCCGCCAAGCCGCGAAGGCGCCAAGTGAAGAGAAATAAGATCTCTCACTTGGCGGCTTTGCGCCTTGGCGGCTCTCCCCCTCAGCAGCCTTGCTGGCACGGCGCTCAGCCGGGGGGGCGGCGCTCGCGAGCTCCGCGGACGTTGCGGTGCGCGGCGGCGGAGCGCGTCGACGGCGAGCGGCCCGCGTGCGGGATCTCGCTGGCGCGCAGCTTTTTCACTACGTCGGTGGAGCGGCCCGTCGAGAGGAGATCCGCTTCGAGCACGTCGAGGGCGGGACCCATGAGATCCGTGTTGGCGAAGCGGCCCGTCCGGCCCGCGGCCAGGCGGGGCAGGATGACGGCGATCCGGCGCACGCCGTCGGAGATGCGGCGGGGCACCGCGATGCGCTCGATGATCGGATCGAGGAACTCGCCGACCGCCCGGAACTTGTCGCGCTCGCCGGCACACGCCTCGTCGAGCGGCTCGTTGAGCAGCGTCGCCCACAGCGTGAGGTCTTCGAGCGGCCGGCCGCGCGCGCGAGTCATCGCGTCGATGGCGTCCATCTTGGCGAAGAACCGCGCCGAGCCGCCGTCCGTCGCCTCGTCGTCGTCGAGGAAGGCGGACAGCTCGGGCAAGAGCACCGACATCGCGCCCATCTCCCAGAGCAGCCACATGGATCGATGCGCCGCCCCTCCCCGGAGAAGGCGGAGCACCTCTTCGAACAGGCGGGGCCGCGCGGCCTTGGCCAGGTCGTCGCGGGTGCCGACCATCGCGTCGTATACGTCGGGCGCGATGCCGAGGTCGAGGCGCGCGGCGAACTTGATGGCGCGCAGGATCCGGATCGGGTCCTCGCGAAAGCGCTGGATCGGTTCGCCAATCGTGTGGATCGTGCGCCGCTGGATGTCTTGCATCCCGCCGCACCAGTCGAGGACCTGGCGGCGATCGAGGTCGTAAAAGAGCGCGTTGATGGTGAAGTCGCGCCGCAGGGCGTCTTCGTGGGCGTCGCCGAAGACGTTGTCGCTCCGGATGAGGACGTCATCGAGGACCTCGTTCACCTCGTCGTCCGAGGGCTCGGGCATCTCCATCGCGGGGTTGCGCCGGAAGGTGGCGACCTCGATGACCTTGCCGCCGCCGAAGAGCACGTGGGCGAGCCGGAACCGGCGGCCGATGATGCGGCAGTTGCGAAAGAGGGCCCGCACGTCTTCCGGGCGGGCGCTCGTGGCGATGTCGAAGTCTTTGGGCTTGCCGTCGAGGAGCAGGTCGCGGACGCACCCGCCCACGAGGTAGGCCTGAAAGCCGCTGCGCTCGAGCCGGCGAACCACCTTGGCGGCGTCCGGGTCGATCCGGTCCTCGTCGAGCGCCACGTTGTGGCGGACCACGGGCGTCCCGGCGTACCGGTTCGCCGGGTCCTGTTCCTGGGCTGCTGGAGCCGCACGACGCGAGGGCCGCGGTGGGCTTTCGGCGGCTTCCTCGACCGTGTAGGAGGGGAGGTCGGGCGGAGCGGGCTTGTCGTCGTCGGAAGAGGGCATTAAGGCTCGCGCTTGCCGCGACCGGCTGCACTGTACCACGCGCGCCCCGGGGGCTCCAGAGTGCCTGGGTGCCAATCCGACGGCGACCCCCTGTAGCTACTCAACTTTCATGCCGTTGACGCCGGGACCCCGGTGGTTAGGTTCACCTTCGCGCCGTTCGATGCGTGAGGCAAAGGAAAGACCCTAGCTTTCGCGTCGAGCAGCCCCAACGAAACCGCGTTCGTAGCTCGGCCCCGGAGGGCTCCGGGCGGCGAAATGCTCGATCGACGAAATTGGAGGCACTGAGAACATGGGCAAGATCATCGGCATCGACCTGGGAACGACGAACAGCGTCGTTGCGATCATGGAGGGCCGCGAGCCCAAGGTGATCGTGAACGAAGAGGGCGCCCGCACCACGCCCAGCGTCGTGGCCTGGGACGACAAGGGCGAGGTGCTCGTCGGCCAAATCGCCAAGCGGCAGGCCGTCACCAACCCCGAGAACACCATCTTCAGCGCCAAGCGCTTCATCGGCCGGCGCTTCGACGAGGTGACCGAAGAGGTCAAGCGCGTGCCCTACAAGGTGGTGCGCGCGTCCAACGGCGACAGCGTGTTCGTCGTGCGTGGCAAGAACGTGACGCCACCCGAAGTCAGCGCCAGCATCTTGATGAAGCTCAAGAAGGCGGCCGAGGACTACCTGGGCGAGAAGGTGACCGAGGCCGTCATCACGGTGCCCGCGTACTTCAACGACGCGCAGCGCCAGGGCACCAAAGACGCCGGGCGCATCGCCGGTCTCGAGGTGAAGCGCATCGTCAACGAGCCCACGGCCGCGGCCCTCGCCTACGGCCTCGATCGCAAGAAGGACGAGGTCATCGCCGTCTACGACTTCGGCGGCGGCACGTTCGACATCTCGGTCCTCGAGGTGGGCGACAACGTCGTGCAGGTCATCTCGACCAACGGCGACACGCACCTCGGCGGCGACGACATCGACAACCTGATCATCGACTGGATGATCGCCG
>Ga0302325_10009748_pt1 | contig 20933 bp, 16 predicted proteins | sample Palsa_T0_2_FD_201948 | JGI IMG/M metagenome (GOLD analysis project Ga0302325, IMG submission 201948) | Peat permafrost microbial communities from Stordalen Mire near Abisko, Sweden - Palsa_T0_2 | ecosystem: Environmental > Terrestrial > Soil > Palsa > Peat permafrost | place: Sweden: Abisko...
AAGCAATCGATGCATACGGTTCTGGAACGCTGGCGATGAAAACATCTGAGCTGGCAGTCAAATACGATAGATAGGCCAAGACCTTCGAAATAATAGCCTGAACCAAGCCCCCTAGCCAGAAACTCCACACCAAAGGTAGCTCGCCGTAGAGGTGACGCCGGATTAATGTAAGAACGGTACTAGCCACACAACGATGGGGTTCGGACTGTCTCATGTTCGAGTACTCGGAATTAATCACCGACGTTTAACAATCATCCTCGACTACCAAGGCCAGTTAGGATTAATTCAGTGACAGGACCAACGTTCCCCTTCAACGATATCGCAACGCCTGGAAACATTGGTCCTGTCACCGATTCGCGTCTCTGCTCTGGCGTCAACAGGCGATCGATAGCCGCGATGACATCGCCACGCATAGTGCTTTTCTTGGAAAGAATTTCTTCAACTATGTCAGACGCTTTCGCGCTCTTCATTTCTCCGGGGTCGCGTGGCGGATGCCATTTCCGCCACTCCTTGGCGCTGACCACAACGAGGTCATCCATGAGATGCATTAAGAAAGTTTGCCGTCAGAGCAAAATCCGGCGCGAGGTTGCCGGAAAAAGTCATCGAAAATCGTGATGGTACCCGGGCATAAGGCGACATGATACCAATTCCCCAAGACTCGGAGCTATCCTAACCGGCGGCCGAGGTGATTATGATTCGCGTCGAGCGAATTCCGGCAATCCGAAATCTCGCCCGTTCCGTCACAAAATCCCCTCGATCCCCTTGCGGCGGATCACGTTCAGGAGCACGAGTGCCGCGGCCGCCGGATGTTTCACGCCGCGTTCGAGCTGCGACACATATCCCGTAGTGACGTTGAGATAGTGCGCGAACACCGCCTGGCTCATCTTCGCGCGTTCGCGCAGGGCGCGAATCTCTTCGGCCGACAGCGGACGATGCGATGCGGCTTGTTCCGCGCCGAGGTGCCGTTTCGTGATCTTCGCATGGGCCGGCTTCGTGAGAACGCCGGCCCGCCGCATGTCCTCCGCGGTCTCAAGCAGCGCTTTCGTCAGTCGCGTTTTTTTCGTCTTTCTCATGGTTCCAATTCCTGCAAAAGTCCCTCGGCAACAGCGCGCTCGATCTTGACGTCGTCCGCCGCCAGCCAAGCAGAGGCGATGTCCCTGGGTAGAATACAGGGACGTTAAATCAATTTCCAAGCCTCACCTTTCCCGCTTGGGGAATCAATTGGGCGTCCCGGTATTCCTCCTACGGCCCGGAGAGTTCCGGGACAGCGACTGCATTTCCCAATTGGTCGCGGCGGTCGGAAAGCGCAGTGTCGCTATATGAATTTCACCAATGCGCGGGCTGGAACGCATTCTCGGAAGGTGCATCGCCCGGTGCGCGCCGGAGCGTAAGCCGAAATTCGCAGGGACCGGCAGATCGCGCTGTTACAGATTCGCGCATGGAATTCCGGTGTGCGGAAATTTAGTAGCTGTCCCGATATTTCCTTCCAAATGACTCTCCGGACTCAACAAGTTTTTGGATCGGCTCTTAGACTTAAAGAAATGAAACGTGATTTCCGCTGGCGAGCGAAGTGAGCAATGCGCGAGGGATCGTTACCGGATGGCCGAAACCGCTTGCGGGTTCGGTGAGGTCCGCTCGGACGGACCGAGTAGAGCCCGGTCCCAAAGGGACGCGCTACTGTTACGCCTACATTCCCCCGATGAATATCAATCTAGCTTCGGTATAGGCGCATCCGAGAAATGTTGATTTAATGTATGCCGAAGCTCCCGGATAGGACACGGCGTTATGGCTGCACTTTCGGTTGTGCTCGCCCGATTGGCTAACTCACTGGCCGATCAGCGAGTAAGATTTGGCGCTCGCCCATTGGATCAAGTGGCCTCCATCCTATCGTTTCTCGAAGCAGCCCACGTTGATCTCGATGATCAAAGTGCGACTGCCGCCGTTGCCGCAGCAGTCCTGTCCCCTGAGAGTGCTCGCCGTCTTGTGGTTGAGTTAGGCGCGGCAGCCGATTTGGTGCCCGATTTGAAGCCCACGGTGATCGGGATCGACCATCAATTAGCTCGCATTGTGAGCGATGGTTCGCGACAACACGCGATTGTTGCGGCATCCATGCTATTCGCATTTTACCATGATGCAGCTCGTCGAGGCGATGAAAGGCGAATGGAACAGCTACGTTCGTGGATAGGCCTTATAACCGTGACTGAAATCAACACGGATTTGGTTTCGACCCTGTCGTCTAAAACTCAAGAGACAAGAATCCAGCCTTCTGCATCAACACCGCGAGGGAGTCTTCTTTTCTCGATTTCAATTGATCTCGTGGGTTCAACCGACGCGAAGTCCCGCGTAAGAGGTGTCGCTAAGGGGGAACCAGAGCGCATCGATGGCTTCAATGCGCAGATTTACAAGCGGTTCTGCCAGATCGAGGAAGCATTCTATAGGAGTGCGACTGATAAATACGGCGCGGCAGCGCCGATTGATCTGAGCCGATTTTTCGCGGTGAAGGGCATCGGCGACGAGATATGGATTCTCTGTGATGTTCCACCCGATGAGGCTGAAATGATCGGCAAGCGGCTCATCGATAGCGCACTCCAAATAGCCGCGAAGTCTGTCGATTTCTTTGCCGTCGAGCACGAGGATGATCCAATGCAATTCGATCCCCACTTTGACTACGGGGCGATCGAACCTGTCCACTCACCCATAAAACTCTTCATCGACGCGATAGAGCACGCGTCCGATCTCGGGAAAATACGGGATGACCATTTGCTCGGAGTTATCCCGGAAATCTTGGAAAGATTACACGGTTATCCGGCACCTGCGGTAGAGCTCGCGGAGGTCGTAAGTCGTCTTTGTTTTGGAACATCGGAGGCGCTTGCGTGGTCAAGGCTGCAACTGTACAGAACGGATTACATCGGCCACGAAATTGACCGTTTCTTTCGCAGCACAAAGGCTGCATTGCCGGGGACCCTGACTATCGGGAAAGCGATGGCAGAGCGCCTCGCGCTCAATTTCAGCGGTCCCGACGGTGGTGTTCTTGAGGTGCGAGATCGCTTCAAAGATGTGCTTCGGGGAGGTGAGCCCTGCGACCCGATTTATAGTCGTTCCCGGACGCTTACCGCAACTGAGATGAAAGGGATCGGGTATCCCTACGAGGTCTACACACTTTTTGCACCGCGCGCGCTCAACGGACTCTACAAGACCTCGTCCATTCATAAAGAACAGCGGATGCCCACGCGAGATTATACGGAGACGCAAAAAATCTTGAGTCCCGATGCGGTTCAGTCGGCGGCAACACTATGTTATCCGAAATGAATGCTCGAGACCTTCGCGATGAGCGAGGTTTAGCGGCCCTGCAGAGATGCGCAGACACAAGCATTATTGAGGAGAACAGTGCTCGGAACTATGTCTGCGGGTCCTGTCGCGGGAGAATATGGGGACACTCAATCCAATCTCCATTGTGCTCGAAACTTGGGGTATTTGATCAACTGTCCCCGCGTTCTCTCGATCTTCGGTGGCTGTCGCATCCCTTGGCCGAATCTCGCTCGCACGGCCGCATCCGTGGCCGGCGATTCATCGAACCGTCTCCTTCTCCCTGGGCGCCGATACACGGCGCGTCCTGGTCTCGGCCCTGGGCTTGGGCAGGAGTCGGAAGCGGGTCTGGCACCACGCGAAATCGACGCCGACATCCAGCAGCGCATCGGAACGTCCGCATGGGCAGGCAAATTCCATGACCGCGACGACACGGTAGGTCTCCCCGGCTACGAGGGGCACCGGCCTTCCCGTGGCGTGGTTCGGGGCGGCATTGACGCAGAGAACCAGATCGCCGGGGCCGACAGCGTCGCTCATCGTTTTCATCCATTCCCCGATGGGAAGACTAAACCCTGACCCGCAAGGGGCAAGTACCGACGTCCACCGGCACAAACGGTCCGGCCGACGGCGACTAAGCGGGAACGTAGGTCAGCCTGATCATGTCCTCGCCCATCGGATCGCCGGCCACAAGGCGGAGCGGCGGCCGGGGGCCGGCGAAGAACGGCGTGCCGCGACCGAGCACGACGGGACGGAAATAGAGCCGATACTCGTCAACAAGACCAAGGTCGGTCAGGCTGCGGGCGAGGTGCGGTCCGGCGACGTCGATCTCGCCTGTGAGCCGGGCCTTGAGTTCGCGCAGCACGGTCCCGACGTCATTCCTGACCAGCGTGGCGTTGGGGCCGACCGACGTCAGCGTGCGCGACACGACCCATTTCGGCCGGCTTCGCCACGCCGCCGCGAAGTCGCGGCCGTCGGCGTCCCAATCGGGCCGGTCTTCGTCCCAATACCGCATGATCTCGTAAACGCGGCGGCCATAGACGCAGCCCGCCAGGTTGCGCACGTGCTCCACGAAATGACGAAAGACCGCCTGGTGCGGCGGCCCCAATTCCAGGTGGTCGACGTAGCCGTCCAGGGACTGCTGCATTCCGAAGACGAACTTGGCCATGCCGGGAAATCTCCGTCCCACGCTTTTCGGAATTGTTCGAGCCGCCATAATTTTAGCGTGCGTCGGCGGATTTTCAATCATTCGCTGACTCCCGCAAAGGGCGCTCCCCGGCGCAAGGCGGACGCCGGGCGACGCCGTGGCCCAAACGTTCACCGTTCCCGGCTTGATCAAACTGTGTTATGCTTTGCCCAAGCTCGATGCTTGCGTCCGGCTGCCCTCCCGATCCCCAGCTCCACGCAGACCCGCGACGCGAACCCATGCACGCTTCGGACGCGTTCTCCCGTCGCCCAAATCAGGACGTATACGGATGAATGTTACGTTGCTGTTTCCCTGTTTCTGTCCGCGACCCCGGGCCGACCCGCGCCCGAAAGCCCGTCGCAGCGGGGTTTTATGCGCGCCTCTCGCGCAGGCGCGTTTTCGCCCCCTGATCTTTTCCCTGTTACCAGCGAATTGGCCTGCGCGACGCGTCCGGGGCTGGAGCGCGGCCGCGCGCCCGTCTAGATTGGCCCGCCATGCGTCGCCTCATTCAGCACCTGCTGTCGCCGCCTTCGCGCTTTGCCCGGCTCATGCTGGGCGAGAAGCGGCTGGCCTGCGATCTGGCGACGCCGGAGGAGGGCATGGATCACCTGCCCGTCTTCGTCGATCTCGACGGCACGCGCGCCACGGGGCTGTGGGCCATCGTCGATCATCTGGAGGGAACCTATCCCGAACATCCGCTGGCGCCGGAAGCGCCGGCTGCGCGGGCCGAATCCTTGCGCCTCCTCGATTGGGCGATGGGACCGTTTCACGACGGCATCATCCGCAAGGTCGTCTACGAGAAAGCCTCGCCGCGCTTCACGGGCGCCGCCATCCAGCGCGCGCCCGACATGGCGGTCATCCGGGCGGGCCGCGAAGCGCTGAAGGCGGCGCTCGCCGCGATCGGCACGGCGGGCGAACGGAACGGCTATCTGGCCAGCCGCGAATGCACGCTCGGCGATCTGGCTGTTGCCGCCGATCTTTCCGCGCTCGACTATTTCGGCGAAGTGCCGTGGGCGGAATTTCCGACCGCCGCGGAATGGTACGTTCGCGTCAAATCGCGGCCCTGTTTCCGTTCCATCCTGGCCGACCGCATACCCGGTCAGCCGCCCGTCTCGCATTATGCCGAGCTCGACGGCTGAGGCGCGCGCGGCGATCATCGCGCAAGCTCGAATAGAAGGCTTCGACAGCGTCCGCATCGCGCCCGCCGACATCGCAAACGAAGCGGCGCATCATCTCGCGGAATTCCTGGACGACGGCCGCCACGGCACGATGGACTGGATGGCGCGCAATGCCGACAAGCGCGCAAGTCCGCGCGAGCTCTGGGCTGAGGCACGCTCCGTCGTCGTCGTGGCCTCCAACTATGCGCCGGACAGCGACCCGCGCGCGGCGCAGGCGCGCAACCGTACGGGCGCGATCTCCGTCTATGCGCAGGGCGACGATTATCACGACGTGATGAAAGCGAAGCTGAAACGCCTCGCCCGCTATGTGACGGAGCATTTCGGCGCGGAGGTGAAACTCTTCGTCGATACGGCGCCGGTGATGGAAAAGCCGCTGGCGCAGGCGGCGGGACTCGGCTGGCAGGGCAAGCACACCAATCTCGTCAGCCGCGAATTCGGCTCGTGGCTGTTTCTGGGCTCGCTCTTCACGACGCTCGAACTCGCGCCCGATGCGCCGGAAGAGGATCATTGCGGGCAATGCCGGCGCTGCCTCGACGCGTGCCCTACTGCTGCCTTCACCGCGCCCTATCGCATCGATGCGCGGCGCTGCATTTCCTATCTCACCATCGAGCACAAGGGTCCTATCGCGCGCGAATTCCGCGAGGCCATGGGCAATCGCATCTATGGCTGCGACGATTGCCTGGCCGTCTGTCCCTGGAACAAGTTTGCGCAAGACGCGCATGAGGCGCGCTTTCACGCCCGCGATTCCTTGCAGGCGCCGCCGCTTGGCGCATTGGCGAGGCTCGACGACGCGGCGTTTCGTGCGCTCTTTCGCGGCTCGCCCGTCAGGCGTATCGGCCGCGACCGCTTTGTGCGAAACGTGCTCATCGCCATCGGCAATTCCGGCGATGCGTCGCTCGCAGGCGATGCGGAGAAACTGCTGGGCGATCCTTCGCCGCTCGTCCGCGCCATGGCGGTGTGGGCGCTGTCGCGTCTTCTCGGGCGCGGTGCGATCGCGGCGCTGGCAGAACGGCACGCGCCGGGCGAAGCCGATGCCGATGTCCTGCTCGAATGGCAAAGCGCGAAGATCTAGCGAGGCTTCACTTGCCCGCAGGTTTGGCCGCCGCCGCGTCCATATCTGCGAGATGTTGGCGCGCAGCCGCGCCCGCATCGCCGTTCGGCGCATCGCGGGCGGCGAGTTGCCAATCGGCCCGGGCCCCTGCCGCATCGCCGGCTTCGTATTTCATCGCGCCGCGTTCCACCAGGGCTTCGGGATAGTTCGGATAGACCTGCAATGCGCGTGCGATATCGGCATCGGCTTGCGGCTTTTGGCCCTGCGCATGCCGCGCGCTCGCCCGCAGCACCAGCGCGTCGGCGCGATTGGCATCCATCGCAAGCAGCGCGCTCAGATCGGTTTCGGCGCCGCTCCAGTTCTTGCGCGCGGCGCGGGCGCGGGCGCGGTCGAACAGAATGTCTTCGTCTTTGGGCGCGAGCGCGAGCGCCGCATTGATCGAGGCTTCCGCCTTTTGCGCGTCGCCGGCCAGCAGCCACGCATTGCCCGCCTGGTCGAAGAGCGCGATGCGAAAATTCTTTTGGGACGGAGATTCGGAAAGTGCGGCCTGATCGAGTTTGACGCCCGCGTCCGCATAGCGACGCAGCGATACCAGCGCGAGCGCCTCGCAATGGAGCGCCGGCACGCCGCCCCCCAACGTGTGCCACATTTCGGCCGAGTCTGCCGCTTCCCTGGCGTTGCGCTTGATGAGACTCAGGCAGCGTTCGTACTCGTTGCGGCCCGCAAGCGAAGTGTCGTCGAGCTTCGAGTCGTGCGTCGCCGCCTGGGCCGCAGACGTCGTCAACAGAATTGCCAAAACGAACGATGGAAACGCCACGCGCATGGGGCTAAAAGAACCGCGCGCCGGAGCGATTGCAAGACCATGGCGGGAAATTTGTTCTGTTTCGGTCTCGGCTATTCGGCAGCCACGCTCGCCCATCGCCTCAGTCTCGAAGGCTGGATTGTCGGTGGAACCGCGCGCACGGCGGAAAAAGTCGGAATACTCGCGCGCCAGGGATTCGACGCCCATGTTTTTGACGGCGAAAGCCTGTCCGCAGGATTGCGGGCTTGCCTGCAGCGCGCCGACACAATCCTGATTTCGACTCCGCCCGGCGACGAGGGCGATCCCGTGCTCGCAAGTGCGGCCGATGCGCTCAGGGCTCTTGCGCCGCGATGGCGCTGGCTCGGCTATCTCTCGACGACGGGCGTCTATGGCGACAAGTCCGGCGCATGGGTGGACGAGACGTCGGCGCCTGCGCCGACCAGCCCCCGCGCAGCGCGGCGGCTCGCCGCGGAAATCGCCTGGCAATGTTTCGCATCGGAGACGGGCGCGCCGCTACACATCTTTCGTCTTCCGGGTATCTATGGGCCCGGCCGCAGCCCGTTCGACTCGCTGCGTGCGGGGACAGCGCGGCGTTTCGACAAGCAGGGGCAGATTTTCTCCCGGATTCATGTCGACGATCTCGCGACCGTGCTCATGGCTTCGATGGCGCGTCCTTCGCCCGGCGCGATCTACAACGTTTGCGACGACGAGCCCGCATCGCAGGCCGAGGTGATCGCCTTTGCCGCGGAATTGCTGGGCATGGCGCCGCCGCCGCTCGAGCCGTTTGCGACAGCGCAAGCCAGCTTGTCCCAGATGGCGCGGAGCTTCTACCGGGATTCCAAGCGCGTCCGGAACGACAGGATAAAGCGCGAACTGGCGATCCGCCTCGCCTATCCCACCTATCGCGAAGGCCTGGCGAGCCTGCTTTAGACGAATTGGCTTTTCGCGCGCGCGCAAATCGGCGAATGTCGGCGCCGCGTCAGAACGTCCGGCCCGCCCATTTCCATTTCTCCGATATCAGGCCCCGCAATCCTGCAAGTGGTGCCCAGGCTCGATACCGGCGGCGCCGAAAGGACCACCGTCGATGTGGCAGCGGCGCTGGCACGCGAGGGATTCCTGCCGCTGATCGCAAGTGAAGGCGGACGCATGGTGGGCGAGCTTGCCGAGGCGGGCGGCGTATGGCTCGATTTTCCGGCCAATTCCAGAATGCCGCACACGCTTTTCGCCAACGCGTTGCGGCTGCGCACCATCATCCGTGAACGGAACGTCAAACTCATTCACGCCCGTTCGCGCGCACCGGCCTGGAGCGCGCTCGCGGCCGCGCGCATGACGGGCATTCCGTTCGTGACGACCTATCACGGCATCTACAATGCCCGAAGCGGCCTCAAGCGTTTCTACAATTCCGTGATGGCGCATGGCGACGTCGTCATCGCCAATTCGGAATGGACGGCCGCCCATATTGCCGCCGAATATCGCTTTCGACCCAAACGGCTCGCCGTCATTCCGCGCGGCGTCGATTTCGCGCGTTTCGATGCTGCGAAGGTTTCCGGCGACAGGGTCTCGGCGCAGCGCCGGCACTGGGGTGTCGGTGCGGACGAACCGGTTGTCCTCCTGCCGGGCCGGCTGACGCGCTGGAAGGGGCAGATGGTTCTCCTCGATGCGCTTGGCCGCCTCAAGCAGGCCGGCGCGCTGGGGTCTGTGCGCGCCGTATTCGCGGGCGATGCACAGGGGCGCAGCGCCTACGAAACCGAACTGCGCGATACGATTGCGGCCGGCGGACTGGGCGATGCGGTCGTCATTGCCGGACATGTGAGCGACATGCCCGCAGCCTATCTTGCGTCCGATATCGTCGTCTCGGCCTCGACGGATCCGGAGGCATTCGGGCGCGTGGCGGCAGAGGCCGGCGCCATGGAGAGACCCGTCATCGCGACCGATCACGGCGGATCCCGCGAGATCGTTCTGCCCAATCGCACCGGAGTGCTGGTGCCGCCGGGAGACGCCGACGCGCTCGCCGGGGCGCTGCGCGCGCTTCTGTCCCTCGACAAGGAGGAACGCGCTCTTATGGGCCGCTCCGCCCGGGCGCACATCGCAACGCATTTCACGGTCGAGCGGATGTGTGCCGACACGCTCGTCCTCTATCGCGATCTTCTGGAAGGCCGGGCGTGACGGGCAGGCTCGGCATCTGTTAGCGTCGGACAAACGAGAAGGAGGGACGAATGCGTCTGGGGTTTGCTGCGGCCTGCGCCGCGATTCTGTTGTTGACGTGCGGCCTTGCGGCGGCACAGGGCGCCCCTGCAGCGGCACCGACCGCCACGGTCGCCGTTCACACGCTTGCGCCGCCGACTTCACCGCAACAGGGCTTCGACGCGATGAAGGCGACCAACGCCTATCTGGCGGAAGTGAAGGGCGCCGCGCGGGCAAAGTCGGATTCCTACTTCGAGGGCGGCTATGTCCTCATCCTCGTCGATGCGCTCTACGCGGTCATCGTTTCGGGAATTATCCTCTGGCTTCGCATCTCGGCGCGCATGCGCGACTTCGCGCGCAGCATCACGCGTTCACGCTTCTGGCAGGTGCCGATCTATGTCGTGCTTTACACGATCCTAGCCGCCGCGATGAGCTTCCCCCTGACGGTTTACGAGGCGTTTTTTCGCGAACATCAATATGGGCTTTCGAATCAGAATTTCCTGCAATGGTTCGGCGACTTCGGAATCGGCTTCGGTGTCAACATCGTGGCCTTTGCCATCCTGTTCAGTGTGATCTACGCGGTCATCCGCGCGACGCCGAAAAACTGGTGGGTCTGGGGATCGTTGGTCACGATCGGCTTTCTCGCCATCGCAATTATAATCAGCCCGGTCTTCATCGCACCGCTTTTCAACCATTACACGCCCTTGAAGGAAGGACCGCTGAAGTCTGAAATCCTCTCCGTGGCGCGCTCGGAAGGCATACCTGCCACCAATGTCTACGAATTCGACGCTTCGCGGCAGACAAAACGCGTGTCCGCAAACGTGTCGGGCCTGTTCGGAACGACGCGCATTTCGATGAACGACAACCTCCTCAACCGTTGCACGCCCGACATGATCGTTGCCGTATTGGGCCACGAGATGGGACATTACGTGCTCAATCACGTCATCCTGCTCATCACCTGGAACGGCCTTCTCATCTTCGTGGGCTTCGCGTTCGTGAATTGGGGTTTTCGTGTCCTGACCGGCATATTCGGCGGCATCTGGGACGTGCGCGGGATCGACGATCCGGCAGGGCTGCCGGTGATCATGGCCCTGTTCAGCATTTTCATGCTTCTGGCCACGCCCATATCCAACACCATCACACGCACCACCGAGGCGCAGGCCGACATCTTCGGCATCAATGCCGTGCGCCAGCCCGATGGCTTTGCCAAATCCGCACTCATGCTCAGCGAATACCGGAAGCTCGATCCGACGCCGCTGGAGGAATTCGTCTTCTTCGACCATCCCTCGGGACGGACGCGCATCTTTACCGCCATGCGGTGGAAGGCGGAGCATCTGAACGACAGCGACATCCGCAACGGTCCGGTCTCGCCGCAGTGACGGCGAAGGACGGGTTTCGACGTACGTTCGGCCGGCCGGACGCGCCGCTCCACGCCGCGGCACACAGCCATCATCCCTGGCCGGATGTGAGCTTCGCGGCGCAGGAGCATGCCTGGGACGACGCGGCGCGGCTGCTCGACCGCAAATGGGATCATATTTTCGACACGGTCATACCGGCCGGGCAGGCCCACATCGCGCGAACGCTTGCATTGCCCGATCCCGGCACGATCGCCTTTGCGCCCAATACACATTCCTTCATTCTGCGTCTCCTTTCCTGCCTGCCCCGCAAGCGCACCCTCCACATTCTCACCACGTCATCGGAATTCATGAGCTTTTCGCGCCAGATCGCGCGGCTGGAGGAGGAAGGGGGCGTCCGCGTCACCCGAATCGCGACGGAGCCTTTCGAGACACTCGAGACACGGTTCACGCAGGCGATGGCGCGCGCGCATTACGACCTCGTCTTCCTGAGCCATGTTTTCTTCGACTCCGGATTTGCACTGCGCGATTTCGCGGGAATCGTCGACGCCGTCACCGATCCCGAGACCTTCATCGTCGTCGACGGTTATCACGCCTTCATGGCGGTGCCTGTCGAGATTTCGAATTTGGCCAAGCGCATATTCTATCTGGCAGGCGGCTACAAATACGCCATGGCGGGCGAAGGCTGCTGCTTCCTCCATTGCCCGCCGAATTACGGTCCGCGCCCGCGCGACACGGGCTGGTATGCGGGCTTTGCGGCACTCGAAAGCGGCGCCAAAGGCGTGCCTTTTGCCCAAGACGGCAGCCGCTTTCTGGGCGCGACGTTCGACGTGACGGCTCTTTACCGCTTCAATGCCGTGCAGGACTGGCTTTGCGCCGACGGGAATTCGGTCGAGTCCATGCTGCAGCAAGTGCGCGCCATCGAGCGCAAATTCCTGGCCGCACTCGATCGCTCGCGATCACCCATCGATTCATCGATGCTGCTTGTGCCCGACGAGTCGCGTCGCGGCCGGTTCCTCGCCTTTCGCACGTCCCGCGCCGGCGAAATCACGGACAGTCTCGCCGCACGCAACGTCATCGTCGATCACCGCGGCGATCGGCTGAGAATCGGCCTCGGCATTTATCACGATGAAGAAGATGCGGTGCGGTTGGCGGAAGTGTTGGGCGCGTTGTAATCGCGTCGTGCACACGTGCACACATCCACCCTCTATGTCATGGCCCGGCAAGACCGGGCCACCCAGGAGCCATTGAACTCGTTTTCTGAAACACGCTCTATAATACCGTTGGAAAGCGACCTGCCTTCCTCTGGGTGGCGCGGTCTCGCCGGGCCATGACAATTTATCTTGATGTTGCCGCTACTTCCCGACCGCCGCTTCAAACGCCGCCAGCATCGGATCGTCCTTGGCGAAAACATAATCCGCATCCTGCGCCGTGATCGCCTCGCCGGCGCCTTGGGCACGCAGGAAATCGATTGCCGCCATCAGCGCGTGGCGCGGGCAGAGAATGGCGCACTCGCCGGCCGCATTTCCGGCCGACGGCCGCGAGAGGAGCGTCGCGCCGGTTCTTTCGGTCAGACCTGCGAGAAGGTAATCGGGATTGCCGTCGAGGCGGATGCGCAGGACCAGCGAGGCCTTCGCGCGTTCGCGGGCCGACAGACGCGTGATCAGCGTGATCGCGGCGGCGCGTGCACCGTCCGTCCACGGAGCATTGAGGCTCGCCGCGAGCTGCGCCTGGCTTTTCAGGATGGTGCCGTCTTCGAGCGTCTTGAGATTGTTGGCCGCAAGCGTCGTGCCCGTGGACGTGATGTCGACGATGGCTTCCGCAGTGCCCGCGGCGGGCGCGCCTTCCGTGGCGCCGGCGCTTTCGACGATGCGGTAATCCCAGATCCCGGCCTGCGCGAAGTAGCTGCGCGTCAGGCCCACGAATTTGGTGGCGATGCGAAGACGGCGCTTGTGGTGCTGGTAGAACGCGGCGCAGACATCGTCGAGATCGGCCATGGTCGAGACATCGATCCAGGCCTCGGGCACGGCCACGACCACGTCGGCATGGCCGAAACCGAGCGCCCTGATAAGCGCAATCGTGCCCCCGAGCGTGGGCAATGATTCCCGGATCAGATCCTCGCCCGTGATACCGAGATGGATGTCGCCTGCAATCAACGCAGACGCGATTTCCGACGCGGACAACAGCCTCACGTCGATCTCGGGAATGCCGGAAATATGGGCGCGATAGCCGCGCGCGCCCGCGGCCTGCTTCATGGTGAGTCCGGCATCGGCGAAATAATTCTGCACCTGTTCCTGCAGGCGGCCTTTCGACGGGATGGCGAGGATCAGGGGCGGGCTCATGTCGATGCCGCACCCTTGGCCGCGCGCGCGGCCAGCACGCGCTCGGTGCGGATGACGAAGCCCACGGCGGGAACGGCGCCGGGCGAACCCAGTTGTTCGAGCAGCGTGTCGTAGCGTCCGCCGCCCGCAATCTGCACGGGGCCTTCGGCATCGCGCGACCACAGCTCGAAGACGAACCCCGTGTAATATTCCATGTTGCGGCCGAAGCGTGCGGCGAAGCTGACGCGCGCATCGCCGATGCCGAGTGCCTTCAGCGTCTCCAGACGCTTTTTCATGGCGCCGAGCGGTGCAGCGAGCGAAACGCCGGCCGTTGCGGCCAAGCTTTCGATCTGCGCAATCGCGGCGCGGGCATCGCCCGTGATGGCGAGAAGTTTTCCGACCAGTTGCGCAATACCGGAATCGAGCCTGAGCGCGGACGCATCCGCCGCCTGCTCGATCAGCCGGTCGACGATTTCTTCGCGTGTGCGCGCACCTTGCGGCCGCGCGCTCAGGAGATCCATCAATCCTTCGAAGGCCGGCCGCGCCTCGCTTTCGCTCAGCGTGCCCAGATGCGCCAAGAGACGCTGCGCATCGCTGGCCGCGCCGCGCGACAGCCGCTCCAGCAGCGCTTCGAAATAGCCGCTGCGCCAGAAATGGCGCTTCAGACGTCCGCGCCATTGCGGCGGAATATCGAGCGCATCGACGAAGGCGTTGAAGAGGCCGAGGTCGCCGACCTTCATCTCGAAATCGTCGAGGCCGGCGGCGTGCAAGGCTTCGACCGTGAGGGTGAGGATTTCGGTCTCCGCCGCGGCACGGTCTTCCAGACCCAGCAACTCGACGCCGGCTTGATAGAATTGCGTCGGACGCTTGGGCTCCGCGGGCTGGTGGCGGAAGACGAGACCATTGTAGCAAAGCCGCGCCGGAAATTTTCCACCGGCGGCGAGATGGGCGCGGCAGACGGGAATAGTGAGATCGGGGCGCAGGCACAATTCCTGTCCCGCCGGATCGGTCAGCACGAAAGTGCGCCTGCGAATTTCCTCGCCGGCGCGGTCGAGAAAGATTTCGGCCGGCTGCAGGACGGAGGAATCCGTGCGCGCATAACCGTGCTTGGCAAAGACGCCCAGGATCGCGTCCGCCTGCGCGCCGAGGGCGGCAATGCGTGCGGCATCGTAATTGGGGAAGGCGCTCATAACGCACCCAGCATGGCGCGCACCTTTGCGACCAGTTCGCTGCGATCGACGGTTTCCTGCGCCGAGCGATCCTTGACCCAGTCTGTGCGGCTCTCGACGGATTTGGAAAGTTCCGCGCCGAGCGCCAGATTCTTCAGCGTCACTTTGCTGTTTGCACGTTCGTCGGAGCCTTCGATAACCGCAATGGCCGCGCCGCGCTTGTCGGCATATTTGAGCTGGTCCCCGAATTTCCGCGTGCCGACATAGGTCTCGGCGCGGATGCCGGCGACGCGCAATTCGGCGGCGATGCGGAAGCTCGATTGCGGATCGTCGAGCGCAAGAACGACGACGAGGGGTGGGAGCGCAGGACGGCTGCGGCTTCTGAGGGCCGAGAGCAAACGGCTGACGCCAATGGAAATGCCAGTTGCCGGAACCTGCTGGCCGGTGAAGCGCGCCACGAGATCGTCATAACGCCCGCCGCCTGCGACCGAACCGAAGACAATCGTCTCGCCGGCGTCGTTCGTTACCGGAAATGTCAGCTGCGCTTCGAATACTGGACCGGTGTAATAGTCGAGCCCCCGCACAACGCCGGAATCCAATTTTATCCGATCTGAATAAGAGGCAGCAGTTAGGACGTCGAATATGCCTCTTAGCTCCTCAACCCCTTCCATTCCAATCGTGCCGTAGCCTTGTTCCGGCGCGACTCTGTTCCACCATTTGAACAATCCATTGTCAGTCGAATCTTGTGGCGGTTCGGAAATGAAAGAAATCACGCGCGCAATCTGTTGCACGTCGAGTCCTGCACCTTCAGTGAAGGCGCCGGACTCGTCCTTCCGACCCGGCCCCAAAAGTGCGAGAACGCCGTCAATTCCCAACCTGTCTAGCTTGTCGATGGCGCGGGATACAATGCCGCGCCTCGCGCGGACTTCGCTCGACCCATCAAGCGCTAGTCCGCAACTTTCCAACACACCGTCCAGTATTTTCCTACTGTTGACTTTGATGACGTACTGTCCCGCTAATCCAAGAGCATCGAGTGTGTCCGCTACCATCATCAGAAGTTCCGCATCTGCCGCAGGCGAAGCACTCCCCACCGTGTCCGCATCGAACTGCGTGAATTCGCGATAGCGGCCCGGGCCGGGCTTTTCGTTGCGCCAGACCGGGCCCACCTGATAGCGGCGGAAGGGTTTCGGCAGGTGCTGGAAATTCTCGGCGACGTAGCGTGCGAGCGGCGCCGTCAGATCGTAGCGCAGCGACAGCCATTGGCCGTCATCGTCCTGAAGCGAAAAGACGCCCTCGTTCGGGCGGTCGAGATCGGGCAGGAATTTGCCGAGCGCGTCGGTGTATTCGAAAGCGGGCGTTTCCAAGGGTTCGAAGCCATAGGATTCATAAACCCGCGCGATGGTCTCCAGGCACGCACGCTCCGCGGCAATCTCGGGCGCGCTGCGATCGCGGAAGCCTCGCGGCAGCCGCGCCTTGGGACGGGTGGGTTTATTATCCATCTGTGTCATCCCCGCGAAAGCGGGGACCCGGTAGCAATCCCCGTGTAGGCGGGGACCAGCGAGCGCAAGAGTCACTCGCCGCGCAGGCGCGCGGCGGCTGGGTTCCCGCTTGCGCGGGAATGACAACAAAGGTGAAACCAACTCCCATTCCGATATCCAGCGAGTTAGAGATCCCCGCTTTCGCGGGGACGGCCTAGATAGCGGCTTCCCTCCCCTGCCCGCAAGGAAGGGGGCTAATTCGCCTTCGGCTTGCCCTTTTTGGCGTCCCACAGCGCGTGCGCCTGGGAGAGGACGTAGGCGTGGATCGCGTTCACATCGTCCTTGGTGAGGAGATCCTTGAAGGATGCCATGCCGCCGTCGGCCAGCGCGCCGCCCAGCACGATCTCGTCATACTGACCCCAGATTTCCGGCGGCACGGTGCGCAGATCCGGCACCACGCCGTCGGCCTCGGCAAAGAAGCCGTGACAGACCGTGCAGTTCCTGTGGAAAGTATCGAAACCTTTCGCGATGGTCGCCGCGTCGGCGGTCTGCGGCGGCGGCTCGGTCACCGGATTTCCCTCGGGTTGGAGTGCTGCGACCGTCTGCCGCCCGCCGAGCTTGAAGACGAAAAGCCGACCCTGATTGGTGCCGTATTTCAGGACCGCCGTGGTCGGATCCTTGAGGTTGGTCAGGCCACCTGCTCCGCCCCAGCCGGCCAACAACGCAATGTATTGCTCGCCGTCGACGGCATAGCTCACCGGCGGTGCGAGGATGCCGGTCTTGAGATCGATCGACCACAGCTTGGCGCCCGTCTTCGCATCGTAGGCGCCGAACATGCCGTCCGCGCCGCCGCCGAAAACGAGGCCGCCGGCGGTTGCCAGCAGGCCGCCGTTCCAGCTGCCGCCCATCGGCACGTGCCAGACCTCTTTCTGCGCAACGGGATCCCAGGCCTTGATGTATCCCAGCCCGGGCGGCGGCGGATGGCCACTCTGGATCGCGCCGAGCACCACCTTGGAGATGGCCGCGAAATCATTGCCCGTGTCCCAGGCGCGCGGGCGCCAGACGAGCGGCTTCTGCGGCATGAAGATCGCAGAGCCGTCCATCGCCGGAATGTAGACGAGCCCGGTGTCGGGGCTGAAGGCCATCGGCTGCCAGTTGTGCGCACCCGTCTCGGCCGGCACGACGATGGCCATCTTGTCCTTGTAGCGCGCCGCGGGATCGATATTCGGCTTGCCCGTTTTCGGATCGATGCCATGGGCCCAGTTCATCACGGCGAAGGGCTCGGCGGAGATGATCTTCCCCGTCGCGCGATCGAGCACATAAAAGAAGCCGTTCTTCGGCGCCTGGATCAGCACGTGGCGGAGTTTCCCGCCGATCGTGAGATCGGCCAGGATCAAGTGCGAGGTGGAATCGAAGTCCCAGGAATCGCCGGGCGTCGTCTGGTAGTACCAGACGAGTTTTCCGGTATCGGCTTTGATCGCCAGAATTGAAGAGAGATAGAGATTGTCGCCGCCCCCGGGCGAACGCATGTTGCGGTTCCACGGCGCCCCGTTGCCCGTTCCCACATACAGGAGATCGAGCTTGGGGTCGTAGGACATCGAATCCCAGGGCGAGCCGCCGCCGCCCATCTTCCACCACTGGAATTTGCCGCCCCGGTCGGACCAGGTCTTCATCGCCTTCGCCATCGCGGCGTTTTCGGGCGTCTTCTTGGGGTCGCCCGGCACGGTGTAGAAGCGCCAGGCGAGCTTGCCGCTGTCGGCGTGGTAAGCACTGATATAGCCGCGCGCGTCGTATTCGGAACCGCCATTGCCGATCACGACAAGGCCTTTGACGATGCGCGGCGCGCCCGTGATCGTGTAGGCGCGCGTGCGATCGATGGTGTTGATCACCCAAAGGGGTTTGCCGGTGACGGCATCGAGTTTGACGAGGCGGCCGTCGAGCGTGCCGACATAGACCGCGCCTTTCCAGACGGCGACGCCGCGATTGGCAACGTCGCAACAGGCATAACGGCCCCAGGCGCCGGGCACCTGAGGATCGTAGGCCCACAATTCCTTGCCGGTCTTCGCATCAAGCGCCCAGACCTTGCTCCAGGCGGCCGTGATGTACATGACGCCGTCGGCGACGATGGGCGAGCCTTCCAGGGCGCGCGTCGAATAGGTGCGGTATTCCCACGCGACACCCAGCGTTTTGACGCTGCCGGTGTTGATGGCGGTCAGCGGCGAGAAGCGCTGCTCCGCGTAGGAGCGGCCGTTGGAGAGCCACTCGCCCGGCGCGGGGTTCGCTATCCGCGCGCCGTCGATGCCGGCGACGGGGTTCGAGGGCGCACCCGGCTGGGCCATAGAAGTCGACGCAAGACAGGCGGCCAGCAGCGCCGCAACGATCCGAAATTTCATGTTTCCAGCCCCTGTTCCCCCGGCTTCGACTGCGGGGATTCTGCGGCGCAGGTTAGGGAGGTTGAGGGGCAGCGGCAAGCTGGCGGGGTCGCCATTCGAACTCGTGTATTGCCGGGCAATCGCTTCGGCTTCTAGTCTCCGGCCTTCAAAATCTGTGGGGGTCGTCCATGCTTGATCGTCGCGAGCTTTTGTCGTCGGCTGCAATCACCATTGCGGCGTCTGCCCTGCCCTGGCCGGCACTGGCCGATGCGCCGCCGGACCCCAAGCTCGCCGCCCTTTTCGATGCCTTCTTCCAGGAAGGGCTGCGCCGCAATCCCGAAGGCGCGACGCAGCTTGGGCTCGACACGGGCGCCAACGCCGATCTCCGCGGCAAGCTGCGCGACGAATCTGCGGCCGGCATCGCCCAGGAAAAGGTGATCACCGCGCAGCAGATCGCACAACTGAAATCCATCAACACCCACGGCTTGTCGGTCGCCGACCGCATCAACTACGACACGGTTCTCTACACGCGCGAGTCCGCCGCGCGCCTCATCGCGTTCGATTTCGGCGGTGCGGGCGCCTCGCCCTATGTGGTGAGCCAACAGACGGGCGCCTATCAATCGGTGCCCGATTTCCTCGACACCAAGCACCGCATCGAAACCGCGGCGGATGCCGATGCCTATCTCTCCCGCCTCGAGGCCTTCGCGGTGCAGATCGAAGACAACACCGCGCGCATGCGTCACGATGCCGGCGTCGGCGTCGTGCCGCCGGACTACATTCTCGATCTCACGCTGACGCAGCTGAATGCGACGTTGCAGCCGGCGGACGCGTCGCTGCTCGTCACCTCCATCGCGCGCCGTGCGAAGGCGAAGGGACTGGACGAGAGCTACGCCACCAAAGCGGCAACCATCTACACCGACAAGATCGCACCAGCGCTGCAGCGACAGATCGACGAAGCGAAGGGGCTCCGGACGGTCGCAACGCACGATGCCGGGGTCTCGCACTTCCGGGACGGCGAAGCCTATTACGCGGCGGCGCTGCATTCGGCGACGACCACCAACATGACGCCCGACGAGGTCCATAAATTCGGGCTCGACCAGGCCGCGGAAATCAGCGCGCGGCTTGACGGCCTGCTCAAGGCGCAGGGCCTGACGCAGGGCACCGTCGGCGAACGAGTCGCGGCGCTGAGCAAGGACCCGCAATATCTCTATCCGGACACGGATGCGGGCAAGGTGGACATCATCGCCTTCTGCAATGCGCGTCTTGCCGCCATACGCCCCAAGCTCCCAACCGTCTTCAAACGGCTGCCCAACTATTCGTTTGAGGTGCGCTGCGTGCCGCCCGCGACCGAGCCGGGCGCATCGGCCGCGTTCTCGCAAGGTCCGGCGATCGACGGCTCGCGCCCCGGAATCGTCTATATCAATCTGCATCATTCGAGCGACTGGCCGCGCTTCGAGCTTTCGACGACCGTGTTCCACGAGGGCCTGCCGGGCCATCAACTCGAAGGCGGCCTCGCGCTTTCCAACAAGAACCTGCCGCTTATCCGCAAATCGATCGGCTTCTCGGGCTATGCGGAAGGCTGGGCGCTCTACGCCGAACAGCTCTCCGACGAAATCGGCATGTATGACGACGATCCCGTGAGCCGCATCGGCTATCTGAAATTCCAGCTCTTCCGCGCCGGGCGCTGCGTCGTCGACACGGGACTGCATCATATGGGATGGAGTCGCGAGCAGGCGATCCAGTATTTCATCGCGCTCGAGGGCGAGCCCGACACGTTCGCTGCGCGCGAAGTGGAACGCTACACAGTGCAGCCGGGCCAGGCCTGCAGTTACAAGATCGGCCACAGCGTCTTCACGAAAGGCCGGGACCGCGCCAAGGCCACGCTCGGCGCGCGTTACGACATCAAGGATTTCCACGAAGCGGTGCTGAACTGCGGGCGCGTGCCGCTCGACATCCTCGACGGCGTGATCGACCGCTACATCCGGGAGACGAAGGCGTAAGTATTCGTCGAGGGCTTGCCAAACAATAAACTTGTCGTTGCCCGCGACTGCGGGCCACCCAGTTGAAATTTGCGCAAGCTTTCAAAATTGAAATGATGTTCTTATTCGTTCTGCTTGACCAAGCAGACATCACCTGGGTAGCCCGCAGTGGCGGGCCATGACACCGGGTTGATATGCGAGAGCCAAACTATTTCACTCCGCCCAGCTTCTCCGCGAAGAAATCCATCTGGCGTTCGGTTTCGCGCGCGCGCATTACTTCGTCGGCCAGCATATGCGTGCCGGGCAGAAGGAGCAGCTCGTAGGGCCGCCCCGCTTTCAAGAGCGCCAGTGAAAGCTGCATCGAGTTCTGGAAATAGACGTTGTCGTCCGTCACCCCGTGCACGAGCAGGAGCGGTCGTTTCAACTCGGCCGCGTAGCTCAGCACACTGCTCTTGCGGTAGCCTTCCGGGTTTTCGGACGGCAGGCCCATATAGCGCTCGGTGTAGTAGGTATCGTAATCCTGCCAGTCGACAACCGGCGCGCCGGCGATTCCGG
>Ga0302325_10009749_pt1 | contig 20932 bp, 19 predicted proteins | sample Palsa_T0_2_FD_201948 | JGI IMG/M metagenome (GOLD analysis project Ga0302325, IMG submission 201948) | Peat permafrost microbial communities from Stordalen Mire near Abisko, Sweden - Palsa_T0_2 | ecosystem: Environmental > Terrestrial > Soil > Palsa > Peat permafrost | place: Sweden: Abisko...
AGGCTACCCGGACCCGCAGGCCGAGGTCGCGATGCTCGCCGACCACGAGGCGGGCGACCGCGTGCTCACGCTCGAGCCCGTCGTCACCGCCGCCGAGGTGCTCTTCGCCCAGGAAGCGTGCACGCGAGTCCGCGCCACCAAACCCCTCCGCGATTACGTCGTGCGCCTGCTCTGGCACACGCGCGAGGATCCCCGCGTCGACCTCGGCGCCAGCCCCCGGGCCGGGCTCATGCTTCTGCGGGCGGCCAAGGCGCGGGCGATGATGCGGGGCGGCGACCACGCCCTCCCTGACGACGTCCAGGCGCTCGCCGCGCCTGTGCTCGCCCATCGCCTCGTGCTCGCGCCCGAGGCTGCCGGGGCGACCGCCGAGGACGTCGTCGCCGACGCGGTCTCGGCGGTGGCCGCCAGATAGTGAAACGCGCGCGGGGGGTCGTGGCCGCGGGCTTCGGGCTGATCGTGGTGGCCCGGCTCTTCGATGCTGTGCCGCTGTATGTGCCCGGCCTCGCTTTCCTGCTCATCGGAATCGCGGCTCCGGTGTGGACGTGGTTGGCCGCGCGCGACGCGGGCGTGGAGCGGAAGCTGAACGTCCGGCGGATCGAGGAGGGCCAGGAGTTCGAGTTCGAGCTCGAGGTCCGCTGCGGGCGCATGCCCGCCCTGTCGGCCGCCGTGCTCGAACCGCTCGTGGCCGAGCCCATCGCCCTCGGTGCGCGCCGGCGGACAAACGTCCGCAGCGCGACGGCGAGCTTCCGCCGCCGTGGTCCCCAGCGCCTCGAGCCGCCCGCGCTTCTCATCCGCGACCCGTTCGACGTCTCCCGGCGCGTGTGCGCCGGCACCGGCGCGGTGCACGAGATCCTCGTGCTCCCGCGCATCGAGCCCATTCGCGTCGCCGGCGGTGGGGCGGCGCCGGCGCCCAGCGCAACGCGGATGCAATTCGCGGCGCGGGCCCCCCGCGCAACCCTCGCCGAGGTGGAGATCGACGGGCTGCGTCCCTATCGCGAGGGCACGTCGGCCTCGCGCATCCATTGGGCGGCGATGGCCCGCGGCGCCGGATTGCTCGAGCGCCGGCTCCGAGCCGAGAGCGACTCCCGCCCGCTTGTCGTGCTGGACGCGCGGGGCACCGCCGCGGCCGAGGACCTCGATGCCGCCGTTCGCGCCGCCGCCTCGATCACCCTCGAGCTCGCGCGCCATGGCGGTTGTGCGCTCCTGCTTCCGGGCGAGCGGCGGGCGAGCCCACTCGATGGCGGCCTCGGACCTTGGGCCGCCGCGCACGCACGCCTGGCCATGGTGGACAGCGCCCCCGGCACGCCGCCTCCGTTCCTGGCCGGCGTCGGCGTCCGGCGGGGCCCCACCTTCTATGTCGCCGCTCGGCGGCTCGACCGCCTGCCCGCGTCGGCCGACGGCGTCGCCCGGGCCGCCCGGATACTCGTCGTCCCGGGCAAGCTCCGGGGCAGAGCCGCGAGCTTCGAGGTCGCCGGGTGCAGCGGCTACGAGATGCACGCCGGCCTTGGGCGCCCGAGATCGGGGGTCGGGAGAGCGGCGGCGGGGGCGGGGGTCTGAATGGCCGAGCTCGCACCCCCGGCGCGCGGGCTCGCCCCACCGCGTCGCGTCCCCCTCGAGCCGCTGCGGCGGCGCACGCGGGCCCGGCTCGATGCCCCGCCCGCACGACCGGCCGTGCGGCTGCTCACCTTTTCGGCCCTTGGGCTCTACGGCGCGCTGCGCTGGGCGAGCCTGGTCGCCCCGGCGGCGAGCGGGCGGATGCTGGTTCTCCTCGCGCTGGCAGTGGTGACCGGCGGTGTCCTCGGCCGCCTCGCTCAGCAGGGTGGCCGGAGTCGTCTGCTCGCGGCGGTGGCCGTCCTCGTGCCTCTCCTCGCCACCTTCCCGATCTCGGGCGTCCCCCTGACCCTCGTCGTCCACCTGCACATCGCCGCGATCGCGGCGGGCATCGATCAAGGGCTGACCGCGCTCCCCCGCGTGCTCGTCCCCTACGCCGGGCTGAACGGCTGGGCCCGGACGGTGATCGTGCTCGGCGGCGGCCTGCTCCTCCTCGATGCCGGCGTGCTCCTCGCGTTCGTCCCTCAGGCGCTCGGTGACGCGCGGCGAGCGGCCGCGGCGCTCCCGCTCATCGCCCTCGCCGTCGTTCCTTCGGCCCTCGAGACGCCCCACGTGGCCTACCTCCAGGGGCTGCTTCTCTTCGCGCTCGTGGCCGCGTTCGTGTGGGGTGAGCGTCTCGGTTCTCGCGAGGTGCGCTCGGCGGTGGCGGTCGCCGCGGTCGCGGGCTTGGCCGGCGTGCTCCTCGCCCCCGGCCTCGACACCCACCGTCCGCTGCTCAACTACCAGGCGATCGCCAACAGCTTCAGCCCGTCCGGCGTCGAGAGCTTCGACTGGTTCCAGGGTTATGGCCCGTACGACTGGCCCACCTCGGGCAAGCAGGTGCTGCGGATCCAGGCCGCCCACCCGGGCTTCTGGAAGACGGAGAACCTCGACGACTTCGACGGGTCGGCCTGGACCGAGGCGACCCAGAGCCTGACCTCGATCGGCACCACTCCGCCGCTGCCGCCCTCGCCGTCGGCGGCCGCCACCGCGACCTGGACGCAGACGCTGCACGTGACCGTCGGCACCATGGACACCAGCGACGTCGTCGCGAGCGGGGTGGCCCAGCGCCCGCAGGACGTCCCGGGGGGAGTTACGCCGGGACCGAGTCCCGGCACCTGGCTGGCGAACCAGCAGCTCGGGCCCGGGGACGCCTACTCGGTCAAGGTCTACACCCCGACTCCGTCGGCGCCGGAGCTCGCGGCCGCCGGGGACGCCTATTCCTCCTCACTCGCCTACTACCTCGAGATGTTCGTCCCCGTGCTCGGCGCGAACAGCGTGCCCGGGACGGTCGTCTTCCCGGCCTTCGGCTCGCCGGCGTCGCCGGCCAGCACCAGTTACATCAGCTCGAAGCTGGGGGCCTCGCCCTACGCCCAGGCCTACCGCCTGGCCCAGCGGCTGGCCAAGGGGGCGACCACTCCCTACGCCTTCGTCGAGCGCGTGTACCGCTACCTCCAGCCCCCCCGATACAGCTACAACACCGACGCCCCGCGCAGCGCCTACCCGATCGAGACCTTCCTGTTCAAGGACAAGTACGGGTACTGCCAGCACTTCGCGGGTGCCATGGCGCTGCTCCTGCGGATGGGGGGCATCCCGGCTCGCGTCGCCGTCGGCTTCACGCCGGGCACCTACAGCTCGTCCACCGGCGAGTGGGTGGTCGACGACTTCGCCGCCCATGCCTGGGTCGAGGTCTGGTTCCCGACCTACGGCTGGGTCGCCTTCAACCCGACGCCGTCGAGCACGCCGACCCCGAAGTTGGGGGCGAGCCCGGGCGCCTCGAAGCTGCGCGCACGCGGACTCCCGGGCAAGCTCCGCGCCACCTCCTCCCCCGCCTCGGCCCTGCGCCGGCACACGGGGTCCTCGTCACCCCTCGCCCTGATCGTGGTCATCGTCCTGCTCCTCGCACTCGGCGGTGCCGGCCTCGCGTTATGGCGCCGGGGGCGCGCGCGGGAGCCGCCCTCGGGCGACGAGATGCTCGCCGAGCTCGAGCGCGCGCTCCGGCGCACCAGCTTCACCCTCACTCCCGCGACCACGCTGGCCGAGCTCGAGCGGCGGTTTCGCCGCTCGCCGCAGGCGGCGGCCTACGTGCGGGCCGTGGGCCGGGCGCGCTACGCCGATGGCGCCGAGCCGCCCACCACCGAGCAGCGCCGCGCTCTCCGGGGCCAGCTCGCCGAGCGCCGCGGCGCCCTCGGGCGTCTGCTCGCGCTGTGGGCGCTGCCGCCGCGGCTGTGAATTAAAATGGGGCGGAGATGGACGACGTCTACGAACTCTTCCGCCGGGGCACGTCGTTGCTCGAGCAGGGCCACCACCATCAGGCCACCGTACCCCTCGCCCGGGCCCGTGATCTCGCGCCGGACAAGGCCTCGATTCGCGAGGCCCTCGGTCGCGCCCTGTTCCACGCCCAGCGCTACGAGGAGGCGGCCGCCGAGTTCGCGGCGGTGATCGAGCGCGCGGCGACCAACGACTACGCCCTGTTCTGCCTCGGGCGCTCACTACAGCAGCTCGGCCGGCATGCCGAAGCCCGCAAGCCGCTCGCGCTCGCCGCCTGCCTCCAGCCCCAGCGCCGCGACTACAGCCTCTACCGAGACCGGGCCCGGGCGGCGGCCGCGCGATCTTAGCTCGGCCCGGGGCGGGCGCCGGAAATGGTGCAGGCGTGCCAGGGCGGTGCTACATTTGGCCAAGAGCTTTCGCGCCGGAGGTCATTCCGGCGGACGTACCGAAAGTGGGCGTTCGCCCGCTTTTTTTTATGACGGAGGAGAGAACGTAAGTGACGACGATCCAGACTGAGATCGAGGCCAGGCTCGCTGAGTCCGAGCCCGAGGTCGAGGTGCTGCTCGCAGAGGTCGTCTCCGGCTCCACCTTGCGCCTGTTCATCGACCACCCGGATGGTGTGACGCTCGCCGTGTGCGAGCGCGTCACCGCGTGCCTGAACGACTACCGCGACCGCTACACGCTCGAGGTCTCCTCGCCCGGCGAGGATCGTCCGCTCACCCGTCCTGCTCACTTTCGCCGCTTCCTCGGCCGTCGCGCTCGCGTGCGTTTGCGCGACGCCATCGAAGGTCACCGCAGCGTGACCGGCGAGCTCGTTGGCGCCTCGGACCGGGATGTGGCGATCGCCGCCGAAGCGGGCGTCGTCACCGTTCCCTACGAGCAGATTTATCGCTCCAACCTCGTCCCGGGAGAGTAAGCCCATGTCCAAGGAGATCCTGGAAGCCGTACGGGGACTTGCCGCTGAGAAGAACATCTCGAGCGAGAAGCTGATGGAGGCGCTCGAGGACGCGCTCCTGTCGGCCTACAAGAAAACGCCCGGCTCGGCTCCCTACGCCAAGGTGGAGATGGACCGGGAGACGGGCGATTTCATCGTCTGGGAACTGAAGATCCCGCCCGAGCTCGAGGAGCAGCTGCTCGTCGAGTCGGCGACTGACGGCGAGCCGACCGTCGACCCCGAGACGGGGGAGATGCGCGATCCTCCGGAGCCCGAGATCGACCTCGAGAAGCTCAAGGAGTACGAGGACCAGATCGAAACCGAGGACGTCACCCCGCACGACTTCGGCCGCATCGCCGCGCAGACCGCCAAGCAGGTGATCCTCCAACGGATCCGCGAGGCCGAGCGCGACATGATGTATGAGGAGTACCGCGATCGCGTGGGCGAGCTCATCACCGGGATCGTCCAGCAGTCCGATTCGCGCTACACCCTCGTCCAGCTCCGCGAGCGCGTCGAGGCGCTGCTCCCGAAGTCCGAGCAGGTCGACGGCGAGCGCTACGACCACTCACAGCGGATCAAGGCGGTGATCAAGGATGTCTCGGCCTCGACCAAGGGCCCGAGCATCATCGTCTCGCGTCGCGATCCCGAGCTCATCAAGTCGCTCTTCGAGCTCGAGGTGCCCGAGGTCGCCGACGGCCTGGTCGAGATCACCGGCGTCGCCCGTGAGCCCGGATACCGCTCGAAGATCGCGGTCGTCTCGCACGTCGACGGAGTAGATCCGGTCGGGGCCTGCGTGGGACCGCGGGGCTCGCGCGTGCGCATGGTTGTGTCCGAGCTGCGGGGAGAGAAGATCGACATCATCCCCTACAACGACGAGCCCGCCCGGTTCGTGGCCAAGGCGCTGTCGCCCGCTCGTGTACGCGAGGTGCTGGTCGACGATCGCGGCAAGCAGGCCACCGTAATCGTCCCCGACGACCAGCTCTCGCTGGCCATCGGTCGCGAGGGACAGAACGCACGCCTGGCCGCGCGGCTCACCGGGTGGCGGATCGACATCCGCTCCGAGACCGAGTTCGCCGCCGAGGAGGCCGAGCACGGCTACGAGCAGGAGGAGGCGCAGGGTCGCTGCGCCGCGATCCTCTCCAACGGCCGTCGCTGCCCCAACGCCGCCCTTCCCAGCTCGCGCTACTGCGGCATCGACGCCCACCAAGCGCTCGCGGGCAAGGACACCGACCAGGTCGACGCCACGGGCGCCCCAGAGCCGGATGGTGCCGATCTCGAGCAGCCCGTCCCGATCGCCGACGCCGCTCCCACCGAGGGCGCGTAGGCGGCTTGCGCCGCCTACGTTGCGGGTTCTGCTGGCGCAGAACCCGCGGGACGCCGCTGGCTCCCCGATGACGGCCTAAACTGAGAAAAGATCTATGAGTAAGAAACGCGTTCACGAAATCGCCAAGGAACAGGGCATGTCGCCCAAGGTTGCCCTCGCCCGCATGCAGGCAGCGGGGATGAAGGTCGGCGCCGCGTCCTCGAGCGTGGACGAGGACACCGCGCTACAGGCGCTCGGCAACGGCGCCGCGCAGGCGGCTGCTCCCGCCGGGCCGAATGGCGCCGCGCAGGCGACACCTCCCGCTGGGCCAAATGGCACCGCCAAGGCGCCGGCGTCACCGCCACGGGCCAGGAGCGAGGGGGCCAAGCGCGCGGCCGCGCCGACGGCCCCCGCCGACGCCGCGGCGCCTCCCGCGAGCACCCCCGCCGCCCCGGCCGCCCCCGCCGCCGCCGGTGGACAGGCCGACGCGGCCGGCAGGGCCGAAGCCGATCAGGCGTCCAAGCGCCCCACCCGCGACTCCCTTCAGGGCGAGCGCGCTCCCGGCGCCGCTGGTGGCCGGCGCCGCGTGGTGATCGACTCCCAGGCTTCACGGCGCGCCCCTGGCGGCGGACCCCAGCAGCAGCCTCCTCGGCGCCAGCGTCGTGGCCGGCGCCGCCGCGGGGTCTACGACGACGAGGCCGAATCGCGGCCCTCGCAGAGCGCGAGCGCCGGCCAGCCCGACACGGTCCAGATCAACTCCGGCTCCACGGTCAAGGACGTCGCTGAGTATCTCGGCGTCGCCGTGCCCGAGGTGATGAAGAAGCTGATGGCGCTCGGAGAGATGAAGACGCTCACGCAGACGCTGTCCGACGAGTCGATCACCGTCCTTGCCGCCGAGCTCGGCAAGGAGGTCGAGATCGTCCATTCCGAGGACGAGGAGGTCACCGAGCCGGTGTTCGAGGACGCCGCCGACGATCTCGTCGAGCGTCCACCGGTAGTGACGATCATGGGCCACGTCGACCACGGCAAGACCTCGCTTCTCGACGCGATCCGCGAGACCGAGGTGGCCAAGGGCGAGGCCGGCGGGATCACCCAGCACATCGGCGCCTACCAGGTCCACCACGACGACAAGGTCGTGACCTTCCTCGACACGCCCGGACACGAGGCGTTCACCGCCATGCGCGCCCGCGGCGCCAAGGTCACCGACATCGCCGTGATCGTCGTCGCGGCCGACGACGGCGTCAAGCCCCAGACCCAGGAGGCGGTCGACCACGCCAAGGAGGCCGGAGTTCCCGTCCTCGTTGCCGTCAACAAGATCGACAAGGAGGGCGCCCAGCCCGACCGCGTGCGCACCGAGATGACGACCCTCGGCCTCCAGCCCGTCGAATGGGGCGGCGAGACCGAGTTCGTCGACGTCTCGGCCAAGACCAGAGAAGGTCTCGACAACCTCCTCGAGACGATCCTGGTCATGGCCGAGGTCGAAGAGCTGCGGGCCAACGCGGGCGTTGAGGCGTCGGGCACGGTGATCGAGTCCAAGCTCGATCCGGGCCGCGGTCCGGTGGTCACGATCCTCATCCAGCGCGGCACCCTTCACGTCTACGACGCCTTCGTCGCCGGCGCCGACTGGGGTCGCGTGCGCGCCATGCACGACTACCTCGGCAATCGCGTCGAAGCCGCCTCACCCGGGGAGCCGGTCGAGGTGCTGGGCTTCAACGGCGTTCCCGAGGCCGGCGAGATCGTTCGCGTGGTCGACAACGAGCGCCGCGCCCGGTCGCTCGCCGGAGACCGTGCGACCCGCCTGAAGACCGAGGCGCTCGCCCGCCGCGCGGGCAAGAAGATCTCGCTCGAGGACATCTTCAAGCGCGGCCTCCAGGAGCTCAACCTGGTCCTCAAGGCCGACGTCGCGGGTTCGCTGGAGGCGATCGAGGACGAGATCGCCAAGCTCCCGCAGGACGAAGTCTCGGTCAACGTGATCCGCCGCGCCGTCGGCGCCGTGACCGAGTCCGACGTGATGCTCGCCGCCGCCTCGGACGCGGTGATCCTCGCCTTCAACGTCCGGCCCGTCGGAGACGCCCGCGCCGTCGCCGAACGCGAAGGCGTCGAGATCCGCAATTACGCCGTGATCTACCGGGCCATCGACGAACTCCGGCTCGCCATGCAGGGCATGCTCGAGCCCGAGGAGGTCGAGGACGCGGTCGGCAGCGCCGAGGTGCGCCAGACCTTCAGGGCCTCCCGGGTCGGGACGATCGCCGGCTGTCACGTGCTCGAGGGCAAGATCACGCGCGGCGCCAAGGTACGCCTGGTGCGCGACGGCACCGTCGTCTACGACGGCGAGATCGCGAGCCTCAAGCGCTTCAACGAGGATGTCCGCGAGGTAGCCGCCGGCTTCGAATGCGGCATCGTGCTGCGGGACTTCGCCGACATCAAGGACGGTGACGTGCTCGAGACCTACGCCACGCGTCAGGTGGAACGCGAGCTGGGGTAGCGCCGTGGGAGCGAGCGGCTACGTTGCCGTCCTCGTGATCGACCTGCACTTCCCGGAGGCCGGGAGCCTCAAGAGCAAGCGCAAGGATCTGTCTTCGGTCAAGGCTCAGCTGAACACGCGCTTCGGGGTCGCCGTGTCAGAGACCGATCACCAGGATCTGTGGCAGCGCGGGACCCTGACCGCGGCACTGACCGGTGGATCGCTGGTGCGGCTCTCCTCGGCGGTCGACAACGTCGAGCGATGGCTCCAAGCGCGATTCCCCGACGGCGTCCACGTGGAGCGGATCGTGGCTTCGCTGGAGGACCTACGCCCATGAACGCGCCGCACCCGAATTGCTCTGTCAAGCATCGATCGTGGCGGATAGGATGAGCGGCGCCCGGATGAGGCGCGTCGACGGGACCGTGCGCGCGGTGCTCAGCGACGCGATAGCGACACAACTCAAGGATCCCCGCGTTGGATTCGTAACCGTGACGGCCGTCAAGACCAGCCCCGATCTCCGCCACGCGAGCGTATACGTCAGCGTGCTCGGGGACGAGGCCGCCCGCGAGGAGTGCATGCTCGGGCTGCGCTCGGCCCAGGGCTTCCTTCAGCGCCTCCTCGCCCGCGAGCTCACGCTCAAGCACACGCCGACGCTGACCTTCGCCTACGACGAGTCGATCGACCACGGGATGCGCATCAACCAGCTGCTCGAGGACGCGCGCCCGGATGACTGAGAACGGCGACCGCTCGAGCCGCGAGCTCGTGCTCGACGAGATCAGGGAGGGCGACCGGTTCGTGGTCATCACCCACGAGAACCCCGACGGCGATGCCCTGGGCTCGCTCATCGCCATGCAGGAGGTCCTGACTGCGCTCGGCAAGGACAGCGTCATGTTCATCGACGCCTCCGAGTTCCCGCTCCCACACGAGTACCGCTTCCTGCCCCTTCCAGGGCTCGCGACCACGCCCCCCGAAGACCTGGCCGAGCGCACGAGCGTGTTCCTCGACTGCGGCAACCTCGACCGCGGCCCCGGCGAGGCCCTCGAGCATCCGAGCAGCAGGATCCTCAACCTCGACCACCACCACGACAACACCCGCTTCGGCACCATCAACCACGTCGTCCCCGAAGCCTCGTGCACCGCCGAGATCGTCTGGGATCTGATGCACGCGCTGGGGGTCGAGTTCACCATCACCATCGCCGAGGCGCTCTACGTCGGGCTGGTCACCGACACGGGACGGTTCATGTACGAGAACACGGGGACGCAGGCCCACTTGATGGCGGCCGAGCTCATCGAGGCCGGGGTCGACGTCCACGAGATCTACCGTCGCGTCTACGAAGGCGTGCCCTACGGCAAGCTCGCGCTCCTCGCGCGGGGACTCGCGAGCGTCGAGCGCTTCGACGAGGGGCGGCTCACGCTTGCGCGCCTGACCACCGAGGACTTCACCGCGTCCGGCGCCGAGGAGAGCTACTCCGAGGGCGTCATCGATCACCTGCGGGCGGTCGAGGGGACCGCGGTGGCCGCGCTCGTGCGCGACCGGATCGGATCCTCGGACGACGAGCGCCCGCGCAAGGTTTCGCTGCGCTCGAGCGACGAGCGCGTCGACGTCTCGGCCATCGCTCGGGTGCAGGGGGGAGGCGGCCACCGCGGCGCCGCCGGCTTCTCGACCGCGCTGGAATGGGAAGAGCTCGTGAGCTTTCTGCGCGGGGAGATTGCGGCGCAGCTTGTGTGACGGGATTCTCCTCTGCGACAAGCCCGCCGGGATCACCTCCCACGACGTGGTAGCCGGCGTTCGGCGCCGGCTGGGACGCGGCGTCAAGGTCGGTCACGCGGGGACGCTTGACCCCTTCGCCACCGGGCTGCTCATCGTGCTCGTGGGGCGCGCGACGCGGACCCAGCGCTTCTTCATGGCGCTCGGGAAACGCTACGAAGCGGTGGCGCGCTTCGGCGCCGTGTCGAACACCGGCGACCCGGATGGCGAGATCGTCGTCACCGGCGTGCTCCCCGATGGGGATCTGGCGCTCCCGACCGGCCGCCTCATGCAGCGACCGCCCGCCTACTCCGCGGTCAAGGTCGGCGGGCGGCGTGCCTACGCGCTCGCCCGCGCCGGCGAGGCCGTCGAGCTGGCGGAGCGCGAGGTCTCGGTCGGGCGCTTCGAGGAGACGTGGCGCTTGGGGGATCGCCGCGGCTTCGTCATCGAGTGCTCGTCGGGGACCTATGTGAGGAGCCTGATCGGTGATCTCGGCGACGCCTACTGCGAGGAGCTGCGGCGCACGCGGATCGGGGAGTTCGACGTTGCGGACGCCGACCCGGAACGCCTGATCGGGTTGAACGAGGCGCTTGCCTTCATGCCCGAGCGGCGGCTCGAGCCCGAGGATGCCCTGAAGGCTCGCCACGGCCGGGCCGTCCCCGGGGAGGCCGCCGGCGTCGTGCGCCTTACTGACTCAGACGGCCTGCTCGCCCTCGCCGAACCGGATGCAGAAGCGGGGACGCTGAAGCCGGTCGTCGGTTTACGGCCCGCGTCCTGAATACTGTGGCGCGCCGATGCGGACGATCATGCTCGATGAGACGGAGCCGCGGCCACGTCGAGTGGCGGTGGGCGAGTTCGACGGCGTGCACCTCGGCCATCGCGAGGTGATCCGAGGCAGCGACACCGTGCTCACCTTCGACCCGCATCCGCTCCAGGTGATCCGGCCCGAGGCGGCACCGAAGCTCCTCACCAGCCTCGACGTCAAGGGCGAGCTCATCGCCGAGATGGGCGTCGAGGAGATGGTGGTGATCCCCTTCGATGAGGGCTTCGCCGAGCAGACGCCCGACGAGTTCATCGACCGCGTCCTCGTCGAGCGGCTTGGCGCCGTCCGCGTCTCGGTGGGGGAGAACTTCCGCTTCGGCCACCGCGCCGCCGGCGACCCGGCCCTACTCGCCGCCGACCCGCGCTTCGAGACCAGGGTCGTGCCCCTGGTCGAGGTGGGGAACGAGGTCGTGTCCTCGAGCCACATCCGCGGTCTCGTCCTCGCCGGCGAGGTCGAGCTCGCCGCGAGCTTCCTGGGAGCCCCCTTCCAGCTCCGGGGTCTCGTCGTCTCCGGCGACCGCCGCGGGCGCGAGCTCGGCTTCCCGACCGCGAACATCATCCCCGACCAGGCCCTCGTCTACCCGGGCAACGGCGTCTACGCGGCCCGCGCCGACGGGGTCTGCGCCGCGGTCAGCGTCGGCGTGCGTCCCACCTTCGGGACCGGGCGGGCCGTGCTCATCGAGGTCTACCTCATCGACCGCGACGTCGACCTCTACGGCCAGACCCTGCGCGTCGAGTTCCTCCAGCGCCTGCGCGGCGAGCGGCGCTTCGATTCGGTCGAGGCCCTCGTCGACCAGATGCACCTTGACGTCGAGCTGACTCGGGCTGTGTGCCTCGGTGTGTAGGGCCGGTGGGGGTGCCCGACGCACGCCAGTCGCTTCCTTCCGGGCAGGCGGGCGCGCGCGGAGTGCCGGGCCCGTCAGCAACTGGCGTGCGTCGGACCCACCCACCCGCCCAGCCCACCGCAGCGTGCCGTGCGTGGGCTCGGGCCGGTTTTCGAGCCTCTTTGAATCCTTCAACCGCAGACTGGGACGCCTGCGGAGAGTGCTGCGGTCCTGTCCCTGCTTGTGATTCCCTTGTTCTGCGCCTCGCCGGGGGGGCATGCCCGGCCCGACCTGCTAGCCTCACCGCCCGCATGCCCCTAACCGCAGAACGAAAGCTTGAGCTGGTCGAGAAGTTCGGACATGGCCCCGCCGACACCGGCGCGACCGAGGTCCAGATCGCGATGCTCACCGACCGCATCAACGAGCTCACCGAGCACCTGCGCGCCCACAAGAAGGATCACCATTCGCGCCGTGGCCTGCTCATGCTCGTCGGCCGGCGCCGGCGCTTTCTCAATTACCTCCAGCGCTCGAACCTCGAGCGCTACCGCGAGCTCGTCCGTGAGCTCGGCCTGCGCAAGTAGCGCCCGCGCGTGATCGAAGCCGGGACACCCGCTCCGGAATTCAAGCTGGCCCGCGCCGGCGGCGATCCGTTCACCCGGGCGGATCTGGCGGGCCAGACTTCGGTGCTCGTGTTCTACCCGTTTGCCTTCAGTCCCGTCTGCACCGATCAGCTCGGCCTCTACGACGAGGTGCGCGACGAGCTCGCGGCGCGTGGAGCGACGCTGTACGGCGTCTCGTGTGACGCGACGTGGTCGCAGACCGCGTTTCGCGAGCAGCTTGGGATCTCGATCGAGCAGCTCTCGGACTTCGAGCCCAAGGGCGAGACGTGCCGGGCCTTCGGCGTCTATCACCCGGGGGGCTTCCCGCAGCGCGCGCTGGTGATCGTTGATCCCGACGCGGTGGTCAAATGGAGCTACCAGGCGGACTCGCCGGGAGACCTTCCCGGCGCCAACCTGATCTTCGACGGCCTCGCGGGCTAATCCGCCGATGACCGAGCTCGGCTCGGCCCCGGTTCCGCCGCCGGTCGCCGACGACCATGTCCGTGGCCCCGAGGAAGCGGCGCTTGTGATCGAGTACGCCGACTTCGAGTGTCCGTTCTGCGCCGTCCTCGGCGCCCGGCTCGCCGCCCGGGAACTGCGCCGGGTCTTTCGCCACTTTCCCGTCCGCTCGAGCCATCCGCGCGCCTGGCCGGCCGCCTGCGCCGCCGAGGCAGCCGGGCGCCAGGGCCGCTTCTGGGAGATGCACGACCTCCTCTTCGCCGATCAGGGCAGGCTCGAGGACCCTCACCTGTGGCGGCGCGCGAGCGAGCTCGACCTGGACCTGGCCCGGTTCGACGCCGACCGCCGCAGCGAGGAGGTCATCACCCGCGTGCGCCGCGACTTCGAGTCGGGGATCCGCGCCGGGGTGGTGACGACGCCGACTCTGTGGGCGGGCGGAGTGCTCCATCCGGGGAAGCTCGAGGAGAGCGCGCTGATCGAGCTCGAGGAGCGCTGATCAAGCCGCGCGCACGACCTGAGGAACATGAGCCGATATATGCGGCTCAATGTTCCTCACCCCCTCCGAGCCGCGGCACGTAGGCGCCCGGCACGACCGAGCCCCAGCCCGCTACCATCCATGGCGTTCGGACTAAAGAGAAACTAGAAGCACTCCGCCGACCGAAGGGCGGAGAGAGAAGGGAAACTGAATATATGTCTGACGCCGAGACGCGGGTCTCCGTCGAGATCGCCGGTAAGGAGATCTCCTTCGAGACCGGCAAGCTGGCCAAGCAGGCCTCCGGCGCCGTCGTCGTCCGTTCGGGCGACACGATGGTTCTTTGTACTGCCACCGCGGGGAATCTCCGCGACGTGGATTTCCTCCCCTTGACCGTTGACGTCGAGGAGCGCATGTACGCGGCCGGGAAGATTCCCGGCTCGTTCTTTAAGCGCGAAGGTCGCGCGGGGGAGAAGGCGACGCTCACCGCGCGCCTGATCGATCGTCCCATCCGTCCGCTGTTCCCCAAGGGGTGGCGGCACGAGACGCAGCTCGTCGCCCTGCCGATGTCGGTCGACCATGTCAACCCCTACGACATGCTCGCCATGAACGGCGCGTCCGCCGCCCTGATGGTGTCGAACATCCCGTTCCCGGCCCCTGTGGGCGCCGTGCGAATCGGAAAGATCGACGGTAACTTCGTCGTCAACCCTGACGAGGAGCTGCTCACCGAGGGCGCTGACCTCGACTTGATCGTGGCCGGTACCGAGGAAGCGATCCTGATGGTTGAGGCGGGCGCGAACGAGATCCCCGAGGCGGAGATCCTCGATGCCCTCGACATCGCCCACGACGCGATTAAGAAGCTGTGCGCCGCGCAGCGCGAGCTCGCCGAGAAGGCGGGCAAGGAAAAGACGCCGGTCGAGGTTCCCCAGGTCGACCCCGAGCTCTACGAGCAGATCAAGGCGTCGCACGGCGCCGCGCTCGAAGCCGCCACCCAGGTGGAGGACAAGCTCGCGCGCCAGGACGCGAGCAAGGCGGTCGAGGAGCAGATCATCACCCAGTACGCCGGCGACCCCGAATCGGCGACGTATGCCGAGTATCGGGCGAACGCGGTGCGGGCGTTCGAGAAGCTCGAGAAGACGCTGATCCGTGAGCGCATCGCGCTTCAGAAGAAGCGTCCCGACGGCCGAGGCTCGGAGGAGATCCGGCCGATCTCGATCGATGTCAGCATCGCCCCCCGTACGCACGGTTCGGCCCTGTTCACCCGCGGCCAGACGCAGGCGTTCAGCGTCGTCGCGCTGGGAACGACGCGTGAGGAGATGCGGCTCGACACCCTCGGGCTCGAGACCACCAAGCGCTATTTCCACCACTACAACTTCCCGCCCTTCTCGGTCGGGGAGGCGGGCTTCATGCGCGGGCCCAAGCGCCGCGACATCGGCCACGGCGCGCTCGCGGAGCGGGCACTCGTGCCGATGATCCCCTCGCAGGAAGAGTTCCCCTACACGATCCGCGTCGTCTCGGACATCCTCGAGTCGAACGGGTCCTCCTCGATGGCGAGCGTGTGCGGCTCGACCCTGTCGCTGATGGACGCCGGCGTACCGATCAAGCATCCCGTCGCGGGTATCGCGATGGGCCTGATCAAGGAGGGTGAGGACTACATCATCCTCACCGATATCGCAGGCGTCGAGGACCACCTTGGCGACATGGACTTCAAGGTGGCCGGTACGGAGAACGGGATCACGGCGCTCCAGATGGACATCAAGATCACGGGCGTGACGTTCGACATCATGCGCGACGCGCTCTCGCAGGCCAAGGTGGCGCGGGAATTCATTCTCGGCGAGATGGCCAAGGTGATCGATACGCCGCGAAGCGAGCTCTCCAAGCACGCGCCGCGGATCTCCTCGATCAAGATCGACCCCGAGAAGATCGGGCTGCTGATCGGTAAGGGCGGCGAGACGATCCGCTCCCTCCAAGAGGAGTTCGAGTCCCAGATCGACGTCAACGACGAGGGTCAGGTGCTCGTGTACGCCTCCAACGGCGTACTCGGCGACGCGCTTGTCGACCGGATCAGGTCGATGACCAAGGAGGTCGAGGTCGGAGACTCGTTCGCCGGCAAGGTGGTCAAGACGACGACCTTCGGCGCCTTCGTCGAGCTCTCCAAGGGCACCGACGGATTGCTCCACATCTCCAACGTCGCCCCCGGTCAGCGGATCGCGACGGTCGAGGAGGTCCTCAACAAGGGCGACGACATCGAGGTCCGCGTGGTCGAGGTCGACCGCGAGCGCGGCCGGATCGGACTGCGCCTGGCCAACGACCCCGACGTCGAGGGCAAGACGGCCGAGGAGCTCGCGAGCGTGGGCAGCGGCGACGGCGGACCCCCACGGCGTGACCGTGGCGGTGACCGCGGTGACCGCGGTGGCGATCGCGGAGGCCGCGGCGGCGACCGCGGAGGACGCGGCGGGCGCGACGGCGGCGGCAACGGCGGCGACCGCGGACGGTTCCGCGACCGCGACCCCGAACGCCGCAGCTAAGCAAGGCGCTGACCGCCCGGTGACCGTGGTCGAGGAGCACCGGCTCACAACCCTGGATTCCGGCGTCCGGATCGTGACGGAGGAAATGCCCTCCGTCCGATCCGTGTCGCTCGGATTCTGGATCGGTACCGGGTCGCGTGCAGAGAGCGACGAGCAGGCGGGCCTCTCGCACCTGCTTGAGCATCTCCTCTTCAAGGGCTCGGACAAGTACGGCTCGCTCGAGATCGACCAGATCTTCGACGGCATGGGGGCCGAGCTCAACGCCGGGACGGGCAAGGAGACGACGTCGGTCTATGCCCGCGTGATCGACGCCCACCTCGAGCGCGCCTTCGACGTGATGGCGGACATCGTCTTCCGGCCGTTGCTCAACGATGTCGACTCCGAGCGGGCCGTGATCCTCGAGGAGATCGCCATGTACGAGGACGATCCCCAAGAGAAGGTGTTCGACGTCCTCGGCGACGCCGTGTTCGGCTCGCACCCGCTCGGGCGCGCGATCATCGGGCGCGCCGAGGTGGTGGCCAACGCGCCCGTGCCCGAGATCGCCGCCTTCCACGCTGGGCGCTACGCGCCCGCGAACATCGTCATCGCCGCCGCCGGAGCGGTCAGCCACGAGCAGCTCGTCGAGCTCGCGCGTCCGCGGGTTCCGGTCTCGCCTGGCGAACGGACCCCGGGCTGGCCGCCCGCGCCGGCCGGCGCCGCGCGACGCATCCGCTTCGAGGAGAAGGACACCGAGCAGTACCACGTCTGCCTCGGCGGAACGGGCATCTCGCGCCACGACGACCGCCGTTTCGCGCTGCGGGTGCTCGACACCATCTTCGGCGGCACCTCGTCCTCGCGGCTCTTCCAGGAGGTTCGCGAGCGCCGCGGACTCGCCTACGCCGTGTACTCATTCACCAGCCATTACCAGGACAGCGGGCAGATCGGGCTCTACGTGGGCACGCGCGCGGAGAACCTCGCCGAGGCCGCCGCGGTCGTCGGTGCCGAGCTCGTACGTCTCCAGGAGGATCCGGCGACGCCCGACGAGCTCGCACGCGCCAAGGAGAACCTCAAGGGCCGCGTCCTGCTCGCGCTCGAATCGACGGGAGCGCGCATGAACCGGCTCGGCTCGGAGGTCCTCGCCGGCACGCCACTGCTCTCGGTCGACGAGGTCGTGGCCCGGATCGACGCGGTGAGCCTCGACGACCTGCGCGCCCTGGCCGGCGAGCTGTGGTCCCCGGATCGCCTCTCGGCCGCCGGGATCGGACCCGACGAGACGGTCTTCCAGGACGCACTCGGAGCGATCGAACCGGCCTTGACAGTTAAATGATCCGCGTGGCCGTGGCGGGGGCGGCCGGGCGGATGGGGGAGACGGTGTGTCGCGCCGTCACCGCCGCTGCGGACATGACCCTGTCCGGACGCGCCGACCCGGCGCTCGGCGTCGCCGTGGCTGAAGTCCTACCGGAGGTGGACGTCCTGGTCGACTTCACGACGCCCTCGACCGTGGTCGAGAACGCCAAGGCCGCCCTCGCCGCCGGCGTGCACGTGGTGATCGGGACGACGGGGTTCGACCCGGCCGCGCTCGCCGCCGAGTTCGACGAGGAAGGCGAGCCCGGCCGCGCCAACGTGTTCATCGCCCCCAACTTCGCGATCGGCGCCGTGCTCATGATGCGCTTCGCCGCCGAGGCAGCGCCGCACATGGCGCGCGCGGAGATCATCGAGCTCCACCACGACCGTAAGCTCGACAAGCCGAGCGGGACGGCGGCGCGCACGGCGAAGCTCATGGCTGAGGCGGCCCCCGACCGGCCGGAGGTGACGATCCACTCGGTGCGGCTGCCCGGGCTCGTCGCCCACCAGGAGGTGATCCTCGGCGACCTCGGGCAGACCCTGACCATCCGTCACGACTCGACCGACCGGGAGTCGTTCATGCCCGGGGTGCTGCTCGCGGTCAGACAGGTGGGTGACCTCCGGGAGTCGCCCGTGGTGGGGCTCGAGCGGCTGCTGTTCTGAGCCTGCTGTGCAGCGAGATAAAACCGCCGCTGAGCGCTGGGTGCGTCTCTCGGCCGTCTTAGGGCATTTATGCCATAGAGCTATGGCATAAGCGCCATGGACGTGCGGCGGCTAGGCCCCGGTGCTCTGCGGGTGCTGACCAACCTGGCGCACGAGACACCGCCGTACCGCAACCTCGAAGCCAAGGCCGCCCGGCGGGCACTGGATGCACTCGCCACGGCCGGAATCGTGAACCGAGGGACCGTCCGGGGCGAGTGGGCGATCGCTGACCCGCTGTTCGTGGACTACCTGAGCAACACGCTCCCACGTGCCTGACCGGGCGCCGTTAGCCAATTCTGGGGACTGCCGGGCGACAATACGGTCCGCGACTGTTAGCATTTATGAAGGTTTGTCTGCTAGCCGCACCGGTGGGGGCTCGTGTAGGCAAACGTCGTTGGACGACGAGATTTCGGTCCGTGTCGTGAGGCGTGTCCGTTTGGGTCCTCCGGCATTGACTGAGACCAGGAAGGTAGGGTGCGGCAGATGGGCCGGGAATCGGTGATGGGCGTCGAGATCGGCGAGATCGATGGGCCTCGCGTCGAGCCGAGCGCGGCAGACGGGGTCCGGCCAGTGCCTGTCGTGCCGGCCGGGTACGTCTCGCGGCCGCGCCTGATGTGGGCGCTGAGCGCGGGCGCGGGTTCGCGCTTGACGTTGGTGGACGCTCCGACGGGGTATGGCAAGACGATGCTCGTGGCGGCGTGGTGCGCGGATCGCGTGTCGCGAGGGCTGGGCTGCTGCGCGTGGTTGTCCCTGGTGGGAGCGGATAACGACCCCGGGGTGCTGATCCGGTCACTGATCGGAGCGTTGCGCCAGGCGGGGGCGGCCGTGGGTGAGCGGGTGGAGATGATGGTCCGGGTACCCGGCGCGAGCCCTGAGGCGTGGATCGGTTCGCTGATCGATGATCTGGCGTCCTTGGCGGCGCCGATCACGCTGGTGCTCGACGACCTCCATCTGCTCGTCGATCCGGCGTCTCACGCGCTGCTGCAGGCGTTGATCGATCACGCGCCCGCGTCGGTGAGCATGATCGTCTGTACCCGTTCGGAGCCGCCGGTTCGGTTGCGCGGGCTGCGCGAGGCCGGCCAGTTGGTGGAGATCCGGGCCGCCGATCTCCGGTTCGACGACGGCGAGGCGGAGGAGCTGCTGGTCGGACGCGAGGGCCTGGGGCTTGATCGGGCGATGGTCGCGAGCCTGACCGCGCGGACGGAAGGGTGGGCGGCAGGCCTGTATCTCGCCGCGCTGTGGCTGCGGGGGCAGCGTGCCCCGGCGTCTGATGTGGAGCGGTTCGCAGGCGACAATCGCCACGTCGTCGACTACCTCAGCGAGGCGGTCATGGAACGCCTCACCGAGGATGTTCAGTGGTTCCTGCTGGCCACCTCGGTGACCGACCGGATCTGCGGTTCGCTGTGCGACGCGCTTACGCGGACCTCGGCCGCGACCATTCTTGAGCAGATAGAACGGTCGAACCTGTTCCTCGTGCCGCTTGACGAGACCCGGACCTGGTATCGCTACCACCAGCTGTTCGGCCAGATGCTGAGCAGCGAGCTCGCGCGCCGTCATCCTGACCTCGTCGCCGTGCTGCACCGCCGTGCGAGCGACTGGTACCTCGACGAGGGGATGATCTCCGAGGCCGTCCACCACGCGCTCGCCGCGCGCGACTTCGACCACGCCACGGCGCTGATCTGCGAGTACTGGCTGGAGATCGACCGCGGGGGGAATGAGGCGACGATCCACTCGTGGCTCACGGCATTCGACCGCCGGCAGCGGCGGCGCTATCCCGAGTTGGGGTTCATCGGCGCGGTGATCGTCGGGATGACCGGCGGCTCGGACGAGGATTACCGACCATGGATCGAGCTGGCCGAACGAGGCCTCTCGGACACGAAGATCGGTGATCGGCTCGTGGCCGGCTCGACGTCGTTGCGGGCCGGTGTGAGCTTTCTGCATGCCAGGTTCGCATACCTTGATATCGGGGGCGCGCTCGCGGCGGCCGCGCGGACGGTCCGGCTGGAGTCCGACGCCCGCGGACAGTTTCTCGTCACCGCGCTCGCGGACCTCGCGCTGCTGCGCTACCTGTCCGGGGATCCCGCGAGTGCTCGGCAGGCGGTCAGCGAAACGCTCCGCGACCCGCAGGTGCTACGGCGGCCTCACGGATACATCATCGCGCTCGCGACCGCCGCGTTGATCGCGATCGATGCCGGCGACGACGCCGACGGAGAGCGCTGCGCGCTGCGCGCGCTCGAATATGCCGCCTCGGCCGGCGTCGAGGACAGCGCGGTGTCGAGCCTGGCGCACGTGGCGCTTGGGCGCGCTCTCGCCAATCGCGGACAGCGCGACCTTGCCGCGCTGCGGATGGAGCAGGCTCTGCGCCTGCTGCGCGGCGGCGTGCTGCCCGCATGGCTCGCCTACACGCTGCTCCAGGCGGCCGCGGTGCTGGCGGCAGCCGGTGAGCGTGAGGCCGCGGTGGGACTGGTCGATGAGGCGCAGGGGTTGGTGGCCTCATTCCAGGACGCCGGCATCCTCGAGTCGCTGCTGGATGACGTTCAGCTGCAGCTCACCCGCAGTCGCCCCCGCCGCACCGGCCCGGATGCCGTGGCGCTGACGCAAGCGGAGCTTCTCGTCCTGCGGCGCTTGAGCGGGTCACTGTCTCAGCGGGCGATCGCGCAGGAGCTGTCGATCTCCCGGAACACGGTCAAGACGCACACCTCGGCGATCTATCGCAAGCTCGGGGTCAGCTCCCGCGCCGACGCGGTCGCCCGGGCGACCGGCCTCGCGCTGCTCTGAACCGGGCGGGTCGCGCGCAGCGCGCGCGTGTGGGCGTGCGGGCGCCATACGACGAACCGGCAGGGTGAGGTTTTGGCAGGTTTGGCATCACCTGGGGTGAGATTGCGCAGTTCCGGT
>Ga0302325_10009751_pt1 | contig 20930 bp, 16 predicted proteins | sample Palsa_T0_2_FD_201948 | JGI IMG/M metagenome (GOLD analysis project Ga0302325, IMG submission 201948) | Peat permafrost microbial communities from Stordalen Mire near Abisko, Sweden - Palsa_T0_2 | ecosystem: Environmental > Terrestrial > Soil > Palsa > Peat permafrost | place: Sweden: Abisko...
CAGTCCTCGCAAAAGTATCGGAAGTGGTTGGTGAAGTTGCGCAGGCGCTCGGCCAGCGGCCAGCCGGCGCCGGCGGGCTGGAACGCCGTCTGATTCCGCCCGTCCGGCGCCACCTTGGCCGCGTTCAGGTACTCCTGGATGACGCTCCCTACCACGACGTCGCCGAGCCTCAGGTCGGTGCTGAGGCTGCCGCCGATTCCAACCACGGCCAGCACCTCGGGATCGAACCTCTCGAGCAGCCGACTCGCGGCGGACGTGGTCGAAGTAAGGCCCATGTCGAAGAGCACATGCGCCACGCCCCGCCGGCCGCCAGGAACCCCGAACTCGTACCAATAGCCCCGTTCGCCGTGCAGCATGGGCGCGAAGGGCACAGATTCCCGCACGTAGTCGAATTCCTCGCGGGTTGGGATTATCAGGCCCAGGTCGTACGTCCCGTGCTGGGTGCTCATGCCAGTGCCACGTCCCCGATTAGATCTTCCACCTTGCTGGCGGAAGTCTCGAGCAGGCTCTCCCACTTGGTCAGCTGCCCGCGCCGCTGGTTCACCTCATCCTCACCCTTGTTCAACGCGTCGAGGGCGTCCTCGACCTGAACGCGAAGCTGCTTCAGCTCACCGTCGACCCGGTCCATCAGTTCGTCGACGGCCGAACTTAGCTCGGTGCGGATCGCCCGGGCGCACTTGTCGGCGTTCTGGCTGGCGTCCTGCCGAATCTTCTCGCTCAGGGCGGCGCTGATCTCCCGGCGCACTTTTTGCTCCATCTTCCCCTTGGCGAAGCCGGCGACGGCTGCGTTGGCCACCAGCACGCCGATGATCAACGGGAGCCAACCGAGCGGAGTGACGGCCCAGACGACGAGCACGCCGTAGACTGCCGCGACCTGTCCCATGAGATGACCGATGGCCAATCCGCCGGTGAAGTTCATCCCGGCCAGGTCGGCGGTGCCCAGGTTCGAGCCGCTTTCCAGCCCGGCCAGCTTGTCATCGGCTGATAGACCCGCGCCAGTCAGGTCGGCACGGATCTTGGCGAGATCCCGCATGAACTCGCGGAACAGCTCATCTGCACGGCGGGACATAGCCAGCAGGTCCGGCTCAAGGGTGGCGCTGAGCTCGTTTTTCTGCCACGTCTTGAATCGGGATGCAGCTTCCACGGAAGCACGCTCGGCAAGTTCCTTGGCGTAAGCTTCGGCGGCGCTTTTCGCTTTCCACGGTGCCAAGCGCAGCTCCGACTCGGGCGTGATCTCCTGGATGATGTCCGAGATCTCTGAGCTCAGCCGCACGACCCGGTTGGTGACCTCAGCCCGGACGATCGATTGGACATGCTGCTGAGCCAAGTTCAGCTCCCGGCGGATCTGCTGGGCCCGGGTCTCGAGCTGCTGCAGTGGCGTATTGGCCTCGTCGTAGCGCTGCCGCAGCTCGGTTTCGTCCTGCTCAATTAGCGCTCGATGCTGGGGGATCTCCTTACGCAGCAGCCGGATTTCACCCGCGACCTCGCGAGCCGGGCCGATGAGCTTGGCCCGGTGCCGTTCAGTGGCCAGAAACGTCCTCAGTTCCTCCATGAACCCAGCTACCGCCGAGGCGCGCCAGCCTGCATCGTCCCTGCTGGCTCTGCTTTGCAGTGCGGCCAGCGCGTTTACGAAGTAGTAGCGGTCGCGCCGCTGAGAATCGCGGTGCTGCTTCAGCCTGTCCAGAGCATCCTGCTTGACCTCCGCCACCTCATCGGAAGGAATGAAGTTGATCTTGTTGAACACGAAGAAGACATCGTAGGAGTCGAGGTACAGGTCCATGAACCGGACCTCTTCGATGGATACCGGGTGCTGACAATCTTGGACGAAGACGATCGCATCGGCCCGGCTCAGGTTCTGCAGGGTGATCTCCTGCCGCGCCGGGTGCTCGTTCAGGCCGGGGGAGTCGATCAGGACGACGCCGTCACGTAGCAGGTCCAACGGCCAACTCACCTCGGCCAGCTTCCACGGACCAGTATCAGCGGCGCCTTGCTGGACACCCTTAGGAACGGTGATGTGCTTGATCAGATCGTGTACCGGCACATCGACCGGTGCGCCGCCGTCGATCGGCCACAGCCGTGCCGACTGGGCCGGCGCCCACCTCAGCTCCGTCAGCACAGCGGTGGCCGGCCGCGAATAGGCTGGCAGCACGTTGGCCCCGAGCATGGCGTTGATCAGCGTGCTCTTGCCTCGTTTGAACTCCCCGACCACCATGACTCGGAACGCGTCGCTGGCGACCCGTTCGTCGATCTTCCGCAATGCCGGTGTGGACGCAGCGTTCATCCCGTCCGCCACCGCGGTCACGTCGGCGATGATCTTCCTGAGCCGCTGGCGGTGCTCGTCGGCAACCTTGAATCCGTTGCGGTTGTTCTCGGCGGTCACGCAGGGTCTCCCTCTTGGTTGTTGTGGTCCGCAATTGAGACGCTTGGCGGCGGCTCCGGTTCAGAGTCCGGCTCTTCGCTGGAATCGGGTCCCTCGTTGACGTCCACTTTTCCGCTGAGGTCTGCCGGGATGTGGCCGACGATGTCATCGACGCGGTGCTCAATATCGGTCCAGGTGGTGACATCGGGACCAGTTCCGGAGGCAGCGGCGAGCGCCTCGAGCCGCGTGGTCCGCCAGGTTGCCTGCACCGTCCGCAACTCCTCGAACGCAGTCCGGTAGGACCTTTCCACTTCGGCGGAAAGCTTTTCCTTGAACTGATCGACGACCTCGTCTAGGAGGTGCCGGACGTGGCTTCGGACCAGAGTCCGCTGTTCCTCGATCTTGGCATCGGCGTTCCGCTCGGCGAGGATTCCGGCGATCGCGCTGCCACCGATGGTGAAGGCGGCAGGCATGCCGATACCGGAGGCGAAGGCGAGGGCAGCGCCGGCGATCCCGCCTCCGGCGGTGACGATCCGGGTAGCGGTCCGGCGCCGCCGGATGTCCTCCAGCTCCAAGACGGGTAGATCCCTGGCGGTAACCGGGGCCGTCGGCCGGACGGCGGTCAGTTTCCCGGTCATCCCGAACGACCGGGACACCTCGGTGTCGAGCCAGCCCAGATCACGAGAGATGGTGGCGGAGAGCTGCGCCTGCAACGCATGGGTGAGGTTCTTAAGCTCACGACGCAGCCGGACCGGAAGCTCCTGCTCCCACCAGGCCTTGATGTCAGTGACCCGGTGCAGCTCGGCGTCTAGAGTCTCGAACAACTCCGACGCCGCTGACGTTGCCATTTCACGGATTTTCTCGATAAATCGCAGCCGCCGCTCGTCCAGCTCGAGCCGCAGCTGGTTCCAGCGCAGGTCATCGTCGCCGAGTTCCTCCTTGGCCGCCATCAGGGCAGCGTGACGAGCCGCCTCGTCCTCGTTGAGCTGATCGCGAGCCGCCCCCGCCGCGAATCTGATGGCGGCGCAGGCGTCGGTGATCTGCCAGCCCAAGCGTCGGTCCCGTCGGCGGATCGCGTCACCGGCGTGAGCGAACTCGCTGATCTTGTCTCGGAGCACAGCCAGCGCCTCCGTACCCCCCGACGGCCCGGGGCCGATGGTGACTGCAATATCCGGCGACAATTCGGCGATCCTGATCCGGAACCAGTCGATGAAATCCTCGGTCTCATCCGGCGGCAGCTGGTCGACCTTGGTAAGAGCGACAACCACGTGCGGAACACGTTTAGTAAGGATCTCCTCCTCCAGGAACTGCCGTTCAAGCTGGCTAAGTGGCGACAGCGCCGAGATCGCCATGACCGCGACGTCGGATAGGGCCACCGCACGGCGCGTTTGCAGGAGGTGGTCGACCCTGCCCTCGTGCAGTCCTGGGGTGTCGATCAGCGCAATCTCGGCGCTGGCCAGCCAGTCGGAGGGAGCCGAGAGCAACACTCCGGGCTCCGCTGGGCCAGTCTCTCCTTCAGCGACCCGGACCGCCGACGGCTCGTTATCCAGCACTAGGCCATGCCAGGGTTCCTCGTCCGTCAGCGAGCGTCGTTCAGTGACGCCGGACGGCCATCGGATGTTGAGGACCGGGGAGCCCTCGGTCAGCGCGCGGATGATCACGAATGCCCGGGTCAGCGGAACGCTGCCCGTCGGAAGTAGGTCGGCGCCGAGAAGCCGGTTGACCAGAGTGCTCTTGCCACGGTTAAAATCCCCGACGATCGCTACTCGGGTGCCGGGACGATCGCGTTCGGCGCGGCACTCGCGCAGCCGGGCCGCGATGGTGTCCAGGCCGGCGTCCGCAGCCACCCGCTCGGCCGCCCGGACCAGGTCGCGAAGGTCATCATGATCCGCTTCCACGCCTAAATCTCGCTTCCCAGGCCGTGCTCGGCCAGCGCCTCGGCCCGGCGACGGGCTTCGGACTGTACGCCGAGGACTTCGCGGAGTTCGGTATCCAGCTGCGCGATCTGCGCGTAGTAGGTAGCGGTGAGCTGCTCGATGACTGGTCTGGCGCTGGCCATATACCGCGCGACTAGAGCGCGAACCGCCTCTTCAACAAGAGAGCGCAGCTCGTACTCGGAGCCCCAGATAGCGTCCCTGGTGGCCTCGACGGCCTGCTCGTGCATGGCCTCGGTGTCGCCGCGGAGCCGATCTTGTTGTTTGCTTCGGCCGGAGCCGGCCGCTGCGCCGAGCACGCCGCCTATCAGCGTGCCGACGCCCGGGAAAACGAGGGACCCGAGCACGGCGCCGGCGGCCGCCCCGCCGCCGGTCTTCCAATACGCGGTGGACTGAAGATCCCGGCCGGTCGCGCGCAGCGGCTCGAACGCGTCGGACAGGTCTATGTCCGGCAGGCCGATCGGGGGCAGTGACCGCTCGAAACTGGGCGGACTCGGATCCGCGCCGGTTAGCGCGGCGAGGTCGGCGTACTGGGCCGTAAACATCTCCTTGAGGTGCTTGGCATGCTGAGCGAGATCAGCGGCCGAGTCGTTCACCGCGCAACGCAGGGCGTCCTCGGCCCAGCCACTGAGGATGTATTCCGTCTCGCCGAGCAGCGAGGCGACGATTGCCGTCACGTCGTTTCTCAAGCCGACCTTCGCCACGGCTTCGTCGCAGGCTTCGGCCAGGTCATGCGTCGGCTCCGCGGTCAATCTGGCGTGGGCCATCGAGCGCCGGGCACTCTGCGCGATCTCAGGCGTGAGCCCGTCACGCCACTGCTGCAGGAACGTGCCGAGGTCCACGATCGGCACGCCGCTCAGGCGTTCCCGCATCGCCTCGAGCTCCGCCCGGCGTTCGTCGGCGGCCTGGGCCACATCGGTCAGCAGCTTGTCGAGGAGCTTTGCGAGCGTCGCTTCGATCAGCTGCTGCCGACGGTCGGCGGCCAGGGTGCGCAGCAGAGCGGCAATGTCCCCAGTCTCGGCCAGGGCAGCGGCGGCTGTGAACTCGCCGTCCGCCTTATCCGGGCTGTCGTCCCGGGCGGCGACCGCGATATCCGTGGCGTCGGCCCGCAGCACGGTTGGCTGCGGGAAACCCTGCCGATCAAGCCAGGACACGATGTGTTCCTCGAGGTCGGCCCGCTCCGCCGCTGGCACCTGCCGGAACTTGGTGAGTACGAAGACGCACCGGTCATCGAGGTCGCCGAGCACCTCGTGCAGGAACCGTGCCAGCGACATGGCACCCGGGTCGTTCGCCGGAATCAGCACAATGGCGAGATCAACCTCGGCGGCAATGCGCTCGGTGACTTCCTTGTGCCATGTATCGGTCGCGTCGAACCCGGGCGTGTCGATTACGACGACATCCGGGCCTAGCACGGCTCCGGAAAGCCGGATCTCGATCCCGTCCAGGCTCTTGGCCGCTCGCGGCGAACGCATGATCTCACGGAGCGTGGGCCTGATGCCAACTGGGGCGCTGGAGTTGACGACTGATCCGTACCAGGTATTAAAGGCGCTGGTTCCAAATTCGAGAGGCTGCCCCTTCCGCTTGAGCGTCACAGTAAGGCCATCCGACTCGGCGGGTTGGAGCTTGGTGGCCACGCCGGTGGTCACCCGTGCCGCCGACGGCAGCAACCCGGCCCCCAAAAGCGCATTAAGCAGGGTGCTCTTCCCGGATGAGAACTGGCCGAATACCCCCACCTGCAAGGGCCGATCCGCATTCCGCTGGGCGAGAATCTTACATAGTCGGCGGATCTCTTGCCGGCCGCCGGGCGAAAGCGCCGCGTCCGCGGCGCGTTCGGCCCACCTGATGTGCTCCTCGACAGCCTTCCGGACGATCTGCATCCGGTTGACGTGGTCCTGTTCCACGAAACCACTCAATTCTTTGCGCGGGATGCTTAAAAGGCATGGCAAAATCCGGTGCGGCTACAAGGACAAAACGACATCCCGGCCCGAAGAAGGCAGGCAGCCGTACAGGACTGGGCAGCTACACGGCAGGTGCTTAGTCAGCGCAAGTGATCACGGATCGGTTGCTGCTCCGTCGTAACGTCCGATGGCAATGCGACGGCTTTGGTGGTGACGATCCAGACAGGCCAGGGCACACCCACATTCGAACCGCTCCCTTCACGCCCTCCCCGAGCGGTGAACTTTACGGCAGCAGCCTACGCCTGGCGCACAGTTGGCGACCTATCTATGACGGCATACTTACCTAACTTCGGGTATAGGGCGATAAAAATGCATGTCGGCTTGGCGGATCGATCCTTAGGACGGGAATCGCCGCCTAATCCATTCGCGGGCGGTATGTACGGCTTTAACACATTATGACCGACCTCAACAGCGGGCGTAGCGGCCAGCGCAGCCCCCCCGGTTCCCGAATACGCCCACTCACGGGTGACCGGACGGCGATGCCAGGCCAGCAGGGTTTCCGGCATGACCAGACGGCTGCCACATAGCGCAGCTGACAGCAGCCGGGCAGAGCGGCCCCTGTCCACTCGCCTGGCTGCTGAGCTGCGGGAACTTCAGGTTCCGAGTGGGCAGGAATGGTATCGGCCAGTGTCTCAGCTCATTTCCGAGCGCGGCGGAATTACGCGAAGTGTGTTGTCGGGTAAAGGCGGCAGCCCTCCTGCCGGAGATGACCGCCGGATTGCATGCGAGCGCGTGGTATGACGATGCGATAAGGCGGGTGACTCCGGGCAAAGGATGGCCCTGCTGGTGGTCGATGGCTACGCCGGCCTGGACCCGGATGGCCCGGCCCGGCCTGGGCGCCCGCACTCACGCCGGGCCGCGTTGGCGCATGAACGCGGCGTATCCGCGGAAACGCGCCAGACCGGTTGACGACTTCCAGCCGGTGCTCTAAACCTCCACTCAAGGCGTGGCGATTCCCGTCGCCACCCCGATCAAGGGCGGGTGGGGGGATCATGGCGGGCACGCTAGTTTTCGTTCACGGCACCGTGTGCGTGCCGAGAATCTCGTCCATGGCTCTGACCAGCAGAGTTGCTCTCCCTGCCGTCCCGCCGTGATGATCACCGGTCATGTGCCTGCGGTTCATGTTCCTCCTGACCACACGGCTAGCCGCGTGGCTGCGGCTCGCCCGGCGTGAGGAGACATGGAAGACCGCAGAGATCTTGATCTTGCGCCACCAGCTCGCTGTCCTGCAGCGGCAGCAGCCGCGCCGCCCGAGGCTGGACTGGGCGGACCGGGCATTCCTGGCGACCCTGCTCGCCGTGATACCGAAAGCCCGCCAGCACGGGCTGCGGCTACTGGTCACCCCGGACACAATCCTGCGCTGGCACCGCGACATCGTCCGCCGCCGCTGGGCCGCCAGGTCCGAACGAGGCAAGACCGGCAGGCCAGCCACCAGCCGGAACATCAGGGCCCTGGTCCTGCGGCTGGCCCGCGAGAACCCCGGCTGGGGCTACCGCAGGATCCACGGGGAACTGGCCGGCCTGGGGGTTCGAGTCTCGGCGTCGACGGTATGGGAGATCTTGAAGAAGGCTGGCATCGATCCCGCGCCGCGGCGGATCGGCCCTACCTGGTCGCTGTTCCTGCGTTCTCAGGCCGAGGCGATCCTGGCGTGTGACTTCTTCACAGCCGACCTGCTCGATGGCACCCAGGCCTACGTCCTGGCCGTGATCGAGCACGCCACCAGGCGCATCCGCATCCTCGGAGTCACCCTGCGTCCAACCGGGGACTGGACCGCCCAGCAGGCCCGCAACCTGATCATGGACCTCGGCGAGCAGGCGTACCGGGTCAAGTTCGTGATCCGTGACCGCAGCTCGGACTTCACCGCTGCATTCGACGCGGTCTTTGCCGATGCCGGGATCCGGATCGTGCTGTGCAGCGTCCGGACGCCGCGTATGAACGCGATCATGGAACGCTGGATCGGCGGATGCCGGCGCGAGCTCCTGGACCGCACCCTCGTCTGGAACCAGGCCCATCTGCGGCGGATCCTGCGCGCGTACGAGATCCACCATAATCAGCACCGGCCACACCGGTCGTTGGACGCAGCTGCGCCGCTGAAACCGCTACCCGAACCGGTCGATCTCGCCCGGTACCGCATCCGAAGGCAAACCCGCACCGCTTGCCTGATCAACGAGTACCGCCTGGTCGCATTACGTGGACGAGGTTTTCGGCACGCACAGGCGCGATCACCCAGCTATTTGAAAGTAAAGCGCGGTATCCCCGAGAAATTTGTGCTGAAGTATTCACAATGGGGGGTAAAGAAGTCAATCTCGTAAGTTACGCCAGATACCCCAGCTGGAGTTGTGACGTCGATCTCACTGTCCGAGACAACCGAGAAGTTTGGGTGCAGCGTTGGGTCGTTCGATCCGGCCTGAACAGGATTCATGACCACGTTGTTCACTGAACTGAGGCCGGACCCGCGAATCACGATGAGAGTACCGCCACCCGCAGGACCCGAGGTTGGGGCACTGCTGGTCAGCGCGAACTTAGCACAGTTCTGCTGGGTGGGTGGCGTTGTGGTGGGTGGTGCTGTCGAAGGCGGCGCTGTGGTCGGTGGTGCTGTCGAAGGCGGCGCTGTCGAAGGCGGCGCTGTGGTCGGTGGCGCTGTGGTCGGTGGCGCTGTGGAAAGTGGCGACAATCTCAAGTCAATGTGGACGCCTAGGGGATTAAGAGCATTGTCGGCTAGGGCATGTAGGTTAGTAAAGATGAGCTTGATGCCATCGGCCGCCCATAGCAGCGTGCTGGTGATGAGGGCTGCCGAAGGGCCAGAGACCTGGTAAATCTTTGGCCAGTATTTGGCAAGACATGAAGACGCGATATCGGTGAGGCTGTGGAAAAGTCCTCCGGCGGCCTGCGACGTGGAAACGTCTGGATTCCGGTACGCCGCACTCAACTCGTTCACGCACACGCCATCCGTAAATATCTCGCTGATAACCTCGCTCGTCTTGACTGCTGTGCTGGCGGCTGCCCCGGGAAGGCGGCTGTAAACCATCGCCAAGGTTGTTGCGGCATAGGTCAGCGCGTCGATGATGATGCCTTCGGCAGTGGGAGCTATCAGCACTCTGCCGGAAGTGCCAGGCTGTGGCGTAACATCGAGTTCTCCACCGCCAGGAATGATGCTAGTGCGAATTCCTGAGCCGCCTGTCCGAAGGCTGAGCGCGGGAATGTCCTTCAGGATCGCGCTAGTGACCGGATCGACTGTTCCGGCCAAGGATGCCGACCAATCCGGCCGATAATCCGCCTCCAATGCATAGGTGCGGTTGCTCACAATCCGCAGTACTATCCCGGTACTGGTGACATCGGGACACCAGGACACCAAGTCGCCCGTGTCAGCGGTCACCTGAACTCCGCTCGAGGCCAGCGAGGCACTATCCCGGCAATCCGGCCGGGGAGTGCTGGCAACGCCCAGGAAACCGAGCAGGGCGCCGCGTATTGCATCCAGTACCTGTTGCGGGTTCAGTTTTATGGCCGCCCAATCAGACAGATGTGGGATGCTTGCGCTGAGGGTGTGACTGGCTAGGTCGTAAGTTGACGGGATCCACCGCCACTGGCCTGCCGTAGCATCGTAGTACGCGAGCGTTGCCGCGTCCGGTCCAGCCGCGACCCCGCTCTGCCGTGGCAGCGGTACCGGGATGCTTATCTTGACCGTGCGGCGCAGGCCTGCACCGCGTAGATGTAGCTCATACACTGGCCCAGCCAGTTCCAAGGTGGCAGGCGCTGGCCTAGAGGCCGACCTGGCAGTGACAGTGAGCCTGCCCGCACGGGTCACTGCCCCAGCAGGCACCAATACTTGGAAGCCATTGCGCAGCCGCAAGGTGGCAGCTTTCTCCGGATAGACCTGGACGCTGGCAGCAGCCTCGGGAAGTGCTGCATTGTGCCGTGCAGCGGTGCTGCACGCGGCTTGCATCAGAAGCAGCACGACCATGAAGACGGCTACAAGTGATAGTCGTGGACGAGGCGAGACAGCATTTACTGCGCCGGCCACACCATGCTGCGGATTTCCGCTGGCCATGACCCCACCCCCACTGGCGGCGGCGGATGGTATCGCACGACTACCAGTACCCAACGACTGCGCTAGCCACGTTTTTGACTCGCCACATTACGCTGGAGGCAAGCAGGATTCTACTCTTACCTATGGAATATCTGGAATAGTGGATGATTGCACGCGTCAGATTACTGCGGTCCCGTCATCCCTGGTGCGTATACCGTTAGCGCTGGCGAGGCCCAGCGACGTACTCCGAACAGAGACAGCGCGTCTGGGAGCCGAGTCGTGAGACGCCGGCGCTGGTCATCTTGATCGACGAGTATGCCGAACTCGCCGACGATGCCCCGGGGGCCGTCAGGCATGCCGACTCGATCGCCCGGCGCGGGCGCGCCGTGGCCGTCAATCTCATCGTGGCCACCCAGCGGCCGACGCAGAAGGCCACGGGACACGGCGCGGTGCGCTCCCTAGATGGACGTGCGCATCTGCTTCCGAGTCCGAGAACGCAAAGACGTCGATCTCGTTCTCGGACAAGGCATGCTGGCCGCTGTCCGTCCTCCCCGTGGGGGTCACCGTGGTGAATCCCGCGGAAAGCAGCCAGTCCCGTAGCTCGGGAAGCCGAACCGCCGCTTGACGAAGGTCACCTGTCGGGTCCGGCCGCCGCGGATGACCGTCGTCCGCTCCTGTCCCGTGCCGAAATCCAGTGCAGGGTCTGACCTGCTGCTTTACGCTCGGCGCTCGTGCTGATCCGTCTCGTCTACCTGTTCATGGTCCGGGTGTCCGGCTGGCTGGCGCTCCTGGCTCGCAGCGACGCCGCCAAGGACGCGGAGATCTTGGTTCTGCGGCATGAGATCGCGGTGCTGCGTCGTCAGGTCGGCAGCCCGCGGCTGGACTGGGCTGACCGTGCCGTGCTCGCTGCCCTGGCCAGGCTGTTGCCCGGTCGGCTGCGGCTGCACCGGATCGTGGCACCGGGAACCCTGCTGGCCTGGCACCGGCGTCTGGTCAGCAGAAAATGGACCTATCCGAACATACCGGGACGGCCACCGGTCTCGGATGAGGTGCGGGCTCTGGTGGAGCAGCTGGCGCGGCAGAACCCCGGCTGGGGCTACCGGCGCATCCAGGGTGAGCTGCTCGGCCTGGGGCACAGGGTGGGGGAGGGGACGATCCGCCGGATCCTGGCCGCCGCCGGTCTCGGCCCCGCGCCGCGCCGGGCGTCGCCGGCATGGCGGCAGTTCCTGAAGGCCCAGGCGTCCGGCATCCTCGCCTGCGACTTCATGCATGTGGACACCGTGCTGCTACGGCGCCTTTATGTCTTGTTCGTGATGGAGGTCCAGACTCGCGCCGTCCATGTCGTGGGCGTCACCGCTCATCCGACCGGAGCCTGGACCACCCAGCAGGCCCGCAACCTCATGATGGACCTCAGCGAGCGCGCCGGGCAGTTCAGGTTCCTCATTCGTGACCGCGACAGCAAGTTCACCGTCGCGTTCGACGACGTCTTCGCCGGCAACGGCACGCGGGTGATCAAGGCACCGGTCCGGTCGCCGCGGGCGAAACCTCGGGTTGCATACTGCACCTCTTCTGGTCGGTGGGGCGGGATGTGTTGTTGTTGTCGTGGTGGAGACGGTAGCGGTGGGGTCGGACAGTTCCGGCGGGTTCATGCGTTGCCCGCGGGAACGGCAGGGAGGGGGGCTCGTTTGCTGAGCTTGCGTCCCTGTACTCGGGTTGGCGGATTCTCGCCGGGCGGCGGGTAGAGGCACTGGCCTTTGTCGTTGAAGGGGTGTCCGGTGATGAGCCCCGCGTGGTGCCAGACCTTGACGGTTCTGGTGGATACGCCGAGCAGTGCGGCGGTTTCGGCCAGGGTGAGCATGCCGGCGTCGCGGAGGCGCTGCTCGCGGCTGCGCAGGCCGTAGTCGTCGCGGATGTTGCGGACCGTGAGCCGGTGGAAGGGGCGGCCTTCGCCGCTGGTCAGGCCGCGGGCGTTGAGGATGCCGGCGATCTCGGTATGGGTGTGGCGGCCGAGTAGCTCATCGATGGCGGCGACGGCCTCGGCGGGAGTCTTGCGCATCTGGGCGGCGGTGGGCGGGACCGGCATGGTGAGGGTGCGGTGCTGTCCGCCGGGCAGGCGGACGTGCGCGGTGATGGTGTCCCGGGTTCTGGTCACGGTGACGTCGGTGAGCAGCAGCCGGGTGATGCGCTTGCGTTCCCGGGCGGGGGTGGCGGGGTCGTTCCAGATCGCGGGCAGGTCGGTGACCAGCTGGTGGATCCGTGTTTTCTGGGCGGCGGTGAGCTGCCCAGTGTCCTGCTTGCGGGCCTGCTCGCAGGTGTCCTGCGCCTGGCGCAGGGCGCGTAGCGCGGTGTTCCAGTCGGCTTCGAGAGTGTCGGCGACGAGCCGGTTGGCGGGGTCGACGGCGAGATAGCGGCGGCGGGCCAGGTCGGCGTGGTAGCGGGCGCGCTCGACGTGCGCGGCGCGCAGGGTGTCCGCCTCGGCTGCGCGGTGCTCCAGCTCGGCAGTAACGGTGAGGGCAGCTTCGATGGCCAGCGGGGTGAGGGTATCGATGAGCAGCTGCCCGATCTGCTGGTCCAGGCCGGCGCCGGGGACGGCCTGGCAGATCCGGCGGCCGCGGGAGATGCCGTCGCGCTGGCACACGTAGGTGGGCCGTTCCTGGCCACGGCGCTGGTGGTAGCGGACGGTCATGCGCTGCCCGCAGGTCCCGCAGATGATGATGCCCTGCAGCAGGGCGGGTCCTTCGCGGGGCGGCCCGGCGGCCCGGTCCTGGCCGTGCGCGGCGGCGTTCGCGGTCAGCCGGGCGCGGTTGGCGTCGTATTGCTCCTGGGTGATGTATCCGGGGTGGGCGCCGGGGATGAAGGAGATCCATTCCTCGCGGGGCAGCGCGGTGCGGGACAGCTTCCCGCCGGGAAGCTTGATGTCGCGGTGCCGGCCGAAGGTGAACGCGCCCGCATACCGGGGGTTGTGCAGGATCCGCAGCACGACGTGGTGGACCAGTGGCTTCCAGTCGATCTCGCCCTTACGGGGTCCCATCCGGTGCCGCCAGGGGAAACTGAGGCCCGCGGCGCTGAACGCCTTCACGCACGCGGTGGCCGACCTGGTCGCGGTGAACGTGGCGAACAGGTGCGCGACGGCGCCGCGGACGGCGGTGTCGGGGTCGAGGATGACGTGACCGGCGGCGTCGTAGACCAGGCCGACGGGCAGCGGGGTGATCAGCTCGCCGCGGCGGGCCTTGGACAAGATCCCGCCGCGCAGCCGGGCCCGGATGAAATGCAATTCTGCCTCCGAGATTTGCCCTTTCATGCCCAGGACCAGGCGATCGTTAAAATTCCTCGGGTCGTAGAGGCCGTCTTCGTCGCAGATGAGGGTGCCGGTCAGGCCGCAGAGCTCGAGGAGCTGGTGCCAGTCGGCGGAGTTGCGGGCCAGCCGGGAGCATTCCAGGCCGAGCACGATCCCGGCCCGGCCCAGGGATACCTCGGCGACCAGCTGCTGGAATCCTTCCCGGTCGGCGGCGCTGGCGCCGGAGTGGCCCTGGTCGATGTCGATCACGGTGATCTGGGCGGCGGCCCAGCCGAGCGCGATCGCCTTGCCGCGCAGGTCGTACTGGCGGATCGCGGACTCGGTGTTGTTGATGACCTGCTTGAGGGTGGACTGGCGGACATACAGCAGAGCGGCTCTGGACAGGTGGGCGGCGGTGACCTTCGAGGATGCGGTGTCGGTGAGCACGGGTGCTCCATTCCCCGCCGCGGCGGGATCGAGAGGGTGAGACGGGCCGGTCAGGTAACGGCCAGCGCGACGGCGAGTCCGGCCAGAGCATGGATGAGCTCGGTAGTCACCGGCTCGGGCAGCACGGCCTGCGGCCGGGTTGCTGCGGCGGCGCCAGATGATGTCCGGGTGCTGTCCGGGTGGGTGGCGGGGGTCAGGTGAGCCAGGGCGCGCCGCCAGGCGGTGATGCCCTTGCCGGTGAGCACGCCGAGCCCGAGCGGGAACGCGCTCGCGCGTGCGTGCAAGGCGGCATGACGCAGCTGCTCGTAGCGGGCGTCCAGCCCGCCGCCGGGAGCGCAGTCCTGGCCGGCATCCGGACGGGTATCCGGTTTAGCAGCCGCGGGGCCAGGCGAGGTGAGCAGGGGCAGGGACGAGTTCTCCTCCTGTTCGCGTCCGCGGGCGGATGGGTCAGCGGCTTTTGGAGTGCTCCCGGCGGCGGGCCAGCGCTCGCTCGATGGAGCGGGGGTGCACGCGCACCCCGAACTCCGCGGCGATGGGATCGGCCAGCCCGGCGGCTTTCAGGGCGGGATCGGCTGCCAGCTGCTGCTCGGCCCAGGCGAGGATCTGTTCGGTGAGCTTGTGGCCGCCGCGGGGTCCGGGCTTGGCCGGCACTAGCCCCTCCAGGCCGGAGGCGGCCAGGGCGGCGGCTGCCTGGTAGTACGACGGCCGGGAGTAGCCGAACGCTGCCGCCGTGGCGGTGACCGGCGCGCCATCCACCGTGACGGCTCGCACCATCTCGTACTTGACCTGCACCGCGTCGCGGGCGTCGAAGAACTCCTGGGTCAGGAATGCCCCGTCGGTGACCTGCTCGGGGTGCGGGTTCAGGCACCGCGACTCGCGCAGCGCGGTCACCTTCGGGTCCTCCGGTGATCCTCGCGGGACCATGCCGCCTCCCAGCCGATACCCTCGTTAGGAGGATTTTGCCGTTTTCTGATGACCATTTCACCAGGACACGCCGCAGAATCATGAAGAAGACCAGGAAAACAGCTAGGCAGTGACGCCAGATCCATTCTGATGGAGCGGCGTAGGTCAGCATGACCGGCGTAATCATCTTGACGTTCACGGCGTAATCCGCTTAACGGCCTCGCCGCTGCCCGGCTGGGATCGCAGCCGGTCGATCAGGTCCGCCAGCGCCAGCAGGCCGCCGACGGTGAACGGGCACCGGCCATCCGCAATCACCACGAACGGATCAGCGGAAGCTACGTCAGTCCACCCGGCGGGCAGCGAGAACAGCTCGCCATCCTCGTCGTGCAGGTGGACCCGGTCCTCACCCCAGTTCTGGCGGTGCGCGACGAACTCGAAGTCCCGGCCGGACAGCGGATGGAACTGGTGCGTCACCCGCACACGTCGGTACCGGTCATCTGGATGGGGTGTCGTTGGCGATGTGGTCCAACTCATTCGCTGAGCGATTCGTGGGAACACTGCGCCGCGAGTGCCTGGACCACGTGCTGTTCCTCGGCGAGCAGCATCTGCGGAAGGTGCTCGCCGAGTACGCGCGGCACTATAACGGCCACCGTCCGCACCAAGGCCGGCAGCAGGAACCCCCGCTGAGGCAGCCCGGCCACGCCGTCGATATCACCGCCCGGATCGAGCGCAGGAGCGTCGTCGGCGGCCTGATCAGCGAATATCGCAGAGTAGCGTAGCGAGCGCGAAATGCCAGGTCAGCGGCTGTGAATGAGTTTTGGCACGGGACAGGGCGATGCCCGGGACTTTCGGCGGGCGTCCCGGCTTGCGCCGCTTGCTCGTGTCGTATTTCTTCGCCGCCAGCCTGCGGGGCCAGGCCAGCAGCGTCGCTGGCGTCACGGGGAAGACCTCGGCCCAGCGCCTGCGCGGTACAAGCCGCGCCAGCGCGGCGAACCAGGCCCGGTCGGTCGGCTCGTACCGCACCCGGCCGGTGTGCCGCCGCAGTACCGCGTTCTCGTGCCGGAGCACCAGCAGTTCGGCATCCTTCGCCAGGTCGCCGCGGAACACCAGGACGGCCAGGCCGAGTACCCGGCACGTGAGCAAGTAGACGATCTTGAGCAGCACCCGGCAAGCTAACCAGCCCCACGTCAAGCCTGCTGGCGGAAGCGCAGGTCAGCCACTCAATCGAGTATTCGAGCGGTACACCATCGGTGTCCGGAGGGACCCATGACCAAGTCTGGCAGGGAGATAGTGGAGATTTTCGAGGCGTTTGACCTGACGGGGACGGCCTGGTCGGCGGCGCAGCTGACCGGGTGTGACGCGAAGACGGTGACCCGGTATGTGGCGGTCCGGGAGGCGGGCGGGGATCCGCTGGGGAGGGCGGCGCGGCCGCGGCTGATCGGCGCGTTCATGACGAAGATCGAGGAGCTGGTGGACCGGAGCAAGGGTAAGATCCGGGCGGATGTGGCGCACCGGAAGATCACCGCGATGGGCTACCGGGGGTCGGAGCGATCGACCCGGCGGGCGGTGGCGGAGGTGAAGGAGGCCTGGCGGGCGGGCCGCCGCCGGCGGTATAGGCCGTGGTCCCGGAGCCGGGATGTGGCTGCAGCGGGACTGGGGCGATGGCCCGCGGATCGGCGGGTGGAAGACCCAGCTGTTCTCGGCGTGGCTGGCTTGGTCGCGGTTCCGGGTGGTGATCCCCGCCTGGGACCAGCAGCTCGGCACGCTGACCTGGTGCCTGGACCAGGCGCTGCGGCAGGCTCGCTCGGTCATTGCATCCTCAAGGCTTAACTTACCAGCCCGACGACCTGCTCGCCGCTGCGCACCATTGACGCTCACTTCCGGGCGTAAGGAAGATCAAGTAGGTCAGTGGGCTTCAGACCGTACTCCACGAACATCTCGTCGGTTAGGCGTGCGACAAGGGAGGTCTTGGCTCCCTCGCTAAGCCCTGGCGCTGCGCGGATCGACTCGGCGACGACGTCGTGAATAGCCTGCGCCGTGGCCCTCGTCTGACCTGCACTCCGCATCCTGATGAAAGTCTGCTTCCAGTAGTGATCCATGCCGGTGTGTACGTCTCTCTGCATCAGCCGGGTCAGCGCCGACCTCGAATTGTAGCCAGCCACACCCTTCATCACCGATTGGGGAGCGAGATGTGCTGATTGCACTTTCTTACCAGTGACACCTTGGACCTTCCGATACTCAGGCGTCCGACCGTGAGGCTGCAACTGCGTAAGCTCGCCGCTACTGACCTCTCCGGTGGCTCCCTCCTGTTCTAGCATCGTCTGAAATTCTGCAAACTCATCACGCTCGATCGCAGCGCCCCCGCTTGCGGTTAGCGACGCCGCCTCGCGAGTGGCCTCGCCAGAGGCCAACTTCCCTGTCGCAGCCTCGACGCCGGTCTTTGTTGCCAGCTCAACGCCCTCCTTCGCGACGTCTTCGACGGCTGCACGGCCGAGCGCCTTGAGCCCCGCTCGGCCGAGCGCGACGCTAGCTTTCACTGAAAGGGAAGCGAGAAGATCGAACGGAATGAGGTCGATTGGATCCACGAGCGGCGACTTCAGTGGAGCCTCTCCGACAGTCGTCGCGTTGCCATTGATGTCGTAAACCTTATAAACACCGCCCTCCATATTGAAGAATCCAATCACTGAACCCGTCTTTGGGTCATTAATACGCCTCAGGCCGAGCGAATACGCCCGGGTCTCAAATGGTGTGCGGCCCGGCACCGGTGGAAGCTTCTTCGGTTGCTGGTACATTTCGCTCTCAATGGCTTCCTTGCTCGCCCACGCAGGGAGGCCGGGCGGTCGAGGCGCGACCTGCGGTGACTGCGTCGAGGCTGGCAACGTGGCGCCCGGTGGCGCCGGTCCGGATCCAGGCTGGGGCAGTTGCGTACGGGCAGCCGGTGACGGACTCGATCGTGGTCCAGGGCCCGCTTGCTTGTGAAGCTCCGTGTCGACCGCGCTTTTCAGGCCGGGGGAGAGACCGCCACCTAGCCATTGGACCTTCGTGCCCGGATCGGCGTGAAGCGAGCTCGGCGGGCCGCCGAGCCAGCGAACCCCGGCCGGCGAGGCAGGCGCAAGCCCCAGCGATTGCCGGATCTTGTCCTCGTCGGAGTCGGTCCCCCGGATTTTGCTTTCGTCCTCGGCTGCCTGCCGCTGGAGCGAGCGCCCCACCCTCCTGGACGGGGTGGCATCAGCGCCAGCCGGCGATCGCGCGGTACCGGTTCCGGCTTCCCGTGCCTGCCGCTCCGCGGCATCGACCCCTGCGATCGGGAGCGGAGCGCGCCTCTGCGGTCCGGTGCCCGCCTGCTGGACGACGTGGGCGAGCTCGTGCCAGAGTCGGCGGCGTCCGTCTACGCTGTCCGGCGCGTAGCGGCCAACGGCAAACACGACGTGCGGGCCGACCGTATACGCGCTTGCGTTCACCGCATCAGCAGAACGGGCCGCCTCACCGTCGGTGTGCACGCGGACATGGCTGAAGTCGCGTCTGAAGCGGTCCCTTGCGGCACCGTTCACCTCGCTGGCGAGCGGAACGCCGGGACGTGCCAGCACGTCGTTCACGATCTCTGGTGCGAACGGAGTGTGCGACGTGCCGGGCCCGGCCGCGCGGGACGTGGTGTCCGGAGTCACAGCTGCGCGGACCCCACCGAGACCAATCAACCCTTCGCAGGCACAACGACGCTGCAGCACTGCCGACGGCGGTGACGCAAATTCAGGCTGCGGGTACACGTACTCAGAGCCCATCTGAAGATCTTATTGCCGCGTCCTGGGAGCTCACAAGCGTACCGACTAACTAATGGCACTATTACGGTTGGCTATTACACGTCTGGGCAGGATATGGGCGCTCAGTTCGCGGAGGGTAAGCCAGAAGGCGCTGCTCGATGCTCCTCAAATGGTGTTTGTGAGGCTCCTCAAATGGTGTTTGTGAGCTAAATCATGGGATAAGTCCGGCTGTCGATGGCGGTCGGTTAGCGTTAGCTGTAGTTTTCCAGCTGCAAAATTTCATCGACGACTTGCAGCCATTTATGCTGTCGAGTGGAGGGTTGGTAGGCCCCGCCCGAACTCCGCAGCGCCCTGTGCGCCATCGATCAGCATGTCAGTACAGACATAGCCGCGTCCGTCTCAGCCAAGCAGCATGAAAACTTGACACAAACGTCCAGAAGTTCCTAGTACTACAACAGCGGGCTGTGATGTTGTCTGGCGTGGCTGCGTGATCTGACCGTCCTGGTCGGCCAGGCTTGGCGCATGCTGGCTGTCGTGGATGACGCGCGGATGCGGGACGGGGCCGGGCACGCCCTGTGGTCAGAGTCGTTCAATGAGATGTTCGCGCAGGTCGCGGGGGTGTTCGCCAACGCGTCGGCGCGCAGGCACGGGCGGGCGTACCTGCTGGGGCTGCTGTCGCACACGGAGCGGAAGAACTCGTGGTGGCTGGCGGAGTTCGCGGGGGACACATCGCCGGACGGGATGCAGCGGCTGCTGAATTTCTCGCCGTGGGACGAGGACGCGTGCCGGGACGCGCTGGCCCGGTATGTGGCGCGGAACCTCGGGGATGCGGGCGCGGTGCTGGCGGCCGGCGAGACGGGGTTCCTGAAGAAGGGGACCCGGTCGGCCGGCGTGGCCAGGCAGTACACGGGCACAGCGGGCCGGGTGGAGAACTCGCAGGCCGGGGTGTTCCTGGCGTATGCCGCGCCGGACGGGAGCCGGGCGCTGATCGACCGGGAGCTGTACCTGCCGGAGATTTGGACGGGTGACCGGGAGCGGTGCCGGGCGGCCGGGATCGGCGACGACGTGGCGTTCGCGACGAAGCCGCGGCTGGCAATGTCGATGATCGGGCGCGCGGTGAAGGCGGGGGTGCCGTTTTCCTGGGTGACCGGGGACGAAGCCTATGGTGGCAACCCGGGGCTGCGGGAATGGCTGGAAAAGGAGAAGATCCCGTACGTCCTCGGGATCGCGTGCAACGCGATGATCGCCACCGCGGTGGGCGTGAAGCGGGCGGGCTGGCCGCCCTCGTGCCTGCGGCCGGGTGGCAGCGGCTGAGCTGCGCTGACGGGTCCAAGGGGCCGAGGCTTTACGACTGGGCGCTCATCGGCACGGACAGCCCGCAGCACTGGCTGCTGGTCCGCCGGCCCTTGCACCCGAACGAGAAAGGCGAGCTTGAGCTGGCGTTTTTCCGCTGCTATTCGCCGCAGCCGGCTACCCTGCCCGAGCTCGCCGCCGTCGCCGGAGCCAGATGGGGAATTGAGGACTGCTTCGCCGAGGCCAAGAATGAGGCCGGCCTGGACCACTACCAGGTCCGCAAGTACCGCGCCTGGTACCGCCACGTCACCTTGTCTATGCTCGCCCACGCGTTCCTGGCCGCCACCGCCCGCGCCGCCCGGCCTTCCCCGTGCCCGCCGGAACCTGTCCCTGCCCGCGGGAACGCTCCCAGCGAGCCGGGAAAAAAGGGGACCTGACGCCTGCGGGCAAATCTTCGCCCGCCCAGGACATACGCCCCTCCAGCCTTCATAACGGACGATAGCGGGCGCGACCTGATACCCCTCACCGCCGGAGAGGCCCGCCGGCTGTTCAACCTGCACACCCGCGTCACCCACCCGGACGAGTATCACGTGCGCTGGTCAGACTGGCGACGATACCGCCAGGCAGCCGCCCGCAGATCGCACTACGCCCGCCGGGCGGAAGTCCCGGGTCACGTATGACTGCCCGCAGGGTCCCGCGCAGCCGTAAAATCGCCGCGGCAGCCTCCACGGGAGCGGGAACCGCAGATGAGAGTCGGGATCTCCGGGACGCACGGGACCGGGAAGACGACGCTGGCCGGGGCGCTGTGCGCGCGCCTGCCCGGCCACGTGATGGCGGACGAGCCGTACTACCTGCTGGAGGAAGAGGGGTACGAGTTCGGGTTCCCGCCATCGCTTGAGGACTACCGGGCGCTGCTGGCACGCTCGGTGCAGAGCCTGAGCTCGCCGCCGCCGCTGCCCGCGATTGTCTTCGAC
>Ga0302325_10009752_pt1 | contig 20930 bp, 6 predicted proteins | sample Palsa_T0_2_FD_201948 | JGI IMG/M metagenome (GOLD analysis project Ga0302325, IMG submission 201948) | Peat permafrost microbial communities from Stordalen Mire near Abisko, Sweden - Palsa_T0_2 | ecosystem: Environmental > Terrestrial > Soil > Palsa > Peat permafrost | place: Sweden: Abisko...
TTCCCGAATTGGTGAGCTCATGCGGGACCGGCTTGACACCGAGCAGTTCAGCCGGATCAAGTTTTCCTTTCACGTGTTTCCCGATGACTGGGATTCGCAGAATCCGGCGCGTCCGAGCAACCCGACGCTCTACCCGGATCTTGAACGGCGCCAAGATTCGAACCGCGTGGGTCGAGTCTCGAAACGGATGATCGACATTTTGGGAAGCCTGTCGTTACTGGCGCTATTGTCACCGGTTTTCCTGGTGGCCGCGGCGGCCATCAAACTGACTTCCCGCGGGCCGGTCTTATTCCGCCAGAAACGCATCGGCGAGCACGGAACTCCGTTCACATTTTTCAAATTCCGGTCGATGTACGCGAATAACGATTCGCGCGAACACGAGGAGTATGTCCGCCGGTTGATTGGCGGACAAGCGGAAAAGAAATCGGCGGGCGGCAACGGAGCGGGCGTCTTCAAGCTGACCAACGATCCGCGGATTACGCCGGTCGGCAGGATTCTGCGCCGCTCCAGCATGGACGAGCTGCCGCAGTTAATCAACGTGCTGCGCGGCGAGATGTCGTTGGTCGGCCCCCGCCCGCCACTGCCCTATGAAGTGGAAGCCTACGCCACCTGGCATCGCCGCCGACTGCTGGAAGCGAAGCCGGGAATCACCGGGCTCTGGCAGGTGTACGGACGCAGCCGGGTGGAATTTGACGACATGGTGCGACTGGATTTGCGCTATGCCCGCGATTGTTCTCCTCTACTCGATCTCAAAATTCTTCTGCAGACGCCAAAAGCAGTGATCAGCGGCGACGGCGCCTGCTAGTTCCTGAAGTTCTCGGTAATCTTTCTCCCATCGTAGCTCATGCAGTTCGGGAACCCGCGCCAAACTCTGTAAAGGATGCAATGCCAACTTCTCTGTTAACGACCAATGTTTTCCTCAAGCAGCCGACTCATAAAGTAAATTCCCTGATTCGGTTTGGTGTCATCGGCTACGGTTATTGGGGGCCGAATGTCGTGCGGAATCTGCGCGGCCTGGAAGGCTGCCAGGTGGTCGGAATCTGCGATCAGAGTCCTGCCGCCCGCAAGCGCATCCAGGCGGCGCATCATGGGATCCCGGTCCTCAGCGACTTCCACGAACTGGTGAAATCGCCCGAGGTCGATGCCATCGCTGTGATTACCCCGGTGTGGACGCACTATGAACTGGCCAAGGCCGCGCTGCAAAACGGCAAGCATGTGTTCGTAGAAAAGCCGTTGACCAGCAACGCCGCGCAAGCCGAAGAACTGATCAACCTGGCGGAGCAGAAGCACCTCCAGATCATGGTGGACCACACGTTCCTGTTTACGGGCGCGGTCCGCAAAATAAAAAAACTCCTCGAGGAGGAGATCCTCGGCAAGCTCTATTACTACGATTCGACCAGGGTGAATCTGGGACTTTTTCAGCATGATTGCAACGTGATCTGGGATCTCGCGCCGCACGACCTCTCGATCATGAACCACCTGCTGCACAAAGACGCGGAGGCCATTTCGGCCACCGGGCAAGCCCACCTCAACGGTCACGAGGATATCGCTTTCATCACCGCGTATTACCCCGACAAAATGATCGCGCATGTCAACGTGAACTGGATCTCGCCGGTCAAAATTCGAACCACGCTGATTGGCGGCGAAAAGAAAATGCTGGTCTGGAACGATCTCGAAGCCGACGAGAAGTTGAAGATTTACGACAAGGGCGTGGATGTAAAAAACCAGGAAGGCGTTTACAACCTTCTGGTCAGCTACCGCTCGGGTGACATGTGGGCGCCGCAGGTTGAACAGGTGGAAGCACTCAAACTGGAACTTGGATACTTCGTGGAATGCATCAAGAAAAACGAAACGCCCTTCAACGACGGGCGTGCGGGATTGAAGGTGGTTCGAATGCTCGAAGCAGCCAATGAATCTCTCGCGAAACGCGGATCGCTCGTTTACCTGTAGATTCCCTGGGTTCAACCGAGGCTGACTGTGCCGGAAGACTTTTATCTGCGTCCGAACGTGGTCGTGGAACCTCTCGTCCACCACTGGTATGCCTGGTCGCACCTGATTCCGCCCGCCACCGCGGCACGCAATGAGACCGAGCGGCACCTGCGGATCATGGATTCGTTCATCCAGGCGCCGGAGGCGCATGCCGCTGCCGTGAAGGATCCAAAGCTGTTGGGCGGGCCTTTCATGGACCTCTCGCGCGACCACTTGGATCTGGTCAAGCAGCTCGCAGACGAAACTCGTAACAGTCCTCTGGCGAGACTATCGCAGGCCATTTGCCAGCTGGATGCGATGCTGCGCGAAAACGCCAAGGGATACTCGCTCGAACCGCTCTACGAAATGGTGCCCGAGCCGCTGAAGGGATACGTGGAGCTCGTGTATGACTTGCACAACAATGCTTCGTTTCGATTATTGGAGCCTCTCTTATACAAGAGCGACTTCTACGATCCGAAACTGCAAAGCATCATGCTCTCGCTGATCACCGGAGATGAGCGGCCATTCGTGCTGAGCACTCCTCGTTTCAAGGAGAAGGGCAGTGTCCAACTCCCCGTTCCCTTTGCCAGCGAGCAAATCGATTTCCTTTTCCGCTTGAAGGACGAGCCCGCCAGATTTACCGAAATCAAGGGCCACCTCGGCTTGAAGGATGAGGATGACGAAGCGCTCTCGGCTTTGCTGAGTACGACGCCGACGAGGAAATACCAGCCCTACGACGGCAAGGCCGCCCGCTGGCGGTATTTTGGTCATGCCTGCATTCTGCTCGAGGCGGGGGGAGCCAGTATTCTGACCGATCCCGTGCTGAGCTACACCTACGAGAACAATGTCTCGCGCTACACCTACGAAGACTTGCCGGATGTGATCGACTGCGTTTTGATCACGCACAATCATCAGGACCACCTGCTCTTTGAAACCCTGTTGCAGCTTCGTTCGAGGATCCGCACCATCGTGGTGCCGAGAAATGCCGGCGGATCTCTCCAGGACCCATCGATGAAGCTGATCCTGCGACAGTGCGGGTTCAAGAATGTCGTCGAGATGGAAGAGATGGAGGAAGCTCAGTTTGGACCGCTGCACATCACCACGCTGCCCTTTTTTGGGGAGCATGGCGATCTGGATGTTCGGACCAAACTGGCATACTTTGTTCGCGTGAATGGGCATTCTCTGTTGTTCGCGGCCGATTCCTGCAACATCAGTCCGGAGATGTACCGGCACGTTCATGCCGAGCTCGGCGACGTCGATGCGGTGTTTTTGGGGATGGAATGTTCCGGGGCGCCCATGTCGTGGCTCTACGGACCGCTGCTCACCGAAAAAATGGAACGCGCGCACGACCAGTCGCGACGGCTCGCGGGCTCGAATTTTGAGCGCGGCAACGCCATCGTCGAGCAGTTTCGCTGCAAGGAAGTCTACGTTTATGCCATGGGACAAGAACCTTGGTTGAACTACGTGATGAGTGTGAAGTACACCCCGGAATCGCATCCCATCGTTCAGTCGAACCAGTTGCTTGAGGCCTGCCGGGCGAAGGGCATGATCGCCGAGCGCCTTTTCGGCGAAAGAGAGATTTTCCTCTCGTAATCGAGCTTCTTTCCTCCCAGATGCAATCATGTTAAGCAAGCCTGCTCGCTCGGAAACCCTCAGCTCTGAAGATCGGCGAAAGCTGCTGGTGCGGTCGAATGGCACCGCCTCGGACTATCCCCGAACTCTGTGCATTCATCAGTTGTTCGAGCAAGAGGCCGCTCGGCGTCCAGACGCCGTGGCGGTTCGCTTCGCGAATGAGCAGTTAACCTACCGCCAAGTCAACGAGCGTGCAAACCAGCTTGCGCACCGGCTGCGTAAACTGGGGGTTGGACCGGAAGTCATGGTCGGCACGCTGCTCGATCGATCGCTCGACCTCGTCATAGCGCTATTGGCGATTCTGAAAGCTGGCGGCGCTTTTGTTCCTCTGGATGCTGGCTACCCGCTCGAACGGCTGGCGTTCATGGCGTCTGACACAGCCGCGCCGGTCATGCTGGTCGAAGATTCGTTTGCCGAGCGTCTGTCGAGCCCAGACTGGTTGCGGGGCAAGGCGCTCTCGCTCGAGCAGAACCGCGCCGACATCGCCCGGGAAAGTATCGAAAATCCGATCAACCAAACCACCGCGGAAAATCTGGCGTATGTGATGTACACCTCCGGTTCTTCCGGCCGGCCGAAGGGTGTGATGGTCCCTCACCGGGCCGTGGTTCGGCTGGTGAAGAACACGAATTATATCGAGCTGAATGAAAGGGAAGTGTTTCTGCAGTTCTCGCCTGTTTCTTTTGACGCCTCGACCCTCGAAATCTGGGGGCCGCTGCTAAACGGGGGATGCCTGGCGATGATGCCTCCCGAACGGCAGTCGGTCAGCGACTTGGGGACGGCCATTCGACAATTTGGCGTGACCACGCTCTGGCTGACCGCCGGTCTGTTTAACGTGATGGTGGAGCAGCGACTCGAGGACCTGAAGCCGCTGAAGCAACTGCTGGCAGGAGGAGATGCGCTCTCTCCCTCACACGTCCGCAAAGCTCTCGAAGGCTTGCCGGGCTGCAGGCTGATCAACGGATACGGTCCTACCGAAGGCACGACCTTCACTTGTTGCCACACGATTACGGCCGAGGACGCAGAAGGCAGCTCGATTCCGATTGGCCGGCCCATTTCGAACACCCAGGTTTACTTGCTGGACTCCGAGAATGAGCTGGTTCGGCCGGGCGAAGTGGGCGAGCTTTCGATTGGCGGAGATGGTCTTGCGCGTGGCTATTTGAACCAGCCCGAGCTTACGGATCGAAAGTTCGTCCGCCATCTGTTCCGCGATGGACACGAAGCTCGAATCTACAAGACCGGTGATCTTGCGAGAGATCGCGGCGATGGCAGCATCGAGTTCATCGGACGCACGGATAACCAGGTCAAGATCCGAGGGTATCGCGTCGAGCCGGGCGAGATCGAGGCGGTGATCATGGGGCATCCTTCCGTGCGTTCGACCGTCGTCGTTCCCAGGCAGGACACACCTGGAGAAAAGAAATTGGTTGCTTATGTCGTTCCGGTGGACAAGGACTGCTCGATTGCCAGGTTGCGTGGGTACCTGCAAACGAAGCTGCCTTCTTATATGCTGCCGGCCGCATTTGTATTGATGGAGTCTTGGCCGCTCTCACCCAATGGAAAACTGGACCGAGCGGCCTTGCCCGCGCCCCCAGAGACCGACAGCGGTCCTCCGCGGGCTCGATCGGCACAGGGCGAGATGGAGCGGAAAATCGAATCGGCCTGGCTGAAAGTGCTCCGTTTGCAGCAGGTTGGCGCTGACGATAATTTCTTTGATGTGGGCGGGGACTCGTTGCAGTTGCTGATGGTGCATGCCGAGATACAAAAGGCCATCGAATCCGAATTTCCCCTAACCGACCTGTTCGAATATTCCACCATCCGCACTCTGGCGCGGCATCTGGCGGGCGCCGATGGACAGCGCGCGGCCGGGGCCGAAGTGCGGGAGAGAGCTCGCCAGCAGAAGATGGTCTGGGCAGCGCAGATGCGGGCGAGGGAGAGCCAGGTTCATGAGTAGTACGGTCGAGAACGGCAACCCAGGTTCGGTTGCCATCATCGGTTTAGCCGGGCGCTTTCCAGGCGCGAAAGATGTTCACCAGTTCTGGAGCAATCTGGCCAATGGTGTCGAATCGATTACGCGCCTGAACGACGAAGAGCTGGAGGCGGGCGACCGAACCCTGTGGAGCCGACCCGATTTCGTGAAAGCGCGCGGCATCCTCGAGGACGTCGATCTTTTCGACGCGAATTTCTGGGGCATGCTTCCGAGGGAAGCCGAGACCACGGATCCTCAGCACCGGATCTTCATGGAATGCGCCTGGCAGGCTTTGGAGGACGCAGGCTACGATTCAGCGACCTACAAAGGCGCGGTCGGCGTGTTTGCCGGTTGCAGCATGAACACTTACTTCCTGCTGAACCTCTGCAGCGATCGGAAGTTCGTGGATGAGTTTACCCGCACCTATCAGGTCGGTTCGTACCCGACCCTGGTTGGGAACCACATTGATTTTCTCGCGACCAGGGTCGCCTACAAGCTGAACCTGCGCGGGCCCGCCTACACCGTGCAATGCGGCTGCTCGACGTCGCTCGTTGCCATCTGCCAGGCCTGCCAAAGCTTGCTGACCTACCAGTCCGACATGGCGCTGGCCGGCGGGGTGTCGGCCAGCTTCCCGCAAAAGCGCGGTTACCTGTATCAGCCCGACGGCATGGCTTCCCCGGACGGACATTGTCGGACTTTCGACGCGCAGGCTCAGGGAACTGTCTTTGGAAGCGGCGCGGCCGTAGTGCTGCTCAAGCGACTGGACGACGCGATCGTAGACGGCGACCACATCTACGCCGTGATCAAGGGCTTCGCACTGAATAATGACGGCTCCGCCAAAGTGGGTTTCGCGGCGCCGGGTGTGGAGGGCCAAGCGCAGGTCATTGCCATGGCGCAGGCCGCTGCGGGAGTTCGGCCCGAATCGATCAGCTACATCGAGGCCCACGGAACCGGGACGCCGCTGGGCGATCCGATTGAAGTCGCCGCCGCCACCAAGGCGTTCCGCGCAAGCACTAAGGCCAAAAACTTCTGCGCCATCGGCACCGCCAAGACCAACGTCGGACATCTGGATATCGCGGCGGGGGCAACCGGGCTGATCAAGACGGTGCTCTCGCTAACGCACAACCAGTTGCCCCCTTCGCTGCACTTTGAGAGACCCAATCCCAAGCTCGATCTTGAGAACAGCCCTTTTTACGTCAACACCAAGCTGGCCGAGTGGAAGCAGAGGAATGGGCAACCGCGGCGCGCGGGCGTGAGCGCGTTTGGAGTTGGTGGGACGAACGCTCACGTGATTGTCGAGGAAGCTCCGGCTGTCGGGGCAAGTCAATCCGCGCGCGAACTTCAATTGCTTGTGCTCTCCGCGAAAACGTCTTCCGCCTTGGACCGGACCACATCGAACCTGACCGAACACCTGAACAACCACAGGGACGTGAAACTGGCCGATGTCGCCTACACCCTGCAGCTGGGACGCCGGCCCTTCGAGCATCGCAGATTCGTCGTGGCCCGGGACGCCTCGGACGCGATCGAGAGGCTCGGAAAGTCAGGCAACGAGCGGATTCATTCGGGCGTGCAGAAAGCGCGGTGCCCGGTCGTATTCATGTTCCCCGGGCAGGGAGCGCAGTACTGCCAGATGGGAGCGCAGCTTTACGGCGCCGAACCCGAGTTTCGGAAATGGGTGGATGAGTGCGCCGACATTCTGAAACCGCTTCTTCCGAAGGATCTGCGCAAGGTGATGCACCCCGCGGATTCGGGCGCCGAGGATGCGCAACGGCTGCTGACCTCAACCTGTTTCGCTCAGCCGGCTCTGTTCACCGTAGAATTCGCGCTGGCCAAGCTGTGGATGAGTTGGGGCGTTCAGCCGGAGGCGATGATCGGACACAGCATCGGTGAGTTTGTGGCCGCATGTCTGGGTGGCGTGTTCTCGCTCGCGGACGCTTTACGGCTGGTTGTCGCCCGCGGGCGAATGATGCAGGATCTGCCCACTGGTTCGATGATGGCAGTCCGCTTGCCCGAGAGCGAACTTCGTTCCTGCCTCTCGGCCGAAGTCTCGATCGCTGCCATCAATAGTCCGGCATTGTGCGTCGCATCCGGCCCGACACCTGCGATCGACAAACTGGAAAAGCTACTCGACGTTCGTGGCGCAACCGCCCGACGGCTGCACACCTCCCACGCTTTTCACTCTTCCATGATGGACCCGATCGTCGGTCCGTTTACCGAAGTGGTGAAGCAGATCCGCCTGAGGCCGACGTCGATTCCCTATGTTTCCGGAGTCAGCGGCGATTGGGTTACGGAAGAACAGACGACCAGTCCAAAGTATTGGGCGTCGCATTTGCGCGAGCCGGTAAGGTTCGCCGATGGCCTTGCCAGCCTGGCGGCGCTCGAAAACGCGGTCCTTCTGGAAGTTGGGCCGGGAACAACATTGACGACGCTCGCTCTTCAGCATCCCTCAATGAAGTCTGGCACCATCGTCATCAATTCCTTGCCCGATGTGTCGCGGACCACAAGCGACACGGAAACCGTGCTGAATGCCTTGGGCCGACTCTGGGTTCGGGGAGTCGAACCCGACTGGCAGTCTTTCCACAAAGGCGAGCGCCTGCATCGTGTGTCGCTGCCAACCTATCCGTTCGAGCGGAAACGATACTGGATCAGTCCCACGAAATCCGATGCCGCTAGGGAAGGGGCGAGCGAGCGAACGGACGAGCGCAAGGTCCTCGCGCAAGCCGAACTACAACCATCGATGAATTCCATAATCCCCAGTCCGCAAAATCCGAGTGAACACACGGTGCAGGCCGAGGTGAACATGAGTGGTGGGAATGAACGTCAAGAGCGAATCCAACAGACCTTGCTGTCCATGTTCCAGGAGCTTTCCGGGATCAGCGCCGCCGATCTCGATCCCGCCGCGAGCTTCATGGAACTTGGATTCGATTCACTGTTCCTGACGCAGGTCACTCAGGAATTGCAGAACAGGTTCGGCCTGAAGATCACCTTTCGCCAACTGCTGGACCAGGAGTCGACGGCAGGGGCCTTGGCAGCGTTCATTCACAGCAAGCTGCCGCCTGAAGCGGCCGCACCGGTTGCCGCACCGGGAACTCAGTCATCTGCGTCGCCGGTTCAGGCAGCCTCGGTTCGAGCCGATGATCCCTCAGCGAGGGGATTCGGCCAGGATGTGTCTATGCAGGATGTGTCTATGCAGGATGTGTCCATGCAGGATGTGTCCATGGCCGCGGGGTCTGCGAGCCCGATCGAGTCCTTGATGAAAGAGCAGCTACGGACGATGTCGGACTTGATGTCCCGGCAACTCGAGACGCTGCGCAGCGGGGGAACCGCGACGAGTCAGACGCCGGCGGTCGCGCCGGCCGAATCTGCGCACACCGCTCCCGTATCGGCCGGGACTGCGCCGCAGCTCGAACTCACGCCTGTGCCGGCGGCAAAAATCGCGAAGGAAGAGCCCAAAGCATTTGGCCCATATAAACCGCTTTCGAAGGGACCGCAGGGTGCACTCACTCCGCAGCAGCAAGAACACATTGCTGCCTTGATCGACCGCTATACCAGGAAGACGGCCGAGTCAAAACGGCTGACGCAGAAGTATCGCCAGGTCATGGCCGATCCGCGCGTGGTCGCCGGTTTCCGTTCGCAGTGGAAGGAGATCGTCTATCCCATCGTGACCAACCGCTCGGAGGGTTCGAAGCTCTACGACGTGGATGGCAATGAGTACAATGACATCCTGAATGGCTACGGGCCCACCGTATTCGGGCACAAACCGAAATTTGTAACCGATGCCGTGCAGAAGCAACTGGAGCTAGGCTTCGAGATTGGGCCCATGTCGCCGCTGGCGGGCAAGGTGGCGGAGCTGATTTCTGAATTTACGGGAATGGAGCGGGTGGCTTTCACCAACACCGGTTCCGAAGCGGTTCTGTGCGCCATGCGGATCGCGCGCACGGCGACCGGTCGCAACAAGGTCGTGATGTTCACGGGGGACTATCACGGCATGTTCGACGAAGTCCTGATCCGAGGAGTCAACCGCCCCGGACAGGCGCCGCGCTCGCTGCCAATCGCGCCGGGAATTCCGCCGCAGGCCGCCGAGAACATCGTGGTTCTTGACTATGGCACGCAGGCATCGCTCGACTACATTCGCACTCATGCCAGTGAATTCGCAGCGGTGATGGTCGAACCGGTGCAGAGCCGGCATCCCAATCTGCAGCCCCGGGAATTTCTGCACGAACTGAGGAAAATCACCGCCGATTCAGGCACCGCGCTGATCTTTGACGAAGTCGTGACTGGGTTCCGCACGCATCCGGGCGGCGCTCAGGCAATTTTTGGGATTCGGGCTGACATCGCAACCTATGGCAAGGTCATCGGAGGCGGCCTGCCCATCGGTATTCTCGCCGGCAAGTCGCGATTCATGGACACGCTCGATGGCGGCATGTGGCGCTACGGCGACGACTCTTTCCCCGAAGTCGGAGTGACATTTTTCGCGGGAACATTCGTCCGTCACCCATTGGCGCTGGCGGCGACCTATTCGGTTCTCGAGCACCTGAAAGAACAGGGTCCGCAGTTGCAAGAGCGGTTGAATGAAAAAACCGCAAACATGGTTGCCCGGCTGAACGCGTTCCTGCGAGAGCGCGAGCTTCCGCTCGAGATCCAAAACTTTGCCAGCATCTTCTATTTCAGCTTCCCGATCGAGATGCGCTTTGGCAGCCTGTTCTACTACCACATGCGGGAGAGGGGAATCCACATTCAGGAAGGGTTTCCCTGCTTCCTGACCACAGCGCACAGCGAAGCCGACATCGAGCAGATCATTACCTCATTCCAGCAGAGCATTGCGGAAATGCAGGCCGACGGAATGCTGCCGGGAATTCCCGAGCTTTCGGCCTCCTGCCTAGATTCCGAACAAGTCGCGAGATTGCCGCAATCGGCGGCGGGGACTGCGGTAGGCCACGACGCGCTGACAGCGCCGGTCACGGAAGCCCAGAAAGAGATATGGCTGTCCGACCAGATCGGAGAGGACGCCTCGTGTTCTTACAACGAATCGTTCTCGCTTAGCCTGAAAGGGTGGTTGAACGAGACTGCGTTGAAAGAAGCGCTTGATGAAGTAATAAACCGGCATGAAGCGCTCCGGGCGACATTCACCGAAGATGGCGACAGCGTGAAAGTCGCTCCGCAATTCAACGGGGAAATCTCTTTCATTGATCTTTCCACTCTGATCCCCGCCGAACGCGAACAAAAGCGCGTCCGCATCTTGAGCGATGAGGCGCGCACGCCATTTGACGTTAGCCGCGGACCACTGGTCAGGGTCAAGCTTCTACGACTGGAACCGGAAAACCACATTGTCGTGTTTACCAGCCACCACATCGTCTGCGACGGATGGTCCACGAACGTCATTCTGGAAGAGCTTGCTCAGCTGTATTCGGCGAAGGTCGAAGGGCGTGCGTCGAATCTGCCAGCGCCCAAGTCATTCCTCGAATACGCCCGGGAACAAAGCCAACAGGCGAACGCTCCGGCGATGCGGCAGATCGAGCAATACTGGCTGAAGCAATTTGAAAAGCCGGCTCCGGTTTTGGAATTGCCGACGGACCGCCCACGATCGGGAATGAAAAGCTTTGCCGGCGCGACCTACCGCACCACCCTACCGGCGAACGAATACCAGGCCGTTAAGAAAGCGGGGGCGCAGCGCGGATGCACGCTATTTGTCACGTTGTTGGCCGCCTATCAGTTGCTCCTGTGCCGGCTCTCCAACCAGGAGGATGTCGTGGTCGGGATTCCGACGGCCGGTCAGGCGCTGCTCGAAGGCGCACCGCTCGTTGGACATTGCGTAAACTTCCTCGCCTTGCGCGCGCACATCAATAAGGATCTCGTGTTCTCCGAATTCGTCAAACAAATCAAGAAAAGTGTTCTCGATGCGTACGAGCACCAGAACTACACCTACGGCACGCTGGTCAGGAAGCTGGGAATTCCACGAGATCCGAGCCGCCTGCCTCTGATCGAAGTGCAATTCAACCTCGAGCGCATCGGAAGCGCGATGAAGATCCCAGGTTTGCGGGCGGAAATCGATCCGAACCCGAAGGCGTTTGTTAATTTTGATCTGTTCTTGAATGTGGTGGAAAGCGATCAGGGGCTGACTCTCGATTGCGACTACAACTCGGACCTGTTCGATGAGAGCACGATTCGGCGGTGGATCTCGCATTACCAGACGCTGTTGCGGGAGTTCGTGGCGGACGCGAATCGCAGCGTGATGCGCGTACCGCTGTTGACCCAGGCGGAACGCAAGCACCTGTGCGATGACTGGAACCAGACGCAGGCGGATTACCCCGCGGCGATGAAGGTCCACGAGCTCTTTGAACAGCAGGTAGCCCGGACGCCGGACAGCGTGGCGCTCGCGTGCAACGACCAAACGCTGACCTACCAGCAACTGGACGAACGCGCCAATCAGTTAGCCCATTACCTGCAGGCCTTTGGCGCCAGTCCGGACAGCAAAGTTGGTCTGTTCGTCGAGCGATCCGTCGAAATGATCGTGGGGTTGCTTGGCATTCTGAAATCAGGCGCGTGCTATGTGCCGCTCGACCCTTCTCACCCCAAGTCCAGAATCGATTCCATCCTGGGCGAGGCGAACAGCCCGATCGTGGTGACCCAAAAGAGCTTGGCGAATGGCTTGACCACCAGTGCCCGGCTGCTTTTGCTTGATTCAGACTGGGCGAGAATTGAATCGCAGCCGAACTCGAAACCGACCGAGCAGGCCTCGCCCAATCATCTGGCGTATGTGCTGTTTACTTCAGGCTCGACCGGTAAGCCCAAGGGGGTTGAAGTCACGCACCAATCGCTCGTGAATTTGATTTGCTCGGTGCGAACCCAACCCGGGATCAATGCCGCCGACACCGCCCTGTCTGTGACGACCATCTCGTTCGATGTGGCGACAGGAGAGTTGCTGGTACCCCTGTCGGTAGGCGCGCGCGTCATCATCGCGAGCGCCGATGACGTGGCCGACGGCTCTCGACTGCGCCGGCACATGGAGAAACACAAGGTTACGACCCTCACCGCGACTCCAGGCACATTCCGGCTTCTTGCTGAAGCCGGATGGAAGAGTCGTGCGGGTCTCAAGATCTGGTCGACGGGAGAGGCATTGCCGCGAGAGCTGGCGAACACGCTGCTAGCAGGCGGGGCCGAGCTTTGGAATTTGTACGGGCCCACGGAGACGACAATTTGGTCGGTGCTCGCGCGAATCGAGTCGACTTCGGGTCCAGTTCCGATCGGACGCCCCGTGGGGAACACCCAAGTCCACGTGGTCGACGAATTCGGGGAGCCGGTTCCGATCGGTGTGGCTGGGGAACTCTGGATCGGTGGGGACGGCGTAGCACGAGGCTATTTGAATGATCCCAAGCTCACTTCCGAGCGGTTCATCCCAGATCGCTTCCGTCGAGGCGATGGGCGCATCTACCGGACCGGCGATCTGGTCCGCTACCGTGCCGATGGCGTGCTCGAGTACATGGGGCGCCTTGATCGCCAAGTCAAGGTTCGAGGCTTCCGGATCGAACTGGGCGAGATCGAATCGGCGCTGAATCAAGCCTCTGCCGTACGCGAGTCGGCAGTCATCGTGCGGGAAGACAATCCGGGAGATCGGCGGCTGATCGCCTACTACACCGCAGCCGAGGGCGAGGCGCCATCGGCGTCCGATTTGCGAACCCACTTGGGACAAACCTTGCCCGATTACATGGTTCCGTCTGCCTTCGTGAAGATGGATGCGCTTCCGCGAACTCCGAACGGCAAGTTGGACAAACGAAGCTTACCCGAGCCTGACTTTAGCGCGGCCAAGTCCAACAAAAGTACGGAGCCTCGCAATGCCGAAGAACAAAAGATGGCAGACATCTGGGCCGAGGTGCTGCGATTAAAGACGGTCGGAATTGATGACAATCTTTTTGAATTGGGCGCGGATTCGCTGCACGTTTTTCAGATCGTAGCCCGGGCCAACAAAGCTGGAATGAAGGTAACGCCGAAACTCGTACTGCAGCAACGAACCATTCGCGCCATTCTCGAACAGGCCAAGGAAGCAAAAGGGAATGGCAATGGCAATGGTGTCGCACCGGTTGCCTCGTCCACCATCGTGCCGGTTTCGCGAGAGAAGTATCGCGTCACCAAGACCTAGAGTATGCCGTCGGTCAATTCTCAACTCGCCGCAGAATCCCCCACCTACCGGGACGCCCCAACCGGGGATGTACCAGGCGTGTTTTCGGGGGATGTGTTTGCCATGCCTGCCTCTCCCGCGCAGGAGAGGTTTTGGGCTTTTGAACATGCGTATCCGGGGACCCAGGTTTGGAACGTTGCCTGCCGCTGGAGCTTGCGAGGACCGTTGCAGGTCGACCTCCTTCGGCAAGCTCTGAACGCGGTATGTGCCCGCCACGAAGCCTTGCGGACGTGTTTTGAATTCCAAGCCGGCGCACTCCTGCAGAAGGCTGCTGCGAAACTTGAACTCTGCTTGCCGGTTCACGATTTAGGCGACTTGACGGAAGCGGCCAAAGAAATCGAGGCGGAACGCATTACCATCGCTGAAGCCACGCGTCCATTTTCACTCACCGAGGGTCCGCTCGTTCGCACTCGGCTGATTCGGTTCGAGAACGACCGCCACGTCTTGCTGCTCACCGTCCATCACGCAATTTGCGACGGCTGGTCAATCGGCATTGTCAGCCGCGATTTGGGCGCCCATTATCAAGCCATGTTGACCCAAACTGCGGCGAATCTTGCCGAACTTCCGATTCAGTTTGCAGATTACGTGGTTTGGCAAAAAGAGGCTCTCGAGAAAGGCTCCTTCCAAACTCAAAGCGCCTTCTGGAAGAAGCAGCTTCGCAGTTTGCAGCCGCTTGCAATCGCCGGAGATCTGCCGCAGATCCCGGAACCCACATGGGGCGGCAAAATCGCCTCCGGACTTTTACCGCGGTCCATGACCGATGCCCTGGCGCAGGTCGCCCAGCGCAAGGGAACCACCCTGTTCAGCACCGCGTTGAGCGCGTTATGCGTTCTTATGCACGGACTGTCGGGCAGAGAAGACATTGCCATCGGTACGCAGGTTGCAGGGCGGAATCGGGTTGAGGTAGAGAACGCGATCGGCTTATTTAATAACGCTCTGGTTCTGCGGACGCGCGTGCCACGGTCGAGCAGCTTCTCCGAGGTGCTCGGGCGGGTGAGTGAAACCGTCATTCAGGCGACCGCCAACCAGGATCTTCCGCATGAGCGCGTGCTTCAAGCTTTGGGGAACGACGACCTAGGGAGAGATCGTCTCTATTACGTGAATTTCATTTACCAGCGGTCGTTCATCGAAAACATAAAGTTTGGGGACATTCAGCTGATCGACCTGCCATCGCGAACGCCGGGCGCGCCGTACGATCTAAATTTCTTCATGGTTGAGCGTCCCGAGGGCTGGCGTTTGTCTCTGGAATACAACACCGATCTTTATTCTGATGCGGCCGCCGAGCGAATTCTCGGGCAGTTTCGTCAATTGATGGAAGAAGTGATCGCGGATCCGGAGCTGTCCGTCAGCCGATTCCGGACGCTGGGTTCAATGCAACCGACGCCCTTTGCTGCCGACCAGAGATATTCGAAGTCCAAGCCTTCGAGCGCCCCATCCGCTTCTTCTTCGCGCCCCAAACTCGACGTGATCGCGCACGCTTCGTTGGCACAGCAACGGTTCTGGCTGTTGGAGCAGTTGGGCCAGGGCAGTAGCGCCTTCAACATTCCGATTCGCTGGCTCCTGAAGGGGCAAATCAAACCCGGGGTTTTGGAGCGTGCATTCAACGAACTGATCCGGCGACACGATATCTTACGGACCACTCTAATCGAAGTGGAAGGCCAGCCTATGCAGCGCATCGCGCCTTCCCTGAACCTCAGCTTGGCGGTGGCTGATCTTACCGGCTTGCCGGAAAATGAACGCGGCCAGGAAGCCGATCGGCTCTGTCGAGAGCAAGGAGAGCAGCGCTTCGAACTCTCTGTACTTCCGCTGTTGCGCGCCCTTCTCATCCGCACTGCCGATCAGGAAAGCATTCTGCACGTCACCGTGCATCATATTGTCGCCGATGGATGGGCGGTCGGGCTGCTTGCCCAGGAGATTGGAGATATCTACGACGCTTACGTCAGAGGATTGCCGTCTCCCTTACCCGATCCAGACATGCAGTATGCCGATTATGCGGCCTGGCAGAGGGAGTTATTGCGCAGTCAGAACATCCAAACTCAGAGCCAGTTTTGGCTGGAGCGATTCCGCAACCATACCCCGTTTGAGGTGATGCCCGACAAGCCCCGCCCCGCCTTGCAAACCACCAATGGAGATGTGGTTTCGATTCAGCTCCCGCGCGCCATCACGGATGCGATTCAGGAAGTCAGCCGCAAGCACGGCAACACCTTCTTTATTACCGCCTGCGCAGCCTTCCTCACCCTTCTTTATCGCTACACCGGGCAAGAGGACATCACCATCGGCACCCAGGTGTCGGGAAGAAATCAGGTGGAGCACGAACAAATTATCGGGCTCTTTCTGAACACGCTGCCGCTGCGGAATGATCTCTCCGGGAATCCCAGTTTTCCCCAGCTTCTCGAGCGCGTGCAAGAGGTTGTTCTGCAGGCGTTGGCCCACCAGGACACCCCCTTCGAAAATCTCGTGGAACTCATCAATCCCAAGCGCGATTTGAGCCGCAACCCATTGTTCCAGGTTAATTTCATGCTGCAGCGATCGCTCGTCCACAGCCGCGATTACGACAGCTTCTCGCTCGTCGACGTTCCCTCGCGGCTTCCAGGCGCCATGTACGATCTCAATTGTCTGATGGTCGAACGGCCCGATGGATGGCGGGCGTCCATACAATTCAACACGGATCTGTTCGAGACCGAGACCGCCGCACGCATGCTGCGTCAGTTCGAAACACTGTTAGGCGAAATCGGGAAAAAACCAGAGCGGCGAATTTCGGAATTTCCGGTTCTTCTTGACGAGGAAAAGAAGTTGCTCGCGCAGTGGAATGAGACGGCCGTTTCTCTTCCACAGCAAGAGACGGTGCGTCAACTTTTCGAAGTTCAAGCCGACAAAACGCCCAAAGCGGTTGCTGTGGTCTGCGGCCGCGAAGAATGCACCTATGCCGAATTAGAGCGGCGAGCCAATCAGTTGGCCCATTATCTCAGAGGTCTGGGAGTCCGGCCCGGCGAGCGGATCGGGCTTTGTGTCGAGCGATCCGTCAGCATGATGGTCGCCCTGCTCGGCATTCTCAAAGCGGGGGCGAGTTATATTCCGCTCGATCCCGCCTATCCGACTGCCCGGCTGGCGCAGATGATCGACGATTCTCAGGCGCCGGTGCTGGTCACGCAAGAAAAGTTGTGCGCCACGATTTCTGCCGGAAACGCTCGCGTCGTTTGCCTCGATTCCGAGTCCAGGAAGATCTCGCGAGAGTCTTCCGAACGGCCACGCGGAGAGACCTCAGGCGACGATCTCGCCTACATGATCTACACCTCGGGGTCGACCGGAACCCCCAAAGGTGTTCAGGTGCCGCACCGTGCAGTCGTCAACTTGCTTTGTTCGATGCGAGCGACACCCGGGATTGAGCGGTCCGACATATTGGTTGCGGTTACCACATTGTCGTTTGACATCGCCGCGCTTGAGTTGTTCCTGCCCCTCACGGTGGGGGCGCGTCTGGTCATCGCGACTCGAGAACAAGCCGCGGACGGTGCGGAATTGCTGGCGGTCTTGCGTCGTTCGCGAGCCACGATGATGCAGGCGACTCCGGCGACTTGGCAGATGCTGCTGGCGGTCGGTTGGGAGGGAAACCCGCGCCTCAAAATGCTCTGCGGCGGCGAGGTTCTGCCGCGGAGCTTAGCCAACGAGTTGCTCGAGACGGGTGGCAAATTGTGGAACATGTATGGTCCGACCGAGACCACGATCTGGTCTTCGGTCGCGCCGGTCCGTCGAGGCACGGGACCGGTGCCGATCGGCCCGCCGATTGCGAATACCCAATTCCACGTTTGGGACGCAAATCGTCAGCCGGTGCCGATCGGCGCGCCCGGTGAACTCTTGATCGGAGGCATCGGCGTCGCGCACGGCTACCACAATCGACCGGAGTTGAACCGCGACAAGTTTATTCCCGATCCATTAAGCGAACAAAAGAGTTTGTATCGTACCGGAGACCTGGTGCGCTGGAAGACCAGTGGCGGGCTTGAGTTTCTGGGGCGGACCGACCATCAAGTAAAAATCCGCGGCTTCCGCATTGAGACCGGGGAGATCGAAGCCACCATCATCAAGCATCCCGGTGTAAAGGAATCTGCAGTCGTTGCCCGGGAGGATGGAGGCCGGAGTAAGTATCTGGTTGCTTACTTTGTGCCGAGCGGAGCGGAAACCGGGCAAGTTCCAGCGGTTTCGCAGGACCTTCGTGCGGCGTTGCAAGAACAGCTGCCGGAATACATGCAACCTTCGGCTTTTGTCTCGCTTCGGGCATTGCCGCGCACCCCGAACGGCAAGGTCGACCGGAGTGCTCTGCCCGCGCCGGATTTAAACGAAATCGCGAAAGCGAGCTATGCCGCACCCGCGAATGAAACCGAGCGGCGTCTACTCGCGATCTGGGAGAAGGTTCTCGGGATTTCCGCGATCAGCACCAATGCTAATTTCTTCGATGTCGGGGGACATTCCCTGTTGGCGGCGCAGTTGTTAGCGCGAATCGACCAATCGTTCGGGAAGAAAATCCCGCTGGCCGCATTGTTCCAGTCACCGACCATTCAGCAAATGGCGGACTTATTGACCGATGAGGCGCCCGCGGAGTCGATCGAGGGTGTTGCAACGATCCAGCCAAGAGGTTCAAGAACACCGATCTTCTGCTTGCACGGCGTTCCCAGCATGCGCCTGTTGGCAAATGAACTCGGAGAAGACCAGCCCTTTGTGATGGTGAATTTGCCTCGCAAGGCCAGATTGACTCGGCCGTATCGAGTGGAAGAGATTGCCGCGATTCACCTGAAGACGATTCAAAGGATCCAACCGGAAGGTCCCTACTTCCTCGTGGGATGGTGCCGTGAAGCCCTTCTCGCTTATGAAATCGCGCAAAGACTGAAAGCCCAGGGAAAACAGGTCGGATTGGTTGTGATGTTTGACACTTGGGTGCCCGGATATCTGTCGAGGTTCAACCGTGGGGAAGCACGCCGGGCCCGTAGTTCATTCGAAATCGAAAGGATCCTGGTTCACGCGCGCAACTTGAGGCAAACCAGCCTGGCAGGAGCCATTCGCTACGCTTGGGAACAATTCGGCACGATCTTCGTGGACCGAATCCGCTATACCAGACTCGGTCTCTATCGGCTTTTGGGATTCGAAGTGAGTTCGAAGAAAGGCATCAATACCGAGAATCAGGATGACATCCTGCTGATTGCCGTGAAGAGCTATCGGCCCAAGGCCTACGACGGGAAAGTGCTTCTGTTTCGCTCCGATAAGTATCGAACCTGGCGGTACTGGGACGCAAACCTCGGTTGGGCGCATCTGGCGCCAAACCTGAAGGTTTTTGCGGTTCCCGGAGTCCATGACAGCATGCTCACCGGTCCACACTGTCCTTCGATTGCACGGGCCATTTCGGAGACCATCGACGAAAGCGTTCGAGCCGCCGAATTTGTTCCTGCATCGGGGACGCAATCCTGGTCGAGCGCCGCGAGCGGGATTCACTCCGATACGCCGACCTACGTCTAACACATCGATGCGAATGGGCGAAATCCTGGTTGTTGCGGCCGACTTGGCGGCGCTGGTCACCCTGAACTACGAGCGTCCATGGTTGGGCCAAGCTGCCGCCCTTGTTTTACTTGTGCTGCTCATCCATTGGTTCGTCGAAAAGAGCCGCTGGCAAATGATTCCTGCCTACGCGGTGTCGTTGGCCATGGTTGCTTGCGGCTTCGCAGGTATCACGAGCAGTCAGGGCGTGAACCTCATAGCCAGCTTGTTGGCAGTGGCGATGCTTCTGGTGTCGGTAGGGCTCGGCATCGTGCTTCCGGTATTTTCGATTCCACTCCCTTCGGGCCGGTCTCGAATCGGCACTGTAACCCGGATGTGGACGCGAGTTCATTCGCGTAGAGAATCCGGTCAGTCTCGCGAGCGTAGACTGACTGTTCAATTTTGGTATCCAGCCCAAACGACCGCCGGAAAGCGTTCCGAGTATCGATCGGAACGTGGGCAAGCACTCAAGTCCCATTTGCGCCTAGTGCGCACCAACTCCTTCGTGAATGCGCCAATCCTACGCGCTCAGAAACTACCGGTCGTCCTGTTTTCTCCCGGGTGGAAGGGACACTTAACGCAAAACTCTATGCAGTTCGAAATGCTGGCTAGCCACGGCTTTGTAGTGGTTTCCGTCGAGCATCCTCCCGCAGAGAAACTGCCCGCTGATTTCGACCCTTCGCTCCAACAGAACCTTGACGAATATCCATTGGAGGCGAGGCTTCGTGCGGAGGATATGTCCTTCGTGATCGATCAGCTGGAAAAGATTAATCTCGAAGACCCGGAAGACCTGTTCACGGGTCGACTGGACTCCTCGCGGCTGGGAATGTTTGGTTACTCCTTTGGCGGTGCGGTTGCGGCTGAAGCCTGCTGGCTCGATGACCGGCTCAAAGCGGGAATCAATATGGATGGGATGTTGTTCGGGGAGGCTGCCGACGCCGGCGTGCCTAAGCCCTTTTTCTTCATGAGCTGCGATGGCCCGCTTCGAAGCGAAGAGGATCTGCAGTGTCCCGACCCAAGAAGAAGGCTGCACATGCAGATGCTCGACTTGGATCTCAGAAGAATTCGTCAGTCTTTGGCGCGATACGGCGGCTATTCTCTGCTGCTGCGAAAGTCTACGCACAGCAACTATTCGGATCGTCCGCTCTACTCGCCGCTCCGGAGGCTCACCGACGCCGGATCGGTCGATGTGAACACTGCCTTTGCGATCATCAACCGATACACGTTTGCCTTCTTCGATCAGTACCTGAACGGAAATCACCACGATCTTTTGGAACAGCCCTCGGACGGTTTTCCCGAGGTTGACTTTGTGTACCATCCGCTTTCCACCGCGGGTTCAGTGGCCCAACTCGCTTAGGCCGAACCGGTTTTCACTGCCCCCAAAACAACAGAAAGGCAATTCACCATCATGGATCAGTGGGTTTCGATTGCGTCCGACGTGAAGCTCGGCAAGGACGTGCGGCTATCAAAGTTCATCAACCTCTACGGATGTGAGATCGGGGACGAAACGAAAATCGGCGCCTTTGTCGAAATCCAGAAGAACGCGACGGTAGGCAAGCGCTGCAAGATCTCGAGCCACAGCTTTATCTGCGAAGGCGTGACCATCGAGGATAACGTCTTCATCGGCCACGGAGTGATGTTCATCAACGATTTGTATCCGCGCGCGACCAC
>Ga0302325_10009755_pt1 | contig 20929 bp, 24 predicted proteins | sample Palsa_T0_2_FD_201948 | JGI IMG/M metagenome (GOLD analysis project Ga0302325, IMG submission 201948) | Peat permafrost microbial communities from Stordalen Mire near Abisko, Sweden - Palsa_T0_2 | ecosystem: Environmental > Terrestrial > Soil > Palsa > Peat permafrost | place: Sweden: Abisko...
GCTATACTTAGGGTATTGGGCTGATTTTGCGTAGTCGACGCGTAGCTTATGGGGCTGTGAAATGGCCCTGTAAGGCTGATATCGGGGTTGCCGAAGTGAAGCCTGTACAGCTGAACCAACATAGCCTATATAGCTGACCTGATCCAACACTTGGCCACCCTGAACGGACTTACTCCACTTAACCTTACTAGATCCAGGCTAGTGCGAATGAGGGGTCTTGCGCCCTGCCGAGGTCAGTCTGTACAACTTCGTTATCAAGACAACAGTCGCGGCCGACATATTTGATGCTGAAGATTCTCTTGTTTACTGAACAGTAAAGTCGAGCATAAATACAGAGTGAGTGTCGTTGTTCCGGTATAGCGGTTTCAGATACTTGATTGAGAATTCAAGCAGGTTGGAAAGTTCGGTCTGAAGATGGGGGAGAAACAGAACTTGCTTATGTTCGGTGCAACCGGATATATTGGCGTCTACATCATCGAAGCAATCATCAAAGCCAAAGCGTCTTTTGGCCGGATCGCAATTATTACTTCGCCCGGAACCGCGGAGAATAAAGCAAAGCAGCTTGAGGGCTTGAAAGAGCAGGGGGTGGAAGTCATTGTAGGTGATGTGACGAAGGCTGAGGATGTTTTGAAGGCTTATGAAGGTCTTTACCCCATTTGATTGAAAAATATAAGTTGGGCTGATCGTCTGAAGGCATTGATACGGTGATTAGCGCCGTTGGAAGGGGTGTGCTAGCTGAGCAGATCAACTGGATCCACCTCGCTGAAAAGGCTCCGTCGGTCAAGCGCTTCATCCCTTCCGAGTATGGGACGGATATTGAATATGGTCCGCAATCCGTGAATGAGAAGCCTCATCAATTGAAAATCAAAGTCCGTGCTGCGTTGAAGGCGACATCGGGACTCGATTATACGTATGTGGTCACGGGCCCGTATGCAGATGCTCAGGCGGGTGCCTACTTAGCCGCTATGCCGGAGACTACGGGGGCGATTGGAACTTTTGATGTAGAGAAGAAAAGTGCGGTTGTGATTGAAGATGGGAAGGGGAAAATTAGTTTGACCACACCACATGAGTAAATGCTCCTACCTCAGCCACGCAGGAGGAAGCTGGCTTACTCCGTATAGCGTGGGAAAACTCACAGTCAAAGCCCTCCTCCACCCCGAAGCATCCAAGAATCGCCCACTAAAAGTAAACTCCTTCACTACAACGCCGTTGGAAGTCGTTGCAGAGTTCGAGAAGCAGACAGGCTTCAAGTGGACCGTGACATACACGAGTCTCGGCAAACTTCGGGAGTTGGAGGAGGAGGCATGGGAGAACAAGAATCCGTTCGCAACGATCTTTACCTTGAGGAGGATCTGGGCTGAGGGTGGGACGCTGTATAAGAAGAGGGACAATGGGCTGATTGATGGGGAGGATACGGAGAACTTAGAAGATGCGGTGAGGGATGCGATTGTGAAGCAGCGGGGTAGATAGACTGATAATCGAAACTCCTTATAGCGTAGGAAATTGAAAAATTCGAGTCTGTAGGAAATAAAAGTTTGTTTGATTTCTAATCTCGGCTCAAATTCGCTCGATGCCTCTGCCCAAGAAAGTTCTCTGACCGAACTCAGCCTCGACAGTTTGGAAAAGTGGCAGACCCTGAACTGCTTCCTAGTTAGCGAAGAGATTCCCTGCGCACAAGCATACTGGCTTACAGTATCCACTCGCACTGGTACCCAGTGCTTCCCAGGTATTCTGTGCTTCTCTCTCGCCAATGTGAACAAGAGGCTTCCCGCTTCCCGCCGATGAGGCATCCGCAGCAAGTTGCACTTGGCAGCACTTATCGAGCAGCACGAAGTACGCCACAGTTTCTTCAATGGTCTTCCCCGCTGTCAGAAGACCGTGGTTGCCCAGGAGCACAGCTTTTCGATGACCGAGAGTCTTTGTGATGTGCTTGCCCTCATCCGAGGCAAGCACTACGCCAGCGAAATTACTGTTTTTGGTCAGAAGATAAGATCGGATTGGCATGCTAACGTACTTGTAAAGGGCATGATCTTTGTAGAATACACAGAAATCTTGGGTGAGCATGTCGAGTGTCCGCCCTGTAGCACAAAATGCTCGCCCGTACACGCTGTGAGCATGAGCTGCGCATGCTACCTCTGGTCTGGCTGCATGGATCTCTGAGTGGATTGCAAATGCAGCTACATTGATTATTAGACATGCCATTCAAATAGGGAAGGGTGACGTGCCGTAATTCAACATCCTGTTCTTTCCGCCGTCAATGACCGCGCCCGCATGGTTGACGAGAATCAAGTCATCTGCTGTGATGAGGGAGAAGTGCAGCCCTTAAAATGTCAGAAGATAGTGGTCACCTTAGAATTATATTCGTTCAGCCTACCGAATGGATTAACCCAAAAGCATTGTGGGTTAACAGGGTCTCGCAATGTGATGTGTCCAGAAACTCCCTCCGAGAATCCAAATTTGGCGAAGACTCGGAACGCCATAGCAAGTCGATGTTTCAGATACTTTCGTTCCTCATATTTGTCACTGAAGATCGGCGGCCCCGTTGGGACATCTGATGGGAGGCATAGGTTTGGGTTACCACTTGAGTACTCCTTGTTGGATCCTGATGCCCCTGGTGGGTTTTCAGTTGCCGATGGAGCCATTTTGTTTCTGGGGGAGAAAAAATTGCTGTAAATAATGCGGGTGGAATATAGATTCATCAATCGATGTCGTCTTCTCTCCTGTTGCACCTGACTGCGTCCTTGTGGTGATACGGTACGCAGGTACCCCACCTTTGGTCTGCAGGCACGCTGCTGAGTCGGCCATACTTGGATAGATGCTGATAAGGAAGCGAGACGGTCTAAAGCTACTGATGATAGCACAAGAGAAGCTTCGGGGAGCGGACTTCCGTATCTTCACTCGAAAAATGGGGACAAAATAAGCCGGTGAAGCTTGGGAGACACCGCAGGCTTCAAAGCAGAGCAGACTCGAAAAGGATAAATTTCAGGATTCTAGAACAGAAGAATCCCCTCGACCGTTTTCTAGACAAAGAATTGCTGGGTCCATCTTGGATTTGCGTGCTTGGATAATAGTCATAGATTGTTGTTGTAGTTTGGTTTAGTTGATGGTCGGAATGAGATACGGAGGTTCCGTCACAAAGGAATGCGAATAGGGCACAAAGCCTGTAGAGGCCCGGGAAGGGATCAATCACTGGAACTGCTTAATTTCTAGCGTAAGTTACGTATCTAGCGGGGCAACTGCAGCGACCCGAGCGCTAGAACCGATGGCTTTTACAGGGCTCTACAGAGCTCATTAACCGAGGCAGGAGCCATAAGGTCTTACAGGGTAGTTACAGGTTCTATGCCCTATTCGCATTACTTTATGCCGGAACCTTCGTACGCGCAAACTGCCGCGATACTGAAATTTCCCAACGACAACAATTCCATCCCAAGACCGCGTATTACCTGCCTCGACGACTACCAGCGTGAAAATCGATCATCAGCATTCCGCATACACATATTAGCTACAGCAGCGCACCTCCTGATCTCGAACTCAAAGATCCGACCATTATCGCCATGACGCGAACTCTGACCTCCCGGGTACGAAGTTCATTGAAGCTCTGCCCAGACAATAATAGCTCGATACGAGATGAGGTCTGGAACATACCATCGGGGCCTACGGGGGCTTTTGCAGAGCATACATATCGCGCTGTACATTTCAGTCAATAGGAGGACTGTCGAGTGACACGCAGTGACCCACGAGGGAAGGAGTGAAATTGAGGAGGACTGTGATACATATATGCGGGGCCGTGCCCAGACGTATCGATAGGAGATAATAGGAATAATTGAACAAGGGGCTCTTGGTAGGCAAACGGCATGGAGAACAGACACGGCCCACGGAGCTGGCTGCTTCCACGGAAGCGCATCGAGGCTATTTCGAAAGTCCCAGTAAGCCAGTTCTGGTAATAAAGCAGAAATACACCGCCTCGATATCTGCACGAACATCCGAACAGACTTCGACGAGGCACTGAAGGCGAGCCATACCATGGTTCTTTGTTGCCCTCCGGAAGGGACAACTTAAATTGTGATCGGAAAACGGAGCCGGGGCATATGATCGAGTAGGGAATACTGTTGAATGTACTCCCATGGGAAATACGACTTCAATTGCTATACGTCTGGGCTATTCGGTACCCAAGATACAGGAAAGGGCAGCCAGCCACCTGCTAATCAACTACGAAAAGAATCCCCAACACTGCGGCTGGTGGCAAAGATTAGACCTTATTAAGCTAAGATTGTCATCCCCAATGGAATATCCTTCATGCCGTAACTCCTCTCTGGACTTTCTCTCCCTAAGGCTTGGCTCTGGACTCTGAAGTAAGCCTGCACAGCCCACGCATTCTTCTTCTTAGCATGAGGCTCTACAACAACAATAAAATACCCGAGCCAGAGTACTATCTGCCCGGCCTTCAATAGATATGGAACCTCAGTCCCATTAGTCGACAACGCTTCCACAGCAAGAATGATGCTACATTCGGCAAACGACACTTTAGTGACGTTGTTATCCGCCAACCTCACATTGGCGATGTTCAGCTTTTTCGACCTGACGATCAGGCGAGCGCCATCACGAGCGAGCTGGCTCTGGTAGGATTGCCATTCAGGCTTTTCGTTGACCATCTGCGTGAAGCTAGGGTATATGACTCGTTTGATTGGATCCTCAGGGAGATCTCTGTGAACCTGCTGGAGCTCGGTGCGTTTATCCTTCGCCAGATTGATGAGAGTTTTCACATTCGTCAAGTGTTCAACGAGTTTTTCGACCTCACCCCGCTGGACACGAGCCGCCTCATCGATTCCACGGATGTCCGAATGCTTATTCAGTTCTTTCTGCAGGCGCTCTGCGGCCGCGGTGATCTTGGAAAGGGAACTGTTCATCTCTCGTAATACATCCTGGCAGTAGACGACTCGGTTTCCAATTTTGAAGGCTTCGGCGATGCGTTCGCGCTCACCGTTGGGAGAAACAATGTCGGCGGAGAACTTCTTGGCTTCTGTTACTTCGTCAAGAGGGCTGAAAGAGGTGATCGATGGGTTCTTGGATATGGTCAAGCGCCGCCGGAGCATGCGGCCCCCAAACTGACTCCTGATGCCATAGATCAACAAGTTGATAATGCGCGTAGCTTCTACGAACGGTTCATTCAGGACCTCGTCTGTAATTTCGAGACTGGCAAGCTTCGTATTATCCAGGGTTTTGAGGATGTACGTGCCCTTTTGCATGGCGCTGATGAACTCGATCTCAAAACTAGAGACACGATACTGCGTCGAGTTCGTGAACCAGGCAAGCAGTGTATCGTCTCGATCATCGGAGGAGATATCAAGGTGCGGGATTTCGTTTATGATCCGAACGAGGCCAGTGGAATTGCCCCGCTCTCTCATCAGCGCGTCGTGTTGTAAGTATCTGAAGATATTTGAGCTCAAGACTCCATCCATTGGCCATGGGGCCTGCCATGAGATTGCATCCGGAGCAATTGATTGACTGAACTGATGCACCTGATGAGGTTGATGCGACTGATCAGGATATGGATATTGTGAGGAAGAATGATGATCTCCCGGGTCTTGAAAAGGATCATCGTCCATTTCCAGGTCTCCAAGCATTGCTTCGAGATCATCCGCATGACTTGTTGTCCAAACAGTTTGGTTCGCACCACCAGAGTTTCCCAGAACAGTCGGTACAAGGTATCCTTTCGAGGCGAGGTCCTGCTGAAGCTCTTCCCAGATCTTTCGTTGCAGTCTGAGTTCGTAGCCGCCTTCTTTCTGCTCGTGCGGTTTGTAAGCCTCGAAGAGCCCTTGAAGGAAAATCTCAGGGTTGATGGCTCCAAGTGGCAGAACCTTCATAATGATAAGTTCAATGCTCTCACGGTCCCCAGGGATCTGGAAAGTGCTCTCAAGCACCTTCGTAATCTTCTTAAGATCGTCATTGTTCAGGAGAGCTAGCAGCATTACCAGCATCTGCATGAACTTTGGCTTGACGAAGTCCTGGTCGGTTTTGCTTTCGTTGAGCGACAGGTAGTATGAAGATGACTGTTCGACAAGTTTCCGGATACCCTCACTTGTTGTCAAGGTGACAAACAAGCTGCCATAATCAACTCCATAGCGAGTATTTGTGGACTGTGCGATCATTGCCCTGGTTGACATTCGAAACAACCGGGGGCTTCGTGTACACAAACGCCGTACATCGTTGATCATAGCGTCAAGGATCTGAACGATCTCCTTTGCCGCGATGCTTCGCCCTCCATCTTGAACAATGGTCCGATAGTTTGTCATTAGATCGCGCATGCTAAACATGTCAATCTCAATGAGGGTACAGCAAATGTCAAAGTTTCCATCCGTGCATAGCCCATGCATCAATTTGACTTTGTCGCTGTCGATTGTCAATGTATGATCCTGAATGTGGCGCCTTGTAAGCGCCATGGATTCGTCTGGGTCTGGTGCCTGTTTCGTGAGGAGTCCGCGAATGGGTTCGTTATATGTGCTCGAACTTGGAGACCTAATCTGCCCCTTTCTCTCCTTGTAAGCGATTACGATGTCGTGGGAGTTATCCTTCTTATGGATCGACAAATCCGGTCCGATCTCAAATCTTTGAAGAAGTGTCGCGGCAGTGAACATCCTCCACTCATGCGACTTCTGAGGCGGTTCGAGGTCTGAGATCTTGCTCATTTCTGCCTTAGCGACAGTTGGCTTATCGGCACCGGCCATGAATGTCATGGCGATTTTGATGACGGGTGCACTCTGATCGACGTTGGGAAGAAGAATACCACTTTTGTAACTTTTCTTCAACGGCTGGTCGGGATCTCTCTCAAAGTCTTTCAGCCACTCCATATGAGCCGGTGGGAACTGTGCGTCGATTATTATGCGGTTCTGATGCATGTTTTATGAGCGGGGAGCCGTTGAGCCCCCGAGACACGTTTCGAGGGCCCGCCTGGCATTCAGCCCCATAAGGTAGTGAAATTAAAGTTAGAATAAGGCTTACCTGCCCGTCCTTAACGCTAATAAGCCATCGATCGTCCGTCAACCCTTTGCTGGTTTCGTATTCTCCCGACCCTTTCGGTATCTCTTCTGGAATTGCATCGTATTCAACGAGGGCAGTTCGATCCATTCTTCCAACGCTCCCACCAGTGGGCATTGGCGTCTGATACGGTGTTGGGTATCTTGCAGATGCCATCTTCGAATGTGTATGAGGAGAGAAGAGGCGCGTCAAGTTCGCCCAAGTTGTTGAAAAGAGAAGCAGTACACTTGCTTATTCCTTTCTCGTTTTTCGTGAATCGGCCAGCGGAGAGGGCAGGTATTGCTTCAGGCTGTGGGCGAAGAAGCTTATGATATCTCAGTTACTCCGGACTTTTTATAAAGCAGTTGGGTGGAATAAATTTACCATGCCCCAAGGTCTCTTTTTGTTTGCTAGTTCACGAAAAAGCTCCAGGATAGAGAGTCGTCCACTTTTACATATTTGAAAATGGGGAACCCAAGGCCGGGGGCTCTCCCATCTGTCAGTAGTAGTGCCAAGGCACAAGGTCCTAATTCTGCCTTGCCACGTACTGGACGCTGTAATATATCACAGAATGACAACTTTTGTTCATGACGGAATGTAATGACTTTCATTATCATCAGCGAGATTAGGCACAATCCTCATAGCAGCAAGCCATTAGACAAAATCCAACCAAGACTGCGTCTAAAGGAGAGGTCATTCGTGGGAGGCCCATTGATCCTTATTTTGGTTAGTGTTGCCTTCGGTGAACAGAAACGGTTGCAGGTGAAGGGAAGTGCAAAAATCCAACGCTATCGCTCCTCCTTATTGGCTTATAGAATTCATTCATTAGTTGAATGATGTTGGCATCCGAAGAAATCGAGATGCTATTGGATAAGGCTGTAGATGTCGATGTGCGAAGCGACGAGCCTGGAGAAAGCTATGTGGGGTGGAAGCAGAACGGGGCGGGGCTCGAAGTTCGTTGGGCCTTAATGCAGCTAGACAGGGCTCCCTCCAGCCTCAAGAGCCAATATCATGTGGTAGAGCCAGAATTGTGGCGCATGAGGCGAAGGATTTTGAAATGAGGCATTCAAGTACGTTTATCAATATCGACAAAGCTGGGATAGCCATCACCCTTTCAGGTCTGCTAGCCTTATCAGAACACGTTCCAAACGATGCTTGAGCTTCATGATTGGCTTCAAATATCTTGGTTCTGTTTTGTGTTTGTGTGAATGCAAGTTTTGCTATGTAGTTATGGTTGAAGTTGGGGAAGCATGAAAACACGTGACATTTTACGAAAGTACAACTGGCGCACGCCCGGTGTGGTTGTAAAATTACTTTACCGTGACCTTCATGCATCATCCCCATCTTTGCCTCCTGCACTCGATCCAAAACATTCACCAAAATGACCATGGCTAGAGCCAACAAGCATCCGCAGATAAGGGATTTGCCTGAGAGTCAACCTAAGGGTCGTGGCTTGCACCGCACATGCATATGTCTACCGCGACTGCGTTTGGTCGGGGGAGGCTGTGCTTCGCTGTCTGCTCCAGCAGAACTGAGTGGTAGAGATCTCCATTTGATCCTGCCTTGGCGTGTCTAGAGTCTTAAATCTAGTACGTGACTGGGAGCCTCGCCGGTACTATGTGTTTTGACGCTCTCTTCTCCTCTCTCGTCTCGTGTCTCGAGCCAGCTACTTTTCTCGGGCATCGCTTCAAAGCCAACCTGAAAACATCACGGAGTGCTGAGGTCCTTGAGATCACCAAATGATGCAAACAAACAATTATGCGGCTGGGCAGGTTCCGCGTAGAAGGCCTCCTCCTCCACCACCGCCTCGTCCGCGGAACAGAATAGAGCAACTTCCACCAGCAAGACCACCACCAATGAGGCCCCCACCAGCCCTCAAACCCAAACGATTACAGCAGGAAATAATCTTCGAGCTTCCGGCGGATACAAACAGGGTAGTAGATGGCCCTTTCGAAATAGCGGCTTTACCCCTGTCTGCAGAGTCGCAATTCGATGAACAGCTGCAACACACTTATGTTGCTTACGCGGCCCAAGAAATACAGAATAAAGAAAACAATATTAAAGCTCATTTCGAGTCCAGCGGACATTTAGAGCAACCACTTCCCCCAGTTTCAGTGTATGTACACTGCTATACTCTCCTGCACCACGAAAACTAACGCCTCAAGTTTAACCTGCATCGCACAAAACCTTCGCATTCCCCTAGCATGCCGGAGATGTCATAAAACTGGACCGAGCATTCTGGAATTGGTGTTTTGTCGCGGTTGTAGACACTCATTCCATGATGATTGCTGGAATGACTACGAAGATCATGTTCTAACAGAATGGAGGCCAGAGCCATGCTCGGGTTTTACCCGCCTGGATCTTCACGTCTGGGTCTCACATTTGCACACCTCTCAAGATGAAGAAATTGACCTCCTGCAAGATCTCGTCAGTGATCGTTACCACCGGTGGATTGGAACTCCCGAGGTGCTAAGCGAAGAGGCACTCGACTTAGAGCAGCCCGAGTTAGTGCTATATCCAACCTTGGCAAGTCAATTCAATGAATTCCACAACGTCAGATCTGCGACAGAGGACAGGACCCCTAGAACTCAGTACCCTCGTCTTGTCGCCTTTTTTGGAGACACTGGTATGGGAAAGAGCACCATCATTAAGAACTTAATTCGACATCTCACTTCCTCGAAAGTATTTGATGTTCCAATTGTTGGAAGCCGCGCTGAAGCCCAAAACTCGACCAGTGCTGGAGTTCATATCTACATGGATCCAGATACCTTCAGACATGAAAGACCGATCATATACGTGGGTATGTAATATTTTGATTGTTCTATTCATGGAGCGATTTCTAAATGGGGCTCTAGACTGTGAAGGATTAAGGGGAGATTCGAATCCGATTGCAAGTCAAGTCGAGACTCGAATTCGAAAAGCCAAATCAAAATTACGGAAGCCCGTCCCTATGAGACCAAATGCAGCAGTGCACCAGCCTCCACTAGTAACCGTGATACAGCCAGATTTGGCTCATGAGGTGATCCTTGAAAGGGGGTTGAAAAATAAGCCTCTGCCGATTTCGACAATGTCCCTTCCATGGGCAGAGCGGGCAACCAAGCCTTGGAGGTCGGTAGTCTCGGAAAAAATCTATCCAAGATTTTTGTATATCTTTTCTGACGTGGTCTGCTATGTGAGTGGAAATTCGAGGTAAAATTATCCACAAATACTTCTTTTGCAGCTGTTGTTGGACTGACGAACCCACAGAACTGCCGAGGAAGATATGGCGCAACTGGTGAATTGGGCTCACGATGCCCATGACTTCACAATCAACCAAGGCGTAAAGCCAGGCTTGCTTTATATCATCAACCAAGACAACCACTCCCATCTGGACAAATGGCGTGACGTTGAATATGCTACAAAATGTGTCCTAGAGAAGTTGAGGAAATCAAAGCGGTTCGCCGCAGAACAAGAATTATGGAACAGCAGGGGACGAAAAGTGGTCACTGCTGACCAGTTACTCCGATGCTATTACAGCAGTGTGAAGGTGGTTTTTATTCCACAATTTCTTCCGAAGGACCCAATCTGCGAGGCAGATGATCTTTGGAAACAGTACCGACTATTATACCAGGAGGTTGATGGCTTGTCGTGGAGCTCCTCGGAGCATCGACGAGAAGCACGTGTTCTCTTCAATCTGGAAACCCTATCGAGGCACAGCATTGGAGTTCTTCAGCAATTGGCGGCTGACTACACCAGCTCTGTAGATTTACGCAAGTTAGCAGAACCAGCTCAGGCTTATCCGTGTGGATTCAATGACCACGTGCTGAACATTCTATCTCGATTTCAAGATACGACACCCAGAGATCAACGGGCGAATGATCAAGATATTAGCGCCGAGGAAGCACTTATCAGGAAAATCTTCAAGTATGTTGCTATCTGCATTGCTCGAGAGATTCAAAGAACAACTTGTACGTTGATTTTTTTTTAAAAAAAAAAAATCTTATAGGAATTGATGGCTGATATTTGGCAGCTGATCGGAGTTCAGAATTAGGACAGATCGAATATTACACCCAGAAGTGGAGATTGGTTCTTGAAGAATTTTCTCGAACAAAGTGCCGTTGTGAAAAAATGTTTCACGGTCAGCGATGTACGAATTACCGCCTTTTTCATATCAAAGGCCACCAATTTAACCTCAGAGGACGTGAGAACTTCTTAGAAGGCCCTTTCGTTTCAAGATTTCTCAAAGCGCTTGACTCGCTTCAGGATGAGCTTGCGACAAAACTTCCACATTTCCTCCGGGACTCGGCCTCTACTGAGGACCTTACCAGAGAGCTATGGTATAATGCGAAGACTTGCGGCGCAGGGCGAATATTCAGTAACCGCACGTGTCTCGCTTGTTTGTCCCGTACTCCCGTACACACGCTCCCTTGTCACCACTGTATTTGTGATCCTTGCGCGAGTACCTTCAATTCCCTAAAATATCATGAAGAGCAGCGAATCGTCATCCCGCAATGTCCATTTGGGTGTGAATGGCAAGTTTCTAAGTCGGAAATCAGGCGAAAACCGTCCGAGGCAGGTGTGAGAATCTTATCCCTCGATGGGTAAGTAACTAAGTAGCTATTGATATACTTATTGCTAATCAAACAAACACAGAGGTGGTGTACGTGGCATTATTCAGCTTGAAATGTTGCAGTCAATTGCAACCCGTGTCGGCCACAATATTCCAATACAGGAATTGTTTGACATAGTTGTTGGAACGGGCACTGGTATGCTTGAGTCTACAATAAAGTGTTGAGTTGCGCTAATCTTTGAAGGGGGAGTCATTTCTCTTGGTATATTCAAGAAACAATGGTCAATTCCAGATGCGACGCAAAGATTCCATGAACTCATCACAGCAGCGTTCTCGAAACGTTCATTGCTCAAACTTCTGTGGCCAATACCTGGGGCTTCCGCCAGCGCACAGATAATGTTCAATTATCTCTACAAGAGTGAACAGCTGGAGGCTGCACTCCAAGCTACATTCGGCACTGAAGAAACGCTCTTCGGCCGCAACACAATCAATCAACAGGCCCCTAATAAAGTCGCTATTATTGCGACTGGCGAGGAGGACGAAAAGCTATTTCTTCTTACCAACTATAACCGAGAATGGCTTGTTAATGATGATGAGAGTAAGGCGCTTTCCATATGCTTCTACATGTAATATTCTGACACCTACAGATAATAACTTACGACGTGAAGAGAGGCCAAAAGAGGAGCTCAAGATCTGGGAAGTGTAAGTGCTAAATAATTTTTAAATGCTCCCAATTAATCATAATTCTTGTTATAGAGCCCGTTGTACCTCCGCAGCACCTACCTATTTTGAGCACTATCACCACCCTGCGACAAACCGCATCTATAGAGACGGAAGCATGGAAAGCAGTAATCCCATCATCTTTGCCGACCGCGAGCGCCAACTGCTGTGGCCCTCCACAGCTCAGAATTCCAGAGATGTCCTTGTGTCGATTGGAGCAGGATATTCCAGTCACTATAACGGAGATGCAGACCAAGATTCTGTTGTTCCAAAAGCGCTTAAACCGCTTGAGCAGGTAGGACTGGTAGCTAAACTCGCCACACTTCGTCTAGTCCAGCAAAATACGTCGAGTTGTCAAGAGACATGGGCAGATTTCAAACAGTCTCTCGCGGACGATGCTCATCAATTTGAGAAATGCCATCGCGTCAATATCCCTTTCGGGCAAGGCCAAACTCTCTGCAAACTTGACGACGTTTCAAAAATGGATGTCATGCAAGCTGAAGTCTCAGCATTCTTGAATCAAATGAGCAAGTCTGTGAATCAAAACGTCCAAGAGGAGGCATCCTTAAAGCTCGACAAAATCGCACACCAACTTGTCGCCTCTCTCTTCTATTTCCAAGCCCATGACACGTCCGATTTAAACGAATACAAATACCAATGTCGAGGACTTATCTGCTGTCGCCTCTCAACCGGATTGACGCAACAAATGGCATCGCTGATCAATATCGGACGACCACTGTTTCGCGTATATGAGGAAGAGAATCCAGAAGGCGAAAGACTTGCTTTTGGGTTAAACGGCTGGAACTACAACGATTTCTCTATTTTGGCAAGTTTTGATGCCTTGACGTATGCAAAAAAGGGGGTTAGGGTCCAGGTTACGTTCGATGGGTGGCACGGCGCTTGGGAAGATATCAGTGGATTCCCGAGGAAATTTAAGAGGCGTGGGAGGATGTAAATGTTAATCCGCTTCGAATTATTTATATCACACAAAAGGAGATTTTCTCTAATCTTTTGGGAATTTACTTCTCGCGTAGGCCCGGGTGTAGCGCCTGTCATGTGAGATCAAAGGCTGGCAATGTACCTCATATTTTAGTGCTCTTATTCCATATTTGGTTTCCTAAAGCCTCCATCCTTCTCACCAAACCTTAAGATAGTCACACTAAAGCAAGATTTCTGTTGATTTGACTTAAAATATCCTTTGTTTTGCCCGAATTCCGCCGTAAAATATTTTGAATGGCCGGTAGAATTTAAAGGGGGGAGATCTTTAGTCTTCACTAAGCGAGCGTGACGTCAAGCATAGTTTTTCTCGCTCGTTGCAAGAATTAACTTCGCCACCACATTACAACCAGGGGTTTTGAGGGTCATCTAGAAATTATCATTAATCACTCAGAACCAGTTTTGCTTGAGTAGATTGCTAATATTTGCGGAATTAGTCTCGTCTAAATACAGTAGTGCTATATACACAGTAAACTGGACTGACTGTGGAATGGCCCTTCTCTTTGACATCTGTCAATCTAGTCTAATTTGTACTCCAACCCAGAATCAAGGAACATGTCCTCGAAATCCCAATTCATGTCCTCTTGAAATTCTAGGTGACCGAAATGATCATCTTGAAATGTGAAGTCAGAATGGTGATAGCTATGAGAATGATCCAGGTCTGCCGGAAAATCTTCATCGTCGTGGCCCTCATCCGGTGGATATACTGCCTTTTGTTTGCCTTTAGCCGAGATGGGAATGGACGCATTGCCTTCAACATGGCCATTGGCTCCGACTGAATGGTCTCCATCAGGTTGGACGACATTGAATACGGAACCTTCCGCCACACTACCAGATTGGTTAGCTTCCCTGAGAATCGAATCGGAGTCAATAGTAGATGGAGTAGATATCTGTTGCCGTAAGTCTGGCATTAAGTCTAGGGATTCACCAACAGATTGAAGACATGGGTCGTTGGAAGCGTGCAGATGATCTTGGACAGTATTACTTTCTTCGGGTCTCGGAGATCCCGAAGGTCCTGCCTCTGTTAGGGCTGCAAATAACGGTGCGGGGCATATTCTATTCTCTGTGCTGCTTTGCTCTGTTGATTTGGTTTTAAACGCCAGTATGCTGGTATCGATCGCTTGCTCGATGAGGTTCGGCATTGACGTTAAAAGCGTCTCTCTTGTCAAGGCCAAATCATCACTGGAAGAAAAGTCGTCTTCAACTCGCGACCTGATCAGTCGGGGAACCTCATGACGGATGAACTCCTCAATGGGAGTGGTTGGTGGAGGTGGTTCATCCTGAGGTGGCTCGAAGACTACAAAAGGTGGCTTCGTCAGCTTCAGAACCAGATTTCTTTTGTGTAGACTTTGGGAATTGTTGGCTTACATGGAGAAGGAATGTCTTCGCCCGTAAAGAGCAGTCGATAAATTTCTCCCCAACGTTCGGTATCAGTTTGATCTGGAGTTGTTTTCCGACGACGTTTCAGCTTTGCTTCGACATCCAGATCAAATCCTTCCACTGGCTGCCCTTCGATGCATTCGCACACAGTTCGTGATTTGAGGTGCGTTTTTAATGCTTGCTGGTTCGGAAACTGAAGCGAACAACGTGGGCATTGGATTGGTGCACGGTGGGTTCGATATAGATGTTCCCTAGGCGATCAGCAGTGTACTGAAGCTGAAACTGATCGATACTTACTTGACTCTAGCAATAGTTGGAAACCAAGATAAAGCACAAGTCTTCTGAGTGTGGATGTTGTACCGCTGACGATTGTGCTTGCGGTACGGGCAGGAATAGCGAGGACTTTCTATTCTATCCGGCGGTAGCTCTGACTCAATTTTGCGACGTTTTGGCACACGCCCATCATCCTCGTCGTCATTAAGTCTTTGATGAGATTTTGAATTGGGTGGGCGACTCCAAATTCGGGATGAACTGGCGGCATTCCCCGATTCATGACCGGCATCAATGGACGACGAAGCTTGTTGAGCAGCCGCGCCCCTTTGTCGGCATAATTCTTCTCTACGCTGATTGAAAATATCCCAGAATGTCTCTAGAGTTAGCTCCGTTTCGTCTCTTGCGTCGATATCAAGATGAAGGCGTTCACAGTCTTGGTCCTCTATAGATGACCAACTGTGTCCGATGTCGGTCTCCTCGTTGTTAACTGAATCTGCTCTATCGTTGGTAGTTGTGTCCACTTGCAGACTTTCTATAGCTTCGGCTATCACGTCTACACCACTGATAAGGCTAGAGAGATTTCCGGGTCTATTATTTGTCTGAGAGCTCATTCGTTCTGGTATATGTAATCTTACTACTGGCTTTGAGTCTATTGAGTGGTTTAATACAGGGATTTGAATTTTCATTGAAGGTGCAGTGGCAGCATTTGCGTTCGGAGGGCCCCAAAGTGGCTGGGTGGCTAGTTCAATGTCCATCCGCGTTCCAATGTTGACAGATGGAGGGACAGAACCACAAGACAAAGGCCCAACTGTTTCGCCGGGAGCAGAAATGGTGTTGGTTAGAGGAAGAGTGTACGAGTCACTATTAAAAAATCCTGGTTAACCTTGGTGAAGAAACAATGCGAGACATTGAGCTTACTTGCTAACTGCGGAAGTACGATTAAAAGCGACTGCGAGTTCTCTACTACCTGTGATGCCTAGTCAAGGTTAGCGAGCATTTAGATATGGACAGACGCAAGTCTGCTCACCCCAACTTCCATTGCCTCCATGTTCTTCTGTCTCTCTGCTCCTCGAAGCCCTTCCTAAATCACAATTAGCCACTTAGTATTACCTGAGATCCTTATGCTGTCCACCTGTAGACCCAAACATGGCGATACTTGCCCCATGGCCGTCATCGTCATATCCTTGGTTTCGCCATCAGCGTTTTGTATGATAAGTCAAGGTCTCAAGGAACTGCGGACAAAGTCAACTCACCGTAAATACCACGAGAAGAATCGAAGAGCTCACAGTCATAGCATTTATCATGATTGCAGTCAGGGCATGTGAATCCCCATGCTTCGGGATTGACTTCTCGACTACACTGGTCGCACTTCCACCAACCCCCTATAAATGGCTTGCGAGTCATCTTTTACAAAAAGGCGTTCGCCAAAAGTTAAAACGTTCTCAATACTCTGCGCGTAAATTTAATTTTAAATAGAAAATGATAATTCACTTTAGTGAAGACACGACTTTGAGAAGTTGAAACCTGCATACATGCCTTAAACCTAGACCTTCATGCAGTAATACGCAACTGCGCATTACTCTAGGAACACCAATCAGATGCAAGCGCAGTCTTGATAGGTCAATTGCGAACCCCACAAATTTCAGCGTCGAGGAATGAGGAATTGTTATTGATAATTGCCTGGTGCTCAACATACGAGGAGAAAAAATTAACAGAGGGGAATACTCGAGTCCCGGCCGCCAAGACACAACAAAATTGCGCGAAAGCTCCGTCCCAACTTTCTCTTTCCCCAATCATAACAATTAAGTAAATAGCTTAAACCCTTCAGGAACACTCTTCTGAAACAATCCCTCTGGATTATACTTCCCACCCACCTCCCTCAACTTCCCCTTATTCACCTTCCCATAACTCACAATCGGATCTTGAAATAAAATCATAGTCCATATACTTGAACCTAACCCCCGTCTCTTTCTCATTATCAATCTTCTCAAGAACTTCTTTCATCAGTTTCAAGGACCTTGTTATCATCGCTCGTATTCTTCCAGTACGTTAACAGAAGAATGGAAACCAATGGTTCATCAGCAGGATCTAGACCCAGCGAGTTTCCAAGAGATGCAGACTTTTTGAGCAGGAAGATAGCGCAAGGTCGGAGTGTTAATGAGCAGAAGAGCTCTCAGCAAGATTTCGCGGCTTCGAGCACGCCGGTGCAGAGCTTGGATGCAGCTTGGAGGGTTGCTACGTCTGCTTTTACCACTGTATTCATGTATGCGTACCTAAGTACCACCTAAATCAGTTCTAAAAATCCATTGAAGTGATGTTGGAAGCAGGGACGTACCGTTTACGATCCCTAACATCATTTAACTTGATCCGACGAAGCCCTTTAGAGTCATCGCCCGGATGGAATTCAGCTATTCCAGCAGTGGCTGCACAACAGTGAACGGTTGCAGCACAGCCGGCTTTCCCAAAGCTTGGGTGTAGTATACCTGGTTCTGACACATTATTTGGCCGAATTGCGCTGCGGAGCCAATGCTGATCATGCGGTCGGTTTTTTCACTTGCATCTAGTTTTCAGATCTCGTTGACCAAAGCTTCAATCTACTGTAGCTCGGGAGGCTGTTTGCGAAATATTAGATGCTGCCACCCCAAAATGGACCCTGTGTGAAGGTTTTCATATCGTATGGGTGATTTCACGGGATGCAAGAACGATTTTATAATTGACGGCTTTATCACACACGAAACCCTCAAGAGTGGAGAAGAAAAAAAGTCGGCCTATGAGAATTCGAAATCATGGCAAGTTCTGGAAAAATGAACATACCTGCAAAGCCAAGCCTCCAATGCCACCTCTCCCGGATCGTCTTTCGTTGACACAAAGTCCTTCACCATCTAGCTTCTCGTGAAACACACCCCAGCGCTCACCGGCTGCAATTGATACCACGCCATCTTTCAACTCTACTCCAGTCAAGAGACCTAAGTCCAGAGTAATACTATCTTCAATGTTCGCACAGCTAGGCACTAGTTGCTGCCCACCGCCCCGGATGGCAAAGACCGTCTCCCCGTAGGAGTTAAACGGTTTGATAATATGCAGGAACTTGGATACTTCTGCTTTGGTCTTTGATCGGAAGATGCAGGCTGGTATTATATCGCTCTCCAGAACAGAAAGATACGACTCGCTCAGTTTTTCGAATTCATCTGTACCTTGCAGAACTACAGGAACGCCTGCTAAAAGGCTTCGATAGCTTGAGACACATCCATCTAGAAATGATTAAAGGAGAGAAGAAATTAAATGTATGAGAGTCTTTCGAATTACTGAAGTATAGTAGGTCAAAACTCTTTTGAATCGAGATTTTAATGCCACTAGGCTATGGAGAATTTACTTTCTACGCTCTCTGAGAAAATATAAAGACATTTTATGACAGCACGACCTTTCGCAAGATTCTTAGTTGCTTACAACCTATTCCCATCACTTGAGCGGGTTTCCAGGATTGAGAGAAGGTATTGGACGACGCGGAAGAGTACACCAGATATCTCCTCATAGGTTGATCCGCATGAATTCTAAAGGCGCATATCTACAAACTCCCTTTAAGGTGTTTCTCGTAGAACTTCTCTATCCTGTTCAACGAATCAATATAATGCATCCTCTCAAACGGTGGAAAAGCCCCGTGGCCTTCCCTCGGATAAATCACTAGCTCACACTTTACGCCTCGATACAAACATCCCCGATGAAAACTCTTCGCATGGCTAACATGGCAGGCCGGATCATTCTCAGCATGCAAAATCAGAATCGGGGTCTTGATATTCTCCATATGATAAATCGGACTTCCTTCTCGATTCCACACATCCTTCCCACCATCGTTACTCATCCACGGCGCTGGTCCAGCGCGATGGATTGGGTATATCGGTTCGTCTGAAGTCTGCGCTGCGAGGTCCCCATCGACATAGCCTCCACCACAGACGGCTGCTACGAAGTGGAATGTTGAGTCTCGAGTGACTGCAACATAGGAAAGGTATCCACCTGCGGAATAGCCACCGACGGCACAACGCTTCTCGTCGACGATTCCTTCAGCAACGGCAGCCTTGACGACAGTGATGAAGTCACTGTAATCTTCATGGCCGCAGCGACCACGCACACGCGCCGTGAAGGAGTCACCACGGGAGTAAGAGCCTCCATAATTTGGGGCAAGGACAGCATAACCCCGTGAGACAAGCCACGGGATCCATTGCTGTAGTTCTGGGTCGAAAGCAAAGGAGAAACGGAAGATGGGACCACCATGAGCGATGGCTATGGTTGGGTAGGGTTTTAAGATCTTGGGATCTGTTGGGGTGTAAAGGAGTGCGTCGATCGTGGTGCCGTCCGAAGCTGTTGCGTATAATGGAGTACCTTCGGCGATGTTGAGTTTTGCAATATCTGCTCCGTGGTTGGAAAGACATGTTTCGCTTCCGTCGATTACGGAGAAGACTTCGCACGGCTTGCTTGGAGAACTTTTGATGACAGCGATGAAAAGTTTGTTGTCATGGCTGGTGGCGTCCCAACTCTTTACCTGATGCATTTCGTCGTAGATGACTTGTCCCGATGGGAGAATGTGAAGTTGATCCCGAAGACCTGCTAAAATTTGCACAATCAAGCCAGCCCGGGTACTTCGCATTCCGGGTGGCCAAACTGACGGATTCGCATCATTTTTTTCGCCATAGCCTCTCCTGATCCACACGCCTCTCTCAACTGACATGTTATATACACAGTTAGATGACATCGTGTTGCTCAAGTCGTAAGTTGCTCGCCACCATAGATGAGACCCCACCCAAGAGAGGTCCGATAACGCCGAAGGAAAAGGAATCGGACCAGAAGTTTTTTTATCTTGAATAGCCACTGTGTCAAGAAGCGTTCCGGTCTGAAAAGCTGATTGGATTTCTGGTGTACTTTGGACACCGTATGCTATCATTTTCGAGTCTGGACTCCAAGCAAAGTCGCATACGTGGCATGGCGCCGAAACAAGTGTGGTAACTTGCTTTGAGCGGACATCAATGTAGCGCAAGCGATTGAATTGCCAGTTCTCACCATACACCATTGGGTCGTCTTTCTGTTCTTCCTTGGCCCTGAGCTCGGGAGATTTCTCATCGGCGCTCAAGTAAGCAATATACCTGCCATCCGGACTCCAGCAGAACATCGAGATAAGAGCCTCATTGGAAGTAGGCGTAAGAGCGGTAACGTCAACGCCGTTAATGGACAGCAAGTACAGAGCTGCTCCAGAAACAAACACTATAGATTTCGAGTCAGTAGACCATTGAGGTCTCCAGCCATCTACGTCATCAGCGAGCTTCCGTGCTGAGCCCTCCTTTCCAACATCAGCGATCCAAATCGATGACGGCCATCGTTCTCCCTCGCTCCTACTACTATCTGATCTCACGGTATAAATGACGTATTGACCGGATGGTGAGATTCGGATATCATGGGGTACTCCTAGGTCTGCGAGCATCTCAGGTGTTAGTTGAGATACCATCTCGTCGCGATGTCGCCTTGGCAAGGACTGAGGGACATTCAAAGTGGGCTTGACTCTCGAGTGGTGATGATGGGCCGCGGCGCATATATGCCAGGGGCTGAGAGGACAAGCATCAGGTAAATAGCGAGCAGAAGGTTGACCGACGTTTTATGGGCTTATAGATAGAGTTTGAAGATTGGGGAGGGTTTCAAGTCCTCTTAACTGTGTTAGAATTAGCGTGTGTTTAGGGTGCTGAGTAAGCTTAGATTCACTATATTTACACTTTAGTGTACCGGTCGCACCATGTAACCTATACATATTAGCCTTAATACAATTTCATCAATTGTACTATTGTTTTGTGCATTTCCATCCATATTTACACTATTCTGTCCTTCTGCAAGCTCGTAATCTTAACAAACTAACTGTGTTCCCTACTCAATGCACGGTCCTACTCAGTGCACGGTCGATTTTGCGGGTAAACTACCTATTTTATCTACTTTTAGTAATTTAATAAAACAACTTAT
>Ga0302325_10009756_pt1 | contig 20928 bp, 21 predicted proteins | sample Palsa_T0_2_FD_201948 | JGI IMG/M metagenome (GOLD analysis project Ga0302325, IMG submission 201948) | Peat permafrost microbial communities from Stordalen Mire near Abisko, Sweden - Palsa_T0_2 | ecosystem: Environmental > Terrestrial > Soil > Palsa > Peat permafrost | place: Sweden: Abisko...
CGGCCCCACCGCCGCCGAAGAAGCCGCCGCCACCGCCGTAGCCGCCACCGCCGTAGCCGCCACCGCCGTAGCCGCCGGCCGGGGGCTTGCCGCCGCCGGGCCGCGACGGCAGCGTGACTCCGTGCTGCTTGAGGCAGGCGGCGAGCTTGGTACGACCGGTCGAGGCGCTCGCCGCGGCGCCCGAGCTCGATGTCTTCGAGCCCGTCGTCGAGGAGCTCCCGCAGGCGGCCACCGCGATCGCCGCGATCAACGCCACCGCGATCGCGATCGCCGAACTTCGTGCGCGCTTGGAGTGCATCTGTTGTCCTTGTCCTTTCATCGAAAGCTGATGGCGGGCGACTCAGCCGCCGGAGAAGAGCGAGCTGACCGAGCTGCCGCCTGAGCTGCCGGCGCTACTCGAGCTCCCTGTCGTCCTGGGGCCGGAATCGGTCACGGTCGCCGCCGAGACGGTGCCCTGCTTGCTGGTCACGCCGGAGACGGTGATCGTGTCGCCGGGATGGATCTGGCTGCGCCTGGCCGACTCGGTCTTCGAGATCTTGGTCGCCGAGGTCAGCCTCACCTTGACCGTGTCGCCGCTCGCCTCGGTCAGCGTCAGCGTCTTGCCGTCGATGCTGGCGACGGTTCCGAAGGTGGCGTTGCCGCCGCCAAAGCGAGCCGCGAATCCGCTGGCGCTCGCCGCGGCCGCGGCAGCTCCGCTCGTTGACCCCGTCGCGCCGGCGCCCCTCGCGCCCGCGCCCGACGCGCCGGTAGCCGACGTGCCCGGAGACGATCCGCCCGCGGTGCCGCCGGCCGCCGCGCCGCCGCGCGCCGCGAACGCGCCGCCAGCCCCGATCGTCGTCGGCGAGCTGGCGATGTGCCCCTTCTCGACGCGCACGCCGACGTAGAAGCCGATCGCACACATCGCCACCGCCAGCAGCAGCGCGCTCCAGCGCGTCAGCAGTCGGCGCCGCGGACGACGCGGCATCCGGCCCTCGCCGTCGCCCTCGTCCTCGATGCCATCGGGGTTGGCGCGGCGATCGAACGTGAGTGTGCTCATGCTGATGGACCTCCGTCGTGGTGCGGGCGCCGGGCGCCGGCTCGAGGGCTCGTCGCTCATTCGAACCTCAGCGCCTGGATCGGGCTCAGCCGCGCGGCGCGGCCCGCCGGGTAGGTGCCGAAGAACAGGCCGATCAGGACCGAGGCGCCGAACGCCAGGACGACCGAATAAGGGGCGATCACCGGCTGCACGCCGGCGATCTTGAACTGGCTGCCGATCAGTCCGGCCGCGACGCCCGCGACTCCGCCGAACAGCGAGACCATCACCGCCTCGACCAGGAACTGGACGAGGATGTCTGACCGCCGCGCCCCAACCGCCTTGCGGATCCCGATCTCACGAGTCCGCTCGGTGACCGAGACGAGCATGATGTTCATCACGCCGATCCCGCCGACCAGCAGCGAGATCGCCGCGACCTCCCCAAGCAGCGTCGTGAACACGCTGCTGGTCGACTCCGACGCCTCCAGGACCGAGCTCTGGTTGACGACCGTGAAGCTATAGCTGGTGGCGCCGTCGAGCAGCGGGTGGCGCTGCTGCAGGATGTCGGTGATCTCGGTCTGGGCGGCGCCCAGCACCTGGCGGGACTTCGCCTGGACGACGATCGAGCTGATCGACCCGTAGCCGGTGAGCGTGTCCTGGGCCGCGGTCAGCGGCGCGATCCCGACGTCATCCTCGTCGGTCGAGCCATTCGACCCTTTGGAGTTGGTGACGCCGATCACCGTGAAGTTGGTGCCGTTGACCTGCACGGTGTCGCCGATCGGGTCGGCGCCGTCGAACAGCTCGGTCACGATGGTCGGGCCGACGACCAGGACGCGGTCGTGCGCCTTCTCCTCGGCGTTGGTGAACCACGCGCCGCTCGCGATCGAGTAGTTGCGCGCGCTCTCATAGGCAGGCGTCGTCCCGACGAACGACGACGGCGAGTAGGTCGTGCCGTCATAGGTCATCGTCACGTCGTCGGCGTTGACGACCGGCGCCGACGAGGCCACGTCGGGCGCGGTGAACGGGTTCTTCAGCGCCGCGGCGTCGGCCACGGTCAGCGAGTCGGTGCTGGTGCTCACCGCACCGAATCCCCCCAACGCCCCGATGGAGGTCACCTCCAGCACGTTGGATCCGAGCGCGTCGATCTGCTGCTGGACGGCGGACGACGAGCCGGTCCCGACCGCGATCAGCACGATCACCGAGCCGACCCCGATCATCAGACCCAGGATCGTCAGCCCGGAGCGCAGCTTGTTGGCCGCCAGCCCCGAGAGCGCGACCCTGACCGTCTCGGTCACGCCGCCGGCTCTGCGTCTGGATCGGGTGCGGATACGTCCTCCACGATCACACCGTCATGGAGGTGGATCTCCCGGTCGGCGTGCGCGGCGACCTCGCGCTCGTGGGTGATCAGGATGATCGTGCGCCCCTCGATGCAGAGCCGCTCGAAGATCGCCATCACCTCGGCGGTGGATTCGGAATCGAGGTTGCCGGTCGGCTCGTCGGCGAGGATCATCGCCGGGTTGGTCACCAGCGCTCGCGCGATCGCGGCCCGCTGCTGCTGGCCGCCCGAGAGCTCCGACGGCACGTGGTCGACGCGCGAGCTGAGACCGACCTCGTCAAGCGCCGCAAGCGCCCGCCGGCGGCGATCGGCGCGGCTCAGGCCGGCGTACGCCAGCGGCAGCTCGACGTTGAGCACCGCCCGCGTCCGCGGGATCAGGTTGAAGCTCTGGAACACGAACCCGATCTCACGATTGCGCAGGTCGGCGAGATCGTCCTCGTGCGACAGCCGCACGTCGGACCCGTTGAGGCGGTAGCTGCCGCTCGTCGGCGTGTCCAGGCAGCCGAGGATGTTCATCAGCGTGGTCTTGCCGCTGCCCGACTGGCCCATGATCGCCACGTACTCGCCGCGGTCGACGCTCATCGTGATCCCGCGCAGCGCGTGCACGGCGATGTCGCCGACCGAATATGTCTTGGTCACAGCATCGAGCTCGATGACCGGGAAGCCGTCGGGCGTCATCCGCCGCCGAACCGTCCGCCGAAGCCGCCTCCGCCGCCAAAGCCCGCTGCACCGCCGAAGCCGCCGCTCGGGGCCGCGCCTCCGAAGCCGCTGCTGGTGGCACCGAGCGTTCCGGAGCTCGAGCTCGAACCCGAGGAGGATGCCGTGCTCGTCGACGGCAGCGTCTCAGTGACGACCACCTGCTGTCCGGCGCTCAGGCCCCTGACGATCTGTGTCCGGCTGTCGCCGCGGACGCCGACGATCACGGATGTCGGCGTGGTCTTGCCGTTCTTGGTCACGTCGACCGTCGCGATGTTGCTGGTGCCGGGGACGGCGCTGTTGGGCAGCGTCACGCCGGAGGCCTGCTGGTAGATCACCGCGGCCGACGCGGTCATCCCCGGCTTCACCTGTGCGTTGCGCTGGGTCAGGGTCAGCGTCGCGTCGTAGCTGACGACGCTGTCGCTGGTCGTTCCGATCGTCGAGATCGAGCTCACCTTTGCGGCCAGCTCGACGCCGGTGAGCGCATCGAAGGTGACGGTCGCGGGCTGTCCGACCTTGAGCTTGGAGATGTCGGACTCGTCAAACGGGACCGTGACGGTCATCTTGTGCGTGTTGACGATCTCCACCAATCCCGTGGAGCTTGAGCTCGAGCCCGTCGACGAGTCGCTGCTGGAGCCGCCGAGGCTGCCACTCGTCGTGCCGCCGGTCGAGCTGCTGCCCGAGTCCGACGACGAGTCGCTCGAGGAGTCGCTGCTGGAGGTGCTGGACCCGGAGACCGCATCGCCGGGCGAGACGTCGTCGACGCTCACGACCGTGCCGGTCGCCGGCGCGTACAGCTTGGTCTGCGCGAGCGCCGTCTCGGCGCTGCTGAGCGTCGCCTCGGCGCTGTCGACCTGGGCTTGGGCTGAGGCGACGTTGGCCGCAAGCGTGTCGGGGTTGGAGGTCGTCGTCTGCGAGGCGGAGCCGCTGCCGCTGCCGCTGCCCGTGCCGGAGCCGCCGCCCGTGCCGGAGCCGCTGCCGCTGCCTGTGCCGGAGCCGGAGCCGGAGCCGCTGCCTGTGCCGGAGCCAGAGCCCGTCGAGTCGCCCGTGCTGCTCGGAGTCGAAGCGCCGGCGCCGCTGCCCGACCGGTCGCCGCTGGTTCCCGACGACGGCGTCGTCGTCGTCGGCGCGGTCACGGTGACCGTCGTCGTCGTGGGGATCGTGGTCGTCGATTTGCTCGGCGTGGTCGTTGAGTGGGTCGGCGAGGTGGCGGTCGTCGTCGGAATGCTGGCGGTTGTCGTCGTGCTCGTCGTGCTGGTCGGGGCGTAGGAGACGAAGCTGGTCTGGGCGGACGGATCGACCGCGGTGCTCGAGTCCGTTGTGCTCGACGACGAGCTGGCCGTCTCGGCGGCGCTCAGCGAGTCCTTGGCCGCGGTCAGCTCCTGCTCGGCCTGATCGACGGTGTCCTGGGCGGAGGCCGGGTCGAGCGTTGCCAGCAGCTGCCCCTTGACGACGTGGTCGCCCTCCTTGACGTACAGGTGCTTCAGGGTGCCGCTGGCCTGGAAGCTGACCGAGTCATCGACGGCCGGCTCGACGTTGCCCGATCCGGTGACGGTCGACTGCACGACGCCGCGCTCGGCGCTCACCACCTCCTTCGCCGTCCGCGCCGAGCTGGTCGGCGAGCCGATCTGGAGGATCCCGAGCACGGTCGCGACCACGCCGACCGCGGCGAGCACGATCAGATACCAGGCGGGCCGCCGCGGCGGCCGTGTCGCGGGTGGCGGCAGCCGCCGCGAACGGCGCCAGGTCGTAGCGGTCATCTCAGACCGACTATCTGGACTCCCGCTAAGAGTCGCTTGTGAGTGTGCTGAGCGTTTGCTGAGAGGCGCGCCCGCCGGTGCCCGCCCCCGCGGGGGCCCCGAGCATGGCGGGGAGCGTCACGATGAACCGGGCGCCGCCCCCGGGCGCGTCGGCGGCGGAGATCGTGCCGAGATGGGCGCGGACGATCGCGTCGGCGATCGCCAGGCCGAGGCCGGCGCCGCCGCGCCCGCGGCTGCGCCCGCCCTCGCTGCGCCAGAAGCGCTCGAACAGCGCATCGCCCGCGCCCGCGGGCAGGCCGGGCCCATGGTCGCGCACGACCAGGACCACCTCGTCGGCGCGCCGGTCGACCGACAACGCCACCGCGGTCCCCGCGGGTGTGTGAAGCACCGCGTTGCGGGTCAGGTTGGCCAGCAGCTGGCGCAGCTGGTCGGGGTCCCCGAGCACGGTCGCATGATCGGCGTGCTGAAGACTCACGACGCGGTCCGGGGCGGTGACCAGCAGATCGTCGGCTGCGTGTTGGGCCAGCGCAGACAGGTCGACCGGCACGCGCCTGAGCTCGGGCATCTGGTCGAGCTGGGCCAGCAGCAGCAGATCCTCGACCAGCACGCCCATCCGCCTGGCCTCGGACTCGATCCGGCTCATCGCCCGAGCCAGCGTCTCGGGATCGTCGGCCGCGCCGATCCGGAACAGCTCCGCGTATCCGCGGATCGCCGCCAGCGGTGTACGCAGCTCGTGCGAAGCGTCGGCCAGGAAGTGGCGCAGTCGGTCCTCGGAGTCCCGGCGCGCCGCGAACGCGGCCTCGATCTGCCCCAGCATCTCGTTCAGCGAGCGGCCGAGCCGGCCGACCTCGGTGCTCGAGTCCGACGGCTCCACGCGCCGTGACAGGTCGCCGGCGGCGATCTCGGACGCGGTCTGCCCGATCCGGCCCAGTGGCCGCAGCCCGATCCGGATCACGACCCAGCCGAGCGCGATCAGGGCCAGGATCACGCCGGCGCCGACGAGCAGTTCGACGATGATCAGCCGGTGCAGCGTCTGGTCGACCTCGCGCAGCGGGACCGCCACCAGCACCGTCTGGCCGTTGGAGGTCCGGAACGCCGCGGCGCGGTAACTCTGGCCCGAGGAGCCGCGCGAGTGGACAGTGAATGTGTGCAGCGTTCCCGGGGTGCTGAGCGGGAGGTGCGCGGGCAGCGCCGGGCGGGGTTGCGAGCGCGTGCCGTAGCTGAACGTCCGAGTCCTGATCAGCGTGCCGCCGGCTCCGAGCAGGGCGCCGAACGTGCCGGGCGGGAGCACCGCGGCGGCACCGACCGGGGTCCGGCGCGCCGGCGGGTGCCCGGTCGGCGCCGGCGATCCGAGGCGGGCGCCGCCGATACCCCGGCGCCCGCCGTCGAGGCCGAGCTGGAACGACAGCGGCCCGACTGCGGACTGCACCTGCTGGTCCACCCGGTCGAGCAGGAACGACCGCTGCTCGGCGTACGTGACGACCGCGCCGGCGGTCAGCCCACATGCCACCAGCACGGCGACGCCCGCCAGCAGCCGCGCTCGGAGCGAGCGCAGCCTCACCGCGAGCCGGCCTCTTGGCGCGGCTCCCGCAGCACGTAGCCGACGCCGCGCACCGTGTGCACGAGCGGCGGCCCGTGGGCGTCGAGCTTGCGCCGCAGATAGCTGATGTAGGTCTCGAGCACGCGCGCGTCGCCGCCGAAGTCATAGCTCCAGACGTGGTCGAGCAGCTGCGCCCGTGTCATCACGCGCCGGGCGTTGAGCATGAGGTAGCGCAGCAGCCGGTACTCGGTCACGGTCAGCTCGATCGGCACGCCGTCGCGGGTGACCTCCCGGAGGTCCTCGTCGAGCTGGAGGTCGGCGAACCGCAGCGGCTCCGGCGTCGCCGCGACCGTGCCCGAGCGGCGCAAGATCACCCGGAGCCGTGCCACCAGCTCCTCGAGGCTGAACGGCTTGGTCACGTAGTCCTCGCCGCCGATCGTCAGCCCGCGGACCTTGTCGGCGGTGTGGTCACGTGCCGACAGGAACAGGATCGGCACCTCGGCGCGCTGCGCCGCCAACCGGCGGGCAACGTCGAACCCCTCCATGTCGGGCAACATCACGTCCAGCACGATCGCGTGCGGGCGCCAGTCCCGAGCCTGCTGCAACGCCTCGGTGCCGGTGCCGGCAGCCGTGACCTGGAAGCCGTGGTGGCGCAGACCCGTGCAGAGGACGTCGACGATGCTCGGCTCGTCGTCGACGACGAGCACGCGCAGCGGGTCGGGCGTCCGCGCGACGGCGGCCGGGCTGGCGCTCATCGCCCGATTACACGCCAGCAATGTGAGAGCTTCATACGAAGCTCGTGGACCCACTGGTGGGATTGGAGTCCGGCGAACGGGGGTATGCAAAGACGGGTGACCAGCACGATTTCACCCACATACACGCACGCCGCGATCCGCTCTGGAGATCGGCAGGCGATCGGCCGCGCGGAGACCAGACAGCTGTTCGAGCGCTGGCAGCGCGACCGGGACCCCCGCGCCAGGGAAGAGCTCGCCGCACGCTTCCTGCCGCTGGCTCGTAAGCTGGCACGCCGCTACAGCGGCGCCCGTGAGCCGTTCGACGATCTGCTGCAGGTCGCCAGCCTTGGCTTGGTCAAGGCGATCGACCGCTACGACGCCGACCGCGGCACCGCCTTCTCCTCGTTCGCGGTGCCGACGATCCTCGGCGAGCTCAAGCGCTACTTTCGTGATCTCGGCTGGGCGGTGCACGTGCCGCGCGGTGCGCAGGAGCTTGCGGTCAAGGTCGAGGCGGTCAACCATCAGCTGACCGCCCGGGACGGGCGTCCGCCCTCGGTGCAGGCGCTCGCGCAGTACATGGAGCTGCCACTCGAGGACGTGCTCGACGCGCTGGAGACCGCCCGCGCCCATCACGCGACTTCGCTGGACGCCCCGCACGACGACGGCGAGGGCGAGAGCGGCAGCCTGGTCGAGACGTTCGGGCGGATGGACGGCAGGCTGGTCAGTGCCGAGGACCGGCTGACGGTCGGCGCCGCGGCGCGCCTGCTGTCGCCGCGCGAGCGCGAGGTCCTCCGCCTGCGGTTCGTCGAGGACCTGACGCAGTCCGAGATCGCGGCTCGGGTCGGCGTCTCACAGATGCAGGTCTCACGTATCCTGCGCCGGTCCGTCGTGCGGCTCCGTGAGCTCGCGGACGGTTGATCCGGACGGGCCCGGCGCACCCTCTCGGTCGCCTGATGGGTACCGTCGCCTCCGGACGTTTCGACATCGACCCGACCGGGGAGGTTCCTGACACGGTGACCAGTCAGGCGCCCATGGTCGGCTTACACGTCCAGAGCAGGCCGCAGACCCTGGGGCTGGTGCGGGGGATGCTCGCCGGCATCGCCGAGCAGTTGGCGATGGACCCCGAGCTGCTCGACGATCTCAAGACCTCGGTCTCGGAGGCGTGCAACAACGTCGTCCTGCACGCCTATGACGGCGAGCCCGGCCCGATGGACGTACGGCTGTTCGTCGACGACGACGATGACTGCATCGTCGTCTCGGTGCAGGACCGCGGCGTCGGCCTCTCGGACTCGCCGGCGTCGATCGTCAACGACGGTGTCGCGGGCCTGGGCGTGTCGGTCATGCAGGCACTCGCCCGTGACCTGCAGCTGACTCCGCGCCAAGGCGGCGGCACCGAGGTGCTGATGCGATTCGCCGGCCATCGTGACGACCGGCCGCTGTTCAGGATGCCGGCGGCGGCGGCCGCTGACCACCGAGCGCCGACCACCGACAGCACGGAGAACGAGGTCACGGAGAACGAGGTCACGGAGAACGAGGTCACGGTCACCGTCTCGCCGGTCGCGTTGTTGTCGTCGGTCCTGGGACGGGTGGCGCGGACGGTCGCGGCGACCGCGCACTTCTCGCTCGATCGCTTCTCGGACGTCTACCTGATCACCGACGCGCTCGCCGCGCACGCCGCCTATGCCGCCGCCGGTGACCGGATCACCGCGCGGCTGACCGCGTCCGAGCGGCGGCTGTCGCTCTCGCTCGGTCCGTTCCGCCGCGGGACGGGCAGGCTGCTCGAGGCCCGTTCGCCATCGCCGCTGTCGATGCTCGCCGACGAGGTGACGGTCTCGGAGTGCGGCTCCGACGACGCCGTCGCGCTCGTCGTCGTCGACGGGCGCTGACGCCTGAGCGCAGTCGCCCCCGAAGCTCAGTCGCCCCGCGGGGCCAGAGCGAGCGCCGCGATGTCGTCGGTCGGCTCGCCGCCCCGGAACAGATCGAGCGCCGTGTCCAACGCGTCCAGCAGCGGCTGCGGCCCGGATCCGGCGTGCGCCGACAGGAACTGGCGCAGCCTGGCGACCCCGTAGCGCTCGCCCGACTCAGAGGCCGTCTCGGTGACGCCGTCGGTGTACAGCAGGACCAGCTCGCCCGGTGCCACCGCGAGCGTCTCGGCCTGCCATTCGGAGTCCTCGAAGGCGCCGAGCAGCGGCCCCGGCGACGGGGCTTCGGTGACATCGCCGTTGGCGGCCACGTGCAACGCCGGCGGGTGACCGGCCGACGCCAGTACCAACCGCCGCTCGTGGATCGTGGCGCACAGAGCGGTGCACATCGAGCTGGAGGGGCGCTCGCGCAGCTCCTCGTCGAGGCGGCGCAAGACCCGGTCGGGCTCGGGCTCCAGCCGGCCCGAGAAACGGGCACCGTGGCGCATCAGCCCGGTCAGCGTCGCGGCCGCCACGCCGTGCCCGGTGACGTCGCCGATCAGCGCCAGGGGGGCCGGCCCGGCATCGAACACCTCGTAGAAGTCGCCGCCGATCTCGATCCGCTCCTCGACCACGGCTGGCTGATACAGGGCTGCGATCTCCCAGCCGGGGAGCTCCGGCAGGGGACCGGGCATCAGGCTCTGCGCGAGCGTGTCGGCGACCTCGGCGAGCATCGTGTGCAGGCGGGAGTTCTCGACCGCGACGGCCGCGCGCCGCCCAAGCTGCTCGGCAAGCTCCAGGTCCGGCTGCGTCAGCCGCCGCAGCGAGTCCGACGTGTAGAACGAGATCGTGCCGATCGTCCGGTCCCGGATCCGCATCGGCACGACGATCGCCGAGCGGATCCCGAGCTCGCGCAGCACCCGCAGCTGGCCCGGCCCACGCGCGAGCGCGACCAGGTCGGACTCGTCGACCTCGACCAGCAGCACGCTGTCGCCGGTGTCGATCACACGGCTGGAGGCCGAGTGCTCACCGGGTTCGTCGGGCTCGAGCTCGGCCAGCTGCCCGGCAAGGTCACGCAGCCTCGGGTTGCGGTGCGCCACGACGACCTGATCGCGGCGGTCGTCCGGCTCGTCGGCGAGCTCCACCAGGCACCAATCCGCCAGCGCCGGCACCGCCGCCCACGCGACGTTTCGCAGCGTCTGCTCGTGGTCCAGGGACGAGCTGAGGATCCTGCCGGTCTCCGACAGGACCCGGGTATGCACCTCGGCGGTCTTGACCGCCGTGACGTTCGCGGCGACCGTCACCGTCGCCGCCACCCGCCCGTCGCGATCACGCAGCGGCGTGACCCGCACCTGCTCCCAGCGGGACTCGCCGGTGCGCCGGTCGACGACGTGGATCAGGGTCGGCGAAAGCTGCGTCTCGCCGGCCGCGGCGCGTGGGGTCGGGAACGTCGAACGCCCCATCTCCTCACCGGCCTGGTCGTAGACCACGAACCGGTCCAGCAGCGAGCCGTCAGGATGCGCGCGCAGCTCCTCGATCGAGGCGAAGCCGAAATCGCGCAGTGCCGTCCGGTTGGCGTACACGAACCGGTCGTGCCCGTCGCGAACGGTGACCGCCTCGCCGACGAGCTCGAGCAGCTCGGCAAGCTCGGGACCCTGACCGTCGAGGATCCGCTCGCCGAGTGGAAGCTCGTGATCCAACCGTGTCAGCGTCCGTTGAGCAGCTCGCCCGGCTCAGCCCCGAAGCGCAGGCGCTCCGTCACCCCGGTCAGGTCCAGCAGTCGCTGCACCTGCGGCGGTCCCTTGACCAGAGTCAGCTCGCAGTCGTGCTCGGACAGGCGCTGGTGGGCTCTGACGATGATGCTCAGGCCGGTCGAGTCCATGAACTCGAGCTCCCGCAGATCGACGATCACCAGCTTGGTCTGCTCCGGATGGATCTGGTCGAGCACCTGCTCCAACTCCGGCGCCGAGGCGATGTCAAGCTCGCCGGAGACGACGATCACGGCCGCGTTGGAGTGCGGCTGCAGTTGGACGGTGAAGGAGCGTTGCACTCTGCGCGGGCCTATTGGACTGCCATGGTAGGTACTCGCGACACAAGCCGTATCTCGATCCAGGAGCCGAGCTGCGCCGGCGCGAAGGAGAGCATCGCCGGAATATAAGGGTTGGATAACGATCGGCGGCGACTGCGGCTCACTCGCCGACCGGCGGCGACTCGGCGGTCATCTCCTGCAGGCGGCGGACCGCGCGGCGAAGCAGCCGTGACACCTGCATCTGCGAGATCCCGATCTGCTCGGCGATCTCGGCCTGGGTCAGGTCCTCGCCGAAGCGCAGGTAGAGGATCCGTCGATCGCGCTCGGACAGGTGCGCGGCGGCCGCGAACACGGTCGCGCCGGCGTCGATCCGCCCGATCCGCTCGTCGTCGTCGCCGAGCGTGTCGAGTCGTCGTTCGGCGTCCTCGTCGGCGGACGCGCGCGGCGCGTCGAGCGAGATCGTGTCGTAGGCCTCGGCGACCTGCAGGCCGTCGAGCACCTCCTCCTCGGAGCACCCCAGGAACTCGGCCAGATCGGCGACCGTCGGCGAGCGGCCCCCTCGGGCCTGCAGGTGTCGCCGCGCGTCGCCGATCTTGCGCGACCGCTCCTGCGCGGCGCGGTCGACGTGCAGCGCCCACGACGTGTCACGGAAGTGGCGCTTGAGCTCGCCCATGATCGTCGGCACCGCGAACGAACTGAACGCGAACCCGCGGCCGGGATCGAACCGCTCGACCGCCTTGACCAGGCCGAGGCTCGCCACCTGGACGAGATCGTCGTAGGGCTCACGTGAGGCCGAGTAGCGCTGGGCCAGCTTGCGCGCGAGCGGCAGGAAGCGCTCGATCAGCTCGTCACGCGCCTGCCGATCGCGGTCATCATGCCATCGCTGGAACAGCTCGTCGGTGCAGATCATTCGTGTCCCGGCCTTCGATCGGCCCGGTCGCCCCCGGCAAGCGCCCTCTTCGGTTCTATCTCAGGCCAGGACAGCCCGCAAGGGGAATCTCCGGCGGTCGTGTGATACGTATCTAGGAGCGATGACCCCGTTCACCTCGCCGCTCGCCGAGTCGCTGGCGCCGGAGCTGCTGCGCCGGTTCTGCGACTACGTGCGGATCGACACGCAGGCCAAGCGCGACCGGAGCACGTGCCCGAGCACGCCCGGGCAGCTGGAGCTCGCGCGGCTGCTCGTCTCCGAGCTCGCGGATGCCGGGTTGGCCGACGCCGAGATGGACGGCAACGGCTACGTGACCGCGTCGCTTCACCCGACCGCCGACGGCGCCCCAGTGATCGGGCTGATCGCGCATATGGACACGAGCCCGGACGCGCCCGGCCTGGGCGTGGCGCCGCTGGTGCACCGTGATTACGACGGCGGCGTGATTGAGCTGCCGCTGGGCTCCACGAAGCTCGATCCGGCGGCGATGCCGGCGCTCGCAGCCAAGCGCGGCCACGACATCGTCAGCGCCAGCGGCGACACGCTGCTGGGCGCCGATGACAAGGCCGGCGTCGCGGAGATCGTCACCGCGCTCGCCCACCTCGCCGCCCACCCGGAGCTGCCGCGGCCGGCGCTGAAGGTCTGCTTCACGCCCGACGAGGAGATCGGCGAGGGCGCGACCCTGTTCGACATCGAGCGCTTCGGGGCGCTCTGTGCGTACACGTTGGACGGCTCCGGCCTGGGTGGGCTCGAGGACGAGACGTTCTCGGCCGACGAGGCGATCGTGACCGTGCAGGGCGTCGACGTCCATCCCGGCCAGGCGACCGGCAAGCTCGTCTCGGCGCTGCGGGTCGCCGCGGAGATCGTCGCCGAGCTCCCGTCCGACCGGCTGACCCCCGACACGACGTCTGACCGCGAGGGCTTCATCCACCCCTACGAGCTGAGCGGCTCGGCCGCGCGGGCCAAGATCCGGGTGATCGTGCGCGACTTCGACGAGCAGCTGATGCACGCCCACTCGGAGTTGCTGCGCCAGACCGCCGAACGAGTCGTCGCACGGCACCCGGGGGCGACGCTGGAGCTCGACGTCCGTTATCAATACCGCAACATGCGCCAGTACCTGGACGCGGTCCCGGAGGTCGTCGCGGCCGCCGACGCGGCGATCCGAATCGAGGGGCTCGAGCCGGTCCGGATCCCGATCCGCGGCGGCACCGACGGCTCACGCCTGTCGGAGATGGGGCTGCCGACCCCGAACATCTTCACCGGCGGTCACGAGTACCACTCGGTCCGCGAGTGGGCGTCGCTGCAGGACATGGCGGCCGCCGCCGCGACGATCGTGCACCTCGCCGGCGTGTGGGCGAGATGAGCGACTTCGGTCCTGACTCGCTGGCCTCGTTGGACGGCGAGATCATGCCGGTGGCGGAGGCCGTGATCCCGGTCACCGACGAGGGGCTGATCCGAGGCGACGGGGCGTTCGAGGTGATCCGGGTCTACGACGGCGTTCCGTACGCGATGGACGCCCACCTCGCCCGCCTGCAGCGGACCGGGGCCAACATCCGGCTGCCGATCGATCTGGAGGCGGTACGCGCCGACTCGCACCGGCTGCTGGCGCAGGCCGGCACCGGGCCCGACGCGCAGCTGCTGCGGATCATGATCACCCGCGGCGGTCGTCGGATCCTGCTGACCGAGCAGCTGCCGACGATGCCCGATCAGGCCCGATTGATGTCGGTGACCTACTCGCCGACCCGGCTGCTGGACGCCGCCAAGACGCTGTCGTACGCCGCCAACATGCTCGCCGGCCGGCTGGCGCGGGAGAACGGCTACGACGAGGCGCTGCTGGTCACGCCCCATGGCCGCGTCCTCGAGGCGCCGACCAGCTCGATCTTCTATGTCACCGGCGGAGAGCTGTTCACGCCGCCACTGGATGAGCACATCCTCGCCTCGATCACGCGGGTGCTCGTGATCGACGTGACCGGCGCCACCGAGCGCAGCTGCACGCTGGAGCAGCTGAAAGCCGCAGACGAGGTGTTCCTGGCCTCGACCGTGCGAGAGGTCCAGCCGGTCACGGCGGTCGACGAGCGCCAGTTCGAGTCGGCCCGGCCCGTCAGCGACCGCGCGGCCGCCGCGGCCGCGGAGCGGATCAAGGTGGAGCTGGCCTCCTGAAGATCCTCACCGTGATCGGCAACCGGCCGCAGTTCATCAAGGCGGCCGCGGTCTCGCCGATCCTGCGCGCGCGACACGCCGAGACGCTCGTCCACACCGGTCAGCACTTCGACGACCGGCTGTCGGCGATCTTCTTCTCAGAGCTCGGGCTGCCGGCGCCGGAGCTCGAGCTTGGGGTCGCGCTCGGCTCAGCGAGCTCGCAGACCGGTCGCATGCTGGTCGCGCTGGAGCCGGTGCTCGCCGACGTCGCGCCCGACGCGGTGCTCGTCTACGGCGACACGAACTCGACCCTGGCCGGCGCCCTGGCCGGTGCCCAGGCGGGCATCCCGGTCGTCCACGTCGAGGCGGGGATGCGCTCGTTCGATCGCACGATGCCCGAGGAGCTCAACCGCGTGCTGACCGACCACGCGTCGTCGCTGCTGCTGTGCTCGAGCGAGGTCGCGTTGGCGAACCTGCGCAGCGAGGCGGTCGCGTCGCCGTGCGAGCTCGTCGGCGACGTGATGGTCGACGTCGGGCTGGAGGTGCAGCCGCGGGCGCGGGCGCGGTTCGACCTGGTCGCCGCCCGGGGCCTGGAGCCCGGCGGCTATGTGCTGGCGACGGCCCACCGCGCCGGCAACGTCGACGACCCGGACCGGCTTGCCAAGCTCGTCGACCTGCTCTGCGGCGTCGGGCAGCCCGTGCTGCTGGCGCTGCATCCGCGAACGCTGGCGCGGCTTGCGTCTTTCGGGCTGCGGCCACGGCTGGACGAGTGCGCGCGGGTCCGGGTCTGCGAGCCGCTCGGGTACTTCGAGACGGCGGCGCTGCTGTGCAACGCCGCCGCGGTGCTGACCGACTCCGGCGGCCTGCAGAAGGAGGCCTACCTGGCGGGCGTGCGGTGCCTGACGATGCGGCCGAGCACCGAGTGGACCGAGACCGTGCAGACCGGCTGGAACACGTTGGTCGACCTCGATGCGGACGCCACGCGGGCGGCGCTCGCCGCCCCAGCGCCCGCCGTGCGGCCGCCGCTGTACGGCGACGGCCATGCCGGGGTCCGCGTCGTGGACAGTCTTAGACTGCTGCAGCCATGACCGATCCGAGCGCTCCGCTGGGGGCTGATACGCCGATCCGCGTGGGGGTCGCCGGGCTTGGGTACTGGGGCCCGAACCTCGCTCGCAACTTCGCCGCGATCGGCGGCTGCGAGCTGGTCTGGTGCTGCGACCGCGCCGCGGCGGCCCGGTCACGGGCGGCGTCGCAGTTTCCGGGCGTGCGGATCACGGGCGAGCTCGACGACCTGCTCGGCGACCCGTCACTGCACGCGATCGTGCTCGCCACGCCGGTGCCGACGCACGCCGAGTTGGCCGTGCGGGTGCTTGCGGCCGGCAAGCACTGCTTCGTCGAGAAGCCACTCGCGGTCTCGGTCGCCGACGCCCAGTGCGCCGTCGACGCCGCCGCCGCGAGCGGACGGACGCTGATGGTCGGTCACCTGCTCGAGTACCACCCGGGCCTGCGTGCGCTCAAGGAGCTAGCCGACACGGGCGAGCTCGGCGAGCAGATCTTCTACGTCTACGGCAACCGGCTGAACCTCGGCAAGCTCCGCGCCGACGAGAACGCGCTCTGGAGCCTCGGCGCCCACGACGTCTCGGTCGTGCTGTCGCTCGCCGGCGATGCCGAGCCGGTCGAGATCACCGCGCACGGCGCCTCCTATGTCCGCGGCGGCGTGCAGGACGTCGTGTTCTGCTTCGTGCGATTCGACTCCGGGCTGGTCGCCCACCTGCACCTGTCGTGGCTCGACCCCCACAAGGAGCGCCGCTTCACGGTCGTCGGCTCAAAACGCATGGCGACCTTCGACGACATGGAGCTCGAGCGCAAGCTGACCGTCTATGACAAGGGCTTCGACGAGGACGCGCACACCTACGGCGAGTACATCACCCGCTCCGGTGGGTCGTTCTCGCCGCGGATCGGCAACGTCGAGCCGCTGCGGATCGAGTGCGAGCACTTCATCCAGTCCCTGCGCACGGGAACGCCGCCGCGCTCGGACGGCGCGTCCGGGCTGCGGGTCGTGCGGGTGCTCGAGGCGCTGCAGCGCTCGCTTGACGCAGACCGCGTCGGCGATCGGCTCGATCACGACCGCGCGGGCAATGGCTGAGCGGTCCGGCGCGCACGTTTCCGCGCAAGCGTCGCTCGCCGCCGACGTCACACTCGGTCCCGGCGCGGTCGTGCACGCGGCCGTCACGATCGGTCCTGGCTCCGCGGTCGGCGCCTGCGCCGTTCTGCACCCGGGCACGGTGCTCGGAGCGCGCTGCCTGGTCGAGGACGGGGCGGTGCTCGGCAAGCGTCCGCGTCTGCGCCCGGGCTCGAGCGCCCGCGGCGACACCGGTGACCTGGTCATCTCAGACGACGTCACGATCTGCGTCGGCGCGGTCCTGTATGCCGGCGCGCGGATCGGCGCCGGCTCGATCATCGGCGACCAGGCCCACGTCCGCGAGCGCTCGGTGATCGGCGAGCGCGTGGTCGTCGGCCGCGGCTCCACGGTCGACTTCGACACGACCGTCGGCGACCGCGTCTCGATCCAGACGCTCGTCTACCTGACGGCGCTGTCGGTCGTCGAGGACGACGTCTTCATCGGGCCGGGGGTGACGACCACCAACGACGACACGATGGGACGCCATGGGCGGGCGGGATCGGATTCGCGATTGGCCGGGCCGGTCCTGCGCCGGGCGTGCCGGATCGGCGGCGGTGCCGTGCTGACCCCCGGCGTCGAGATCGGCGCCGAGGCGTTCGTCGCCGCCGGCGCGGTGGTCACCGGTGACGTCGAGCCCCGCGCGGTCGTGATGGGTGTGCCCGCCCGGATCGTCCGTCGGGTCGGCGACGAGGACCTGCTCGAGCGCTGGCGCTGACCCGCCGCCGCGGAGTCGCGGTCAGGTGCGGGTGTCGGCGGCATCCAGCGGAGTCGCGGTCAGGTGCCGTTGTCGGCGGCATCCAGCGGAGTCGCGGTCAGGTGCCGTTGGCGGCATCCCGCGCGCCGACGCCGTCGAGCAGGATCGTCCACGGCTCGATCGAGCTGAGCGTCAGCATTCCGTTGCGCGCCCAGTTGTCGCGGGCCAGCTGGTCGCGGACCTCCTGCTCGGAGCCGGCGCGGATCACGTGCAGGATCTCGCGGTCGCCGGCCAGCGGGCCGCCGAGCACGATCGTGCCCTGCGCCACCAGCCCCTCCATGAACGCGGCGTGCTCATCCCAGCCGTCCTGGTCACGCAGATCCCGGGACCAATCCCATGGCCCGCCACGCTGCAGTCGCACGGCGAAGAACATGTATCGATCGTAGTGGTCGCTCACGCCGTGATCTCGATCTCGCGGTCGATCCGCAGCCCGTCGCGTTGCCGGACGTCGTGGGTGGCGACGACCAGCGCTCCCGGCCACCCCTCGAGCGCGGTCTCCAGGCGGGCCGTGAGCCCGGGACCGCTGTGAGCCGGACCGCTGTGAGCCGGACCGCTGTGAGCGGCTCGGAGAACCAATACGGTGGACCTGTCGAGCTTCGCGGGTCCGGACAGGAGCGCCACGTGACGAGCATCGAGACCGAGCTGTTCACCGACCGGCCCGCCGCCGCGGTTGCCTTCTACGAGGCGGCCTTCGGCGCCGTGATCCTCCACCGCGTGGGCGACGGGGATGACATCGTCGCCCAGTTGGCGGTTGGCGACGCCCGCTTCTGGGTGACCGCGGCCGACCCGGGCATGAAACGCTTGGACCCCGGGCAGCTGGATGGGGCCACCGGCCGCACGCTGCTGGTCACCGACGACCCGGCTGTCCTGCAGGCCCGCGCGGTCGCCGCCGGCGCGGTCCAGCTGTCCTCGGTCGCCAAGGAGCACGGCTGGGAGCTCTGCCGGATCCTCGACCCGTTCGGCCACGAATGGGAGCTCGGTCGCCCGCTCGGAGACTGGCCGCCGTCCGCCGACTGACTCGGGATCGATTGGCCTGCGGGTACGGGCGTGTACCGGGGCCTCGAACACGCCATATGGGCATGTTTCTCGCCCCGGAGCGAAAGCCACGTCCGGCTCTGCTCCGCACCCGGACCTCGTCCGGCCTGCTCCGAAACCTCGTCCAGACCCGAAGCCTCGTTCGGCTCCTCAGGCCGCCAGGCGGACGGCGGAGCTCTCGGCGCCGTCCATCCAGATGACCTGCTCGCGCCCCGGCCCGACCCCGACCAGCACGATCGCGACGCCGACGTAGTCGGCGATGAAGCGCAGGAACTCGCGCGCGGTCGCGGGCAGCTCGGATTCCGAGCGGCACCCGGAGATGTCCTCGTCGAAGCCGGGCAGCTCGGCGTACTCGCCGGTGGCGTGGTGCAGCACGGTCTGGTGGTAGGGGAAGCCGTCCAGCTCGGCACCCTCGGCCGAGTGGTAGCGCACGCAGGCATGCAGGGTGTCGAACCCGGAGAGGACGTCGAGCTTGGTGATCGCCAGCGACGTCAGCGAGTTCAGCCGCGCCGCGTAGCGCAATGCGACGAGGTCGATCCAGCCGACCCGCCGGGCCCGGCCGGTGGTGGTGCCGTACTCGCCGCCGCGCTCGCGGATCTCGTCGGCGAGATCGCCGTCCAGCTCGGTCGGGAACGGGCCGGCGCCGACGCGGGTGGTGTACGCCTTGGCCACCCCCCAGACCTCGTCGATGTCTCGCGGGCCGACCCCGGCGCCGGTGCAGGCGGCGCCGGCGACCGGGTTGGAGGAGGTGACGAACGGATAGGTGCCATGGTCGATGTCCAGCAGCGCGCCCTGGGCGCCCTCGAACACGACCATCTCACCGTGGTCCAGGCGATCGAGCACGAGCCGTGAGGTGTCGGCGATGTAGGGCTCGAGCACGTGACCGTAGGTCAGGTACTCGTCGGTCATCGACTGCAGATCGAGCGCCGGGTCCTTGGCGAACGGCCGCAGCGACAGCCGCTTGGGCTCCAGCGCCGCGACGATCTTCTTCTTGAGGATCTTCTCGTCGAGCAGGTCCTGCATACGGATCCCCAGCCGCGATGCCTTGTCGGCGTAGGAAGGGCCGATCCCGCGCCGGGTGGTGCCGATCTGGAGCTTGCCGAGCTTCGCCTCGCCCGCCTCGTCGAGCATCATGTGGTAGGGCATGATCAGGTGAGCGTTGGCCGAGATCCGCAGCGCCCGAGTGTCGATCCCGCGGTGGCGCAGCTCGTCGAGCTCGTCGGTCAACACCTTCGGGTCGATCACGACGCCGTTGCCGATCACGCACAGCTTGCCGGGATGCAGGATCCCCGAGGGCATCAGGTGCAGCTTGTAGGTGACCCCTTCGCGGACGATCGTGTGCCCGGCGTTGTTGCCGCCCTGAAAGCGCACGATCACGTCGGCACGCTCGGCGAGCATGTCGGTGACCTTGCCTTTACCCTCGTCGCCCCATTGGGCGCCGACGATCACGATTCCGGGCATCAGCCACCAGTCTAGGGGCGCCCGGCGCCGCTGATGCTCCCGGCGAGTCCCAGGCCGACCGCGACAGCTTCGGTTTGCCGATTTCGTAGCCGGGCAGTGTTGTTGTGGCTACACCTGACCCGCCGGCCGACCGTGCCGGGGGAGGGTCACATCAAGGAGGAAGGGACGGCAATGATCATCCTCGGAATCATCCTGCTGCTCATCGGGTTCGTCGCCAATGTGGCGATCCTGTGGTCGATCGGGATCCTGTTGGTGCTGATCGGACTCGCATTCGTCGTGCTCGGCGGCATGGGGCGCGCGGTCGGCGGCCGCAGGCACTACTACTGACGACTGGAGCCGCCGCGGCCGGCCGCCTCAGGCGGTGCGCAGGTCCATCTTGATCCGGTGATCGTGGCCGGTCAGCGGCAGCTCGTCGCACATCTCGGTCAGTCGCGAGACCGTTCGCGACGTGATCTGCTCGCGCAGCTGGTCGCGGTCGAGGATGTTGGTCGTGATCACGATCGAGCGCTCGTCCTCATAGCGGGCGTTGATGATCGAGTAGAGCTCCTCCAGCACCCACTCATTGCTCTTCTCGGCGCCGACGTCGTCGATGTGCAGCAGGTCGACGGCGGTCAGGCGATCGAGCAGGTCGATGTGGGAGCGCTCGGCGCGGTAGGTGTCACGGATCTCGTTGAGCAGGCGCGGCAGCGAGTAGATCGCGACGGACCGCCCGGCGTCGATCGCGGCCTTGGAGACGAGCATCGCCAGCGTCGTCTTGCCGGTCCCGGGCGAGCCCATGAACCACAGCCCGCGACCGGCGTCCAGCTGGGCGTCGATCCGCGTCGCGAAGCGCCTCGTCGCCGCGACGATCCGCGGCTCGATCTCGGTCACCGGCGGCGCGTCGAACGAGACCGAGCGGAACCGGCGCGGGATCACCGCCGACAAGCTACGCGCCCGCCGGCGTGAGATCTCCTGCGCTCGGCAGCGGCACGGGGAGGCCGTGTTGGTCTCGAAGTCCAGCTGCATGCCCGAGCCGTCGCACAGTCCGAACGGGCACTCTGCGCCGATGCTCACGTGTAACGATCCTCGGAGGTGTAGTTGAAGAACTTCGGGTACTCCCGCAGGAACGTCAACACGACCTCGCCGACCGGTCCGTTGCGGTGCTTGGCGATGATGATGTCGGCCTCGTTGGGGCGCTCGGAGTCGCGGTCGTAGTACTCCTCTCGGTAGATGAACATGACCAGGTCGGCGTCCTGCTCGATCGCGCCGGATTCTCGGAGGTCGGACAGGATCGGCTTCTTCTCGCCGCCGCGCTGCTCGACCTGGCGGCTGAGCTGCGAGAGCGCGATCACCGGCACGGCCAGCTCACGCGCGAGCGCCTTGAGCCCGCGGCTCATCTGTGACACCTGCTCGACGCGGTTCTCGATCCGGCCCTCCGAGCGCAT
>Ga0302325_10009760_pt1 | contig 20920 bp, 17 predicted proteins | sample Palsa_T0_2_FD_201948 | JGI IMG/M metagenome (GOLD analysis project Ga0302325, IMG submission 201948) | Peat permafrost microbial communities from Stordalen Mire near Abisko, Sweden - Palsa_T0_2 | ecosystem: Environmental > Terrestrial > Soil > Palsa > Peat permafrost | place: Sweden: Abisko...
CGTCTACGGCGAGTGGTACCGCGAGCACCTGGCGCCCGAGCTCTTACCGCAGGCCGTCTACGGCCTCCCGGAGCTCTACCGGCACGCGCTCGCGGGGGCGGACCTGGTCGCCAATCCCGGCTGCTTCCCCACCGCGGCGCTGCTCGCGCTCGCTCCCCTCGCGCGCGCCGGGGTCGTGCAAGACGTCGTCATCGACGCCAAGTCGGGCGTGTCGGGCGCGGGCCGCGCGGCGACCGAGAAGACCCATTTCGTCACCGTGGACGAGAACGTCAACGCCTATGGCGTGCCCCGCCATCGCCATACCCCTGAGATCGAGCAGGAGCTCGCCGCCCTCGGCGCGGACCTCCGTGTGACTTTCACCCCGCACCTCGTCCCGCTCGATCAAGGGGAGCTCCTCTCGTGCTACGTGACCGCGACCCGGGACGTGCAAACGGCAGAGCTCGAGGCCCTCTACCACGACACCTATGACGCCGAGCCCTTCGTCGAGCTCGCCACCGGACCCCCCGGCGTCCGCGACGTCCGCGAGACGAACTTCTGCCGCATCTCGGTCCACCGCGACGAGCGCACGGGCCGGGTGATCGTCTTCGCGGCCATCGACAACCTGTGGAAGGGCGCCGCCTCGCAGGCGGTCCAGAACCTCAATCTCATGTTCGGGCTCCCCGAAGGCGAGGGGATCTCGTGACCGCCGGCGGGTTCTTCTCCTCGCGCTGGGTCGAGCACCCGGAGCATGTGTCGGTGCGCAGTGGAGGGCTCCCCGCCGGATTCCGGGCCGCCGGCTTCGCGGCGGAGATCAAGCCGAGCGGCAAGCTCGACGTCGGCCTCGTTGTGTGCGACGAGCCCGAGGTCACGAGCGCGGCGCGCTTCACCCGTTCGGGCGTGCTCGCCGCGCCCGTCCTGCTCACCATGGAACGCTGCCGCCTGAACGGCGTGCGCGCCGTCGTCGTCAACGCGGGCAACGCCAACGCCGCCACCGGCCGCCGCGGGCTCGACGACGCCGCCAAGATGCAGGGCGCCGGGGCCATGGTCGCCGGAGTCAGCGAGGACGCCGTTGCCGTCGCCTCCACCGGCGTGATCGGCGTCCCCCTGCCGATGGACAAGGTGGTGCGGGGGATCGCGGGCGTCGCCCGCTCGCTGCGCGCCGACGGAGACGGCGACTTCGCCGCCGCCATTCAGACCACCGACGCCTTCGAGAAGCGTGCGTCGCTCGCCGTCACCCTCGGCGCCGGGACGGTCAACATCAGCGCTCAGGCCAAGGGCGCCGGGATGATCTCGCCGCGCTTCGCCACCCTGCTGTGCTTCGTGCAGACCGACGCCGCGATGTCCGCCGAGACCTGCGAGCTCCTCCTCGGTGTCACCGTCAAGCGCTCCTTCGAGCGGATCAGCGTCGACGGCCAGCTCTCGACCAACGACACCGTGATCCTCCAGGCGAGCGGCGCCTCCGGTGTGCGCATCGAGCCCGAGACCGAGGACGAGGTGCGCTTCGGGGAGGCCCTCGACGCCATCCTGCGCCAGCTCGCGCTCCTCATCCTGCGCGACGGCGAGGGCGCGCGGCGGGTCGGGCGGATCGTCGTGCACGGCGGCAGCCTGGAGGCGGCTGCGGGCGCCGCGCGGGCCGTCGCCGATTCACCCCTGGTCAAGACCGCCCTCTACGGCGGCGATCCCAACTGGGGGCGGATCGCCCAGGCGGTGGGGATGGCGCTGCCGGGGACCGCGCCCCTGCCCCTCGACATCGCCATCGAAGGCGTCCCCGTGTGCGCGAACGGCGGCCCGGTGCCCTTCGACCGCGCCGAGCTCGAGCGCGCCGTGGCGCGCGACGAGGTCGAGTACGAGGTGGGCCTGCCCGGGACGGGCGCCGAGACCGAGCTCTTCTTCTCCGATCTGGGGCACGAGTACGTGACGATCAACGCTGAGTACACAACATGAGGGCCGACTTCGTCGGCTTTCTGGAGGTATGACCGTGCGTGACGTAGCCACCCTCCTCGAGGCGCTCCCCTACATCCGCGAGTTTCACGGTAAGACGGTGGTGATCAAGTACGGCGGCGCGGCCATGACCGATCCCGAGCTCAAGGAGGAGTTCGCGCGCGACGTCGTCCTCCTCAAGTACGTGGGCATGAACCCGGTGATCGTGCACGGCGGCGGCCCGGAGATCACCAGTTACATGGAGCGTCTGAATCTGCCCGTCGAGTTCGTCGACGGCCTGCGCGTGTCCGATGCGGCGACCGTCGAGGTGGCCAAGATGGTGCTCGTGGGCAAGGTCAACAAGGACATCGTCCTGCTCATCAACCGCCACGGTCAGCCCGCGGTCGGGCTCTGCGGCGACGACGGCCTGCTCTTCCGCGCCGCGCGTCAGCAGTCGCCGAGCGGCCAGGACATCGGCTTCGTGGGTCGGATCGAGCGCGTCGACGTCGACGTCCTCAACCACGTGGCGCAGGACTACGTCCCGGTCGTGGCCAGCGTCGGCGCCGATCGCGAGGGCCGTTCCTACAACATCAACGCCGACGAGGCCGCCGGCGCGGTGGCGGCCGCGCTCGGCGCCTACAAGATCATCTTCCTCACCGACGTTCCCGGCTGGCTGCGCGACCCCGCCGACCCGGCCAGCGTCGTCTCGGAGACGACCGCGACCGAGGTGGAGGATGCGCTGGCAACAATCACCGGCGGGATGCGCCCCAAGCTCGCCGCCTGCCTGGCGGCGATCCACGGCGGCGTCTCGTATGCGCACATCGTCGACGGGCGCGTCCCGCACTCGTTGCTGCTCGAGCTCTTCACCGACGCCGGGCAGGGCACGAAGATCGGCCTGGAGGCTTAACCGGATGTCGCTCGCCGACCTCCAGGCGCTCGAGCGCGCCTTCGCGATCCCTACCTACGCCCGCTACCCGGTCGAGTTCGTCCGTGGCTCGGGGTGCCGGCTGTGGGACGCCGAGGGAAACGAGTATCTCGACTTCCTCGCCGGGATCTCCGTCCTCAACGTCGGCCACTGCCATCCGCGCGTGGTCGCGGCGGTGTGCGAGCAGGCCGGCCGTCTGCTCCACGCGACCAACCTCTACTACACCGAGCCCGCGCTGCGGCTCTCCGCTCGCCTGGCCGAGAGCTCGCTTGGGGGCAAGGTGTTCCTGTGCAACTCGGGCGCCGAGGCCAACGAGGCGGCGATCAAGCTCGTGCGCCGCGCGCGCCCCGGGGGGGAGATCGTGGTGGTGAAGGATGCTTTCCACGGTCGCACCTACGGCGCCCTCTCGGCCACGCCCCAAGAAGCCAAGCAGGCGCCCTTCGCGCCCCTCGTGCCCGGCTTCGTGGTCGTCCCCAAAGACCCGGCCGCGCTCGAGGCGGCGGTGAGTGATCGGACGGCGGCGGTGTTGCTCGAGCCGATCCAGGGCGAGACGGGGATCAACATCCTCTCCCAGGAGCTCCTCGAGGCCGCGCGTGCGGCCTGCGACCGGGTCGGGGCCGCGCTCGTGTTCGACGAGATCCAGTGCGGCATGGGGCGCACGGGGACGCTGTGGGCCTACGAGCAGACCGGCGTGGTGCCGGACGCGATGACGAGCGCCAAGGCGCTCGGCGGCGGCCTGCCCATCGGTGCGCTCGTAACCGGAGAGCGCCTGGCCGACGTCTTCCAGCCCGGCGACCACGGCTCGACCTTCGCCGGCGGCCCGGTCATCGCCTCGGCCGCGCTCGTCGCCCTCGAGCTCTGCTCCGATCCGGAGCTCCTCGCCCGCGTGGGCACCCTGGGCGCGCGGTTCGCCGCCGGGCTCGCTGAGCTCCCCTACGCCGCGGCGGTCAGGGGCCGGGGCCTGATGCTCGCCATCGACCTGGCCCCCGGCGTGCTGGCGCCCAAGCTCGCGCGCCGCGCCCTGCTCGAGCAGCGGCTCGTGGTCAACGCCACCGGGCCGGGCACGGTGCGCTTCCTCCCGCCCCTGGTGGCCGAGCCAGGCGACGTCGACGAGGCGCTGGCCCGCTTGGAGGCGCTGGCCTAGATGAAGCCGGCCGGGACCGATCTTCTCCTGCCGGACGGAATGACCCCGGCGGCGGTCGTGGACGCTCTCGATGCCCGCCTGGCGCTGCGCGAGGGGCCACCCACCGAGCGCGACCGGCGCTTTTACGACACCTTCGACGGGCTCCTGCGCGCGGCCGGGCTCGCGTTCGTGTACGAGTCCGGCCGCACCCGACTCCTCTCCACCGAGGACGGCGTCGAATGGGCGGCGAGCGCGATGTCCGACCCTCCCGATCGCGCGTTCGCGGGCGAGCTCGAGCCCGGGCGCCTGCGCGACATGCTCACCGAGATCATCGAGGTCCGGGCTCTCCTGCCCCTCGCGCGCATCCACAGCCGTCAGCGCGCGTTCGGAGTGCTCGATGCGAGCGCGAAGACCGTCGTGCGCCTGGTGCTCGACGAGCCCGTGGTGGTTGCCTCGCCGAATCGCCGGCTCGCGTTGGCGCCGCGGATCCGGATCGGCGCGGTGCGCGGATACGGCAAGGAGCTCGCGGGCGTACGCGCGAGGCTCGTCGACGACCTCGGGCTGCGCCCGGCCCGGCGCTCGGAGCTCGACGAGGCGGTGTTCGCCACCGGCGCCACCCCGGGCGGGATCTCCTCCAAGGTCGATGTCGCCCTCGCCCCGGATGAGCGCTCGGACGTGGCCGTGGCTTCGGTACTCAGGCGCCTGGCCGAGGTGATGGAGGCCAACCTGCCGGGGACGATCGCCGACATCGATGCCGAGTTCCTGCACGACTTCCGCGTCGCCGTGCGCCGCTCGCGGGCGGTGACGCGCGAGCTCAAACGGGTCTTTCCCGCTGAGCATCTGGCGCGCTTCCGTGCCGAGCTGCGCTGGCTCCAGCAGGTCACCGGGCCCGCGCGTGACCTCGACGTGTACGTGCTCGACTTCGACGAGCTTCGCTCGGAGCTTCCCGAGCCGGGGCGATCCGATCTCGAGCCCCTCCTGCGCCTGCTCTTCGACCGGCGCTCGGTCGCCCATCGCGAGATGGTGCGGGAGCTGCGCTCCGACCGGGCGGCGGAGCTGCGCGCCCGATGGCCGGCCTTCCTGCGCGAGCTCGTCACCCTGCCCGCCGAGGGGCGGCCCGACGCCCCGCGTCCGATCAGAGAGGTGGCCGGCGAGAGGATCGTCAAGGTCTACCGGCGCATGATCAAGATGGGCCGTGCCATCGACGACTCGAGCCCCCCGGAGTCGCTCCACGAGCTCCGCAAGCAGGGCAAGGAGCTCCGTTACCTACTCGAGCTCTTCGGCCTCCCGCTCCACCCGGGCGACGTGGTCAAGCCGCTCGTCCGGTCGCTCAAGGCGCTCCAGGACACGCTCGGCCGCCACCAGGACCGGGAGGTCCAGATCGCCGCCCTGCGCTCGTTGCGCGACGGGGTCTCCTCGCTCCCGGGGGGACCCGCGGCGCTGATGGCCATGGGCGTGCTCATCGAGCACCTGGGCGGCGACGAGCGCGCGGCGCGGGCCGAGTTCGCCGAGCGCTTCGCCGCCTTCGCCTCCAAGGACCAACGCGCGCTCGTCTGGGAGACGTTCGGGCCGTGAGCCGGGTCCTCGCCACCTACAACATCAAGGGCGGGGTGGGCAAGACCTCGGCGGCGGTCAACCTCGCCTATCTCGCCGCTCGTGACGGCGCCGCCACGCTGCTCTGGGACCTCGACCCCCAAGGCGCCAGCACCTACCTGTTCCGCGTCCGGCCCAAGGTGCGAGGCGGGGTGCGCAAGCTCGTGCGCCGCAAGTCCGACGTCGAGCGCCTGATCAAGGGCACCGACTACGAGCGCCTGGACCTCCTGCCCGCGGATTTCTCCTACCGCCACATGGACCTCGCGCTCGACGCCGCCAAGCACTCGACCGACCGCCTCGCGCGCGTGCTCGAGCCGCTGCGCTCCGAATACGACTACATCTTTCTCGACTGCCCTCCGAGCATCTCGCTCGTCTCCGAGAACGTCTTCGAGGCCGCCGATGCCCTGCTCGTCCCGATCATTCCCGCGACCCTGTCCTCGCGCACCTTCGAGCAGCTCGAAGCGCTCGTCGCCGGAGGGCCACAGGTCCTCGCCTTCTTCTCCATGGTCGAGGTGCGCAAGTCGTTGCACCGCGAAGTGATGGCGCAGCTGCGCGCCGCGCACGTGACCATGCTCGGCGCGGCCATCCCGTCCGCCGACGAGGTCGAGCGCATGGGGGTCGACCGCGCCGTGGTCGCCGAGATCGCCCCCGCGAGCCGGGCGGCGCTCGCGTACGAAGCGCTCTGGTGGGACGTCCGCCGCCGGCTCACGGCGAGAGCCCCCCGCGCCGAATACCCTTGACCGCGATGTCCACCGACGCGCGCTCCCCGCAGACCGCCTCCTACCTCGCCGATCCCGCCGAGGTCCGCCGCGTCCTGCTCCTCTACAGCGGTGGCCTCGACACGAGCGTGATGCTCAAGTGGATCCAGGACCAGTACGACGCCGAGGTCGTGGCCCTGACCATCAACCTCGGGCAGCCCGGCGAGGACTACGAGGTGATCGAGGGCAAGGCCCGCCGGCTCGGGGCGATCGACGCTCGCGTCGTCGACGCGCGCGAGGAGTTCGCCCGCGAGTACGTACTCCCCGCCATCAAAGCCAACGGCATCTACGGCCTCGGCTACCCACTCTTCACCGCCCTCGGCCGGCCTCTGATCGCCAAGCTCGCGGTCCAATATGCGCGCGAGACCGGGTGTGACACGATCGCCCACGGCTGCACCGGGAAGGGGAACGACCAGGTGCGCATCGATTCCACGGTCGCCACCCTCGCCCCCGACCTGAAGGTGATCGCCCCCGTGCGCGAATGGCAGATGGGGCGCGAGGAGGAGATCGCCTATGCCCGCGAGCACGGGATCGCCGTCAAGGGGGGGACCGAGTCGGCGCCCTACTCGATCGACGACAACCTATGGGGGCGCTCGAGCGAGGGCCGCTGGATCGAAGACCTCGATCATGCCCCAGAAGACGACGTCTTCCAGCTCGTCACCCGCCCCGAGGAGGCGCCCGACGAAGCGGAGGTGGTCACCGTTGAGTTCGAGCGCGGCGTCCCCGTGGCCCTGAACGGCGAGCGCATGGACCTCGTCCCCCTGCTCGAGCGGGCGGGCGAGCTCGCTGGCCGCCACGGCGTCGGGATCGTCGATCACATCGAGGACCGGATCGTCGGCCTGAAGGTCCGCGACATCTACGAGGTCCCGGCGGCGGCCATCGTGCTCCTCGCCCACGCTGAGCTCGAGCGGCTCGTGGGGACGATCCATCAGAACCAGTTCAAGCCCGCGCTCGACCAGAAGTGGGCGTATCTCGTCTACGCCGGCCTGTGGTGGGAGCCGCTCCGCGCCGATCTCGACGTCTACATGAACGTAGTCAACGAGCAGGTCACAGGCACGATCGGGATCAAGCTCTACAAGGGCTCCGCCCGAGTCGTGACCCGGTCCTCGCCGAACGCTGTGTACGACGCCCAGCTCGCCACCTTCTCCGAGTCGGGCGGCCTGTTCTCCCAGGGCGCGGCGCCGGGCTTCATCGAGCTCTGGTCGCTGCAATCACGGATGGCGCGGCGCGTACGCGAGCGCGACCAGGGGTAGCATCAGACGAAGATGAAATACAAGGTTGTTGGATTTGCCGTCTGGAATGGCGCCCGCTGGTATGTGCGCCACCGCTACGGCGACGCGCCACGCAAGGTCTTCGCCGCCGGCGTCATCGCGGCGGTCGTGGCCGGGACCGCGGTGGCGCAGCGTCGCGCCTCGGACGCGAAGCGCTAATCGCGGTTCGTCCAGGGCGCATTGCACTTGTCCGCTTTGCGGTCTAGCGTGTCCGTGGGCACATGCGCTACCGACTGAAGCGATGCCCTCGGGGTTCGTCGTGAGCGACGCGCCCGAGGTATCCGAGCCCGTGGTCCTCGCCGACCGGCGCCGGCGCAACGCCGAGCTCGCCGAGCGCGAGGCCGCGCTCCGGGTGGCCCACGACGCCGCGGCCGGCGGCGAAGCCAAGGCCCTCGTCGACTGGCTCGAACTCGAGCTCCAGCGCGCCCGCCGCGACGTCGAGGGCCTGCGTTCCGAGCTCGAGCTCGCCGAGCGGGGGCGGCGCCGGGCCGAGCAGCTCGCCCATGCCGAGGCGGCGATGAGGCTCGACCTCGTGCGCGATCACGGCGCGCGGATCCGGCGCCACCAGGCCGATGCTCGCGATGCCCTCGACCGGATCGGAGTCGTGCACAGCCACGCCCGCGAGCTCGCGCGCGAGATCGAGATGCTGAGGCGGTCCGCCGACGAGGAGGGCCAGCCGCGGGGAGGGGCGATCGCAGGTCCTGGCGAGCCCTCGCGCGCCCGGGCGCTCGCGCTCGTCGCCGAGCTGACGATCGCGAGAGCGGCACCGCCTGCGCCGTTCCCCGCCGTCGCGCGCGCCCCGGCTGGTGAGCCGCCCGGCCTTGGCCTCGAGCTCGCAATGCGGCTCAACATGGCCTCGCCGCAGCCCGCGGGCGGGGCGGCGATGGCGGGCGCCCTGCTCACCCTGGCCGCCGAGCGCGCGCAGGCCGACGAGCTCATCGCGCGAGGCTCGAGGCCCGACCCGGTCAGCGACCGCGCCCGCGCCGCGTACCTGGCCGAGACGATCGAGTCGATCGCGCGCCAGCTCGACGCGGCCCGAGCGGCGGTGGAGCTCCTGACCCCGAGCGAGGCCGAAGCGCTCGAGCGCGCGACGTGGCCGTCGACCGTCGAGGCCGAGCGTGGGCCCGGGCCCGAGCGGCTCGGCCCGGCCCCCGGCGACGTCGCGCCCGACCGGCTCGCGGCCGCCCTCGACCGGCTGCGCGAGGAGCGCCCGCAGCCTGAGCCGGCGCCTGAGGCGGCGCTCGAGGTCGGGCCCCCCCGCGCGGGCGCGCCCGATCCGGATCCGGCCGGCAGCCTCGCCGCCCAGATCGCGGCGGCGCGGACGAAGGCGCCCGCCGTGCCGCGCGCACCGGCCGCGACGCCCGCGGTCACTGGGCGCCCGCCCGCGCCGGCGCGCTGGCTTCACCCCGCGCTCAAGCGCATGCTGCGCGAGGATCCGGCGGCGGTGGGGAGCGTGGTCGTCCGCCTGCTGCCCGCGCAGCGCCTGGTCGCCGCCGGGCCCGTCCGCTACGACATCGCCCTCGCGGACGCCGGCTGCCTGGCCGTGACGATGCGCAACGACAAGGTGCGGCTGAAGGTCCGGAGCACGCCGCGGCCGCTCGACGAGGTCGATTTCAGGATCGAGGGCGACCTCGCGGCGCTGGGACGCCTACTTGTCTACGGCTCGCTGCGGCGACGTCTGTCGCGCCGGGTGGCGCGCGTGCGCGGGGAGCGCCGCGCGTTGTCGGCGCTTGACTGGCTGATCCGGGAGCCGCACAGTCTGCGCGAGCTCTACAACGCTGGGGTGCGGCTCGAGCCCGAGCTCGCGCTGGGTCTCGTGGCGTCCATGATCGAGCCGTCTTGGACGGTGGGGGAGCGCTTCGCGGTCGGCCACGAGCCGCCCGGGGGCGGGGACCGCGTCTACCTGCTCGTCCGGGAAGGCGAGCGACCTCGCGTTTCGCGCGTGCCTCCGCTCGGCCCCGTGGCGAGCACCATCCGCTGCCCCGACGAGCAGCTGCTGGCCGTCCTGGCCGGGGCCGGCAAGGTCGAGGTCACGGTCCGCGGCGCCGCCGCCCGCGTGCTCTTGCTCCGGGAATGGATCGCCCGCGCGCAGCGGGATTCCTGACCGACGGCCGCCGAGAACGTCCGCGCGGGCGCCTATCCTCAGCGGTGCCCGGATGAGTCCTGCCTGCGCCCACCTTCACGTCCACTCCGAGTACTCGCTACTCGACGGCGCATGCAAGATCGACGACCTGGTCGCCCGGGCCGCGTCCTTCGACCAGCCCGCGCTCGGGCTTACCGACCACGGCGTTATGAACGGCGCCGTCGAGCTCTTCAGCTCCTGCCGCAAGCACGGGATCAAGCCCATCCTCGGCTGCGAGGCGTACGTCGTCGAGGACCATCGTCGCCGGGGGCCGGGGCGGCTCGAGCGCTTCCACCTGACCCTGCTCGCCGCCTCGGCGGTGGGATACCGGAACCTGGTCAAGCTCTCCTCGGCGGGATTCATCGACGGCCTCCAGCGCGGCAAGCCCTCGGTGGACCTCGAGCTCATCTCCCGCCACTCCGAGGGCGTGATTGCCCTCACCGGCTGCCTGCAATCGCGCTTCTGCCAGAGCCTGATCCTGGGTCATCCCGCCGAGGCGCGGGCCCACGCCGACGAGCTGATCGGGATCTTCGGGGCCGAGGACGTCTATTTCGAGGTACAGAAGAACGGCCTGCCCGAGCAGGAGAAGGCCAACGAGGGAATCGTCCGCATCGCCCGTGAGCTCGGCCGCCCGCTGGTGGGAACGGGGGACGTGCACTACCTGCGCCGCGAGGACTATCAGCACCACGCCGCGCTCCTCTGCGTGCAGACCAAGTCGACCATCGCCCAGCCGAAGATCCGCTTCGAGACCAACGAGTTCTTCCTGCGCTCGAACGACGAGATGAGCGCCGCCTTCGCTGAGTGGCCCGAGGCGGTCGCCACCACGCTCGAGATCGCCGAGCGCTGCGACGTCGAGCTCGAGCTCGGCGGCCAGCTCATCCCGAGCTATGCGACGCCCGACGCAAGCACCGAGGCTGACTACCTCCGGGGGCTGGTCGTCGACGGCCTCGCCCGCCGTTACGGCAGTCCACCGCCCGCCGAGGCGCTCGAGCGCGTCGATTACGAGCTCGGCGTGATCGACAGGATGGGATTCAACGCCTACTTCCTGATCGTCTGGGACTTCGTCAAGTACGCCAAGGACTCGGGGATCGCGGTGGGCCCGGGCCGCGGATCCGCCGCCGGGTCGATCATCGCCTACTGCCTTCAGATCACCGACGTCGACCCCCTGCGCTATGGCCTGCTCTTCGAGCGCTTCCTCAATCCCGAGCGCGTGTCGATGCCCGACATCGACATCGACTTCTCGGTCCGCGGGCGCGAGCGCGTGATCCGCTACGTGACCGAGAAGTACGGCAAGGAGTCGGTCGCCCAGATCATCACCTTCGGCAAGATGCTCCCGCGCGCGGCGACGCGCGACGCGGCCCGCGTCCTCGGCCACGACTACGCCGCCGGCGACAAGCTCGCCAAGCTCATCCCCGACCCGATCATGGGCCGCTCACCGAGCTTCGAGGAGTGCCTGGCGCCCGGTCAGCCCCTCCGCGCCGAGATCGAACGCGACCCGATCGCGAACCAGATCATCGAGGTCGCGCAGGGGCTCGAAGGGATCGTCCGCAACTCCTCGATCCACGCCGCCGCGGTGGTCATCGCCGACCGCCCGCTGACCGACATCGTGCCGCTCCAGCTCGCCGACGCCGGCACCGACGAGAACGGCGACCGGGTGTTCCGCACCGTCACCCAGTTCTCGATGAAGCCGATCGAAGAGATCGGCCTGCTGAAGATGGACTTCCTCGGCCTGCGCAACCTCGACGTGATCGAGGACGCGCTCGACATCGTCGAGCGCTCGACCGGCCAGCGTCCCGACATGGCGGCGCTGCCCCTCGACCACGAACCGACCTATGAGATGCTCGCCCGCGGCGACTCGATCGGCGTGTTCCAGTTCGAGTCCGAAGGCATGCGGGAGGCCTTGAAGAAGGTGCGCCCGACCGAGTTCGACGACCTCGTCGCGCTCAACGCGCTGTACCGGCCGGGGGCGATGGACCAGATCCCCACCTACGCGCGCGGCAAGCGCGACCCGAGCTCGATCGTCTATCCCGACGAGCGCCTGCGCCCCATCCTCGAGGCGACCAAGGGAGTCATCCTCTACCAGGAGCAGTCGATGCAGATCGCCAAGGAGCTCGCCGGCTTCAGCGGCGCGCGAGCCGACGACCTGCGCAAGGCGATCGGCAAGAAGAAGCGCGAGGCGATGGCCGCGCTCAGGCCCGAATTCTTCGAGGGGTGCCGGCGGTCGGGGACCAGCGAGCAGGTGATCGACTGGCTGTGGGCGACCAACGAGAAGAGCGCCGACTACTCGTTCAATCGCTCGCACGCCGCCTGCTACGGGCTGATCTCCTACCGGACCGCGTGGCTGCGCGCCAACCATCCGGCCGAGTACATGGCGGCGCTCATCTCCTCGGTGATGGCGACCAAGGACAAGGTGCCCTTCTTCGTGGCTCAGGCCGAGCAGATGGGGATCGCGATCCTGCCCCCCGACGTCAACCTCTCAGACCACGAGTTCGTCGTCGTAGAGAAGAACATCCGCTTCGGGCTCGACGCCGTCAAGGGCGTCGGCTTCCAGGCCGTCGAGTCGATCAAGCGCGCGCGCGGTGATTACGACCCACCCGCCCGACCCTTCACCGACCTGTGGGACTTCTGCGCCCGCGTGGACAACCGCGCGGTGAACAAGAAGGCGATCGAGGCGCTGATCAAGTGCGGGGCGTTCGGCTCCACCGGCGCCTCGCGCAAGGGCATGCTCGCCGTGCTCGAGCAGGCGCAGGGCGCGGGGCAGAAGAGCCAGCAGGACGCGCTCATCGGCCAGGGGTCGATCTTCGACCTCGAGCCGGCGCCGGGAATTGGCGCCGCGGGCCCCGGCATGGCCGCGCCCAGCCGCCCGCCCATCCCGATCGAGGAGTTCGACCAGGCGAGCATGCTCGCAGCCGAGAAGGAGTCGATCGGGCTCTTCATCTCCGAGCACCCGCTCAAGCAGGTGGGCCCGGCGCTGCGCGCCCGCATCGACTGTCCGCTCTCCGAGCTCGCCGAGCGCCGGGACGGCGACTGGGTCACGGTGGGGGGGATGATCACCCAGACCAAGCGGCTCCGGACCAAGAAGGGCGACCCGATGATGTTCGCCACCCTGGATGATCTTGGGGAAGCGGTGGAGATGCTTGTGTTCGGGAAGCCCCTGGCCGCTTCGGAGGAGGCTCTGGTCGTGGACTCGATCGTCGTCGTCCGCGGCAAGGTCGACCACAAGGACCGCGACAAGATCTGCCTCCTGGTCCAGGACGTGACCCGGTTCGAGCCCAGCGAGGATGAGGTCGCGCAAGCTCGCGAGCGCGCGGCGAAGCGCGCCCCCGAGCCCCAGGCCCTGCGCCTGCGCCTCGACGCCGCCCAGCTTCCGGCGAGCGCGCTCGAAGAGCTCAAGGACCTGCTCGAGGGCTTCCCGGGAGATCTCGACGTGGTCATCGAGTTGCACACCTCCGCGGGCCCCCGCCGGCTCAAGCTCGGGCCCGGCTTCCGCGTGGCGCGCAGCGTCAGCCTCCAGGCCGAGCTCGACTCGCTGCTCGGGTCAGCGGCGCTCCACGAGACCGCCGCGCCCGCCTGAGATCGCCCGCCCGCGGCCCTCCGGTACTTTCTCCGGGCAGCCCATTCTCCACCCTGGAGGCCAGTTTGTCAGCGGTTCACATGGGGGTCGCGGAGGCCGCGGCGCCATTGCAGCGCTCCGGCGACGCCCTGGTCGGCGCTGCGCCGCCATCGCCGGCCGGTCCGGCGGGCGAAGGCGACCGCGGCCGGCCCGAGCCCCCGGCGGTGCCCCTCCCACACGCCCTCCAGGTCCTCCACTTGAACCTGCGCCAGATCGAGTTCGTCTTCCGCTGGCGGCGCGAGCTCGGGGAGGTGTTCCGGACGCGCGGGATTCTCGCCGGGCGCCCGGTGGTCACGAGCCACCCGGACCATGTGCGCTCCCTGTTCACCGCGGCTCCCGAGCTCGTGCCCTCGATCACCGCCGAATCGCCGCTGCGCCCGATCGTCGGCCCGGGCTCCGTTCTCACCGCCAACGGGCCGCGCCACCTGCGCCAGCGCAAGCTGCTCCTCCCGCCCTTCCACGGCGAGGCGATCGAACGCTACGTGAAGATGATCTCGGAGGTCACCGAGCGCGAGATCGACCGCTGGCCGATCGGGAGGCCGTTCGCGCTCGCGCCCCAGATGCAGGAGATCACCCTCGACGTGATCATGGCCGGGATCCTCGGCGTCGAAGGCGCGCCCGCCCGGGGTACGCCCGAGTTCGGGCTGCGCACGGCGGTCAAGTACATCGCCAAGGCGTCCATTACTCGCCTCGCTCAGCTCGCCGAGCTCGTCAACGTCGGCAAGGAGGAGCCCGTCGGCCTCCAGCGCCGCGGGATGGCGATCCTCGACCGCTTCACCTACCCCGTCATCGCCGCGCGGCGGGCCGCTCCCGATCTCGACGCGCGGACCGACATCCTCTCGCTGATCATGCGCGCGCGGACGGAGGAGGGCGAGCCGCTCACCGACCGCGAGCTCCGCGACGAGCTCATCACCCTGGTCCTCGCCGGCTTCGAGACGACGGCCAACTCGCTCGCCTGGACCTGGGAGCGGCTCGTGCGCTCGCCGCCCGCCTACGAGCGCCTGCGCGAAGCCGTCCGCTCGGGCTCCGGGTCCGCCGAGAACGTCGAGGCGGCGATCACCGAGGGCATGCGCACGCGCCCGGTGATCCCCGCCATCGGTCGCCGGGTCACGGTGCCCTGGCGCCTGGGCGAATACGTCACCGAGGCCGGAACGCCGATCGTCATGAGCATCCTCCTCGTCCACCACCGGGAGGACCTCTACCCCGACCCCTTCGCCTACCGGCCCGAGCGCTGGCTGGGGCGCAAGCCGGGAACCTATGAGTGGATCCCCCTGGGCGGGGGCACGCGACGCTGCCTCGGTGCCGCCCTGGCCATGGCCGAGCAGCGCGTGGTCCTCGAGGCGATGGTCCGGCGTCTCGATCTCGAGGCGGCGGAAGCCGAGCCCGAGCACGCCGTTCACCGCAACGTCACGATGATCCCCGCGCGCGGGGCGCGCGTCGTGGTGCGGGCGCGGAGGGCCTGACGACGGACGCGCGGGCACCTGCACGCCCGCCGCCCGCGGCAGGACCCACCGTCCGCGCGCCGAACGAGAGAGGGTGAGCGCCAGCGCCACCCAGGCGGCCGAGCACCGGCTCGCCGACCTCATTCTCGACTTCCTCGGCTATCTCGAGCTCGAGCGGGGGCTTTCCCGGAACACGCTTGAGGCGTATCGCTCCGATCTCCTCCAGTACGGCGAGTTCCTCGCCGGCCGGGGCCTGGACCCGATTGCGGTCGAGCACGCCGATCTCGCCGCCTTCATCTCCGAGCTCGCCGAGGGCGCGAACGGGCGCCGCCCGGTGGCGGCCGCGACCCTGCAACGGAAGATCGCCTGCCTGCGCTCCTTCTATCGCCACCTGCGGCGCGATCAGGTGATCGAGCGCGACCCGACGGCCGAGCTCCGCGGACCACGGCGGAGCAAGCGGCTGCCCAAGGTCCTCTCCCGCGACGAGGTTCGCCACCTGATCGAGCAGCCGACCGGGACCTCTCCGGCCGCGGTCAGGGACCGGGCGCTGCTCGAGACCATGTACGCGTGCGGCCTGCGGGCATCTGAGGCGGTCGAGCTCGAGCTCTCAGAGCTCGATCTCGAGGCCGGGATCCTGCGCGCGCGCGGCAAGGGGTCCAAGGAGCGGATCATCCCGATCGGGACGAAGGCGATCGAGGCGCTCCGCGCCTACGTTGAGCACGCACGTCCCCGCCTGGTGGGGATCCGCGATGAGCGGCACCTGTTCGTCAACCTCCGCGGCGCCGGACTCTCGCGGCAGGGCCTCTACAAGATCATCCAGCGCCACGCCCGCACCGCCGGGCTGGAAGCTCGGATGAGCCCGCACACGCTGCGGCACACCTTCGCCACCCACCTGCTCGCCGGCGGCTGCGATCTGCGCTCGTTGCAGGAGATGCTCGGCCATGCCGACATCGGGACGACGCAGATCTACACGCACCTCTCGACCGAGCGTCTGCGCGACGTGTACTTCGAGGCGCATCCGCGGGCGCAGCTCTAAGCGTCACAGGCGGCGCGGGCCGATTCACCGCGCGGGAGCCAGATGCCAGAATCGCGCGAATGCCGCTACGCCGACCGGTCGCCGTCGCGCTGGGGACGCTCGCGCTCGCGCTCTCGCTCGCGGTCCTCGCCGGTTGCGGGGATACGCGCACGCCGCCACCCCCACTTTCCAGGATCCAGCCGCCCGACGGCGTCAAGGCGGTCAGCTATCTGGGCAACAAGCTGCGCTTCAACGCTCCGACCAGTTGGAGCATCCAGGCGGGAACGGCGCCGCTCGTGGTCACCCTGGGCTCGGGACCGGCGCTCATCGCCATCTGGCGCTACCCCCGCAGCCCGAGCCAGGTCCTCCCCGGCGACATCCCCGAGCTCGACCAGGCGCGGAGGGCCCTGATCGCTGCCGCCGGTGCCCGTGACCCGACCTTTCGCGTGATCTCCTCGGCGGTCGTCGGCGGGGGCGGCGTCCCCGCCGTCGAGCTCGACGCCCTGGAAACCATCAACGGCCAGGTCCGCCGCGTACGCTCGACCCACCTCTACAAGCACGGCGACGAGTTCGTGGTCGACGAGTACGCGCCGCAGGACGCCTTCCACGCCGTCGACCGCACCGTCTTCTCACCTCTGCTCCACTCGGTGCGACTAGGTGGCTGAGAAGCGCAGCGGACGCCGGGCCTTCGTGGTCGTGCTCGACGCCTGCGGCATGGGCGCGCTCCCCGACGCCGCGAACTACGGCGACGCCGGAGCGAGCACCCTCGCCCACCTCGCGGAGGCGGCGGGCGGGCTAACGCTGCCGACCCTCGAGGCCCTCGGCCTGGGCTCGATCATGCCCCTGAAGGGGGTGGCGCCGGCCGCAGCGCCGGTGCTTCACGGCCGCCTGCACGCCCTCGGAGCCGGCAAGGACTCGACCGCCGGCCACTGGGAGCTCATGGGCGTCGTCGCGTCGATTGCGCCGCCCACGTATCCGACCGGGTTCCCGCCCGAGGTGATCGGGCGGGTCAGCGCCGCCGCGGGCCGCGACGTCATCTGCAACCGCCCCTACAACGGCATCGACGCCATCGATCACTTCGGCACCGAGCATCTCGACACGGGGGCGTTGATCGTCTACACGAGCCAGGACTCGGTGCTCCAGATCGCCGCCCACGTCGACGTCGTCCCCCCCGGCGAGCTCTACGCCATCTGCGCTCGCGTGCGCGAGGAGATGTCCGGCGAGCACGCCGTCGGGCGGGTCATCGCGCGGCCGTTTGCCGGTGCCCGCGGTGCGTTCGTCCGGACCGAGGGGCGGCGCGACTACGCGCTCCCGCCGCCCACCCCGAGCTACCTGGTCGAGCTCCGCTCCGCGGGCGTCCCCGTCCACTCGGTCGGGAAGGTGGGCGAGCTCTTCTGCGGAGAAGGGATCGACGTCAAGCATCCCGGCGCCACCAACGCCCGAGCGCTGGCCGAGACCACCGAGCTGATCGGATCGCTCGAGGGCGGGCTCGTGTTCACCAACCTGGTCGAGACCGATCAGATCTACGGTCACCGTCACGACATCGAGGGCTTCCACCGAGCCCTCCAGGAGATCGACGCCACCGTCGGCCAGTGGCTCGAGCTCCTCGGCCCCGGCGATCTGCTCGTGCTCACGGCCGACCACGGCTGCGACCCGACGGCCGCTCACACCGACCACACCCGCGAGCACGTTCCCCTCCTCGCCGTCTTTCCCGGCCACGGCGGCGCCCGCCACGACGGCCCGCTCGCCGACGTGGGCGCCAGCGCGCTGCGGTGGCTGACGGGCGGCGAGGCTCCGGACCTCCCCGGCGAGCCGTTCCTGTGAGCGGGCACGATGCCTGAGCTGCCCGAGGTCGAGACGATCCGCCGCCAGCTCGCCCCGTACCTGGAGGGACGGACGATTGTGCGCGCCGTCCTCGGCGATCCGCGCTTCACCCGTCCCGCCGCGCCCGCCGAGGTGCAGGCCGCCCTGATTGGGGCCCGGATCGAGAGCCTGGGCCGCCGCGGCAAGTATCTGATCTGGTCGCTCTCGGGCGACCGGCACCTGCTCGTGCATTTGCGCATGACGGGGGCGCTGCTCTACGACGCCGCCGCGCCGGTCTTGCACGGGCGGTCCTGGTTCGAGCTCGATGACGGCCACCGCGTTGTCTATGTCGACCCGCGGCGGTTCGGAACCGCCCACCTCTTGGCGAGCACGGTGGCGCGCGACGCCTATCTCGACCAGCGGCTCGGGGTCGAGCCCTTGACTCCGGGGTTCACCGTCGCGCACCTGCGTGCGCTCGCGCGTGGGGTCCGGGCGCCGGTCAAGGCCTTCGTGCTCGATCAGCGGCGCATCGCCGGGGTGGGCAACATCTACGCCGACGAGGCGCTCTACCGCGCGCGGATTCACCCGCTGCGGCCCGCGGGTCGCCTGAGCACCGCCCAGCTCGGGGCGCTACGCGACGCGATCGAGGATGCGCTCCGGGCCGGAATCGAGGCCAAGGGCGCGACGATCGACGACTTCCGCCACATCGACGGCGCCACCGGGTCCTTCCAGGACCTGTTCCTCGTTCACCGCCGGGAGGGCGAGCCGTGCCTGACCTGCGCGACGGTGGTGCGCAAGCTTGTGGTCGGCGGCCGCGGGACGTATGTGTGCGAGCGCTGCCAGGTGCGCCCGCGGATCAGGCGGCGAGCAGCTGGCTGAGGCGGCCCGTGTAGTCGGCCACCCGGAGCTCGTCGAAGCCGCCGAGCGTGAAGTCGCCGATCACGATCTGCGGAAAGGTGTACATCCCGGTCGTGCGCGCGAGCTCGGCGCGACCGTCCGGGTCCATTGACAGATTGATCTCTTCGTACTCGATTCCGCGCTTCGCGAGGAGCTGCTTGGCTCCGCTGCAATACGGGCAGGGCTCGGACGTATAGATGGTTACGCTAGACATGACTTCACTAAGGATAGTATGTCCGCTCCGCTGAGGACCGAGGCGATCGTGCTGCGCTCGATCCGCTACGGGGAGGCGGACCGGATCCTCCACCTCTATACCCCGGGGTTAGGTCGCATGAGCGCGATCGCGAAGGGCGCGCGGAGGACGCGCAGCCGCTTCGGGGCCCGCCTTGAGCCCTTCTTCCACGTCAGGCTTGTCCTCCACGAGGGACGCGGCGATCTGTACACGGTGACCAGCGTCGACACCCTCGCCGCCCACGGCGCGCTCCGCGACCACGCCTCAACGCTTGACGCCGCCGCCCGGGCGTGCGATGCCGTATCGCGGCTGTTCGAGACCGACGACCCCCACCCCGAGGTGTTCCGCCTGCTCGCCAACGGGCTCGCGCTCCTCGCCGCCGACCCAGCCCATGCCGGGATGGCGACCGGACTCGCCTTCCGCCTCAAGCTCCTCCTCGCGGCGGGCATCGTCCCCCAGCTCACCGCGTGCGCGAGCTGCGGGGCGACCGAGCACCTGGTGGGCTTCTCGGGCGCGGCGGGGGGAGTTGTGTGCGGGGGCTGCGAGGCGAACGCGTTCCGCCTCGACGAAGAGGCCTACCGCTTCCTCGTCGACGCCCTCGGAGAGCCGCTCGCCCGTGCGCCGCGGGCGTCCGAGCGCGCGCTGCGCCAGGCGGAGCGGGCGATTGGCGAGACTGCCGAGCATCATGCGCATGTGAGGTTGCGGCCTTTGGTTGGGGCTTCTTAGCGGTCTGGGGGGCGGGCCGGTGGGGACACAACTTCTCGCAACTTCGTGACAGCGGTGGCGCTGTGTCTTCGCGCGCTGCGAGAATTGGGGTTATGAGTAGTGGTGTTGATTTGGCTGCCGTTGCGGGTGAGCACCCTGAGGGGCCTGTAGCGCGGGCTTTTGCCGAGCGGATTGGGACGCTTGAGGCGGCGGTGCTGTCGCCGTTGGCGACGCCGTCGTATCCGGCGCGGCGGGCCCGGGCGGAGGTGGACTGTGGTCTGCGCACGCCGTTTCAGCGCGATCGCGACCGGATCGTGCACAGCAAGGCCTTTCGGCGCCTGAAGGACAAGACGCAGGTCTTCGTGGCTCCTCAGGGCGATCACTACCGGACCCGGCTCACGCATACGGTCGAGGTGACCGGAGTCTCGAGGACGGTGGCGCGGGCGCTGCGCCTGAACGAGGATCTCGTCGAGGCGATCGGCCTCGGGCACGATCTCGGGCATCCCCCCTTTGGCCATCTGGGCGAGGACGTGCTCGACCGCTGCCTGGCCGAGCGTTTCGGGCTCGCGTTCCGCCACCACGAGCACTCGCTGCGCATCGTCGACCACCTCGAGCGCGACGGCCGAGGCCTCAACCTGTGCGAGCCGGTCAGGGACGGGATCGTCAGCCATTCGGGCCGCGCGCCCCAGCCGGCCACCCTCGAGGGCAAGATCGTCCGGATCCTGGACCGTGTCGCGTACATCAACCACGACATCGACGACGCCCTGCGCGCGGGAGTGATCGCCGAGGGTGACCTGCCCGCGGACGCCATCGCCGAGCTCGGCGCAACCGGTTCTGAGCGGATCGACACGCTCATCCACGACCTCGTCGAGCACTCCGAGGTCGCTGGCGACATCGTCCAGGGCGAGCGGGCGGCGGCGGCCATGGGCGAGCTCCGGAGGTTCATGTTCGAACACGTCTACCTCGGCCCCGAGGCCCGGCGCGAGCACGCGAAGATTGAAGGGGTCGTCCGCACGCTGTTCGACTATTACTGCGAGCATCCCGAGGCGATGCCGCGCTCGGAGGGCGACACCCCCCGCCGGGTGACCGACTACATCGCCGGCATGACGGACCGGTACTGCATCAGGATGTTCGAGGCACTGAGCGTGCCGGTCGCCTTCGCGCCGTGACGCGGTATACGGGGGACTCGCGCGACCGCGTCCGCAACGCGGTGGACATGCTTGCGCTCGTCTCGCCGCGCGCCGAGCTTCGCCGCGCCGGGGTCAACAGCTACTTCGGGCTGTGCCCGTTCCACGACGAGCGCACCGGGTCCTTCCACGTCCTTCCCGACGACAAGCGCTACCACTGCTTCGGCTGCCAGGCCTCGGGGGACGCGTTCGATTTCGTCATGGAGACCGAGGGGGTTGATTTCGTCGGCGCGCTCGAGACCCTCGCCGACCGCTTCGGGGTCAAGCTCGAGACCGAGAACGAGGATCCCGCCGCAGCGGCGAGCCGCCGGCAGCGTGAGCGCCTGTACGAGCTC
>Ga0302325_10009765_pt1 | contig 20914 bp, 20 predicted proteins | sample Palsa_T0_2_FD_201948 | JGI IMG/M metagenome (GOLD analysis project Ga0302325, IMG submission 201948) | Peat permafrost microbial communities from Stordalen Mire near Abisko, Sweden - Palsa_T0_2 | ecosystem: Environmental > Terrestrial > Soil > Palsa > Peat permafrost | place: Sweden: Abisko...
ACCATGAATCGCAAGGTGCCGCAGCCCGCCATACTCCCACGCGTAATCCTGATACACGCGAATCCCCACCAGGTGCGACATGATGTCGGTCAACCCGTGATCGTGATTGCCCTCCACCCACACCACTTCAATGCGCCGCTTAGGATTGGAAAGCTTTCGGATATACCCCAGAAACTTCCAGTGCTCCTTGGTAAGCCGGGCAAAATTAAGGTCGGCAAAAATGTCGCCCAGCAGAATCAGCCGCTGGAACCGGCTATTCTTGAGCACCTGCGTAGCTTCCCGGGCGCGGCTCGTCTCTGCACCCAGGTGCAGGTCGGAAAGGATCAGCGTGTTGTACACGGACAGATCCATATATTCGTTCTAGCAGTGGAATGTTACGGGGTGATGAAAGGTGCAACAATTTTGGTGCAGTGAGGTAACTGCCAAAGTAACCACGAGATAGGCTCGTGTGGGGACGGACGCCTTCGTCCGTCCGCCGAGCGCAGCGAGGCTGCCTCTGACCTCGCCAGTAACTCCGACCCCCGCCCGGGCAAGTACCACCGTAATCTTGCCCGAGCAATATAGGATTCCTATACTCCAAACATAGGATTCCTACATAGTGAATCCGGCACCGACCATGACCAAACGAATCCGCTCCAAAATCGCCCGAGGAAGTGCCGAACTGGCCATCCTCTCACTGCTCGCCGAGCAGCAGCTGTACGGCTTCGAAATCGCCAAACAGATCGGCGAGCGCACCGGCGGCGCGCTGAAATTCACCCTCGCGTCGCTCTATCCCCTGCTCTACGACATGGAAAAGCACGGCTGGGTCGAAGCCCGCTGGCAAGCCAACCACGCCGGCCGCGACCGCCGCTACTATCGCCTCACCCCCGCCGGCAAGAAGCAGATAGCACCACTAAAAGAAGAGTGGCGCACCTTCTTCCAAGCCCTCGACGCCCTCACCGGAGTCAGCCATGCCTGATCAGAACCGGCCGGACTGGAACAAAATTGTTCGCGAGCGAATGTCCTCGCCCGACTCGCCCTGCCATCGGAACGAAGAGGTCATCGCCGAACTGGCGGCGCATCTCGAAGAAGTCTGCGAACACGCCCAGTCCCGCGGCTTGAACCCAACAGAGGCGCTCGAACTCACTCTGCAGGAAGTCGCCAACTGCCACGCTCTAGCCGCGGACATCCGCCGCGCCAAATCCAAGGAGGATACTATGAACCACCGCACACGTAGTCTTTGGCTTCCAGCTCTCGCCAGCTTATTTGCCTCAAGCCTGTTCCTGTTGGTCTTGACCGAAATCAGCATGCGACCCCCGATGCTGGTTCGCCTGCACTCCGGCGCGGCTCAGCAGCTCTACGCCGTGTGGCTCATCGGCCAAATCGCCTTTGGAGCCCTGGGAGCATTTCTTTCCCGTCGCGTCGGTGGGAATCGTATCGCCCGGATCGTAGCGGGTACGTTTCCCGCGATTGTTATGCTGGCCTCGTGCGTAATCGTGATCCCGGTCAGCGCCCTAATGCAGCACAACGACTTCATCTTCCATAATCCGGGCCGCCTGTGGTGGGGCGCCTTCCTTTGGGCTGTAGTCCCCGCCGTCACGTTGCTGCTTGGCGCAGCGCCATTCCTTCAGCAGCCCGCGAAGGACCACGCCTAGCAGGTTGAAGGTCAGGAACTTCCAAGCCATAAAAGTCACGCGTTCGGAAGCGAATGCGGAAGCACCGTGGAAGAGCGGCGCTTCAGCGCCGCGTAAAGCGGGTAAAGTTCGTGGGCTTTAGCCCCTGCAATTACTGCGTCGGCGGCACATACTCCTTCGGCTTAGCCGACCCTTCCCCAAAGAAAAACTGTTCCATCTGCTTCACGATCACTTCCTGATCCTCGCGCCGCGCTGGATTCAGCCGATACTCGTTCAACAGCATCTTGCAATGCTCCACCCACATCCGCCAAGCTTCCTGCGAGACGTTGTCATACACCCTCTGCCCCAGGTCGTTGTCAAACGGAGGCTCATCCAGCCCCGGCATTTCCTGCTTCAACTTCACGCAAAAAACCGTGTGCGCCATAATTCCTCTCAATAATGTTTTAACGTCGCCAGCGAGTAACCGAAAATCCAGCGGATGTAAGGACTACCGAATCTCCATACCCCGAATCAAACCATCGCGAATTTCGTACACATGCCGCACCATCTGGTCCACCACGAGCTTCCCACTCTTGTCATGCACCACCTGATGCACCTCAACCGCGATCCGCCCGTCCGTTTCCGCCGTAAAATGCTGCGGCTCAACCTCAGGGTCAAGCACTTCAAACTGCCGTTTCCAGTAGTCCCGCACCGCGGCCTTACCGCGCACCCGCCCGCCCTCCATGCCGTTGGGCCAATCCACGTCGGCAACCATGACGGCGAGCACCGCGTCGATTTCCCTCCGATTGAACGCCGAATAGACCCGCTGCAGCAATTCGACCTCGGCTGGCGCCACGAAAAGTTCCGCCATAAAGCACCCAAAAGATTATCTTACTGGAGATTGCCCAGTTCCTGCTGCCCAGGTGGGATCCCAGTTCGATTGTCATCCCGAGCAAGCGCTCTTTGCGCAGCGAGAGATCTGGGCGAGCCGCGCGGTGCGTCGCGCCTTTGCCACGCAATAATCGCGCGTTTGGCTCGCTTCCTTATCGAACTGCACCGCTACGCTGCATCCGCCACCAACCTGCCGCCCCCACTCCCCAAATCACAAACAACGGGATCAAACTCGCAACTCCCCGCAGTCCCACCAACTGACCAAGATTAAACGCTCCCCGACTCGCACTCGACCCAGCCTCGGCCACCGTCAACATCGATTCATGGTTCAGCGCCACCTGCCCCGACCAGAACGCCGGAAACACCGAATGCAGCAACGGACAACTATCCTGCATCGACAATTGCGAAGTCGTAGAAACCACCATCAACGCCACGAACACACTGCCCAGTCCCAGCGCGCCCAGCACCCACCGCCACGCCGGCGTCGCGCGTCCCCAAGCAACAGCCAGACCAACGCAAAGCAGCGGAATGCACCCGCTCGCATAACGTGGACCAAACGACAGCCCCGCCTTCCACCAGTAGAACGAAGCATTGAACAGGAAATAGTAGGCAGCAATTCCCGCCGCGACCAGAGCCGCCGCCGAGTAAATCTTCTCTTTCCACAACCACCACAAGCCGAAGGGAGCAGCCACTAACACCGGCGATGCAAACAAAAGCCCGCGCGAACACCCAAACAAAAGTTTCAGCAGCCGGTCCGGATGCGGGTAAGTCAGTCCCATGTAACCGCGCTGCTGCATAAACGCAAACGACTGTGGATCGTAGTACGAATAGCTCGGACGAAACGATCCAAACGCCGCGTGCAGATAGCTCAACAACACAATCACGCAGATTCCGGCGCCCACTCCCACGCCGGCGAACACCCGCCAACGCGCCCCAGTCCCCCGCGGCCACGCCTGCGACAGCGCCAGAAATGCCAGCATCGCCGACGCCGGCGCCGCAGGATATTCCGTGACCGTCGCCCACCCCGCCGACAGCCCCACCGCCAAAGCCCACAGAAAATCTTCGCGCGCACTCCCGCCGTCGCGCACCTTCAACGCCGCCGCAAAAGCAAACACCAGACAAGCCCCCACCAGCGCGTGCGCCCAGAACAGCCCCGCATACGCCCACATCGGAGTCCCCAGGCACATCACCAACACCGCAAATGCACTCCCACCAGAGCCGCCCCCGAAGCGTAGCCCAAGAAAAAACAAGCACACTCCCGCCAACGCCGCCGGCAGCGCAACCGCGCCCGCACTCACCACATAGGAAACCGCAGTCTCTCCCCGCGCCGATTCTGGATCAATCCCCAAGACCCGCAGCGCAGTCCTCGCCCCCAGCGCAAAAGGCACGGCAAGAAAAACCAGCCCCGGCGCTTTGTCGGAGTAGTAATGTCCGTTGAAGTGCGCCTTGTCCTGAGTGTTCTCATGGTAGGCATCGATCTGCAGCGTATGCCGTTCGACAATTGCGCGGAGCAGATCAAAGCGCGAGTTCTGATTCCACCCGCCCCCCTCGTAAAAATAAATAAACGAAAGAAAGGTGACGACGCCCAGCAGGAATGCCAATTTCCGGTGCGAAGAAAGCATTTCAGGAGGGGTACTCATCGAATTTTCCGGGATCGAGAAAAATGCAGGACGAACCATGCAGGACGAACCATGCGGGACAAACCATGCAGGACACACGACGAACCATGAACGACGAACCATGAACGACGAACAATGAACTACAAACAATGAACGACAAACAATAAGCAATACTCACCGCGCCCTCAACCGCCGTCGGTCCGCGGCTTCCCGTGCACCACCTCACTCACGGCTTTCCCGACGCCGGCAAATACGCCGCAACAATCTTCTTCGTTTCTTCGTCCAACCCGCCCGTCGGATCCACAGCGCCGTTCGACGCGGTCGCCGGTTTGCTTTTCACTCCGATGTACAGCGCTTCATACGAAGTATCCCCCAAATTTTCCACCCGATGCTTGAACGGCGGATACCACCGCGCCTCGCCCGGCTTGGAATAAACCTCACGCACTTTCCCGTTCTCATCGGTGAAGCGAAGATGCGCTTCCGTCAGGCTCACCACCACGCCGCCAATATGATCGTGCAATGCGGACTTTTCATGCGGCCCATAGTGAACCGACACCACCTGCACGTGTTCATTCTCAAAATCCAGCTTGTAATGCTTGGGTTCAATCTTGGTCGGATCCTGCGCCACAGCCACAGATGCAGCCAGACACACTAACACTCCCGCCCAGAATAGCTTCGACAGCATCCGTGCCTCCTGCGAATTTCGCATTGTTGAAGATTCGTAGTGAAGAATCTCGTTCAAGAATGACGCAACTCTAATTCCACGCCGCAGAAGTGTCAACGAGGTAGGAATACAACTGATGACGAGAGTTTGCACCAATAAGCCACAGGTCCGCCGGACCGGGGCGATAGGTGGTGGGCCCACCAGGATTTGAACCTGGAACCAACAGATTATGAGTCTGCTGCTCTAACCGTTGAGCTATAGGCCCGCGAACCAAATCTAGCATATTCGCAAACCCATAGCGCACAGACCGGCTTCTGTGTTCTCGGTTATTGGTCCACTTTGATTCCCGCTCTAATCGCCGGCGTCATCCCGAGCGGAGCCGTTCTTCAGGCGAAGCAAGGGATCTCCCGCGCGTCGCACTTGGCATCAATATCAAACTGCACGCGACCAACCCTCGTTCCAAATTCTCGCTCGGCATTTTCCAACGGCCTCGCGACCGAAATTCCCTAGTCCCCCGCCGAAGCCTTCCCCCCCGCTTCATCCCAAATACGCACTCCCTGCGTCTCCTTTAGCAGCAGGCTTCCGATAATGAAAGTCGCCCCAGCCACAATCATCGGATAATACAGCCCCGCATAAATATTCCCCGTAGCCGCCACCGACGACAGCCCAATTAACGGCAGCAGCCCGCCAAACACTCCATTCCCGATGTGATACGGCAAAGACAGCGACGTATAACGAATCTTCGCCGGAAACGCCTCAATCAAATAAGCCGCGATCGGACCATAAACCAGGCACACATACAGCACCTGCACAAACACCAGCAGCACCAGCATGGTGGTATTCGGATTCGGCGCTTCTTTCACCGGAACCAGCGCCCCGGACGGATCCGTAGTCATGGCCGTCAGCGAAATCGCCCCAGTGACCTTGTTGCGGGCGGATTTCACCGTGACCACATTATTCCCCGCCGCCCGTTCCATTGCCTTGTAGATCGGAATGTAAGTCAGCACCGCGAGCAAGCAGCCCGCCATCATCAGCTTCTTGCGTCCCATGCGGTCCGACAGCGCGCCCACCACGGTAAAGAACGGCATCCCCAGCAGCAGCGCGATGGCGACCACAATGTTCGCGGTCTTCACATTCACTTTCAAAACAGTCTGCATATAAAACAGCGCATAAAACTGTCCCGTATACCAAACCACCCCTTGCCCCGCGGTCGCGCCGAACAGCGAAATCAGCACCTGTTTCAGGTTCGCCCACTTCGTGAACGCATCCTTTAGCGGTTGCGTCGAGGTCATGCCCGCAGCCTTCAACTCCGCAAAAATGGGCGATTCCTTCATTTTCAGGCGAATGTAGAGCGAGATGATCACCAGAATGATCGAGATCAGGAAAGGTATCCGCCAGCCCCAAGCGGAAAAGTCTTCCTTCGACATCGAATTCTGCGTCACCAGAATCACAATCAACGAAACAAACAGCCCCAGCGTCGCCGTGATCTGAATAAAGCTGGTATAGAACCCGCGCTTGTTGTCCGGAACGTGCTCACCCACGTAAACCGCGGCGCCGCCATACTCCCCGCCCAGCGCCAGCCCCTGTAACACACGGATCAGCAGCAGCACGATCGGCGCAAACCACCCCGCGGTCGCGAAAGACGGCAACAGCCCAATCGCAAAAGTCGAGAACCCCATAATCGAAAGCGTTACGAGGAAGGCGTATTTGCGTCCGACAAGATCGCCGATTCGCCCAAAGAACAGCGCTCCAAAAGGCCGCACCAAAAAGCCCACCGCAAAAGTCGCCAGGTAAGCGATGTAGGCAAACGTGTCGTTCCCCGGCGGATAAAACTTCGGCCCCAGAATCGCCGCCAGGCTGCCAAATATGTAGAAGTCATACCACTCGATCATGGTGCCCACTGACGACGCCATGATTACGCGCCAGATGCTATACCCAGGGTTACTCGTTCCCGCCACTGCGGCATTCGCCATGAATCCCTCCGCTGGGACCTCACTGCTGAACCGTACTTGGAATGCGGTCCAAATCGCCGGTAGATTCTACACGCTTCCCTGCCCCATGCCGGAAAACTTCATTGCCGAATCACCCCCGTGGCCGCCTTCGGCCGTCCCGCAAAAACCTGCCCTAAGCCTTTCGAAGGGGCGGAGCCGAGCGGCCCCGGGCACCGACGCTGCCCGACCATGCCTCCAGACCCGCAAAGAAAAAAGGCGCCCCCAGTAGGGACGCCTGAAATCTCCGAACCTTCGCGCCGCTTAATCCGCCAAAAACATCACGCTCCCGCGCCCCGCCCCATCTTCGCCGCCGAAGCCGCCAAATCCGCCAGCGACGGCACCGACTCCGGATCCGTCACCTTGCGTTCCGGCAAAGCCGCATTGCTCTTGAACGCCTCCACCAACATCTCAATCGCCAGGTCGGTATTCGGACGGATAAAAATCGTCGCCGCCAGCGTACCGTTGCGCACCCACGCCTGACCGGTGCGGGGCATGCCATCGCAGCCCGTGATCGGAATCTTCATCCACCGCGCCCGCTCACTCTCCGCGATTTCGCTGAACGCCTTCCTCGCGCCCATCGCCATGCTGTCGTCCTGCGCTCCCACCAGATCCACACGGCTTTCCTGCGAAGTGCTCAAACGCAGCCACGAAATCACCGTGCGATATGCGCTCTCTTCCGTCCAGTTTGCCCGCATCGTCTTCACTCGAATATTCGCCGGCTTGGTGCGCATCATCCCAGCCGTGCGTTCCTTCGCCGCCGAACTGTTCGCCGGCCCTTCGATGTACAGCATCGATCCGCCATTCGGCAACAGCGCCCCAAACTGCTGCCCCTGAATCTTGCCCACTTCTTCATGATCGGAACTAATCGTAAATACCGGAACCTTAAACGTGCGTCGCAGTTCCATCACGTAGTCCGCTTCAAAATTCAGCACCACCCACCCAATCCCCGCCGCCGCCGCCGCCCGCGCCACCTGCGGAAATGCCGTCCCACCCGCCGGCTCAAACACAATCGCATCCGGACGCGCCACCGCATCGCCCTGCACATAATGCAGCAACTGCTGGCTCTGTGCCAGCGCGTCATTGTTCGCGTGAATCACCTTCACATCCACGCCCAGCCGCCGCGCAGCCTTCTCCGCCACAGCAGCCTGCTCCTGCTGATAATCATTGTCGTCGTTGGTCAGAGACACCAGAAAGCTAAGTCGTTTCATATATGGAGGCCCATGTTTCAGAGCTATGAAAGAAACCCTATCCGCCGATCATAAGTCTCTAATCCAGATCACAAAAGTGACCGGAGTAACCGGGTGTGATGCAGTTTGGCTGTCCCTCAAAAGCCGGCGTCATCCCGAGCGGAGCCGTTCTTCAGGCGAAGCGAGGGATCTCCCCTGCATCGCCACTCGCGGTCAAACCAAAATGTACGAGATGGGGATTAGACCTATCGACACGGCGCTAAAGCACCGCCGTGTTATTCAGATCGGCCGAAACTGCCGATAGATTGATCGTTGGCAAACTGATTCCTATGTCGATTCAACTGCTTCCGGCATCGGCGAATCCCCTCGACCCGTCGGCGGCGTCCGATGTGTCGACCAGCCTCGTGCCTCTCACTCCGAGAGCGCTCGCCACCCGGGCAAGCCAAATTAGTCTTGTCCCCTCCACCGACACTTTCGCCTGGTCGTCCCCGACGCGCCCCGCCGAGCCGAATCGCATCTCCGGAACACTGGTAGAGGATTCCCAGAGCGACGAAGCCGCAGCCTCGGGCCAGGAGTATGTCAACGGATGGGCCGGGAGCCGTCCCGTCGAAACGACAGCCGCCGCCCAATACCTCTTCTATGCAGCCGCTCCCGCTGCCTGGACCGGCCGGCTCATTAATCTCTACGCTTAGTGATGTGTACTCTTAGTAGCACGGACCGTCATCCCGAGCCCCGCGTTTTCACGAGCGGGGCGAGAGCCTACCCTGAGCGAAGTCGAAGGGGATCTCCCGTAGGGTAGTCTCGAACCGAACCGTCACCGGGCATTCATGCAAAAGCATGGCGCGCTCATCGGTCAGAAAGTCTTTGAGTTGCGCGGTTGCGGTGCCCAAAAAGTTCCCCACGTGGCACCGGGCAAAGCAGGGGTAGAATGCTCGTTTCCTCGACTGGCAAAGCGGAAAGGATGATAGGCATGAAATCAGAGATCAAGATCGGCCAGCAATTCGAGTTCGCGATACATGCAGATAAAAGCTCTAAGCAGAAAGCGGTCGTAACCCGAGTTTTATCCAATCGGGAAGAAGGACTCGGTCCGGAGGTGGACCATTACATGGCCGATTGGATTGAAGCGAGAACACTCGCGGAACAGCCAAAGGCCCTGGTCTTCGTGCTGGCAAACGACGGGAGCGTTTATTTGAATGGCGAGAGGGTTGACATAATCGTGGACCCTGCCGCGTAGCTGCTGCGGGTAGTGCGTGAAAAAAAACTGCCGCTAATTCCGATGGCGCTCATTGAACTCTGCCGAAGGAAGCTAGGATGAATGCAAGAGCAAGAGGAAGACCGTGACTGGACTACCGCAGTTTACGCGCCAGCCGCTGCGCCCTTGGCCGCTTCGCCAAGAAAAGACTTAAGGTTCGCATCCAGATTTTCCCGCCCGGCCTCGGACAGGCCCACGAAGCGGAAGGGCTGCATCCACCCCTGCGTCGCCCACATGGGAAACAGCATCTGCGCCTTGCCGCGAATCGTGGCTTCGCGAATGTGGAAAATCATTTCGACTTCCAGTTTCTCGTCCAGCGGCTTTTCCAGATGGATCACTCCACCCGTCGTCGATAGCTGATGGATCGCTGCCCGCACCGACCGCTTATTCGGCAACCGCACCAGCGCCAGCACCGACCCGCGTAGCTTCACCCGAAACGCGCGGCCGCTCGCCTTATGATCCTTGGCGGCCCCAACGACTTTGCCGGAAACCTTGTTGTCGGAAACCTGGTCAGCTGCCTTGTCGGCTGCCTTGTCGGCTGCCTTGTCAGAAACCTCGTCCGCCGCCTTGACGGAAATCTGCTCGGGCACGCCGTCGGAAACCTGGTCGCGTGCGAACTCGGAAACTTTGTCGGAAATAATGTCGGAAATCATGTCAGACAATTTGTCCAACGTTGGGTCGGGCGCTTCCGGCACCGCCGACGCGGTCGAGTTAATCTCTTCTGGCATATCCGTACTCAGAGTATGGCAGTCTGCTCACAGTTGACGAGTTACGAAAGAACCTGACCGACCCGCTTTACCGCGATAGAGTCGACTTCGTTCACGCCGCGCGTTGTCGCGCGCCCTTACTTGCGCCCAGGATGCGCTTCTTCCCCTTCGGGAAACCGATTGTAAGGCCAGGCCTTCTTGTTCACCGTCAGCTTCGGAGCACCTGCTGGGGCAGCTTGCACTGGCCTTGGCGCGGCTGTCGGCGCAGCGGCGGGAGCAGGATAGTTCAGCTCGGCCAGATGCCAATCCTCCGGAGGATTCGAAATCCCCCAGACATTCCCGTGCGTATAGAGCGAAGCCCCAATCAGAAAGTACTTGCCATCGTCGCCCAGCGGCAGGCAGTTCACCACCCGCGCCGTCACGCTGCCTCCGCCCGGCAACTCGTTCAACAGGATCGGAGTCTCCATCTGCAGCGCCTGCGAACTGCGAAACCCGCATCCCTGCGCGCTCACGATCACAGTCACGCAATTCTCCGCAAACGGCCGCATCCGGTCGAGACTGATCACGCTGACCGGAATCTCCACCCGCAGTCGCGTACTCCGTCGAGCCGCATTTTGTGTCAGAATTCCCATTTCGCCAGTGCTTGCCCACAGTCCAGAATTCCCCCGCGGCGGGCAGGCGTTACCTGGGCTATTGTGACAGACCGCATCCCGCCTCGAAGGTAACCGAGGTAACGCGGAAATGATCTCCACTTTCAAACGTCATCTTCAAATGCCATCACAACTTCGCGTTCAGCCGCGCCCTCCGGATCCCCGCTCGCAGTCCCGCAGCCACAGCCTTCTCGTAGCCAGCTTTCGTCATAGCCTCCATCGTGGCTGCAGCGATCCCGCCCGGCGTCGCCGACTCCTGCAGAAGATCAGCGAGACTTTGCCCGCTCTCTCTGCAATACAGGATCGCCTCCGCAAACGCGTGCGCTCCAGCCGTCAGAGCCGTCTTGCGGTCAAGTCCCGCCTCCTGCGCCGCCTTGGCCAGCGTGGCCAGCGCGTGATATCCATGACTCGGCGAGTAAGCCACACAGAAAGCGTCGAAGCGCCTCTCCGGAATCTCCAGCACCCGACCGACCAGCTCGAACAACTCACGCACGCGTTTGCGATCTGCAACAGAAACGGCGCGATCGTACGTCACCGCAGTCAGCCCACGCCCGATGCGGCACACCGGACTCGGCATCGCTCGCGCCCAGCGCACCGAACCCAACCCACCCCGCAATTTCTTCAGCGGAATCCCTGCCGCCAAACTGATCGCGATTCGCGGTCGGTCAAGACGCGCCCGACTCACCGCACCGCATCTGACAATCTCATCCAGCAATTCAGCGACTGAATCAGGTCGCACTGCGACAATCAACGTCTCGGCCCGCTCCACTGCCGACTTCAAATCCCGCGCCACCTCAACCTGAAACTCCCGCCGTAGCGCCCGCAGCTTCCCCGCATTCCGATCATGCACCACAATCGCCCGCCGATATCCCGCCAGCCGCAGCCCCGCAATCAGCGCCCCAGTAATCCGACCTCCGCCCAGAAACACCGTAGCCTGCGCCTTCATACAGATTCCAATCCCACCGATTCGAAAATAGCGCGCCTTCCCGCAGCGCCTAAAGGCGAAAAGAACGACGACCCCCGATGCTATGCCTGAAGGCATAGCCTGATACGAATCGCTATGCCCCGCAACAAGCCGAGGCCCCAATCCCATCACCAATCCCCATCACCGGCTAGCCAGCCCGCCCGCCGTCTCTCCGCCATCCATCGTGAACACCTGCCCCGTAGCGAACGCCGCATCGTCCGACGCCAGATACGCAAACAGCCCGGCAATCTCCTCCGGCGTGGCATGCCGCCCCAGCGGAATCTTCCGATTCACTTCCTCCAGCATCGCGTCGGAATATTCCGCCCGCTGCATCGGCGTCAGCACGTATCCCGGAGCCACCGCGCACACCCGCACCCGCGGCGCCAGCTCCAGCGCCATCGACCGCGTCAGCTCAATCACTCCCGCCTTGGTTGCGTTGTAGTCCGCATAATATGGATACCCCATCACCCCATTAGTCGACGCCGTCTGCAAAATCACTCCACTGCTGGGCTTAACCGAAGAAGCGTTAGACGATGGACCGTTAACCGAGGCAGCGTTGGCGGAGGAAGCCGTGCTGGACGAAGCCTTAGCCGACGAGGCCTCACCTGAGAAGCGCTCCCACATGTGCCGCGCCGCCGTCTGCGCCACATAAAACACCCCCGTCAGATTCACCGCGATCACCCGATCCCACTCCTCCGGAGTGATGTCCAGAAACTTGTGCCGGATGCTGATCCCCGCATTGTTGATCACCACATCCACGCCATCCATCAACCGAATCGCCTCCGCAAACGCCGCCTCCACCTGCATCAGGTCAGTGACGTCAGCAATGATGGCAGACGTAAGGCCAGCCTCAGAAATGCCGCCCTCGCCTAACACCGACAGCTCCTGCTTGATGTGCTTGCAGGCCACCGCGTCGCGATCGAGCACGCACACCCGCGACCCCTCTTCGAGGAAGCGGGCCGCCGTCGCTGCGCCGATGCCGCTCGCGCCGCCGGTGATCAGGACGCGCTTGTCTTTCAGTCCTCGCATGCCCCGCATTATCTCAAACGGACGCCGGAAAGACGGATTGTCATCCCGGCGAAGTCCCCATGTGGAGCGGACACTCCTGTCCGCTGCCTTTGCTTTTGATTTGTCATCCCGAGCGAAGTTTTCGTCCACGCCCAGCGGACGAAAACGCAGAGAGGGACCTCGGTTTAGCTCTCCGCCGCGAATATCCCGCCCCACACCCTCGTGCCCCTCCCCACCACCCTCGTGCCCTTTGCATTCCCCCGCCCCCGCATGTACAAAGGACGCGCAGGGAGGGGGTCCCGCGGCCAATGCCGTAGGACCCTTTTTTCATCAGAACTGGCTGTGCGGAGGTCGTCACCACAATGCAGATCGCGCTGCTTCAGCTTAGCGACATACACTTCAAAACTTCCGGGAACCCGATCGCCGAACGCGTTCAGCAAATCGCATCCGCGTTCCACTCAATCACTCCGAAGCCCGACTGCTGTCTAGTCGCCGTCACCGGGGATGTGGCCTTCTCCGGGGCGCGAACGGAGTATGACCAAGCGTCAGCTTTTTTTCGATTGCTCGAGATTTCGCTGAAGGCTAACCGCGCTGGCACCCCTGTGTGGTTCACCTTCGTGCCCGGAAATCATGACTGTGACCACTCTGCGAACTCCGACCTGCGGCAGATAACCATAGACGGGGTAACCCCCAAAGTGGAGAAGCTCTCACTCGACGGGGCAGCCGTGGGAGAACTCCTATCGGTCCAAAGCAACTTCTTCCAGTTCCGGTCGGATTTCGTCGGCGACGGCAGAGGCACAAAACCACAGCTCGCTGAATGGCAAACGTTCTCCAGGCACAGCCAACCGTGCCTAGATGTCCTGCACATCAATACAGCTCTCATGTCCATGATGAACGAAGCACAAGGGAAACTTCTCTTTCCTGTTCACGCAATCCCACAGAGGAGCGGCGGAACCGTGGACCTGATCGTTACACTAATGCACCACCCGTACACTTGGCTCGAATCCGATAACGGACTGAAGCTGCAAAAGCACCTAGACAAAGCAACGGACATCGTCATGACGGGACACGTACACGTCGAGTCTGCATACACTAAAACGAACCTGAACGGCGAAAATTCGGAGTATATTTCCGGAGGGGTTCTGCAGGACTCGAAAAACCCGAACGCAAGCGCATTCAATATCGTGGTGTGCGATACGGAACGAAAGTCTCAACAGGTAATTCAGTTCTCCTGGAGCGACGGAATCTACCGCCCGCAAAATGAACCGAGGCAGATTCCGTTCGTTCGCAACAGCTCCGCCCGAAGCGGCTTCGAGAACAATGCCGAGTACGCGGCACAGCTGAGAGACGTAGGGCTAGGTCTGAAGCACCCCGGAAAGGGGCCAGAAAAGCACCTCGAAATAGACCACCTCTTTGTATACCCGCAGATCGGCCGAGCCTCGATCGCGAGGCCAAACACCGCCGAGGAGATGAAAAGCGACGACGTCCTCGCTTATTTCGCCAAGGCCGAACGGGTTCTCGTTATGGCCCCCGCCCAAGCGGGAAAGACGACCCTCGCACGAAAACTCTACACAGACCTCGCGTCGCGGCACGCGATGGTTCCACTTCTGCTCTCGGCGGACGAGATTCGGGCTACAAGCGAAGAAGGATTTTCGCAATTGATAAATCGGGCCTTCCGCAATCAGTATTCCGGGGCGAAGCTTGAGGAATACATCCAACTTGATCGACTCAAGAAGGTCCTCCTCGTGGACGACTGGCAAAGAGCGAAGGCGAGCGCCCACTGGCAGTCGTCCATGCTGACACTTGCGGCAGAGAAATTCGGAAAAGTAATAGTGTTGGCAAGCGACGAACTCAGGATAGAAGAATTCGCTGGCAAGCAGGGAACAGTGAGTCCCCTATTAGGATTCGACCGCTGTGAAATCCGACAAATGGGCCACTATCTCCGTGGCAAACTCATAGAGAAGTGGCATGAACTGGACGGAGAAGCGTCCGACTCAGAGGTAGCAGAGAGGGTAGAGCAGGACGAAGCAGTCATCTCATCGATGATGACCAAGAACGTCCTCCCAGGCTTCCCGGTCACCGTCCTTCTTGTCCTTCAAGCCCGAGAAAGCAGCAAAGCGGCAAACCTTGTAAACGGCTCGTTCGGATACTTATACGAAACCCTGATTACGACATCCCTCGCAAGAGTAGGAGGGGACGCAACCGAGATTGATACACGGTACACGTTTATCTCAAGAATTGCGCACTACCTTTTCGAGAAAAAACAGGAATACATCACCGAGGCGGAAATCCAGGTACTGAGCAACGAATACCTCGAATCATACGAGATACCAATTGCTGTACAGAAGCTGGCGGGCGACCTGGAGGAAGCGAAACTATTCGTCAAAAGCGACGGCAGCTTCAGATTTCGTTATAAATACGTCTTCTACTACTTCGTCGCTCGTTACTTCCAAGAGAACCTCCGCTCTGAAAAGGAACACGCCAAACTAACCGCAGAACTCGAAGATATGGCAGACAGAGCTGGCAACGACGAATACGGCAACATCTTGATGTTCGCAATCTATCTTACAAAGGACCCCGATCTTATCGAACACATCCTACAGAACGCCAAGAAAGTATTTGCAGAGACATCTCCATGCGACTTCGACCGTGACGTTGCATTCCTGAATAATCTCGCCAGCCCGCCGAGGGTTGAACTCCCCCCATCGTCCGTCGAAGAGAATCGGCAGCGACGGAGGATCGAACTGGACGAAATCGAGGAGTCCCGCGCGCAAAATACGACAAGCGAGAGCGAAATTATCGCCTACGACGACCAGATGAACCCCGTCCTGAAGATAAGCTTTGCTCTTCGCACCCTCGACCTGATGGGGCAAGTGCTCCGAAATTTTCCCGGATCACTCCGGAAAGAAATCAAGGTGGAAATCGCCAAGACCAGCTACCTGCTCGGGCTCAGGCTGCTGCACTTCTTCCTAGGCACAATGGAAATTCACATCGACGAGGTCCGGGCCCTCGCCCGCGAGGCTGTAAAACTCAATAGACCGAAGGAGACGCCAACGGAAATTGACCGCATGGCTAACGAGGCCGCGTTTTTCCTAGCCCGCATTGCAGGGTTCGGACTTATCAAGCGCGTGTCCTATTCGGTCGGAGCAAAGGTTCTCGAAAGAACCTATAAGAGCGTCCACACCATGGAGGGCGGCAGTGTGCCCGTAAGCCTCATCGACCTCTCGATTAGACTCGACCATCTACCGTTTCCGGAGAGCGAGATCCGCGCACTCTGGGCTAGAGTGCGGAACAACCTATACGCCGCGACCGTAATTCGAGACTTCGTCGCCAGCCACCTTTATCTACACGAAGTTGAGAACCGCCGTAGGCAGAGTATCGAATCGCTCCTAGACATCCGCACGCAAAGAACCCTTTCCGCACATAAAGGTGAGCCGGAAAAATCGGAAAAAAAGAAACGGAAAAAGAAAAGAAAATAGCGCAAGGCCGCCTAATGCAGAAGGACTGCAATTAGTCAGCCACGAATTCGCGAATTAACGACCCACGGTTCTCCACGCTGGCTGCCCTTTTTCCACAGCCTTCCACAGCCCCACCCTGTGACGAACAACCTTTACTGAGATTTTCAAACGTGCCAAATTGGGAAATGCCCCAAAGCCCTCCCCAGAAATCCGGCCGACGTTCCCGCCCAGCCGCATCAATTTCCAAAACCGAGTCGCTCTCCGTCATGGCCGCCCGCGCTAAGTCCTTAATTCGCAATACTTTACTCGCAAGTCCTGATTTTCCAAGATTATACGCGGACGTCGTCATATCCTCCGCCCCTAACTCCAATGAAGCCAAAATCTTAGCCCGCAACTACAAAAAAATAGTTGCTCTGACAAAGACCCAGACCAAAATCGAGATCAATCGGACCCCTATGCCAAACGTGAAAACCTGCACCCACATCAAAGTCACCGGAGTCCGTTGCGGCTCCCCCGCTCTTCGCGGAGAGCAGTTCTGCTATTTCCACCAGCGCATGCTTCGCACCGTCACCGTTCCCCGGTCGCGCCTCCACCCCGTCGCCATGCTGGAGAACGAGGAAGCCATCCAGGCCTCCATCATGGAAGTCGTCAACGCTCTGATTCGCGGCACCATCGAACTGCGCCGCGGAGAACTCATCCTCCGCGCCCTCAACGCCGCCGTCCGCAACGCCCGCCGCGTCCGCTTCGACAATGACAGCAAAATGGTCACCCAAGTCCCCGACTATGCCGAGCCGCCGGCGAGAGCCGAAACAACGCATGTGGAGACGCCCGCCGTCGATCCGACTCAACCCAAGCCCCCAGTTCCGGAGAAAAGTACACAGGTCCTTCACTCGCGCAAACAACGCGCTCCTTCAGGATGACAATCACCGGATGAGAATTGGAATCCGGAAGAATCAAGATCAAAATCGAGATCAAGATCAAGATCAAAGGCAGCGGACAGAGCCTGCCCTGAGCCTGCCGAAGGGAGTGTCCGCTCCACACGAACAAGCCAAAGGGGTTTCAATGACCCGATGACTCAATCGCTCAATGACTCAATGACTAAATGGGCTTTCCGCGGAAAAAGTAGACCAGCTCGATGATCAGGATGACGACCACCATTAATTCCAGCACAAAGGCGCGGGACTGGTTGAACTGGTCGACCATGAAGCGGTAGAGGTCTTCGGCGGTTTGCAGTTTTTCTTTGACCAGGTCTTTGTAGTCGGGGACTCCGACTTTTTGGGCGCAGAGTTTGTAGAGGCGGGCGGAGAACATGTCGCTGAGGAATTTGATGGCGTTGTCGGCGCGCTCGGTCAGCTCGTTTACGTCGAGCAGGACAGTGTGCAGTTTGGAGGCAGCGCGCGCCGTCCGCCAGCGCGACCAGAGGCCGGTGCCTCCGACTTCTAAGAAGTCGTAGACGTTGGCCAGTTCCGAGGTGAGGAACTCGTCGTAGTGGCGGAACTCGAGCAGCTGCGAGTTGGCGTATTGCAGGAGTTGGATCGCGGTCTCGGCGCCGGCGTCGGTGTCATAGATGAACGCGGCGTTCCATCCGATTACGGCGAGGTCGTTGGGATAGTAGGAAATTCTGGACTGCAGAATCTCCTGGCGTTCGCCTTCGGAGAGCATGTTCATCTCGCCGCGGACGATCTGGGCGATCTGATCTCCGTGGGCCGCGAGCAACTCGTTGGCCGAGGGCGCGCCGTCGATCTCGCCGGGCTTCATTTCGCCGAGCTTCATTTCGCCGAGCTTCATTTCGCCGAGCTTGGTTTCGCCGAGCTTTATCTCCCGAACGTGGAAGATGAAGTAGTCTTCCTGCAGCCAGTCGGCGGTGTCGGGCTTGGAATCGTATGGTTTGACTTCGTAAGGCTTAACGAGAGCCGGGGCGGCGCGTTCCAGCTTTTGGCGGACGATGCGCGAGGCTAGAGTTTCGAAGTTGGTGTCGGACGTCCAGCGGGAGGAAAGCTGGATCAGCGTATCCCAACTGCCGGAGAATGGCAGTTCGAAGACCAGGCTGACGACTCCGTAATCGTAATACTTGATCTGGCCTTCGAGGCGTTCGCCGCTTTCGAGGATCAGGGGCTCCAGGTTTTCCTCGACGGGAGGTCGCTGGTAGCGGACGTATCCCGGAGCCTGATGCTTGAAGCTGGCCTCGGAGGTGCGCGCGCCGAAGATTTTGCGCAGCTCATCGAGCTTGATCTCTTCGCAGACGTCGAACTGGATCAGAACCAGCACCGATCCGCGCAACGGGCCTGCGGCTGACGGCTGGGTGCTTGGCGCATCGACGAGGGCCGGCTCGTGGCCGGCTTCGTTGCCGATTAGAGTTGTGAGATGCTGATCCATATTCTGGTAGTTGCGAGTCGCGAGTCATTCGCGAGATTCGGGGCGTCGCCGCAGCGGGGCGACGGCTGTACGGTAGCGTACTTATTGTTACAGAAAAGGGGCGGCTGGGGTAGGTGGTGTAAGTGATTGGAACTACATGACTTCCTTGGGTCGGGCTGGGCTCCGATCGGGACTTCGAACGGTTGCGTCGGCTGTTGATTTTACAATCTCTTAACAACCTCGGGACGAGCTCTGGTTCACTGCCGGCGTAGGATGACCTTACCGGGAACGCCGGGAACTTCGTCTGGAGGCATAGCAGATGCACGCGCGCCGTCAATTCTCTTCGTCTTTGTATTTGTGTCCCTCTTCGTCTTCGTCTTTGTCTTTGCGGGTCGGCGGGACGGTGGGAACTCGGATTCTGCTCTGTTTTGCTCTGGCAGTCAGCTTGGCGGGAAGCGCCTTGGCGGCGAATACGCCGGAAACCTTGCATGCTTTTCAGGCTCCGGGGGATTCCGGCGACGGCGGCAGCCTTTATTCCAGCCTGACTCTGGATTCCGCCGGCAATGCCTACGGAACAACGGTGGATGGGGGAGCCTATAACGCCGGCATCGTGTATGAGCTGTCGCCCGAGGGTGGCGGCCAGTGGAAGGAAACGATTCTCTACAACTTCAAGGGCGGAAGCGTGGATGGGTCCGGTTCGCACGCGAACCTGGTTTTCGACAGCGCGGGGAACTTGTACGGGACGACGGTCGGCGGTGGCTTGACGGCCAAGGGATGTGGCTCGGGCTGCGGGATCGTTTTCAAGTTGTCGCCTTCGGCGGATGGCGGGGAGTGGACGGAAACTATCCTGCACGAATTTACCGGAGGAAGCGATGGCGGAGTTTGCTACTCCGGCGTGATTATGGACAGCGCGGGGAACCTCTACGGGACCAACATTGTCGGCGGAGTGGATGGGGTTGGAACCGCGTACGAGTTGTCGCCGACATCGAATGGTGACTGGCAGGAAACTGTGCTGCACAGTTTCGCCGGAGGCAGCACGGATGGGGCGACGCCGTAGACGTTTGACGCCGCGGGCAATCTTTACGGCACGACCTACACGGGTGGCGCTCACAATCTCGGGACGGTGTTCAGGTTGACGAGCCAGCGCTCCGGTTCGTGGAAGGAGCAGATCCTGCACAGTTTCAGCGGAGGGCATGATGGGGCGATGCCGTTTGCGGGAGTGATCCTCGACCAGAGCGGGAATTTGTATGGAACGACGCAGGGTGGGGGCACGGCGGGGGTTGGGGTCGCTTATGAACTGACCGCGGCTGGCAATTGGAAGGAAACCATTTTGCATGAGTTTCTCGGATTAGAGGCGGCGGATGGGGCGAATCCGAATGGTTTGGTGTTTGACCAGAGCGGTAATCTTTATGGGACTACGGTGGGCGGAGGGAAGTTTAATCCAGGGACAATTTTTCGGCTCAGCCGGCACGGAAGCGAGTGGAAAGAAACTGTGCTGTACAGCTTTACCGCGGGGAATGACGGGGCGTATCCTTCGGCGGCACCGACGCTGGATTCGGCGGGAAATCTTTATGGAACGACGCTCTGGGGTGGTCCTGCCGGGGACACGGTGGGTGGAGTTGCGTTTGAGCTCGTGCCGTAAGTCATTCGCGTTTGCGGAGGAGCTGCCGGAGGAGGAGTCCGCCAAGCGCCATTGCTCCGAGGCCCAGGGCGGAGCGGGTCATGGAGGATCGGACTTCGGCGCTGTGCTGACGAACCCGGCTGGATTCGGGGTACGGGCCAACAGCAGGTTCCTCCACTGCGCCGTCGCTAGCGCTCCGGCTTCGGTCGGAATGACAAGACGTGGCGCCGGACTCAGAGTCGGCGGACTCAGAGTCGGAAGGACAAGATACAGGCGGAGAGTCGAGCGCCATCTGCAGGACTTCAGAGAGGTGGAGGGCGTGGCGGGCGGTGCCTTGGGCGATTTGTTCGCGGCAGCTGAAGCCGTCGGCGATGATGAGCCAGTCCCGCGGGGCTTTACGGACTGCGGGGAGAAGTTCGAGTTCGCCGATGGCGGCGGAAACGTCATATTTCTCTTTATCTCTTTCGAAGCCGAAGGAGCCAGCCATGCCGCAGCATCCGGGAGCTGGGGATTGGAAGTCGATGCCGATGCGGTGCAGCAGAGATTCTTCGGCGGACATCTTCATGATGGATTTGTGATGACAGTGTCCGTGAAGGAGCGCTTTGCGTTTTAGTTGAGGGAGAATCGGCTTGGCGGCGTTGTGGTCTAGTTCGCGCTCCAGGAATTCGCTTAGGAGGAATGTCTGGCGCGATAGGGCTTGGGCGCGGTGGTCGTGGGGGAAGAGATTGAGCAGTTCGTCGCGGAAGACGGCGACGCAGCTGGGCTCGAGTCCGACGACGGGGATTCCGGCTTCGATCTCGGGGGAAAGTTCGTCGAGGATGTTGAGCAGCAGGGATTGGGCACGGTCGAGCATGCCGAAGTCGTAGAGGGGGCGGCCGCAGCAGAGATTGGCTTGCGGGAGGATGACGCGGTATCCGGCGGCTTCGAGGACTTCGACGGCGGCTTTGGCGGTTTC
>Ga0302325_10009767_pt1 | contig 20910 bp, 16 predicted proteins | sample Palsa_T0_2_FD_201948 | JGI IMG/M metagenome (GOLD analysis project Ga0302325, IMG submission 201948) | Peat permafrost microbial communities from Stordalen Mire near Abisko, Sweden - Palsa_T0_2 | ecosystem: Environmental > Terrestrial > Soil > Palsa > Peat permafrost | place: Sweden: Abisko...
ATCAGAACTGGCGAGCGGCCACCGGTCCGATCCTCATGTCCGAGATTTACGCGGGTGAGACCTACGACGCCCGGCAGGAGAAAACCGGATGGAGCGCGCCCGGATATGATGACTCGGACTGGAAGAGCGTCATAAGCCTAGACGATCCTCACGAGCACCTCGTGGCACCGGTTTCACCGCCAGTGCGTAAGCAGGAAGAACTGACACCGATTCGTATCTTTACAACGCCCGCCGGTCAAACAGTCGCGGACATGGGCCAGAACATGGTCGGCTGGATACGCCTGAAGGTAAGCGGTCCGCGAGGTACCACGGTGACTCTGCGTCATGCTGAAGTGCTCGACGCTCAGGGCAACTTTTATACGGATAATTTGCGGACGGCCGCACAGACGGTTCACTACACACTTAAGGGAGCCGGGGTCGAGATATACGAACCGCATTTCACCTTTCAGGGGTTTCGGTATGTGGCCGTCGAGGGCTACCCGGGCAGGCTCTCGCCTGAAGGCCTGACAGGGGTGGTCGTTCATTCTGATATCGGGCGAAGCGGCGAGCTTGAAACCTCGAATGCTCTCATTAATCAGCTGCAGCACAACATCATCTGGGGGCAGAAGGGTAATTTCGTCGACGTCCCGACCGATTGTCCCCAACGGGACGAGCGATTGGGTTGGACGGGTGATGCCGAAGTATTCGCGCCAACCGCGGCATTCAACGCCGATGTCGATGGCTTTTTCGCCAAGTGGTTGCAAGATCTCGCGGCTGATCAATATTCCGACGGCGCCGTACCCTACGTCGTGCCTGACGTGATTGGCGTCACGACCGATCCCAAGGGTGGCACGACACGGTCTGCCGGCGCGGCAGGTTGGAGCGATTCGGCGACACTCATTCCTTGGGATATGTATCTGGCGTATGGTGACCGAGGCCTGCTCGCCGACCAATACGAGAGCATGGTCAAGTGGCTAGAGTACGAGCACCGGCGAGCCGGCGACGCACTGGTATGGAGCGGCGATTTTCAATTCGGGGACTGGCTGGATTTCTTTGGTCCGGCGAAGCACACCAGATTCGGCTCGACGTCGACCGATATGATCGCTACCGCGTACTTTGCGCATTCGACCGATATTTTGCAGCGTGCCGCACAGGTACTCGACAAACCCGATGACGCCATGCGATATGCGGCTTTGCTCCAGCAAGTAAAGGCTGCATTTCAAGCCAGATTTGTGCAGCCCGACGGCGTCGTCGCGGAGGGTACGCAGACCGCCTATGTGCTCGCCCTCGACTTCGACCTGCTGCCTGAATCCCTGCGACCGCTGGCCGCAGCCCGGCTCGCCCAGGACGTGCGTGAACGCGGGCATCTCACCACGGGTTTCCTTGGTACACCGCGGCTGCTCGCCGTGCTCAGTCGCTACGGTTATCTGCAGGAAGCCTACGGCCTGCTCACTCGCGAGGACTTTCCATCGTGGCTGTATCCGGTCAAGCAGGGCGCGACCACTATCTGGGAACGTTGGGATGGGCTCAAGCCGGACGGCACGTTCGAAGATCAGAGCATGAACTCTTTCAATCACTATGCGTACGGCGCGGTCGGTGATTGGATGTATAGCGTGATGGCTGGAATTGCCATCGATCCGGCTGCGCCGGGCTACAAGCACATCCTCATCCAGCCTCACCCCGGCGGGGGATTCTCCAGCGTCAGCGCCAGTCACATCACCCCGTATGGCAAGGTGTCATCGCAGTGGCGAGTCGTTGCCGGCACCTCCCATTTGACGGTGCAGATCCCCGCGAATACGACTGCCACTGTCCGTGTGCCTGCAGCTCAAAGAAGCGCGCTGCTGGAAAGTGGAAAACACATCGATGTATCCAACGGTATCCTGGCTGTGCAGCAGGCCGGACCGGATGCGATCGTCGAAGTGGGTTCCGGTCAGTACGAGTTTAGCTATCCCATTTCACACTGACGGCTCGGGTAGTCGCCCGACATCATGAAGGCTTTGTTTTGCCCAATAACCAATGACCATTCGTCCGGGTATACGACATTTCTCGGAAGACAATGACCGCCGTGCCTGATGGCATCAGAGTTATAGGAACCTGAATGAAGCTAAGCCTTTCACGCCGTGAGTTTCTCAATGGCTTCGGGATGGCGACAGCCGCAACTGTGCTTCCCCCGATTCCAACCCGCGCATTTTCCGATCCACCCATGAGTTCGCCATTCCGAATTGCAATTATCAACGACGAGATCAGCCAGGACTTCGGCCACGCCTGCGAAATAGCCTCGAAGGAATTTGGAATGGGATGGATCGAGCTGCGCAGTATGTGGAACAAGAACCTGCTCAGACTGGACGCAAAGGAAATCCAAGAGGCCCGGCGAATCCTGGAAAAAACTAAGTTGCGTGTGACGGACATCGCTAGCCCTCTCTTCAAGGTGGACTGGCCGGGTGCGCCTCAGTCGAAGTTCAGCCCCAAGCGCGATCAATTTAGTGCTGACTTCACGTTCGAACAACAGGACGAAGTGCTCGAGCGCAGCATCGAGTTGGCTCAGGCCTTCAATACCGATCGCGTCCGCTTCTTCGATTTCTGGCGGCTGGACGATCAGGCCCCCTATCGTGCAAGCATCAATGAAAAATTGCGCGACGCCGCGGCAAAAGCCGCCAAGAAGAACGTAATCCTCATTCTCGAAAATGAATTTGCTTGCAATACTGCGACCGCGGCTGAAGCAGCCAAAGTGCTTGCCGCGGTCACATCACCCAATCTCATGCTTAATTGGGATCCGGGAAACGCAGCGGAGCATGATGAAAAGCCCTATCCAGACGGCTACGATCTTCTGCCGAAAGATCGAATTGGCCACTGCCATTGCAAGGATGCGGTAAAGACCCCGGATGGCAGCCGCTACGAATGGGCGGCGATGGGCCGCGGCATAATCGATTGGGTAGGCCAGTTTAAGGCGCTGAAACGCGACGGCTATCATTTCGCCGTCAGCCTGGAAACTCACTGGCGCGGCGCGGGCACGCCAGAAGAATCAACGCGGCAAAGTTGGGCCGGCATGAAAAAAGCATTGCAGGAAGCTGGAGCAATTTAAGCGAGGACGTCGCATATGACGAAGAACACAACGCGAGATTTCTCAAGGCGCAGTGCCTCGGGAACGGCGCCGATAATCGTCGAGGGAGGGAGCCCAAATGGTGCCTCGTGTTTTACGACGTGAATTTCTCGATGGACTTGCACTAGGAGCAGCGGGCTTGGCCGTGGGAGCCACGGCAAAGAGCTATGGCCAGATCATCGGTTCCAATGACCGCCTGAACATTGCTGTGATCGGCCTTAACGGTCGCGGTTACGCTCATCTCTCAGCGCTCAAGGCGAACAAAGATGCTGCCCGCATCTCGCATGTCTGCGATGCGGACAGCCGGCCATGGATCCACGCATCGGGTGCTGCATTGATGTCGGATGGAGTATGAAATTCATCCCGACGATCCGTTGCCCGGCGTTATCGAGAGCATCGCGTATAGGCGAGGCGTCCTGGCAGGCATGGGGTACGCAGGACGCAGCTGAGGTAGTTGGCGGCCGGTCCCCTACCGGGGTAGGCGCCATTAATTAGCGCCATAGGCGATGCGCCAGATTCGCCCCTTCTGAGAATCTGCAACATAGAGCGCGCCATCTGGCCCTACCGTCACGGCCGCAGGGCGATAGGCGGCGCTTTTGCCACACTTGTCCTCGTGGGTAGGGCCCGCGAAGCCGTCGGCAAACACTTCGGGGCTCCCCGCCTCGCCGAATCTATTCATCGGCACAAACACTACGTCATAACCGCCGTCAAAGCCTTCCGGATCGCAGCCGGCCGAGCCGTGAAAGGCGATGAAGGCGCCGCCGCGATAGTGCGTCGGGAATTGGCGAGCCTCATAGAAGGTGATATCCATCGGCGCGACGTGGGCAGGGAATGCCATCACGGGGATGGCGTATTTGCTGTCGGTGACTACTGAGTTGCCGTTGCCGCCGTATTCAGGCTGCGCCAGCCGCACATGCTTGACGCCGTCGTAATAAGTATAAGGCCAACCCATATCGGTTCCTTGGGTGACCTTGAACATCTCGTCGGAGATGTGCGCGCCATCTTCTGCGCTGATGAGCTTTGACCAGGTCTTTTCGGCGCCGTCGCGGCCGTAATTGACCTCATAGAGCGCCTTGTCGTCTGGCGACCAGGCTAGCGCATTGGTGCTGCGGATGCCGGTCGCGAAATGCTCGCCGTCGGCGAATTTCTGATTGAGTTTGCTCGCATTGAATCTCCACACGCCCGCAGCCGCCGCCAAATCCGGGCACGGTGTCAGACCCTGAGCCTGGGCGTTGCGGGGCGTATCCTTGGCCACGCAGATATTTCCCGAGCCGGAAACCGCCAGATAGAGCCCACCGGTACCATCAAAGGCCAGTGCCGGCCGGCCGGGCACATCAATCACCACGGTCTCCGGTTGCGCCATTGGCACCAGCACCTTGCCGGAAAACGGTATGCGATAGAGCGTGTCGGCAGATGCCGCGTAGAGGGCGCCCTTGTAAGCGGCGATGGCAGTGCCGTTGTCGATGCTGCTGAAATGCTCGATCCGATCGACGTGATGATGCGCATCGAGGTGCAGCGCGATGATGCCGGCATTGGGGGCGGCCTTCTCCTGCTTCTCGGTCGAGATGTAAAGACGGCTGGCATCGAGAAAGGCCATGTGGCGCGCCATATTGCCCAGGTTCTCAGCCACCACGGTAGCGTGAAATCCGAGGGGCAAGATCAAACCGTCAGGCTCCGTCGCCATGACGGGCATTGCAGCAAGGGACAATACACAAGCTACGGCTAGCAGTTTCACAGAATTCCCCTGATTCCAGACCGACCTGAATCAATTATGACACCGATACGCAGGGCTTAATGAGACGCTGCGGTAACGCCCGCGATGCCACAGTTCGTCGGTGGCAGTGGGGCTATGTGGAGTTCGCGCGTTCCGCGCGCTTTGTACGCCTACGGCGTGAGTGCGCCGCCGGCGCCGTGGCAACCTCGCCGCCCGCGGGCCGCTGATTCAATGCGACGGCGCCCGGAATGTACTGTTTGCCCCAACGCACAAGCGCGAGCAGCACCTCGCCCAGCGCGCTGCCCTTTGGGGTAAGCGTGTAGGCGTACCGTACTGGACGCTCCTGGTAGGGGGTGCTGGCGACAATGCCAGCACTTTCCAGGCGCTTGAGGCGATCGGCAAGAATGTTCGTCGGAATGCGCTCCGGCGAAAGCGCGAGCTCGCCGTATGTGCGTTTGCCGTGCAGCAGGTCGCGCACCACGAGCAGCGACCATTTGTCACCCAAGATGTCGAGCGAGTTGGCGATCGCACAGAGGGAACGCGCGAAGGGCTTTGCGGTCTTCATGTGTCGGGGCTTCTCACGTCTTGAAAGCGAGTGACTTGCAGAGTGCAAGTTATTATGCTAGCGTCCCTGTATACTTGCAAAGTGCAAGTTACTAAAGGGAGAGCGCCATGAATACGATAGTCCTTCCTCAGCCTGCCGAGGCTCAGTCCAGCGAGCGCGGTGGTATTCGCCTCGCCGTCGCAATCACATTGGCCGTCTGGCTCCTGCTCGTGGTGTCGCTCGGTGTCGCCGGCGCGTTTGTCCGCCCTCCCGGGGCACCTCCCCTGCCCATTGCGATTGGAGTTGCAGCGCCCCTGGGGCTCTTTTTCGCCTGGATGCGGCTCTCGCAATCCTTCCGCGAATTTGTGCTCTCGCTGGATCTTCGGCTCATTGCTGGAATGCAGGCCTGGCGATGGGCCGGCCTGGGCTTCCTCTCCCTCTATGCGCAGAAGGTGCTCCCGGCTGTGTTCGCCCTGCCAGCTGGCCTCGGAGACATGGCCATCGGGGTCACGGCCCCATGGATCATTCTTGCCTTGGTGCGTCAGCCCGGCTTCGCCGCTCGTGGCACATTCATACGTTGGAATGTCCTCGGGATATTGGACCTTGTCGTTGCGATCAGCATCGGAACCGTGAGCGTCATTCTCGCGACCGGAGCCCCAGGAGAGATCAGCACCGCTCCGATGGCGACGCTGCCGCTGCTGCTGATCCCGGCATTCCTCGTGCCGTTATTCCTCATGCTGCACACAGCGGCGCTGATGCAGAGTCGGCAACTTATCCGTAGGCGAGCATAACGGTCATGAAACATGGCGCGCTGGCCCTCGCAATGCATTCTTGTTAGATCTACTTTGAAAGGGGGTTCGGGAACGTCCTGGCTGACCCCCTTGTCAGCCGTTCGTGACAGTCCCCTTCAGGGCGGCCAGAATCGCAAATCGCTGGCCCTATGCGGCGCGTCGGCTAAAGGCGTACATACCATGCACATCAAGAGCGTGTGTCTCCAAGGGGTTGCCACGATCGAGATCGCCAGGCCGGAGAAGAAGAATGCACTGAGCCAGGCGATGTATCGGGCGATGACCGAGACGATCTTGGACGCAGGCGCCGACGAGAGTGTACGTGCGCTGCTGATCACGGGTCAGCCGGGCATCTTCACCGCCGGTAACGATCTCGAGGACTTTATGCGCACGCCCGAGATAGGCGCCGATTCGCCAGTCGCGGGCTTCATGCAGGCGCTGCTGAACTGCGATAAGCCGGTGGTGGCCGCCGTCACCGGCGCGGCGGTCGGCATCGGCGTGACGATGCTGCTGCACTGTGATTTGGTCTACCTGAGCGACCAGGCGCAACTCCTGCTGCCGTTCGTCAATCTGGGGCTCGTACCCGAATTCGGATCGAGTCTGCTGCTGCCGCGGCTGATGGGGCACGCCCGTGCGGCGCAAGCGCTGCTGCTCGGCGAGCCGATCGGGGCCGCGGAGGCCGTCGCAGTGGGGCTAGCCTCGGCGGTACTGCCCTCGAGCGACCTGTTGGCACACGCCCGCCGAATGGCCGAACGATTCAACGCGCTTCCACCAGGCGCGGTCCGCGACAGCAAACGCTTGCTGCGCGGAGCGACCCGTGCCGCGGTCGACCGCGCGATCCAGGAGGAGAGCGCAGTGTTTACGATGCGACTGCGCAGTCCCGAGGCGCGCGAAGCGCTGCAGGCTTTCCTGCAGAAACGCAAGCCGAATTTCACACCCCCTTGATGAGCGCGCTCAGAACACTGGCGGGGCAGACCCTCTTCGTGACGGGGGCGTCGCGTGGCATCGGCCTGGCGATCGCGAAGCGGGCAGCACGCGACGGAGCGCGTATCGTCCTGGTCGCCAAGAGTGTGGTACCGAATCCCAAGCTTCCCGGCACGCTGCAGAGTGCCGCTGCAGAGATCGAGGCCGCCGGGGGCGAGGCGCACATCGTGCCGACTGACATACGCGACGACGCAGCGGTCGGAGCGGCCGTGCAGTCGGCGATCGCGCGTTTCGGTGGCATTGACATACTCGTCAACAATGCCAGCGCCCTAAGCCTGACGTCCACGGCGCAGACGCCGATGAAGCGCTTCGATCTGATGTTCGGCGTCAATGTTCGTGGCACTTTCGCCTGCACACAGGCGTGCCTGCCGGCACTAACGCGCAGCGCCGAAGCCGGACACAATCCCCATGTGTTGACTCTCTCGCCGCCGCCGGCGCTCGCGCCTCATTGGTTCGCACCACACGTCGCTTACACGATCGCAAAGTACGGCATGAGCCTTTGCACGCTTGGACACGCCGAGGAATTCCGTCGCCTCGGTATCGCCGTCAATAGTCTGTGGCCACGGACGGTGATCGCGACTGCGGCGTTGCAGATGATCCCAGGTGTGGATCCGAATAAGGCGCGGACTCCGGAGATCATGGCCGATGCGGCCTGGTGGATTCTCACCAGCGATGCGCGCACCCTGAGCGGCAACTTCTTTGTCGATGACGAGCTCCTGGCCTCGCACGGCATCACCGACCTAGAGCGCTACGCGGTCGTGCCCGGCACGCACGATCTGATCAGGGATCTGTTTCTCGATTAATGGCATGCCGACGCGCCGTAGACGGGCGCCCAGGTCACGCCCCCTTGGCGTCCGTGGATGCGAGACGAATCTCTGGCAGTGACCGATCAGTCAGGGAGCTCAGCTCTTCTAAGGTATGAGCCAACAATGTGCCAGTAGCCCCGTTTATTCCAATGTTGCCAGTCTGAATTGCAGTTAATGCCTTGAGGGCGATATCGGTTAGCTGTCGGTGTTCGGCGGCAAAAGCAATCAGGCGTTGTTGTAAGGTTACCGCTTCGTGATCGATCGATTTCTGGCGGCCGGAACCAAATGAGGCGACGGCGTCGGCAATCGCGTTGTCGAGACAGCGGTTTAGCGTGCGAAACTCGTCTGTCGAAATGGGTTCATTTTGTTCGACTGCCAACGCCGTAACGCTTTGACACACATCCCCATAATCGTGCACGACTTGGTCGACGCTGAAACCGAGGCGTAGCAGTTCAGTCCCGTGTAAGGCAGCCACGCGACCTATCGGTGTCTGCGCTGGTGCCGGATCTACATCGGCACTCTCTCGAATGTGAGTCTTTTGCTCGGCTCGAAGGGTTTCGACAAGCTGTTCCAGGAATTGCGGCACGCCGTGTTGCATCGTTGCGGCAGGCTCACCGGGCTCGAACCTTCTGGCAACTTTGTCCCTACAAAGACTGATAATTGCCTGACGATTCGACGTTAGAAACTCGTGGAGCATCCCAAAGACATTAGTGCGCCGCTCGTCGAGCGTCTGTTCGACACCGCACATGAGGACACAGTCCTATTGTGCAAATGCATACCCCGTCTCGTTCTCTTTGGCCCGATACATGGCTTCGTCCGCACTCTTAATCAACGCATCCGCAGTGGCCCCGTCCGTCGGGAAAACCGAAATTCCAATGCTGGCCTCGAGACCTGGGTTGACGATGGTATCGCGCACATTCACGTTACATGGCGCTTGAATCGCCTTGAGGATCTTTTCGGCAATCATCGCAATGTCCTTCGGCTCACGAAGTTGCGTCAGTAGGTATAAGAACTCGTCACCGCCATAGCGACTGACCGTGTCTTCGTTGCGCGTGCTGTGCCTGAGCCGCGTTGCAACAGTCTGCAGAACGGCGTCGCCTACCTGATGCCCATACGTATCGTTGATGGTCTTGAAATTGTCCAGATCTACGAACATAACAGCAAGCATCCAGCGATGCCGCGTCGCTTGCGCAATTCCATGTTGCAACCGATCCTTGAACAGCACCCGGTTCGGCAGCCCGGTCAAATTATCATGCAAGGCGGCATTGCGAGAACCCTCTTCCTGTTCCACCGCCGCGTTCAATTGATGGTCGACCATGGTCCGATCTCTGATTTCATTCTGCAGCGTCTGATTCACCGCCACTTGTTCTTCGGCCGCTTCTAGCAATTTCCTTATAACGGCCTCATTTGTGTCGAAGGCAATTTTTATTCCCGGTAGCAAGTCCCTGTTCGCAAGTTCATGCTGGATACCGGTATTGACCGAGCATAGTTCCTTGGCCGATTGCTTTATTAACTCGTGAATGTGCCCGCTCTGCCCAAGTGCGTGGCTGAGGAACCTACTCGGCACGATTTAGAGTTCCGCGTTCAGATTTGATCGTCATTTGAATGTTCCGGTACGGCTGACGGCTTTCCAGCCTCATGGCCGCCTACAACAGATTGTCCGCCTGACTTGAATCCCTTTCCGTACCGTAACGTACATAGGACATAAGGTGCCGAATGCGATGCCTCCGGCCATAATCGCGACTTGCTCAGACTGGTTGTGCCGTAACTGTACCTTGAACACTCACACTTAGAGGAGAGGTTTTCCATGGATCGCCGCACCATGCTATTTAGCACAGCGTTCGCCGCAGTCTTCGCCGCTGCCCGCGCACTGTCGCAAGGAAGCGATCACTCGAAGTTGCTGAACGATCTGCTAGACCAGTTTATGAAGGAGAACCTGGATATTTCTCCTCTGCTCGTGACCAGTCTCGGAATGGACACCGGCGCACGCGCGAAACAAAAAAGCGAGATCGACGATGCCTCCGAGGCGGGAATTGAGCGGCAGAAGTCCCTAATAGCGAGCCAGGTGGCACGCCTGAGGGGCTTTGATCGCGCCAGCCTGAGTGCTTCTGATGCGATCAGCTACGACGTCGTCATGTACGGTCTGAGCACCAATGATGCTGCCAACAAAGCATTCCGCTACGGAACCGGCGGCGCTGGTCAACCCTACGTGCTCAGTCAGCTCAACGGCGGCTATCAGCAGGTGCCCTCATTCCTTGATACTCAGCACTTGATTGAGACGAAAGCTGACGCGGACGCTTATATCGCGCGTCTGGCAGGTTTTGCGGCTGCGCTCGACCAAGAAGCGGAGGTCGCCCGTCACGACCTGGCCCTGGGTGTGACGCCACCCGACTTTGCACTCGCGAAGACGCTGATCCAGATGCGAGCCCTGCGTGCGCCGCCGGCCGAGAGGTCCACCCTTACCGCGTCGGTTGTGCGCCGAACCAAGGAAAAGAAGATTTCTGGGGATTACGCGCAACAGGCAAGCCGCGTGGTAAAGGAGCAGATCTACCCGGCGCTGGAGCGACAGATCGCGCTCGTGACCGAGATGCAGAAACGGGCGAGCCACGATGCCGGCGTGTGGCGGCTGCCTGAAGGCGACGCCTATTACACTGCCTCGCTCATCAACTGGACAACTACGAGTAAAAAGCCTGCCGAGATTCACGATCTGGGTTTGGAACTGGTTAAGGAACATACCGCGAGCATCGACAGCCTCTTGAGAAAAATTGGCATGACCCAGGGCACAGTGGGGGATCGGATGCGCGCGATGTACAAAGATCCGCAATATCTGTACGCCAACACGGACGCGGCGAAGGAAGTCCTGCTTGGGGATCTCAATGCCCGTGTGCGGCGAGTGCGCGCGAAGCTGCCGAACTATTTCGGGATCCTACCAAAGGCCGATGTTGTAATTAACCGCGTACCGAAGGAAATCGAAGCAGGCGCGCCCGGTGGCTATTACAACAATCCCTCGCTCGACGGGAAACGTCCAGGTATCTACTGGATCAACCTGCGCGACACGTCCGAGCTGCCCCGATGGGTGCTGCCGACCCTCACTTACCACGAGAGCATTCCCGGTCACCATTTGCAGCTCTCCATACAGCAAGAGGCGAACCTGCCTCTGATCCGCAAGGTGTCCTTCTACAGCGCATATATAGAGGGATGGGCGCTGTACGCCGAGCAGCTCGCCGCCGAGATGGGCGAATACGACGATGATCCTTCCGGTCACATCGGACAGTTGCACGACTCGTTGTTCCGGGCAGTGCGCCTCGTGGTCGATACCGGCATGCACAGCAAGAGATGGACACGGGAGCAGGCGGTCCGCTACTTCGTGGACGCGCTCGGCGATCCGGAAACGGCCACTATCACCGAGGTCGAGCGCTACTGCGTTTGGCCGGGGCAGGCTTGCGCCTACATGCTCGGGAAGCTTACGTTTCTCTCGCAGCGTGCGCGTGCGCAAAAGGTGCTCGGCGCGAAATACGACATCCGCAAGTTCCACGACGCGATGTTGCTGCCGGGCGCGGTGCCACTAGAGCTGCTCGAGCGCATCTACATGTGAGCGTTAACGAGCTTGGCGGCAGAGAGAGCGGACACGAAGTTGCCAAGGAGCTGCGTCGAGAGCCTTGGGGGGCAGACATTTGTCTGATCGCGCTCACCGGTTGGGGGGGCGATGACGACCGGCGACGAGCCATAGGGGTCGGGTTCGACCGACACCTCACCAAGCCCATCAATCCCGCGGCGCTTGAAGAGTTGTTGGCAACGGGCGCCACGGCAGCAGCAGCTCCCATGCAACGCACCGATTTATCGGAAAGCAAAAAGTAACGGGAGCGTCGTCTGCGGCGTCGACTGCGGCGTCGACTGCGGCGTCGACTGCGGCGTCGACTGCGGCGTCGGCTGCGGTCTTACACCTTACGCACAGCCTGGAGAAGTCTTCTGTGCGCTGTCCCGCTTATGGCGGGTCCTTTATTGCTGAGCGCGCGTCCCGATTGGAATGTGGGGCACGCTTCTGCAGACGTCGCGATTTCGTGCACCGCTGCACACATCTCAAAAGAAATTGAGCGGATGCTCCCTTTGAATCGCTATGCGCAAAATACCCACTGTGGCTTATACGTTACCAACTGCCATATAGGGCGGCCGAATCAAATATGTCTCAGGTCGGAAGCACTATGAAATCATTCCGAACTCGTGTCGCGAAGATGTCCAAGGCACCGACTGGCATCACGGGTTTCGATGAGATCTGCGGCGGAGGTCTGCCGCGTGGCTGCACGACTCTGCTGGTCGGTGGGTCGGGCTCCGGCAAGACGATTTTCGCTCTGCAGTTCGCAATGCACGGGGCGCAATACTGCAAGGAGCCGGCCATCTTCGTCGCTTTTGAGGAGACCTCGAAGCGCGTGATAGCCAATGCGGAAAGCTTCGGCTGGAAGATCACAGCATTGGACCCAAGCAAGTTGTTTTTCCTGGATGCTCAGCCAATGCCGGATCTGCTTCACTCGGGGACGTTCGACCTGAGCGGAATGCTGGCGGCGCTGGGGGCTCAGATCAAAAAAATGGGCGCGCGACGCATCGTGTTCGACGCGTTGGATATCGTATTGGCGCTATTGCCCGATGAGGCAGCGAGAAGGCGCGAGGTCTATCGGCTGCACGACTGGTTGCTGGAACGCGAGCTGACAGGTCTCATCACCTGCAAGGCAAGCCAAGAGGAGACTAACTGCGTCGCTCAGGAGTCTTTCGGTTTCATGCAATTCATGGTCGATTGCGCCGTCATTCTCAACCACACCGTGGTGCAGGGCGTCTCCCAGCGCAATCTGCGCGTGCAGAAGTATCGCGGCACGAGTTTCGATGAGAATCAATCCCCATTCGTCATTGGCAGCCGTGGAATCGAAGTCGCCGTCGCGCGCACGAGCGCGCGCGCTCACGTCAGCGTTACCAACGAGCGCGTCTCGAGCGGCGTGGAGCGCTTGGACACAATGCTGGGAGGCGGATATTACCGTGGCGCCAGCGTGCTCATTACCGGATTTCCCGGCACGGCTAAAACCACACTGAGCGGCGCCTTTGCAGCGGCGGCCTGCCGACGCGGTGAGCGCACCATGTTCGTTAGTTGTGATTCGGATGGGGCCGAGGTGGTCCGGAATCTTGCGTCGGTAGACATAGGACTTGATCGCTACGTCAAGAACGGATGTCTGCGCATGGTCTCCGGCCGCACCATCATCGGCAGCGCAGAAACCTTTCTCGTACGCATCAAGACGCTCGCGACGGAGCATAGGGCGCGCTGTATCGTGATCGATCCGGTGTCCACCTTATCCAGTTCGGGCAACGAGCTGACCGCCTACGGCGTCGCAGAGCGATTGATCGACTGGTCCAAGGCGATGGGCACCACCTTGGTGTGCACGAGTCTGCTCGATGAGGTCTCAAGCCAGGCGGCAACGAGTTCGCCGCTGCAGATCTCAAAAATGGCGGACACCTGGATCCATCTAAACTACTTGGTACAGGCCGGCGAGCGCAACCGGGGCATGTCCATTATTAAATCACGCGGCACAGCCCATTCCAACCAAGTGCGTGAGCTAATCCTCAGCGATGCGGGCGTAACGGTAACAGATACCTACACCGCCGGCGGCGAGGTATTGATGGGAACACTGCGCTGGGAAAAGGAGAGCGCCGAGCGCGGCGCAAAGGACATGGCCGAAGTTGCCGGAAGAGTCAAGCGCGTCAGGCTCGACGCCGAGGAGGCCGAGCTCGAGGTGCGGCTAAAGGCGCTGCAGGTAGAGCTTGAAGCCAAGCAGGTCGAGAAGGCTCTGCTCGTAACTACTACAGAGAGTCGCGAAGGCGTGCTGTTACAAGGCCGCTCGCGCATGCGGGAGTTGCGCGGCGCCGATACGGCCATTCCGAGACAGAAATAGTCTCGCCATGAGTCGCGGCGCACTCTATCGATTTCGGCTGTATGTCGCGGGCGACGCGCAGAACTCCGCGCAGGCAATTGCCAACCTCGAGGCCCTTTGCCGGGAACACCTGCCCGACCGACACACCATCGAAATTGTGGATGTCTTCCGACAGCCCGAACGCGCTCTGGCAGAGAGCATTTTCATGACCCCGACCCTGGTCAAGTTACTGCCGCTCCCTGTGCGAACGATCGTCGGCACATTGAGCCAGACTCAACCCGTGTTGCACGCTTTGGGATTGGGAACGCTCAGCGTATGAATGCGCAGACGTCGCCCTTTCCGGCCGACACAACCAACGAAGTGCTCGGCCTGATTCAAGCGCTGCACAAGGCAGAACAGCGCCTGGAGCAGCTGACGGCAGGCGAGGTGGACACCGTGGCAGACCGCGGCGGTCGCACGCTGTTGTTACGCCGCGCCCAAGACCGGCTGCGTCACAGTACGGCGGCCAAGCAGACTGCCATCCTCAACGCACTACCCGCGCACATAGCCTTGCTCGATGCACGCGGCGTCATCGTTTCCGCGAACGAGGCCTGGCGCTGCTATGGCGGTGCCGACGTGCTCGAAGGCCCGGGTTACGCGCTCGGGATCAACTATGTCGAGATCTGTGACAACAGAGCCGCCGATGACTCATCTGAGGGACGACAAGTAGCCGCCGGTATTCGCTCAGTGTTGGCGGGCACGGCAAAAGGGTTTTCAGTCGAGTACGCCCGCGATTCGGCGACGGAGCAGCGCGTATACCTGCTGACGGTCACGTCGCTTGGAGACGACGCCTCGAATGGCGCCGTGGTGATGCTCTTGGACGTTACGGCGCAGAGGCTGAACGAAGGCACTCTGCGTGTCAGCGAACTGCGCTTTCGCCAGATGGCGGAGAGCATTCGCGACGTGTTTTTTCTTCGAAGTATCGACAGTACCCATATTTATTATGTGAGCCCGGCCTACGAGAGGATCTGGGGCCGTACCTGCGAAAGTCTGTATCTAAATCCGGCGTCATGGCTCGACGCGATCCATCCGGATGATCGCGAGCACGCACTTCTACATTTCGCCAAGAACGAGAAATCTGAGTTTGATACCGAGTTTCGCATCGTGCGCCTCGACGGCGGGGTGCGTTGGATCAACGCTCGAGGCGCTCCGATTCTGGATGATGCCGGTCAACCCTATCGGACCGCTGGCGTCATCTCGGATATCACCGAGCGTAAGCAGGCGGATATCAGGATCGAGCATCTGAACCGCGTTTATGCGGTGCTCAGTCAGATTTCCGCTCTGAGTGTCAGGGTAGAAGACCGCGGCGAGCTGTTCCGGGAGGCTTGCCGCATCGCGGTCGAAGCCGGAGCGTTCAGAATGGCCTGGATTGGTGTGGTCAATCGGCAGACCCTGGAGGGCAACGTAGTTGCCTGGCATGGCGGCGAAGAAGGCTACATCGAGCGAATCAAGCTGACGCTAAAGGCTGACACCCCCGATAGCGAGCGGCCAGCCTGTCGAGCATTGCGATTGTTGAAACCCATCATCTGCAACGATATCGCGACGGACCCATCCATCGCGGAGCTCCGGGAAGAACTGCTGGATCGCGGGCATAAGTCGCTAGGATGCTTTCCGTTGACGGTAGCTGGACGGCCAGATGCCGTCCTCACACTGTTCGCGGCGGAGGCTCACGCCTTCAACGAGGAGGAAATGCGACTCCTTCTGGAACTTACCCGCAACATCTCCTTCGCGCTTGATCATCTGGACAAGCGGGAGCGGCTGGATTACCTGGCTTATTACGACGAGCTGACCGGCCTGGCCAATCGCAGCCTCTTTCTGGAGCGGGTAGCGCAGCATACGCGCAGCGCTCTGCACGGCGGCTATAGACTCGCCTTGGGTCTGATCGACTTGGAGCGATTCAAGAACATCAACTTGAGTCTTGGCCGACCGGTCGGCGACCTGCTGCTAAAGCAAGTCGCGCACTGGCTGACATCCAACCTGGGTAACGCCAACCTGTTGGCAAGGGTCGGGCCAGATCACTTCGCCGTGGTATTTCCGGAAGTGAAGCGCGAAAGAGACCTGGAGCGGCACATCGAGCAATCGATGGAGGCGTTTAGTAGGCATCCATTCAGTCTCAATGAGGCTGTGTTTCATGTTGCCGCCAAGATCGGAGTAGCCCTATTTCCGGATGATGCTTCAGACGCTGACGCTCTGTTTAAAAATGCCGAAATCGCGCTCAGAAAGGCGAAGGTCGCCGGCGATCGATACCTGCTTTACGCGCAAAAGATGACCACAACCGTAACGGGCAGGCTCAACCTGGAAACTAAGCTGCGCGACGCGATCGACAGGGAAGAATTCGTACTGCACTACCAGCCCAAGGTGAGCCTGCTGAACCGTAAGCTCACCGGTGCCGAGGCTTTGATCCGGTGGAATGATCCGAAAACCGGGTTGGTGCAGCCGGGAGAGTTCATTTCCATCCTTGAAGACACCGGACTGATCCACGAAGTCGGGCGCTGGGCATTACATAGGGCCATCCAGGATCATTTGCATTGGCGCGCGGCAGGGCTGCCCGCTACCCGTATTGCGGTTAACGTGTCGGCGCTGCAGCTGCGCAGTCGTAGTTTCATCGATGAGCTCAGACAGGCCATTGAAGTTGACGCGCATGCGGCCGCTGGGCTGGAACTGGAGATCACCGAAGGCCTGATCATGGAGGACGTCAAGCTTAGTACTGCCAGCCTGAAGGCGATCCGGGCAATGGGCGTAAGCGTTGCAATCGATGACTTTGGGACCGGCTTCTCGTCACTGAGTTACCTATCCAAGCTTCCGGTGGATACGCTGAAGATCGATCGCTCATTTGTGAACGACATGACGAATACACAGCAGGGGCTGCTGCTGGTATCCACGATCATTACTCTGGCCCATTCGTTGAAGCTCAAGGTGGTAGCGGAGGGCGTCGAAACCGCGGTGCAGTCCGACTTGCTCCGGACGCTTGGCTGCGACGAAATGCAGGGCTATTTTTTCAGCAAACCAGTGCCCAGAGAGATCTTCGCAGAGATCTTCTTGACTTCGCGCCTGACCGCGTAAACTTCCTACCGGTCACTGTCTGATGAGAACCAGAGCGTTTACTTGTAAGTGTTCAGGTACGCGATGACGTCGTCGGCGTCACTGGCAACCGCGAAGCCGGAGAATGGCATGTGATTGCCTTTTACCTTAGCCTGCGGATCCCGCAAATAATCGCGGAGATTTGAGTCGTCCCAGACAATACCGGAGCGCATCATCGCGTTGGAATATCGGAAATCTTCCAGCGATCCGGCCTTGCGCCCAACCACGCCTTTGAGACTCGGTCCGAGTGCATCCGAGTGCTCCGTATGGCAGGCAAGGCAGGCGGTGAACAATTCTTTGCCGTGAATTGCGTCCGCGGCAAACGCCGGCACACTTAGAAAAAGGCTAGCTATAGCCCCCTGACAAACCCTACGCATCGCTCTTTCTCTGGTTTACGCATGCACTAGCGGCCCTGGGTTCTTCAGATAATCCTTCCTGATCTTGTCGGCTGACCAGAGCGCCAGCGCGCCCAGTGTGCCGGTCGGGTTGTAACCAGGTTGCTGGGGATATGTACTCGCGCCCATCACGAACAGATTATGTGCATCCCAGACTTGGAGGTAGCGATTCACTACACTGTTGCGGGAGTTGCTCCCCATGATCGTGCCCCCAGTGTTGTGTGTCGATTGGTAGGGCACGACGGAGAAGTTCTTCGGCCGTGGACGCATTTCGTAATGTGACGGTCCCATCGCCTTAATGATGCCTTCCAGTTTCGACAAAAGATAACGCGACATAGCATGATCATTATCGGTGGCATTATACGTAAGGCGCAGCAGCGGTCGCCCCAGCGCATCCTTGTAAACCGGGTCAAAGTCCATATAGTTATCGCGATGTGCGTAGACGGATCCTTGCGTATTGAAGCGGACCGAATGGTAGTACCAGTTTACGGTTTCACGCTTCCATTGACTGCCCCAGGCCGGCGTTCCGGGCGGCAAAAAGCGCCCACCGATTGGCGGACTTGCGCCGCTAATTGCCGTTAAGTAGCCGCCACCGAAAAAGCCGAGGCCGGTGTGATCGAAATTGGGCCCGTTAAAATCATCGATCATCCGTGCACCGCCCGGCGAGCCCATGTAGGGATTGAGCTCCTTGTCGGGGAATAACGCTGCGGCGCCGGCTTCGAATTGGTAGCAGTAGTTCTTTCCGACAACGCCTTTGCCCGTTGGATGCTCATACGGCTGGCCAATGCCGGAATGAAGCAACATGTGAGTGTTAGTAAAGACAAACGCCGAAAGCACTACAAGATTTGCAGGCTGTTCGTATTCTGTACCGGTTTTCAGATCAGTGTAGAGCACACCGGTGACACGCCTGGCCGCCCTGTCATAAATTAATTTCGAGGCAAACACTCGTGTGCGCAGCTCGAATTTGGATTCCTGGCGCAGCGCCGGCATGATCGTGGTGACGGCCGATGCTTTGGCGTTTGCCTCGCAGGCGGTGCGATCGCAGAACCCGCAGGCCTCGCATGCGCCCATGGTAACGCCGTATAGATTCTTGTAGGCCACGCTCGCAGCTGAGAACGGCGCGGGGAACGGGTGATAGCCGAGACTGCTGGCAGCTGCCCCGAACATAAGGCCGCCTTCGGAAGCGGCGACCGGTCTATTGGGGTATTCGTTGCTGCGAGCACCTTCGAAGACATTACCACCGTCGATCTTGCGGCCTTTGAGATTTCCAGCTTTGCCCGACACGCCGCATATCTTGTCGAAACGGTCGTAGTAGGGCTCGAGTTCGTCGTACGTGAGCGGCCAGTCCTGAATCGTCATCGTCGCAGGAGTGCTGTTGACGCCATAGCGTTCAGTCAAACTAGTTCGCAGGCGGAAATCATCCGGTAGGAAGCGCCAATGCATAGCGTTCCAATGATTTCCGGTGCCGCCAACGCCTTCGCCCGGCAAGAACGCGCCCCATCGACGGATAGGAAGCGCCAGCTGATCGGGCCGGTTGCGGAAGGTGATCGTATCGATCGAATTGTCACTCATCAGCTCCAGACGTTGCTGATATCTCAACTCATCACGAATGCTGGGAAGCGCGAAATCCTCTGCCGGACGGCGATCGGGGCCACGTTCGAGACCCACGACCGTGAGCCCTGCCAAGGTGAGTTCTCTTGCGAGGATGGCGCCCGCCCAGCCCATGCCGATTACTACCGCATCGACTTCTTTGAGCTTAACGGTCATCGCTCGCTCTTTCAGGAAAAATCCGCTATCGATTGCGGTTCGGCGACGTAGCGCTTGTTACGGTACTGATCTATTTTATCGGCATAGGTTGCTGGTAGGCCGGGAAAGCCAAGCATGCGCCACGATGCCTTGTTGCGATTGCCGCCATAAAGCGGGTCAGAAAAAAAACCTTCCATCGTAATTGCAAGAAGCCGCTGAAAGAACCCCTTGGAATCGATGTTAACTATCTCAGCCGAGCCGTCCTCCATACTCTTGAGTACAGCAATGCGCTCGGCGGGACCCAGGCGATCAAATTCTTTACCGTAGCTGTGGCGTGACCAGTCGTTGGTGGCACGAACGCCGACCGCGAAGAACTCACGGGGAGTCAGCGACAATTGATACCCCTGTTCGGGCAGCCCCTGATGAAATGGTCCAGAGCGATACATCTTCGCGCCCGCGCCCCAAGCGCTAGCCAGCTGGCGATCAATAAAGACCGGAATACCGCAGTCCGTTCCCGACGGTGAGAGCTCGTCGGCAGGGATCATGCTGTCGGCAACTGCCGAAAAGAACGCCACCTCGTCCATTGTCAGTGTCAGCCAGCCCTGGGCTTGCGCAGGCGGGTTGCTGTCTTGCGGCTTTACGGCACCTGGCCCATCCGCGGCCTTCGCGGGCGTCGTTTGCGGCACGCTGAGCAGTGCGACGCTGGCACTGGCTGCGCTTGCACCTTTAAGAAAATCGCGGCGCGCGATGGAATCATCGGGCATTGGCGCTCTCCCCCACGCAGGTTTTTGCGCGGCGGCTTTTCCATACATGAAGCCACCCGCACTCAGGAGTGTAGTTTAGCGTGGGATATCCCATATAGCATCCGCGCAACAGGTCATGTCGTCTTGCCAATCGACTGTCGGAGGCCGCACCGCTAGCCTCACTGGCTGAGTCAAGGAGCGGCCATGACCGATATCGCAGAACACATCAGTCCCCAAGCTGCCCCGCGCGAATCGCTCTGGGGCGAGCTGATCCACAAGGAGGACTGGTGGGCCATTTGGATCGGCCTGGGGTTGATCGTAGTGGCGGCGGCACTGTTCGTCGATGGCGGCACTCTTAGATGGATCGCCGTCGCGCCGCTCAAGTGGCACCAGCCGGCAGAAGTCGCAGCGCAGTTGCGCGAGCATTGGGCTCAATACGCGGCGCTACTGGTGCTCTGGGCAGTGCTGTTTGGGATCGGCGCCAAGGGACTGAGAATCAAATTAGCGCAGTTCCTGCCGGCGTTTGCACTGCTCTATGTCACCGCGTTGGCGCTGTATTTCCTGGGTCAATGGGATCAGGCCTCACACTACAACCTCGAACCGCCGTTGGTGGCATTGGCGCTCGGGTTGCTGCTTTCCAACACAGTCGGCCTGCCCCAATGGTTCGGCTCCGGGCTGCGCGTGGAGTTCTACATCAAGACCGGCATTGTATTGCTCGGTGCCAGCCTGCCGCTCACACTCATCGCCTGGGCGGGACCGGTCGCAATCCTGCAGGCGGGCATCATTTCCCTGGTGACATTCGCGACGATCTATTACACGGGCAAGCGACTGGGGTTGGATCCGCGGCTCGCGGCAGTGCTGGGAACCGGGGGAGCGGTCTGCGGGGTCTCAGGCGCGATCGCCGTAGCCGGCGCCGTCGGCGCCAAGAAAGAGCAGGTCTCGATCGCGATCTCGTTGGTAGTGCTGTGGGCCATTGTCATGATTTTTGCCCTGCCATTGATATCGCGGGAGCTGGGTCTGTCCACCGGCGTCGCTGGCGCCTGGATCGGCACCTCGGAGTTTGCCGATGCGGCCGGGCT